>Ga0315905_10002431_pt1 | contig 19578 bp, 12 predicted proteins | sample LakEriMetagenome_5_FD_203522 | JGI IMG/M metagenome (GOLD analysis project Ga0315905, IMG submission 203522) | Freshwater fungal communities from buoy surface, Lake Erie, Ohio, United States - Buoy 4 MA121 | ecosystem: Environmental > Aquatic > Freshwater > Lake | place: USA: Lake Erie, Ohio... | reverse complement strand
GTCGCGGGCGGTTGAAACTCGATTCGCTCTCGCTGCTCCGCATGCAACTGACACAAGTCGAGGGCCCCGTCTGGCTGGACGAGAATCGCGCTGCGGTCGGCTACTTCGCTGCTCCGGCAGGGCAGTCGTCCGGGGAGTCCCTGCACGGCACACTCTACTCGGGCCAGGTTCACTTCGACGGCCAAAGCTGGATCGAAAATGGTCGCAAGTTTTATCTGCAAACCACCCTCGCCAACGCCCAACTCGCCCCCCTCGCGCAGTTGTGGGCTCCTCAAGTTGAGCGGCTCTCCGGCTTGGCTCAGGGCTGGGTCCGATTGTGGGGCGATTCAGGTTCAATCAATTCGCTGCAGGGCGATGGCACCATTCAATTGCACAATGCTTATATCTTTGAGCTGCCTGTATTCCTCGCGACCATGCGACAGCTCAGCCGCCCCGACCTGGATACGCGGGCCTTTGACGCCTGCGTCGCGCAATTTACGATTGCCAACCGGCAAATCCAATTTCCACGCATGGAGTTCAAAGGGGATGCACTCAGCCTGATTGGCGAAGGCAAAATTGACTTCGACCGCCGAGTCGACCTGAACTTCTATACGATGATGGGGCGAAACAACTTTTATGTGCCCCTGCTGACGGAAATTGCCCGTGCAAGCAGCCAACAAATCTTTTGGGTGGAAGTCACCGGCAATCTCGCCAACCCTCAGACGACGCGAAAAATCCTTCCTGTCCTGAACGATGGATTACGTCGGCTGCTCGGTGTGCCGGAAGCCCAGCCGGTTGAATCGGGTCCTCCCGGCTCGCCTCGACTCGCCCAAGAACCAGCCCCGGGAAGTTATCGCTGACGGGCCGGTTGCTTGCCCGAGCCAGCCTGTCCCTGATTCGCCCCGCTCGCTCAGCCTCCCCGCTCGATTGGCTGGGGGCGGTCACTCCGAGTCACACGGCCGGTTCACAATTTGGGCGGCGGCCGCTTCGGTTTCGGCATTGCCAGCGGCTGGGGCTGAGGGACATTCGGCACGCCCGGCGGAGGATTATCCGGCTGGTTCATGGCCATCTGCGGTGGTTCAGGGGGCGGCGTGAAATGCTCCTTCCAGGTCCACCCCAGTGGAGTCGCCAGTTCCCGCTCGGCCATCATCGCCCAAGGGGTCCCCGGATGTTCGGTCACCACCCGCCGCAAATAGCTCTGAGCCTTCTCGGCCAGCGTTTTTGCCTGACTCCCCGTCTCAATGCTGTCGGCAGGCTGCAAGACCCAGGTGTTGTTCTTCTCGTCAGCAAACTTGAGCTTGGTCTTGGCCATGGCGAGCATTCCGTTGTATGCCTCAGTCCGCACCTTGCCGGCCAACACGCGACCATAAGCCAAGTCATATCCGGCCCGCCAACGGGGTGAGATTTCCTGATCGCGATCCTGCTCGCCCAGCTTCAGGATTTCGTACAGCTGATTCATCTTCGGCTCGAGCAGTGCCGCAGCCCGCTGGGCCTGACTGACCGCGTTGGTAAACGCCGCTTCATCCAGCTTGGGAAACACCAGCAAGGGAGGTTGAAGCGCTCCAATCCGGGACACTTGAGCTGCTTGCACTACGGACTGACGGCACTTGTTTGCCATCAACCGCTCCATGTAGGTTTGTCGAGAAACGTAATCCGGCTTGTATCGCCGCATCACCTCGGGGTCGAAAAAATACCGGAGGTAAGCGGAATAATTCGACGTCTCACTCTGCCGAATCGCGCGCCCAATCTCCCGATTGGGATGGACTGCGAAGTAGATTCCACCCGTCTCATAGGCAAGCCGGGTCAGTCCGAACGGCCCGAATCCTGAATCGATCTCTTCCAACTCTTCAAAGCCTCCTCCGACATAGTCGAGGTCCACTCGTTCCGGCATGACCGTTTCGGGACCTTGGGAAACGAGCGCCCACTGCGGGGTCTGGTCGTATTCCGGGTCGGGGTCCACCCATCGGACCCGCGTTTCCTCGCGCCCGAACGGGGCCGGTACGCCAATCACGTAAACCGGAATCTCCCACTTGCTGCAGAAGGTGGCACATTCATCCAGCCGATTGACGTCGTCTCCCGCCTCATCGCTGACGACGATGATCATCACGTTCCGTTCGCGTGCGCCCGTCAGACGATTTACCTTCCGCAATTTCTGAAAATCAGTGGCCGACTGAAGGACCGCGGAGAAGACGTACTCGATCCCGGTATCATCCCGTTCAATCCGACCGATCGCCTCTTGCATCAGGGCGACATCGCTGGTCGGCTCCTTGAGCATTCGGTTAAACGTGCTGCCGAACGCGTAGACCTGGGTCATCAGCGGCTCATCGCCGTGTTTTTTAAACTGTTCCGCGCCCCCTTCGGCAAGAATCTTCAATTCGCTGTAGACGCGCTCAAATCGCTGGGCAATTTCTTCGCGCTGCTGCATCAAACTCGCCGACTGGTCGAACAACCAGACGACCAGCGTCGGGCGCTCGTCCAGCGAGAGCAAAATCTCCTGCGTGATCCGGTCGACGGCACCGGCCGCTCCCGCAACTGCTTGCCCCACTGTCCCCTTGGTCGCAAGTGATTGCAGATTGTCAGCCGAAGCCTGATCGAAGGCATCATTCAACAGCAGTTCACCGACCACGGACTCGAGCTTGGCAACTTCGACAGGATTGCGTTGCTCCAACTCCATTTCAATTTCGCGGGTCTGCTCCGCGGCAAGGTCCGCCGCATCAAAACTGTCAGCCCCCAGTTCCGACTGCTCCAAAGGGTTGAACGAGACTTCTGGCAGAGTCTGTTCCAGCTCCGCGGGCTCATCGGGAACAGCCAGCAGTTGAACCTTGCGCTGTTCGGCCGAGGGGAGAAGAATCTTGGCCATCAATAGCAACAACACCAAGTGGAACGTGAGACTCACGATCCAAAACGGCACCTCGTTGTCAAACGGCGTGTCGTAGGAGCGGGTTCGAACCTGCCACCAACGCTTTAATCCCTGCCACATAGTCCCTGCCACAAAATCCCTGCCACGTTTGTTGAGACCCGCTCGCTTTCCCCGACCAGAGAACGCTGATCAGGGAATCATCCTTCTGCCCCGCACCTGCCTTCGAGCACACCAGCAAATCGGCACTCCCGCCAGCCTTAGCCGAGAGGGTCCGCCCTTTCTGAATTCTCCCCCATCTCCTTGATTTTCCAACTGAATTGATTTGAAAGCAATTCACATTGGGCAAAACAGCGGCCAGTTTTCCGAATTCCGACAAACTCAGCGGCGACTTTCCCCTTTTCCCACGGTCGCGCCAGCCGGCACCTGCTGCTCCGTAATTCCAGCGGATTTCACCAGCCAAGTGTCCACTTACGCTCCCGGGAAGCCCGGCCCAGTAAGACTGAGCCCCGCGGGCTCTCGGCCCAGCCCAGGTGCGACTCGGCGCTGCCTGCTATTTTGGACAGGCTGCAACCCGCCCCTGCTTTAGAGTCATCAAGCGGTACAATTCGTGCAGGCTCCCTGCGGTTGCCGCAACTCCCACCCCTCCGCCCTTGAGGTCTTGGCATGCCCTCGATTCCGCTGTTTGCCTCGTCGTCGATAGCTCCCCATCGCTGGTCAACATTGCCCGCAGCGGTTGTCAGGCTGGCAATCATCACAGCCACCGGGTGCGCGATCAGCACCATGCCACCCGCTCAAACCGCTTCTCTTTTTGGGCAACAAGCGGCCACGGCGGACGATCCAGCCAAACCCGCAACCGCGAGCCTCAAACCGAAAGCGGAGGAACTTCCGCCGGCGCGCGACTTGACGCTGCAAACCAAGGTCACGGGTAATCTTGTCAATTCGGCGCCGGTCAATCTGGTCTGCACGTGGTTGGCCGGCACGCACCAAAAAGACACCGTTCCAATTATCCTCGTCCATGACTGGGGAGCCGATCGCTCGACGCTGCTTCCACTGGCACAGCATCTGCAGCGAGAACTGGGATGTGCCGTTCTCGTTCCCGACCTGCGTGGCCACGGAGAGAGCAGGACGCTGGTTGGCAGCAGCAAACGGCTGGACGCCGCTCAATTCAACAAGAACGAAATTCCGCTCGCGGCGGAGGATCTTGAGGCCTGCAAACGGTTCCTCAAGGAACGACATAATGCCGGCGAGCTGAATCTGGAGATGCTCACGCTCGTCGCCTGCGGGAAATCCGCGGCCCTCGCCGCCAGCTGGTCAGCTGCCGACTGGCAATGGCCCCCGTACAAGGGACTCAAGCAGGGACAGGACGTCAAGCTGCTGATTCTGCTCTCGCCCGTCCGCAAATTCGAAACCTTCAATCTCAGCGCGCTGGTCAAGACGCCGCTATTCAGCGAGCCTAAATTTAACGGCCTGACCACAGCCCTCTTCTGGGACTCGCGCGACGAGGAATCCGAGCGGGACGCCGCCGCACTCGAAACAGTCCTGGTCAAAGGCCTCGGTCCGGCTCCGGCAGCGGACGCGTCCGACCGCTGGGCTCAAGTCCGCTACAGCCTCAAAGTCGTACCCGGCGGCGGCGTGGGATCTGAACTGCTCTCAGGCTCCAAGGGAGACCTGGTCCGCAACGAGATCGCCGGCATGATCGAACAGAAACTGGCGCGGCGGGCCAGCCAATACCTTTGGCTCGATCGCTCGGAAAAGTAGCCGAGTCTCTCGCCGCGGGCATCTCATTTCAACTGCACAAGTTGGCGGAAGTCTTTGGGGACGAACAAACTTCCCTGCGTGGTTCCAGGGCCGGTTCGGCGATACTGCCCCTCCAGTTCGCTCGCCGAAATTTGCCCAGCCAGAAAACTGCCCGTGGCCCGGACGGCGAGTTCCAATTCGGCACCTGTCTGATGCACGAATTCCAGCCGCAAGTCCCTCAGCCCACTGCGCAGAAACAGTTCCATGTGCGCGGCGGCTGTCTGCATTTCCGCATTGAACATCGTGTTCCGACAACCGACATCAGCCAGCAGCGGATGCTCGCGCCCCTCGGCGTCACGGACTGCAACCCGGTGCTTTTCACAGGGATGACCGCAGTTGGAGCTGTCGGTACCACTGGAGAGAAATCGGCAGAACAAGCAGTGCTCAGTGTGAAAGATCGGCAGGTGCTGATAAATCACCGCTTCAATCCGCTCCGGCCCCAAATCTCGCGCCAGCTCGACTAACTGCTGAGCATTCAAATCGTAGCCGGGCGTCAACCGCCGCAGTCCCAGTTCCAGAAGCGCGGCTGCGGCCAAGGTGTTGGTCGCATTCAAGCTGAAATCACCGTACAGCTCGGGACGCACTGCTGGCTCAAGCCGCGAAAGCTCGTACAGCAGTCCCCCGGATCGCACCAGAATCGGGCACTCCAATGAAAGCAAAAAGCGAACGACCTTCTGCTCAGCCGGTTTGAGCATTCTCGGACTCGCCACGCGGGGCTCGATCCCGGCCGCTCGCACCCGCTCGACGGCAGGTCGCAAACCATACAACTCGAGATAGTCGAGCGTAATCGAGGCGGGCTTCAGCCCAATCGCGGCTCCTAATTGTTCATCATTCCGCACGAGCAAATGCAGCCGCGTCTCTGCCCGATGCGTCGCTTCGGGGCCGGACTTCGCCAGAACGTCATGCCGGAGACGCGTTACCCGCGACTCCGTTCCGGCAGCGGGGTTGACTCGGGCATGGGCTGGCAGGGCCCCCCGCGCCTCGAGCAACTTCTCTATCGCCTCGCGCCGCAAGCGATTCAATAAACTCGCCGGCACAAAGGCTGTACCGTCCGTCTCCCAGGTAAACTCACCCAAGTGAAAGGGAGTCCCCCCCAAGCGGCCCAACTGCTGCCGGGCCTGCTCAAGTCCCGTTCCCTGCGACTTCGCCGGTTCGAGCATTTGGGTATCGCTGACGACAATTTGATGACCAGATTCGTCGCTGAGCTCCAGTCGCAACGCCGCGCCAACCTTCGCCCAACCCCGGACGTTTACCGGCCGGGTATAAGTCGGGTCGGGGCTTTCATTAAATGTCTTCAAGCGCTTTACCAGCTGCGGGTCGTGCGTTCGCCAGACCAAATCTCCATTCGCGATTTCCCGCAAGTTCACCCGCTCGCGATCAAACGCTAACCAAACCCGTGCAGGGTCGTTGCCCGCAGGGCGGACGTCAAACAAAAATCCACCTTGCTCGGGCAACTCCGGACTCCGCCGATCGGCCGCATCGAATACCAACCCGTCGCCGCGCCGCAGCGCGACTCGAGACTCGATAAGTACTCCATCCGGGCCGACCTCGATCACCTTCCCGACAAGCACGCCGCGGTGCCGGGGAGCCCGCCCCTGAACGACCGCCTGATGGTTAATCCCGCTGAGAAACCAGGGGCCCAAACCTCGAGAATAAATCTGCTCCAAGTCCTGGCGCAAGTCGCTCGGGGGCTGGAACCGCTCTCCCCGACACGCCGCATCGATCGCCTGGCGATAGGCTGAAGTCGTCAGGGCGACATACTCCGACTCCTTGTATCGTCCTTCGATTTTAAGGCAGGCAATACCCAACTCCACCAACTCCGGTATCTGCTCAAGACCGTAGAGATCCCCCGGCGAAAGCAGATAGCGGGCAGCTCCCAAATCGCGCCGATCCCCGTCGACGACCAAGTCATAGCTCAGGCGACAGGCTTGGGCACATTGCCCCCGGTTCGCACTTCTTCCTCCCCAAGCCTCGCTGCTGAAACACTGCCCCGAGTATGAGACGCACAATGCTCCGTGAACGAAAACCTCCAGCTCCAAGTCTGTCTGTTCTCGAATCTTCCGAATGTCCTTTAAACTTAACTCGCGGCCCAACACAACGCGGCTGCAACCGAATTGACGCGCCAACTCTGCGCCCTCAGCCGAAGTGATCGACATCTGGGTGCTGCCGTGAATCGGCAGCTTGGGAGCGACCTCGCGGACCAGTCGGGCGACTCCCAAATCCTGCACGATCAAGGCATCAACGCCCGCCTCGGCGAGTCCAACGATCGCCTCTTCCGCCAACTCCAGCTCATGTTCGAACACCAGCGTATTGAACGTGACAAAACCCTTGACGCCGCGCCGATGCAGTGTCAGCAGAATTTCTGGCAACTCACTCAGCTCAAATCCAACCTTGGCGCGGGCTGAAAAGTGACTCAATCCAAAGTAAACCGCATCCGCGCCAGCCTCGATGGCCGCCTGCAGTTGAGGCCAATGTCCGGCCGGGCTCATCAATTCAGGGCGTTGGATCATGATTGAAGACGTAAAAGGTCCGCGGGGCAGGGGAGCGCGATTGTGCGAGAGGCTTCAGTCTAGTCCAACCTGCCGCAGCCATAGTAGTGGCTGGAGGCTTCCCGATGGTTCGGTTCGAGCAGAACGAGAAGGATTTCACCCCATCAGGTACAGCGTTCGGTGACGACAACCAGTCGCCTGACACCCAGGCCGCATTGGGTGGGACGGGGGGCGGGAAGCAAAGGGGGAGCGGGCAGCAGGGTTCAACGGCAGCCAGTGCCAGGCCGCTGAGGGAATGTCGGATCCTCGCCAGTGTGCCGACCGAACTCTTTGACTTCGGCACTCTCCGAGCCAGCAAGGTCGTGACTACCAGGCAACTCTTCCTGCGCGAAAAAGTTTCGCCAGTCCTTCCAGCGGGCACGACCTTCGCCCACTTTTCCCAAAACCGTTGCTTTGATTCGAGTTTCCCCGAAAACCGCCAGGGCAAGACCGCATAATTACCGCGAGCGCATCCGCGCTTGCCAGTCTTGATCCTATTTCCGTCCGCAGAAACGCTCCGGACCCGCACGCATGAACCGACAAGTGGCTCAAATCCTGATTGGCGCGACCGCCCTGACCGGAGCGTTCTTCTTTGGCTCAGTCATGCAGCGGCGACATGGCGACCTCGAAAAGACCTCGAGTAACCAGCCGATGCTGGAGCACGAAGACCTCGTTTGGCATTCTGGCCCGGAAAAAGGCTCAGCGCAAGGCAGCTCTTCTGCCGCAAACTCTCCACCATCGAATTCACAGCTGGCGATCGCTGAATCAACCGCTGGTCGTCCCACGAGCCCGCTTACGGGAACCGATGAGTCGAATGCTCGCTTCCCCGCGTCTGGCAACGAACGCTCTGCTGAAGGTCAACTCGATCCGCAGACAAGCCAGACCGTGCTGGAGAGAAAGGTCGTGCAGCCTGATTTCTCGCGTTGGTCGAATTCCTCCAATACAGCCGGCACGGATGGCGAGCGGCCCAGCCCGATGTTACCGCTGACCGCACCCCCGCCCTTGCTCGGGAACCCGGCTCAGCCAGCCGGCGAACTCACCAATCGCACAGCTGGACCAAGCGACCCGCTCGACCCGATTGTGGCAGGCACAAAATTTCCGGCCGCTGAGCAACCGGCCTCTGACCCGTGGACCGCTCCGCTCTCGTCGGTCCTGCTCAAGCCCCCCACGACGAGTCCGATCCCTGCCGAGGGCGTGAAGCCGGAAAGCGAAATTGCCGGGAAAGTTCCCCAGCCAGCGACCGCTCCCGCTCCCTCTGCGCCCACCCGACTCGCGACCTCAGAGCTCGTTCCGGTCAATCCGTCCAACCTTCGCAAAGCGGATGTTGATACGGACTCGTTCCGCATCCACGTTACGCGGCCTGGGGACACGCTGCAGGCCCTTGCGCTGAAGTATTATGGCAAAGCGGACTATTACCTCGACATCTATTTGGCCAATCAAGACCAGCTGGAAAGCCCGATTCAACTTCCAGTGGGAAAGCCTCTGAAGATTCCTGATTACGGCAAATAGCGGATCCCGCCGCACACAAGGCGTTTGCTCTCTCTGCCAACGCTTTCAATTCGATGACCGGCAATCACTGCTTGCCATCGACCCTCTCCGTTGCGATTCGAATCGCATCCAAATAGATGAGTGGATTGGTGCGGAATTTTCCGCGCGTCTCCTCGCTTTCAAAGAGCACCACTTGCTGCTTGCCATGGAGCGTCATGAAAACGCCGTGGGCTTTTTTACCCTCGCTCAGCTTTCCCTGCTCGTGGAAAGTCACTGGATCGAAACCGGCGAGCAGAGGGCTGTACCGATCAGGATCGCGAAGGAATTCGGCTTGGGCTTCGGCCGAGGCGAACAGGTAGATGCGGCCCCGATGGACGGCACCGAGCCGATCGTCACCCTTGACCCATTTGGTTTCCTTCAGCAGTGTCACCGGGCAATCTCCCTCGAGCGCCAAGGACGGGTCTGAGCTGGTGGCACCGGTCAGCACGACTTGCCCTTTGCCCTCTACTGCTTGCCCTGTGCCCTCTGCTGGCGGCGATGGCACAGGCGGAGCCTGGGCGGCGAACGAGTTCCGCGTTCCGAATTCGTTAGGACTGGCACTGGCTGACTGACTGGGACTGGCCGACTGGCTGGCACTGGCCGATGGGGTTGCGAACGGGTTCGTCACCTTTTGCGGAACTTCCGCCGAGGGACTGCTTGGAGATGCGGGTTTGAATGCGGTTGAAGGACGGGCCTCGGCAGTGAGCGGAGGAGTCACGGTCGCAAGTGGAGTGCCGTTCGGTGAGGGTGAATTGCCCTCCGCGAGCCCATTAAAAGTCGGCGCACTCGCGCGTGGCGGAGCTGTCGTTCCCGGCCCGGGTGCCAGCGGCCGTTGCTGGTCAAACGGAGTCAAACCATTGGATCCATCCGGCCGAGGCCGGCTCTTTTCCCAGCTCTCTGCCAGTTGGTTCTTTTCGTTCAGCACCGCTTGCCCGCCGTTTGCAAGCGCCGCTTGGGCTCGTTCAATCTCGGCCAGCATCGCGACGTACGCGCTCGCCTCGGTCGGACTGTTCCGCTTCTGAATCACTTTTTCGCTGGTCGTGACCACAACGTCTGTGGGTAGACTCTTGACCCCGAATTCAGCCGCGAGCTGCGGGTTTTGGTCGTAATCGATTCTGACCGGGACGACCGTCTCGCCAAGCTTGCGAGCCACCGCCGGATTTCGAAACACAAAGGTCTCTACTTCCTGACAAGGCCGACACCAGCTGGCCCCGAAGTGAAGCAGAATCGGCTTGTTCCGCCGAGCCGCTTCGGTTTTTGCTGCCGCCAAGTCGGCCGCCCATTGAATTTCTTGCCCAAAGGCTGGGGCGCCCAACCCAGCCCAAACGGCCAGGCAAGCGACAGCAAACCACTGCTGGCATTGGAATTTCATCAGAAACGGTCCTGAGAATGAGTGAGAAACCGGGTGTCCTTCATTGGTATCGGCCGGAGCCCCGTCAAAATTTGACGATTGGGTAAAATCTTCCGCTAAAGTCGGGAGGCGAGGGGCCCCCAGCAAGGTCCCACGGGGGCGGACCAAGGGCCCGAGCGACGGCCAAAGCAACGAGAATCGTGCCCCAAGCAGGTCAGCTCGGCCGCCGCGTTAATACCCGTTCGAGGATTCAGCGCATCCGTTTTCCCCGACCGAAGGCGCCAGCTCCCGGGTCTTGGCTTCAGTCTCGCGTCGCTAGGTTCAAATCCTTGACAACGTTTTCCGCCTGCGTTATATTTCCACGCGTTGTTTCTTTCGCCAGCGAGCTCAAATCTCGAGTTCTCTGGCGCTCAGCTCTCACAGCTGGTTCGGAAAAGCTACCGCCAGCTGCCCATTGAATCTCTCGAAGTGAACTTCGCAGTGTATCTATCGAAGTGCATCTCTCCCGATGCGTTCGACGCTCTTGGTGGTCGATGATTCGGGCTCTCCGAAGCAATCAAACTCGCAAAATGCGGATTTTTGCTGATAGAGCTCTGGAATTGCTCGGTTTAAACCAACGGACAGCCGGATTTCGTCAATGAGCGGCGATTGTTTCTGCAATCGGCCGGGAATTGAAAACCGCCCTTCCGACTTGCGAGACCTAATCACCCTTGAGTTTCCCCCTCCTGTCGAACCGTTAAAACGTTCGGATTGGTGAAGGGCTTGGAAATTCCGGTGTTTTGAGATTTGGGCAGCCACTGAAGTGTTATTGGTGAGCTTTATCGCGACCTTGTTAAGTTGCGCGACCTTGTTCAGTTGATTGGGAAAGTTGATCGGAACGCTCGGGCTTGCTTGAAAAAGAGAGCGAGCTCCTTCGGTTTTCGGCAACTTTCCGTTCGCGAAGGATTCCTGCCTCGGTTCCATGTCTTATGGCGTGTTCGCCTTTCGGCGCGACCGTCTCGAGGCGTGTTCGATTCAGTTTGTTTCGCGTGATTCCAGCTCGGTAAGTGCCCGGCGAATTGAGTCCTACTCGAACCGTTGGCGCTCGCTCAAGACTGGAAAAAGCTGGCTATTTCGGCTCGCTTGCCGAACAGCTTCGCTTGCAGTCTGAATCAGTCGCCCGAGCGTTGGGTTTCTGTCAGTTTCTGGTTCGCGAAAATTGGTTTCTCAGATTTGAACCGCAGCGACTGCGATTTCTCTTTGGACCGGCCGGGGCAAACATCACGTTTCCCGGCTCTTTGGTTAAAGAGGAGCCAGCCGGATCGGCTGAGCCAATGGTGGCGAACCTGTGAAGGTTAGTGTCCGACCGGGTCCTCCGGGGAAATTTCCGGGCCCTCCGGGAAATGCAACCGGCATGTCGCTTTCACTGCTTTTGCAACGCGTTCTGGTTATTCCGTTTGATATTCGTCAACAGGCGATTCAGTTCATCGGTGGCCGGGCGATTCCTATCGCTCTCGATGCCATCGACTGTTTCCACCCGGTGACCGCAGGATTGCGGGAGGGCAGGAACAGGAGTTCGACCAGTTCCCTTCCTCGGGACCTGGCGATCTGGTGCTGAACACCTGAGTTGGAAAAGGATTTCTACCCCGTGGCCGGCGTGTCATTCCGAAACATTCCGTTGCAGTTTCCATCGGCGAGCAATTCGCCGGTCCAGCGATTCGCAGGTCCGGAAGGCGGAGACAACTCGAGCCTTTTCGCTCGGGTTTACTCGCGGCGATTGCAATCCAAATCCGGCTGCAATCCAAATCCGGCTGCAATCCAAAAAAGCGGTAGGGATCGCGTCGGTATTTTGAACTGATTGTCTCGCGGGCATTTGAACGGCTTCTCGCGCGGGGCGTTTTGAAAACTACCACAGGAAAGGTTTAAACCGTCTCCTCGGGAGACTTGTTCGCTTCAGTCAGAATCACCAGCGTGACATCTTGTCCTGCTGGCTACTGGAGCTTCATCCGGCCGGCTGTTGAATTTGTTGGCAGCTGAAACTGGATGTCTCGATTTTTCTCACTTCGATTTTGATCATCAGTGAGTTCGCAAACACAGTTACTTCTTTGATTGGGTGTGGAATGGCAAAAAAGCGTTTTCGTCCGCGTGGCTCCTCAGGTTCCAGTGGTGGTTCTGGCGGTGGCTCCAGCGGCGGATCGAGTGGTGGCTCCGGCGGCGGATCGCGACGTTCCAGCGGAGGTCCCGGTGGCTCACGTGGTGGCGGTGGTGGCGGCGGCGGTGGTGGCCGCTCAGGCTCTCGCCGACGTGGCTCCGATGGCGGTGGCTATCGCAGCGATCGGGGTGAACGGCACGACCGCAGTGACCGGGGCGACCGCAGTGACAGGGGCGATCGAGGCGATCGCAGTGATCGCAGTGATCGGGGCGATCGGGGTCAGCGGAGCGATCGACACGGCTACCGTCCCGCCGGACGCAGTCGCAGTTACGCCAGCCGCGACCGTGGCCATTCCTCCGACCGAGCCTACCAGGAGCGGACACTGAGCGAACGTCCAGTCGACGATCTCGACACCGGCCTTGATCGCTCGATCGACGGCGAAGTTGATTTCGTGGAGCCACTTCCCGATCCCGATTTGTTTGAAAGTGTTGGGCTGCTGGAGATGCACCCCAATGGCTACGGCTTTTTGCGCAGCCCGGAAAACAATTATTCCCGTGAACGATCCGACCCGTTTGTTCCCGGCACGATGATCGAAAAGTTCGGTCTTCGCCCCGGCGTAATGATTCGAGGCATGATCCAGCCCGGACGCCGCAACCAGGGCCCGCGGGTCCGGGAGATTATCGACGTCGACGGGATGCACCCCGAGGATTACCTGAACGTCAAGAGTTTTGATCAGCTGACTCCAGTCAATCCATCCGAGTGGTTCCAACTGGAAACTGGCCAGGTTCCGCTGACGACCCGGGTCATGGACCTGCTCACTCCGCTGGGCAAAGGCCAACGCGCCCTGATTGTCGCTCCTCCCCGCAGCGGTAAAACCGTGATGCTGCAGCACATCAGCCACGGCATTGCGACCAATCACCCCGACTGCAAATTGATCGTGCTGCTCGTCGACGAACGCCCCGAGGAGGTCACCGACATGCGTCGGAACGTCAATGGGGAAGTCGTCGCCAGCAGCCTCGATGAAGACATCGAAAGCCACGTCCGGATTTCCCAGCTGATTATCGAACGTTGCAAGCGGCTGGCGGAAATGGGCCGCGATGTGTTCCTGTTGATGGACTCGATTACACGTTTAGCTCGAGCTTTCAACAAATGGGTCGGCAACACTGGTCGAACGATGTCGGGTGGCGTCGATATCAAGGCGATGGATATCCCCAAGAAACTCTTCGCCACCGCGCGAGCCTTCGAGGAGGGGGGGTCACTGACGATCGTCGGAACAGCCCTGATTGACACGGGCAGCCGCATGGACGAACTGATTTTTCAGGAGTTCAAAGGTACCGGCAACATGGAACTGGTTCTCGATCGCAAACTCGCCGATCGGCGAGTATGGCCAGCCATCGACATTTCCCAATCGGGCACCCGCCGCGAGGAATTGCTGCTTTCGCCCGATACGCTGCACGCAGTCACGATGCTTCGTCGGACCCTGACTTCCATGCATCATGTCGAAGCGATGGAACAGCTGACCAAGCAACTGGGGCGCTTTAAGACCAACGCCGAGTTCATCGCGCTGATCAGCGGAAAGATGGCCCACGATTAAACTGGGAATCCGGTAAAACTGGAATCCTGAGGCGGAAGGCGGAATGAGAACGGTAGACTCTCGCCGGCTTCGGCCGAAGGGGGCCCTCGGTGACTGCTGCCCGGTGGAGGACGGTTACTCTTCCGGGAACCAGTACCGCCAAACGAGGTAGGTCGCGGTCAGTAAGGCCGCGCCCATCCCCCAGATCATCCCGCCCGCCGTGCCAACGACGGCAGAGTCGACCTCCAGTCCCTCAATTCCCATTGCCCAGCCGAACAGCAGGCCCAGAACGCCGAACAAGAGGCTGACCAGGGCAAACGCCAGCAGTGCGACAAGCGCGGTGGCGAGGACGGCCAGAAGTGACCAGGCAAACGATTGCAACTTCTCCAGCACACTCCATGGTCGCCCCGAGCGAAGTCGGCGATCGGCGAGGATCGTCGTGCGGACCAATGCCGGTGCTACGAGCAGCGTGCCGATGAAGGCGACGAGGCTGTTCCATTCATTGACGACCAGAAAAAAAGCAACACTGGTCAACAAGACCATCAACGAGAACAAAGAAAAGCTGCTCGTGCCACCGACTGGCGCGGCGCGCTTGGCCCGCGGCTGGTCCGAAGCAAAGGCAGGTAAGTCTCGCGGTTCGGGGGAGGTCATGGAGCCATTTCAGGCTGAGTTCGAAGGTTCAGAAAATCGATTGAATCAGCCATTCAAGCGGGCGGAACGGACTGAACCGGGCTGAAAAACGGGGCCAGACTGAAAAATTGACCGGTAACCGTTTGCCGGATCCCCCCGCTGCCCGACCTCTGATCGTAGCGGTCGGTCGGCAGACGACAACCGCCTCCCTCGGGAGGAACGCCTCGGTTCCGGCAAATCAAGCAGTTTGCCTCGGTCGGGGGCGAACTTCCGGCCCAGCCTGAACCATCATGCGATCGGTCGAAAGGGCTTATCAAGTTTGCGGGTGGGGACTAAACTGTGTGGACGAGTTTCGCCACTGCGGTCGATATGCATCTGGACTCTCACCCCGAGTTTGGCTCGGAGGGAGTTCGCTCTTGGAGGGTAGGCGAATGGCTAGCGGCTTCATTGGAAATGAAGTGCCGGGTAACCGGTTGCGGGTTCGAGTCCCGTGCCCTCCGCTTGGTAACCCTGCGTTTGCAGGGTTTTTTTGTGCGCTCAGGAACCCCCGGCCCCTTTTCTTCGCCAAGCTTGCCGCTTGGCTCGATTAAGGCGTTTTGGAAAGGGGATCCTTTCGGGCAAGCCTTGCAGCCAAAGCCGCCGAGGCGTGGGGCGATTGGAGGACTACCTTCAATTTTTGCCCGTTTTGCGATTCAAATTCGCCCCCAAAGCATTTTCTTCGAGTAAGATCTGGGGTTAAATAAATCCGGCAAGCGGGAAACCAGAGGTCAAACCCGGTTTTGGATTCCCGGCCCGTCTGCTGCCCTATCTCAATCTGAGTCTTCAGAGGTAACGATGAGTTCCGCAAGTCAAACGTTTCGTCGCCGCATGGTCGGTTGCCTGTTGGGGCTGGCGCTCGTGCAATCCGCCTTGGTCGCACAGGCCCAAGTTGATCCGCTGTTCCGTTGGGTTCCCGACGATGCCAACAGCTTGGCGATCATTCGCGTGGAAAAGATCTTCAAAAGCGCCATTTCGTCAGACCAGAACTGGCTGCAGAAATATCGCGAAGCACAAAAGGCCGGCATGGCTTTTCTTCCCACTTCGACCAAGCAGTTCCTGATCGGCTCGCAAATCGACTTCGAATACATGGAGCCGCTCTGGACGACCAGCGTGTTTGAAAAAACAGGCGGCGCAATCAACCTCAGCAAAGTTGCGGAAGTGACCAAGGGGAGCCTTTCGGTCCTGAATGGTTATGACACGGTCGAATTGTCGAACGACTCCTATATCGTCAAGCTGACCGACAACATGCTGGCGTCGATCGCTCCCGCCAACCGCCAAAATACGATTCGCTGGCTGCAAACGCAGGCGAAATCCGGTGGTACACACAGTTCGTACCTGACCCAAGCTGCGAAGTTTGCAGACGAAAACGCCGATGTGATTGTCGCTTTCGACCTGCAGCACGTACTCGACCCTGCCGACATCAAGGAGCGGGTCAAGGATTTTGAAAGCCTCAAGGGAATCGACCCCGACACGGCAGTCGATGTGCTCAGCAACCTTGAGGGGGTTACTCTGGGCGTCACTGTCAAGAGTGGTATCACTGGCTCGATCAAGATCGACTTCTCGAAGAATCCCAGCGCCCTGAACAAGGTTGCCAAGGCTGTCCTGCTCGAGGCCCTCGGCAAGCGAGGCATGGCGATCGACGACTTTGATAACTGGGAACTGGTGCACGATAACAATCAGTACCGCCTGTCGGGCGCGCTTTCGCCGGCTGGTTTGCGTCAGATCTCCCTGCTGATCAACCATCCGCTGCGGGAAATCGTCAACGCCACCAGCACCGAAGGGGGTGTGGCTGAAGTTGACATGGGTACCAAGACAAAGCAGTACTTTGATCAGGTCAACGAAATTCTTGAGGATTTCCGCAGCCGTCCCCAAGTCAAGAATCTGAACACCTATGCGACTTGGTTCGACCGCTACGCCCGCAAGATCGACGAACTTCCCGTGCTGAATGTCGATGAAGCGATGATTCAGTTCGGCCAGTATGCATCCGACCAGTTCCGCGACATTTCGACTGGACTGCGCGGAGCCGAATTGGCCAAAACACAGGACGCGACCAGCTATCAAAACTGGTCCTACTCCTACCGCAATGGCCGTTGGGGTACCTACTCGGAATACTACGACAACAGCAAGGCCCGAAACACTGCTACCTCGATTGACCGTCAACGCGGTTCGAATCAAGCCCGCGAGGTTCTGGAAGAAGTCGCCAAGCAGTCCTCCAAACTCCGCAAGGACATGTCCCAGAAGTACAACATTAACTTCTAGGGCGTTTTTCCGGCCACCAACGCGTTCGTCCGGGGTTGCTTGAACGCCGCCAGAAAAAGGCGAGGTTCTGCACGACAGGAGCAACGCGAGCGGCAGGAAGGCGAGGACCGCAGGGGACGATGTTCGAGATTACCAGAGGCTTTGCCCGAGAGCGGCAAAGCCTCTTTTATTGGGCTATTGATTCCCTGAGAATCAGGTGGTTGATCGCGGCCCGGCCGGCGGTTCTTTTTCCCTTGTTTCGGGGCTTCTCGTCGGCAATTGAGTTGCGAATCAGCCTTGGTCGGCAACAGAATAAAGGGCTCACTAAAAGATCGAGGGACCCGCGAATCCCAATGGCCCCAACCCCGCCCTCGATTTATCCGCTTGCCAAAAGCCTGGGGATAGAATGACCTGCCTCCCCTGTATTAAACGTTTTTTTACAATTGGAAGTTTCCCCACCCGCTTTGTGCAATCTTGCGAACTCGAAAGGTCCGTTTGATGAATCGCTTGCTCAGCTTGCTCGTTATTTCCTGGTTTGCGTTTGTACCCAGCCTTGTCTCGGCTCAAGTTGCCGACTGGGCTCGACTGCTGCCTGAGGAGACCAACTCGCTGTTGGTCGTGAATGCTGCCAGGATCCGGGCGAGCCAACTTGGTCAAACCCAAGCGGCTCAAGAAGCGTTGGCCCAGTTCCGCGCCGACATGCCCCTGGTAATCCCACCGGGTGCCGACTTAATCGTGTTGGCGTCCAGAATGGACGTCGCTCATTTAACCAGTCAGGAGCAAATGGCTGTTCTGGTGGGCGGAAGTCCCTGGGACTTGAACGCAGTGGCCCAGACGAGCGGCGGAACCGTGGACAATATCGGCGGTTTGGACTGTGTCCTCGTTGGGAGCGAAGCGATGGTCGCGGTCGCCCCCAAGGTGCTGGCTGTACTGAGCCCCGCGGATCGCCAATCGACGGCTCGCTGGGTCAGGGAATATCAGGCAAACAAGTCTGCGGCCGGTGTCAGCGATTTTATCCGGGCCGCCGCGGACCGTTCGCGGCTGCCCGATTCAGGAGCAATCACCTGGTCGCTGGAATTGAAAGACGCCTTCGCGCCGATCGCCTTTCGCCGAGCAGCATCCCGCTCTGTTGTCTTGAGCAAACGGAAGGCTGACACCAAATCGATTGCTGACCTCTGCAGCGGAATCGAAGGAGTGACCTTCTCGATCGACGTTACCGACCGACTCAACGGACGGCTTCGATTCAGTCTCGGCCAGGACGCTGCTCCTCTGCAGGGGATGGAGAAGGAACTAGCCATTGAAGCCCTGACGGGCGCTGGCTGCATGCTGGAAGAATTCGAAAGCTGGACGGGTGGTGCGCAGGGAACCGACGTTGTTCTGGCGGGTGGTCTGCAGGAGCCAGCGGTCCGCAAGCTGTTCCATCTCCTGGGCGTAAATGACGGTCAAGGCGGAATGCAAGCCGCACTGGAGCGCCCCGCTGCCCCACCGGCCGCAGCCGCTGGAGACCAGAAATTGGACTTTAGCAAGCTCGATGCGGACGCCGCGCTGGCGCGCAACAAGCGATATGTTGCCCAGTTCAATCAATTGGTCAAGGACGTCGGCCAGATTCGCAACGCCGATCTCAATCGTCAAGTCATGTGGGTACAGAGCTACGCCAATCGCTTGAACTCGATGTCGACTCGCAATATTGACCCGCAGATCGGTGAATTGGGCTCGAAAATTTCCAATCAGATGCTCGACATTGTCGCCGCCTACAGCAACGGCAACCGCAGAGCCTATGAACGCCAAGCTTACGTCGTGCCGGACGTCAAAGTTGGCTCGGTGAATATCCCGAATCAGTGGGATCGGGTGCGAACTCCCTTCGGCGATTATTACCATTACGCTCCGGCGACCTGGATGAATTACGACCTCAAATCGACCGTGGACGAGTACCGCTCGATCGCCGACGAGGAACTGGCAAAGGCCAACCAGACCGCGGCCCAGTTGACCGAAGCGATCAAGCAGGAAATTGATCAGATGAATCAGCGGTTTAAAGAGGTCGCGGGACAGTCAAACTAAAGTGGCGAATGCCCTTTCATCGCCCGTCGTCTCCAGAGCAGCCCCCCGAGTCGTGACTGCCATTTGCGGTCACCAGCCCCAAGTGCGCATGATGATATCGGACGGAACCCCAGCCCATCGTTTCTCCCAACGGATGCGGAGCCCCGCGTTCGCTTCAGTGGTCCTGATCGCGGCCCAGATTCTGCTGGCAAGTGGCTGCGGGCCGACCCGCCCGTCGCTGCCGCAACCCGGGCCGGCCAAGGTCACCTGGCTCTCGGCCGCCGAACGCGAGCTGACCGACTTCGATGAGTTCGTCGGCCGAACGGAGGCGTCGGAAACGGTGGAAGTCCGGTCGCGCGTCTCCGGGTTTATCAAGTCGGTGGACTTTCGCGATGGCGACATCGTGACCAAGGGGCAACCACTGTTCAAAATCGAGCCGGATACCTACCAGGCGATTCAGGAGCAATCCGAATCGCGGATCGAACTTTGGAAGTCCAAAAAAGAGCTCGCTCAAAGCCGCTTGACCCGCAACGAGCGTTTGCTGGCAACCAACACCATCTCCCAGGACGAGTACAACGAGACTCTGGCAGCGGTTCGCGAGGCCGACGCCAATATCGTCGCAGCCCAAGCGGATGCGAGACGCACGCAACTTGACCTGGACTATACCGACGTCAAGGCAGAGATCGAAGGGAAAATTGATCGGGCGTTTGTGACCCCGGGAAATGTCGTGACCGGTGGCCTGGGAACGGGCACGCTTTTGACCCGGATCGTGAAGAATTCTCCAATTTACGCCTATGTCGACGTCGATGAGCGAACGTTCCTGCGTTACGCCCGGCGATTCAATGACCCCAACCAACCGGAGGCTGCTCCGGCCCAGCTGATTCCAGT
>Ga0315905_10002430_pt1 | contig 19579 bp, 17 predicted proteins | sample LakEriMetagenome_5_FD_203522 | JGI IMG/M metagenome (GOLD analysis project Ga0315905, IMG submission 203522) | Freshwater fungal communities from buoy surface, Lake Erie, Ohio, United States - Buoy 4 MA121 | ecosystem: Environmental > Aquatic > Freshwater > Lake | place: USA: Lake Erie, Ohio... | reverse complement strand
CAACCCGTTACCCTATTCCATGCTAGCCAACTCCGGCTATAGCCCCGATCAGGAGGATGCGGTGAGTGACATTGAACCTTTGTTGGATTCCGCTGAACGGTATTTTGGCGCAAAAAACCTCTATAATCGCCAATTATGGAGTTATGACTGCGTTAAAACCGAATTTATCAGCGAGGAGGAGCAGAAACGCCGCTATAGTTACTGGATTGAATCTGATCGCCAGAGTAATTATCTGTGTGTTTTGCCCGGTAAATTCTCCTTTTTCCCCACCGTCGCCGTCCAAACCTTTCAACGCTTAAAAACCCTGTTGGATTTTGAGGAACGGCCCCCCCAAACGGCGATCGCCTCCGCAGAAACCTATCAAACCCAGGCCGCCCAACTCGTTGCCCCGCCCTATCCCCATCAGTTGTTGAGCAAAATGGTACCCATTCATGATTCCCCGTCTTAGAGGATGTCTGAAAAGTCCAAAAATGAGGATTGATCCCCCCTAGCCCCCCTTAATAAGGGGGGCAATCTTCAAAAAGTCCCCCTTTTTAAGCCGGAGCTTTAGTGAGGAGATTTAGGGGGATCTAGTAAAGATAATGCAACTTCTCAAATGTCCTCTTAACCCTAACCTTCGCCATTAGTTTTTTACACAACCACAGAATCAGGTGAGGAAGCAATTTTTTTCGGGAGATGTTACGTCAATGTCAAACCCGATTTTCCGATCATCGTCGTGCTGAAAAGCGAAAACACACCTGTTACGATGAATAGCAGTCATCATTGATTATTGTGAGTCAGTATTTATGAGCGATTTGATTGTCATTGGCTACGACGACGAATACAAAGCCGAAGAAGTGCGCCTTGCCCTAGCGAAATTGCAAGTAGAGCACCTGATTGAAATGGAAGACGCCGCTGTGGTCGTCAAAAACGCAAAAGGTAAAATTCAACTCAAACAAGCTGTCAACCTCACTAGTGCCGGAGCCGTTAGCGGTGGTTTTTGGGGAATGTTAATCGGCATTCTCTTCTTTGCTCCCTTGTTTGGGGCCGCCGTTGGGGCTGCTAGCGGCGCTTTAGCGGGTGCTTTGAGTGATATCGGCGTTGACGATAACTTTATGCGGGAATTGGGAGAAACCATGACCCCCGGTAGCTCAGCCCTTTTCGTCTTAGTGCGTAAAGTGACCCCCGACAAAGTGTTAGCCGATGTCAGCAAATATGGTGGCAAAGTGCTCAGAACTTCTTTATCTAAAGATGAGGAAACCCAACTCCAAGCGGTGCTTGACAGCCATGGTTTGCTCGACCAAACCGCAACACCCTCTGATTCTGTGGCCGGATAGGGTAGTTCCTAACAGCCGATTGAAACGCTGAATATCTTTATTTTCAAGCAAGTATAAAGATAGAAATATTAACGGATTAATCAATCCATACCTAGGGTCTTTCTGCGGAGAGGCCTTTTTTTTGACAGTCGCTTTCGATAACCTAAAAATCCCAACCCAGGTTACGAATATGGGCAGTTTCAAGGCGGGGAGTCACCAAGGCATTTTGGTAAGCGGTGATAATCTGTTCACAAATAAAGTCAAAAATTGGGGCAAAGTGATCAAGATTATGAAGCTGCTCATTCACAATTTCAAAGCCCTCTTCCCACGGAAACAGCGTTACCAAAAATCCCCCCGTTAGCCGTTCCAAAGACACCGAAACTACCACAATTTCTGCCGCATCATCATCCGGGCGATCGGGATCGGCATAGAGTTTAATAGCCGGATAAAAATGCATTGCCCCTTGTTCATCAAAGGTGACATTTTGCAATTCCACCGGACAGCCCAAATAATCGCCCATGGTTCGCAAAAATAGCTCAACAAACTGATCACAGGTTTCCATCGCCTGTTGAGATGCCTGCCGCGCCAGGGCAAAGGTTTGACAAAGTTCAGCGTATCGGGTCATGACCAACTTCTCCCGCTAAAAAGCACACACCACCTAGCAGATCTCTGGGCGATCGCCCTTAATTAAAGTAAAGACCCTGATCGGAAAAACCCAAGAAAAGCTTAAGTTTCCACCAAACGTTTTTTCAAGGCCTTGGCTCGACGCAGCGCAATTTTATTCGCGGGATCAACTTGTAAGGTTTGGTCATACATTTCAACGGCTTTATTGATCATCTGTTTTTTTTCGTAAGCATTGCCCAAATTATTTAAGGCAATCACGTACTCAGGGTAAAGTTTTAAGGCATCTTTATAGTGACGAATGGCTAAATCTAATTGCTCTTGGGCAAAACAAGCATATCCCATTGCATTATAGATTAAAGCCTTATTTTCGGCCTCGATCTCAGATTCAGCCTTGAGGGCTTTTTGAAACAAGCTTACGGATTGGGAATAGAGTTTTTTGTCTAAATAAATACTGCCCAATTGATAATAATCCTTGGCAGTTCCTTTATTAGTTTGTAACTGTTTTTGCAATTTACCAAAGGTATTTTCCAGGCGACGGGCTTTCCAAACTTGACTGAAGACGAAAATGCCCAAGCCCCCAAGAATAATTAATAAACCAGAAAGATATAAGACAGGTAAGGAATCAGTCATAGGAAAGGGTGATTTGATATCTAATTTAAAAATAGTCAACAATAGTCAACAGAGAAACGAAACGGTTTACTCTGAACGAAGCACAGCTTATCCCGTTTTGTAACCGTATTGTAAGGGGGGTCAGGGCTGGGTTATTGATCCGATGGCCGCAAGGCAACGGCGAAAATTCACCAAAATCAAACCCCCATGATAGCGAGAAGGGTCGCTCCATCCCCCATGGCTTGACGCTTGCCGGGAGGGGTAAATCAACATTAAAATTTGTGAAGTGTTTAGTCACTCGTCAAAATTATTAGGTTTAGTTAGAATGCGCGTTGCAATTGTGGGAGCAGGCTTAGCGGGGATGGCAACCGCTGTGGAATTGGTGGATGCGGGTCATGAAGTGGAATTGTACGAAGCGCGGAGTTTTATCGGCGGCAAGGTGGGCAGTTGGGTCGATAAAGATGGCAATCATGTGGAAATGGGGCTCCATGTCTTCTTTGGCTGTTATTACAATCTGTTCGACTTAATGAAAAAAGTGGGGGCCTTTGAGAATCTTCGCCTCAAGCAACACACCCATACGTTTGTTAATCAAGGGGGACGCATTGGGGAATTGGATTTTCGCTTCCTGACGGGGGCACCTTTTAATGGGCTAAAAGCGTTTTTTACCACCACCCAGCTAGATACCCAGGATAAGATTGCCAATTCGATCGCCTTGGCTACGAGTCCGATTGTGCGGGGTTTGGTGGATTTTGAAGGAGCGATGAAAACGATTCGGGAGTTGGATCGGATTAGTTTTGCCGAGTGGTTCCTGAAAAAAGGGGGCAATCAGGGCAGTCTGAAAAAAATGTGGGACCCGATCGCCTATGCGTTGGGGTTTATTGACACGGAAAATATTTCTGCCCGCTGTATGTTGACCATTTTTCAACTGTTTGCGGCCCGGACAGAGGCGTCGGTGTTGCGGATGTTGGAAGGTTCCCCGGCGGAGTATTTACACAAACCGATTCAGGCTTATTTGGAAGAACGGGGCGTTAAATTTCACCTCCGTCGCTTAGTTAAGGAGATTTACACCAAAGAAACTGACGGCAAAACCCGCATTACCGGCCTGGCGATCGCCAATGGTAATGAAGTGGAAACCATCACAGCGGATGCCTATGTGGCCGCCTGCGACGTACCGGGGATTCAGAAATTATTACCGGAAAATTGGCGGACGAAGTGGGACTTTTTCAACAAAATCTATTACCTCCGCGCGGTTCCCGTGGCCACAGTGCAGTTACGCTTTGATGGCTGGGTAACGGAATTGAACGATCCCGTCAAGCGTAAACAATTGGAAACCGCCTGTGGTTTGGATAATTTGCTCTATACCAGCGATGCGGAATTTTCCTGCTTTGCCGACCTCGCCCTGACCAGTCCCGCCGACTATTACCGCGAAGGGGAAGGCTCTTTGCTGCAATTGGTACTCACCCCCGGCGATCCCTTTATGAAAGAAAACAATGAGGCGATCGCCTATCGAGTCTTGAAACAAGTCAAAACCCTATTCCCGTCGGCCGCAGATCTGAACATGACTTGGTACAGCGTCGTTAAATTAGCCCAATCTTTATACCAAGAATCCCCCGGCATGGATCTGTTCCGCCCTAGCCAAGAAACCCCCATTACTAACTTTTTCCTCGCCGGTAGCTACACCCAACAGGATTACATCGATAGTATGGAAGGAGCCACCCTCTCCGGTCGCCAAGCTGCCAAAGCGATTTTGGCCACAGTAGAGCAGCTAACCCCTGTCCCCACGGTATGACCATGCAAGTTCAATTCCAAATTCTGCGCCAAAAACCGAATCAATCTCCCTATTTGCAACACTTTGACCTAGAGGTGGAGCCGGGAGCCACTATTTTGGATTGTCTCAATCGCATCAAATGGGAACAGGATGGCAGTCTCAACTTCCGCAAAAATTGCCGTAATACCATCTGTGGCAGTTGTAGTATGCGGGTTAACGGGCGATCGGCCTTGGCCTGTAAAGAAAATGTCAGCAGTGAAACGCAATTATTTACCCAGGTTAACGAAGCCGGAATTCCCGTGATTACCGTGGCGCCGATGGGGAATTTGCCGGTTATTAAAGATTTAATCGTTGATATGCAACCCTTTTGGGATGATCTGCAACGGGTGGAACCCTATGTGAGCACCAAAGGCCGTCAGGTGCCGGAGCGGGAATTTTTACAAACCCCAGCCGAACGGGATCAACTCAATCAGATGGGCAACTGCATCCTGTGTGGCGCTTGTTATTCCGAATGCAATGCCAAAGCGGTTAACCCGGAATTTGTCGGTCCCCATGCCCTCGCTAAAGCCCAACGACTATTGAATGACTGTCGAGATGGGGAAACGGAAGCCCGCTTAGAAAATTACAATCAAGGCACCGCAGGGGTTTGGGGCTGTACTCGGTGTTATTTCTGCAATGAAGTTTGCCCGATGGAAGTCGCGCCAATGGATCAAATTGGCAAAATCAAATCGCAATTGCTAAGTCGTAAAACTGCCCAGGATAGTCGCACCATTCGTCACCGCAAAGTGATGGTGGATTTGGTTAAATCGGGGGGCTGGGTGGATGAGCGCAAATTTGGGCTGTATGTAATGGGCAATTTTTTCCGGGATTTACAAGGGATTGCCAGTATTTTACCCTTGGGTTTACGGATGATTAGTAGTGGCAAGTTTCCCCTCAGTTTTGAAGCGTCAGAGGGGACAGATGAGGTGCGGCGCTTAATTGAGCGGGTACAACAGTCGGAAAAATCTCCTGCAAAAGTCAGTAAGTAGTCTGCTATTGGGTAGTGATTTGAAAGTAGTGGTAAGCTGTAGAGCTTATAGAATAAAGCTAAAATGAGTTTTTACTTGGTGTCAATTATCCTCAAATTTTTAAATTTTCACAACTCATAAAGTGTTTTAAACCAAGCAACAAAGTCTTGAGCATTGTGATGGGTCAAGTCTAGCAATGGCTCATCAGGTTGAATCGCGGTTAAAATTTGTGAGTCTGGTTTATTTTGCCAAGTTAGCCACGTTCGTAAATTGATCTTGTCTATATCAACATCTCTAAATGGTGCGTTGAGTTGTTGAGCCTGGAGCACCGAAGCCTGAGTATGTTGCCAGAGTTGGGGCAAGCCATCGGGAATCAAGCGAGCCAAAAATGTTTCCAGCATTCCGGGATTTTGATTATCTGGCATCACCCAAATGCCAAAACGAACTTTATTCGGAATAGTAGAGTTTGCCTCAACATCAAAAACTGCACCATCTTTTTGCAAATGAATCTTCTGGATATCTGGCAGAAACCTTAGAATAGTATCTTGAAGGCTTTGCCATCTACTTTGTGGACGCTTTTGACGATCAAATGGAGCGGGATTGTCTGCATCAACAATGATTCCGAAGTGAGACATCCGCAAATGAGCTTTAAAAAAAGTACGAAGATCCTCATCCTTTGAAATATTACTAAAACCACTTTTGTCATGAATATAAACAGGAAATGGATTATCTGGCCAAGAAATTCCATTAGCTTCCATTAAGTAAGGGATTATTTGTTGTTCACTTTTTCCTTCAACCCATAAATGTTTTGAGTAGCGGATAGATTGCTTGTTACTCATACTCCCCGAACCTCATAATCTTCCTCAGCAGCTATCATCATTTCTTCCTCAGAGTAAGAAATACTGTGCTCTCGTTTTTTATCAATGTAATGAATGGCAATTCCATCATTTGGTTTATCGAAGGTTCCAGCAAATTCAGCTAAACTCTTCCAGCAATCACTACTGTGGGTAGTGGCAAAAACTTGAACATTCAGATCATTAGCCGTTTGCCAAATCATTTTCCACATATCATCCATCGCGGTGTAGTGGAGTCCAGTATCAATTTCATCAACTAATAAAATACCGTTTTTAACATTTACCATAGCCAAGGCTAATCCCAACAATCGATATATACCATCTCCTAGACTTCCAATATGAATTTGGCGATCTATATTTGTCAATTTAACAACAAAGTCATTCACACCAATCGCAAGATCTTCAATTTCAGGCTCTAAGGATTGAAGGATTTTAATAACTTGCTTTTCTAAATTAGTGGCTGAAATGCGTTTATATAATGAAATAAGGTTAGATCTTAAGAAAAAATTAGTTGTCACAAAAATTTCATCCCTAGTAACTCTTTCTTGAAAATCGAACACAAGGGATTTTTTCGGTACAATATATTTAGCTTCACTTGTCTTAACAGTTGCGTTTAAGATAGGAAATGTTGATTCTATGTAGGACGTATTAGGTTGATTGTCAGTTATAAATTTTGTTGTATTCCACTGGAAAGATAACTCCATAGAACTGCGTATACTTTGACCTAAGTTGTCTTTATTCAAAACAATAAAAATCCCAAGGGTTTTAGAAGATTTTTGGGCATCAGCTTTAATAAATATTTTCGATTTTTGAGGGATAATGTTGAAATTTGTAAAGAAGATTACTGGGTTAAATTCATTTTTTTCAGTTCCACTGAGTTCATATCGAACTGCTAAAATTTCATCAAGGGTTTGTTGTATATTTATGTCAGATTGTAAAAGGGCGATCGCCTCTAAAATTGATGTTTTTCCTGAATTATTTTTGCCAACCAAGAGGTTTATTCTGGATAGATCATTTAATTGAAAGTTTTCAAGTGATCGAAAATTTTTTATTTGTAGTGAATTTATCATAATCTTTAGCAGCAGAATTTAGTTTTTTTAGTTTTCTTAAAGTGGCTTGAATTTTTCTAGCGTTTCTTTTGCTAAAAGATGATAAGAATCATAAATAAGTTCGACTTCATAATTATTGTTATCTCCCTTTTCCTGATTACATCTCCAGCAGACTGCTTTTAGATTACTACATTCAAACATCAAATCTGGAAATCGAGCCTTGTTCATTTTATGATCTAAAGTAATATAATTAGGGTGAAAATAAGTATTGCCCGCTCTGTTGATAGACTTTTTATTTTCTTTGTTGATATATTGATAGCCTCTTGCTATTGCTTCAGACTGTGAGCTGGTGGAATATTTTTTTCCATGAACCATAATTTCTCCGCAAAAAGGACAGGGAGTATTAGCAAAATATGACCTTAATTCATTAGGTGATATAAGACCTAATTGGGAGTGCTCAATCACTTTTTCATTTTGACATATTCTCCATACTCTACTAATTTCATAGCTTAAGTAGAGTGTTTTTAAGTAGTCTTTGTTAATTAATCCCATTATTTATAATGGTTTATATTTTTGTAGTGTTTGTTGGGCTAAGTCATGAAGATCATCATAAACTTTTATTAATTCATCATGAGATTTTTGTGAAGTCTGCTTCAGATTTTCTACCTCTTGTATAGCAAGATCTACTGCACCGATTAAATCATCTTGCCTTAATTTATACTCGAAGATAGATATGGTATTTTTTTGTATTTTTCCAAGTATTGCCCAGGATCTCTGAACATTTAGCCATCCAACATTACGATACCCTAACTCTCTTGCTTTTTTTTGCTGCTTTTTAGGAAGTTGAAAAAATACGTGTGAATTTTTTTGTTGCCATTCCCGATAATTGTTGCCTTCAATTATTTTCATATCCTTGTTTATTGTGAATGATTTTGGACTCTATTTTTTGCCATTCTTCAATTCCGTGTTTGTCAATTATATGTTTTTTTATTTGGGATAGTTGAAACAACAGGTTGTCAATTTTTTCTGAACTAGAAAAATTATTTTGTATTGACTTTTCTTGAGCTATAAGATTTCCACGATCAAGTTTCTCTATAGTTTCTCCCATTACGAGATTCATCTCATTGTAATCATCTTTATGAACTAAATTTTTTTCAAGTAATTCTTGCTTTCTTTCGTCTCCTTTAAGTCTAATTGCATGAAGTAACCATTTTCCAGCAGATAAAATTTCTGAATTTTCAATATCAAGAAACTGTTGAAGTTTAGCTTGTGTTTCTTTGAGCTTTTGATTTGCCTCGCCAGTCCTTTGACCTTGTTTATAGCGATTATATGTATTTGCTGGTTTGAGAGTCTTTAAAAGTTCCAGATTTTTAAAAATTTCAAGAAGATCATCATCATCAATTTTGGCTTCCAGCGCGTACTCAGCAATGCCGGATGCATTGGATATAGCTGCAATTAATCGTTTCCTTTTGTGCTTATCCATTGAAGTACCCAAGCGGGTAAGTACTCGATGCTGACATGTAGGACTGTGTTGGCTAAATACGGCTAACCACCTTTAATCTTACCAAATCCTCCCCCCCCTGGTGTTTTAATCACTAATCGATCGCCGTTTTGCATTTCCACATCCACACAACTGTCGAGAATAAACTCATCGCCATTAGCCCGAATTAAACGGTTTTCCCCAACTTGCCCGGCTCCTCCGCCATTTAACCCAAAAGGCGCTACCCGACGACGATTAGACAAAATAGATGCGCTCATCGGTTGGCGAAATTGTAACTGACGAATCACGCCATTACCGCCCCAAAACTGTCCCTGACCGCCGCTATTTTCCCGAATGGCAAACTGTTCGAGCAACACCGGAAAACGGGATTCTAAAATCTCAGGATCGGTTAAACGGGAATTGGTCATGTGAGTTTGTACCGCATCCGTACCGTTAAACGTTGCCCCTGCGCCACTGCCGCCACAAATGGTTTCATAGTATTGATATTGTCCATCCCCAAAGGTGAAATTATTCATCGTGCCCTGACTAGCGGCCAACACCCCTAACGCCCCATAAATCATATCGGTGATCGCCTGGGACGTTTCCACATTGCCAGCTACCACTGCGGCGGGAAATTGGGGATTGAGCAGAGAACCGGGGGGGATAATTAATTTGAGGGGTTTTAAACAACCGGCATTGAGGGGAATAGGATCACGGACTAAGGTGCGAAAAACATACAAAACCACTGCTTGCACCACCGCCGTTGGTGTATTGAAATTGTGTTCACCCTGGGGAGACGTGCCGGTGAAATCAAGGGTAGCCGTATCTTGCTCAACCGTAATACTGACTTGGATTTGAATGCCATTGTCCATTTCGGTGCTGAATGTCCCAGAGCGTAAATTGGCGATCGCCTTGCGTACCGACTGTTCGGCGTTATTTTGCACGTGGCGCATATAGTCCTGCACAGTTTCTAAGCCGTACTGATTCATCATTTGCCTTAAAGCTGCCATACCACGATTATTGGCGGCAATTTGAGCTTTAAAATCAGCAATATTTTGGTCAGGATTACGGGCAGGATAGGGACTATGGCTGAGTAAATTACGAATCGTTTTTTCCTGAAATTCTCCAGCTTTTACTAATAATTGATTGTCAAATAAAATACCTTCTTGGCGAATATCTCGACTGTGGGGTGGCATGGAACCCGGTGTAATTCCGCCTAAGTCAGCTTGATGACCACGGGAAGCGAGATAAAACAAAATCCTGTGGTTAGCATCATCAAACATCGGCGTAATAATGGTCACATCGGGTAAATGAGTGCCGCCATTGTAGGGATTATTAGAAATGTAAACATTGCCGGGTTCAATCGATTCTCTTTGGCTGTTGAGCAAGGCTTTAACACTCTCACTCATGGAACCTAAATGCACGGGAATATGGGGAGCATTGGCTACTAAATCACCAAATTGATCGAAGATAGCACAGGAAAAATCTAAGCGTTCTTTGATGTTTACCGACGCAGCAGTATTTTGTAGAATAATCCCCATTTGTTCGGCAATGAATTGATAGAGATTATTGAAAATTTCTAGTTTAACGGGATCAACTTTGTGATTATTATTTTGGTTGGCAAAAGAGATTGAATCAGATTTTTCTTCCTTGCTTTTTTGGGAAATAGCAAAAGTAGGCGATCGCCGTAATGATGGATGATTATTGTTGGCTGGGGCAGTTTTTTCTAAAACTAAATAGCAGGGTTGAACGCCGTCTGAATTGATCTCCCCTAATTGTCCTTGCCATCCTGATTCAATCACCAGGGTTCCCGTGCCTTCTAAAATAATGGCAGGGCCAACAATCGTTTGCTTGGGCTGCAAGGATTGACGGTGATAAACAGGGATATTGTGCCATTGGTTCTCAGCATAAAATTTGACGGTTTTGGCTGAATTTTGATCTAAATTTTGTGGCGTTAAGCAGGGTTCAGCGGGGGGTGTTAAGGGTTCAATTCGTTCTAAAGCAATGGAAGCAATGATGAGGGTATTGCCCGATTGTAAAAAGCCATATTGTTGCTGATGTTGTTGGCAGAATTTTTGTTGTAATTCAGCTAAATTATCGCTAAACTCTAAACTCAAACTTGTGTCCGTGCCAGCATATTTTAAATTAATTGTTTTCTCAATTTTGCCTATCTCTTCAGGAATTCGCCCATCAAAAAAGGTTTGTTGTAATAACTGATCATAGTGTTCAGATAAATTGCTTAAATGTTCTGCTGTTAACGGCGTTTCAATGGTCATCGCTTTTAAAACTCGCTGTTCTGCTAATCCCATGCCATAGGCAGATAAAACGCCAGCGTAAGGATGCAGAAAAATCCGTTTCATGCCCAAACTATCGGCCAATCGGCAAACAACTTGGCCGCCCGCTCCCCCAAAACAACAAAGGGTATAGTCACTCACGTCATAACCCCGCTGTAAACTGACTTTCTTGATTGCATTGGCCATATTTTCAATGGCGATCGCCAGAAATCCATCGGCCACTTCTTCAGGGGTTGGATGGGTATTAGTTACTAAGTGAATCTCGGCCGCAAGCTGTTGAAATTTTGCATGAACAATCGTTTCATCTAACGGTAAATTTCCCTCCACGCCAAATACCTGGGGAAAATAAGCACTGTGTAGCCGACCCAGCATCACATTGGCATCGGTCACCGTTAACGGCCCACCTCGGCGATAACAAGCTGGCCCCGGATTCGCCCCCGCTGATTCTGGTCCCACTTGATATTTTTGACCGTCAAATTTGAGCCTGGAACCGCCTCCGGCCGCCACCGTATGAATGGCTAAACTGGGTACTCGCATTCGCACGCCCGCAATTTCTGTTTCCCATAACCGCTCGTAATTGCCGTTAAAATGGGCAACATCCGTAGAAGTTCCGCCCATATCAAAACTAATAATTTTGTCAAAACCGGCTCGCTGGGATGTTTTCACCGCCCCGACAATTCCCCCCGCTGGCCCCGACAAGATACTGTCCCGTCCCTGAAAATGGGCCGCATCGACTAAGCCGCCGTGGGATTGCATAAATTGCAGCTTCACCCCCGGTAATTGTTTTTGCACCTGATTGACATAACGCCTTAATAGGGGCGACAAATAGGCATCAACAACGGTGGTATCGCCCCGGTAAATATATTTAATCAGGGGACTGACTGCGGAAGATCGAGAAATTTGGCTAAAACCGATGCGCTGGGCAAGGTCGGCAATAATGATTTCGTGTTGGGGATAACGATAACTGTGCATTAAGGCGATCGCCACGCTACGAATGCCTTGGTCAAAAGCCCGTTGTAAATCCTGTTCAATTTGGTTCTGATTAAGGTCAATTAAAACGTTACCCGCCGCATCCAACCGTTCCGTCGCTTCAATCACCTGGGCATACAGCAAACTTGGCTTTTTAATTTCCAACGCAAAAAGATCAGGACGATTTTGATAGGCGATCGCCAGGGCATCCCGAAACCCCTTCGTCATCACCAACACCACCGGATCCCCTTTACGCTCTAATAGGGCATTGGTGGCCACCGTCGTACCCATTTTGACCAAACTCACCTGGGCCGCCGGAATCACCCCTTGTTGATCAATGCCTAAAATATCCCGAATACCTTGAATCACCGCGTCGTCATACTGTTCAGGGTTTTCGGACAGTAGTTTATACAGAATGACGGTTTCCCCACTGGCCACGCTAAAAACGCTAAAACGGCGATCGCCTCCACATTGGCGAACTACAGTTTGATCTTGGGTTACGGCCACGATGTCGGTGAAGGTTCCACCTCGGTCAACGTAAAACTGGGTCATGGCTAAGGGGGACGGTCTTGGCTTTTAGGCTCTTTAAACTTGTCGGTAGCGGTTGAGTTACTTCTTGAGCGTTTGCTCAGAACCACAACGGGGGCAAGTTCTTTTCTGATTAATATTCAATTAAAAATCGTGATCACTTAGGTTAGATGATTTTTCTGTTTGAGGTTTATGCAGTCGCCCCACCGGAGTTGCCAACACAATGGCTTAGGATCGACTGCACCCAAATTCCTATCCCAACAAATGACTCGTCGTAAACGCTAACCCCAAACCGGAAATCAAAAAGCCCGCAAACCGCAGATTTAAAGCTCCCTGGGAGACCGTCATTTGCCAATATTTAGACAATCCATAAGCACCATAGGCGATCGCCCCTTGAATGACCGAAAAACCCAGCAGATAAGCCACCAACGGATTCATTTGAGCGCCGATAATGGTTTCTCCGTAGGCATAACCATGAAAAATTCCGGCGATCGCCGCTAAGCCAATCATTACCACCGGGGGCAACATTTTTTCAAAGGCTAATAAACCGCCAAAGATCAAAACTGATGCCGCAATCATCAATTCAGGGAAGGGTAAATTAACCTCCATGATGTGCAACCCTGTGCCGGCGATCGCCGCTGTAATAAACGCTAAAGGCAAGGCAAAACCATAACGGAGCAAACCCGCCATCAACCCCGCCGCGATCACAAAGGTCAAATGATCAATACCAATTACCGGATGGGCTAAACCGTCCAAAAAGCCTTCCCAAACACCCGTTGGAGTGCGACCCCCAAAAGCATGATGGGCAGAAGCAGGCAAACTGCCTAGGCAAACCATCAAACTCCCCGCCCCAAGGATGGCTATGGTTTTATAAAGGGTTTGGGGATTTTTAAAGACACGAAAATTTTGAACACTCACCATCTGTACCTCGCAGATAAATAGAAACGTGACGCGCAATCATGGGCGGGCATCCTGACTTAAGGTAATTTTTCACCCATCACAGTTGCGGGACAGCGTTGGTCTTGCACCAAACTTTCCCCGTTACCTCTAGGGACTGTTTCCCCCTAGAACCCTTTCCGCGCAACTTCCAACCCTAGCACGGTTTTTTGAGCTAATTGACCAGGGACGTTATTACGTTATTAATCGTTATATTTCAGACGATTTCAGGCGTTTAACTCGGAAATAATGCTATTCAAGGTAAACGCTGCAATGTCACCCGTAAATTATCCTTGGGCCGGGGACTGGGGGTAACAACCAACTCTAAATTTTGATCCGGTGCTAATGTCCAATCAAAGTGTTGAATCAACCGCGTGGCAAATAACTTCATTTCCAGCCGGGCAAATTCCTTGCCTAAACATTCCCGCAAGCCGCCGCCAAAGGGCACATGGGCAAAGGGGGGATTTTGGGTGGCACTACCATTCGGGGCAAACCGTTCGGGGTCAAACCTTTCTGGGTTGGGATATAAGTCGGGATCGGCATGGGTGCGACTAATTTGGTAAGACACTAGCCAACCTTTGGGGAAATGAAAGCCTTCAAATTCACAATCTTGAATTAATTCCCGAAAACCGCCGCCCACTGGGGGAATCAACCGCAACACTTCTTGTAAGACCTGGTCTAAATAGGGCATTTGCTTGAGGGTTTCTGTCTTGAGGGGTTCCGACAAATCCAAGCCGGCCTGTTCCTGTCTCACTTTTGCCCGAATGTCTAAATGTTGCCCTAATAACAAACAAAAAGAGGCGATCGCCGAAGTGAGGGTTTCGTGGCCAGCAAATAGTAGTAGTAAAATTTGGTCTTTTAATTCCGGCAAGGATAACGGCTGATCATTTTCGTCCCGGGCCGCCAAGAGCATCCCCAACGCATCTTCTTCTGAGGGGGGCTGTTGTTGTCGGAGGGTAATGATTTGCTCAAGTTCCGCCAATAATAAACCCCGTGCGCGTTTTGACTGGCCAAACATCGTATTGGGTAACGGAATCGGCAAACTAAATAGCCCTTGGACATAGGCTTCAAACCACTCAAATACTTGGGGATTATGACTGACTTCTTCCCCCATAAACAACGTTGTCGCCACATCAAAGGTCATTTTTCGTAACTGGGAATACCAAGTGACTTCCTCCATCCCGGCCCACTGGTCTAAATATCGCTGAATGATCCCTTCCATTTTTGGCAAATAACCCGCCAACGCCCTGGGCAAAAAGGCTTGGTAAAGAATTTTACGACGTGATCGATGGATTTCTCCCATTTGGGTTGCCAAGGCATTCGGCCCTAACAAAATGCGGGTGCTGAGGGGCCAAGTGGCTTGAAAGGTTTCCTTTTCTTTGGTGAACAAAAAGTTATTCGCTAACGCCCCAGACACAAAAATCGTATTTTTGCCGAATAAACGGGTTTTAAAAATCGGGCCAAATTGCTGCTGACGTTTTTTGCTAAATTCCCCATCCTGAATAAACGTCAAGGTTTCCCCCAACCAGGGTAGACCGAAATTACCAGGGGGAATGGGTAAGGATTGGAGATCAGAAGGAGAAATCGTCATAGGAAAAATTTAACGAAAACGGCGATCGGGTGACTAAGCGCCTTGGGGGATTGAGCGGCACGGACTCAACCCAGCTCATCAGTCTTGCTTCGTATTATTAACCCAATTGCTGGGCTGTGACATTAACCATGACTTGCCCCTTGCTACCCTTGTCGATACACTGAACCCTTGTCCCTCCCCCCTTAAGTGAAAGCAGTTTCAACGGTGTCCCCCCATTCCCTTGCGTCCTATCGTCTTGCGGTGCTTGTGCCCTGCCGTAACGAGGCGTTGACCATTGCCCAAGTGGTTACTGATTTTCAAGCGCAGTTACCCACCGCAAAAATTTATGTTTACGACAATCGCTCTACGGATAATACGGATGAGGTAGCGCGTCAGGCGGGGGCGATCGTCCGGTACGAACCTCAACCCGGCAAAGGCAATGTCATTCGACGGATGTTTGCCGATATTGAAGCGGATATTTATATTTTGGTGGATGGGGACAGTACCTATGAAGCAGCGGCGGTTTCCCGGTTAATTGGGCGCTTGCTGAATGAACAGTTGGATATGGTGGTGGGGGCTCGGCGATCGCCAGAGAAAGATAAGGAAGCCTATCGTTTTGGCCATCGCAGCGGAAACCAGTTTTTAACCTCGGTGGTCAGACTCCAATTTGGGGCCCGGTTAGATGATATGTTGTCGGGCTATCGAATTTTTTCGCGGCGGTTTGTCAAGTCGTTTCCGGCCATTTCCAATGGCTTTGAAATTGAAACGGAATTAACCATTCACACCTTGGAACTGCGTTTACCCTTTGTGGAAGAACCTATTTTGTATCAATCGCGTCCCACAGGCTCCGAAAGTAAACTCAATACAATTAGCGATGGTTTTCGGGTGTTGGGCACGTCGTTTTTACTGCTCAAAGAAGCCCGCCCTTTCATCTTTTTTGGTCTCTTTTTCATCATTTTTTCCGGGTTAGCCTTGTTATTAATGATTCCAGTGCTGCAAACCTATCTGCAAACGGGATTAGTGCCCCGCTTTCCCACGGTGATTATTGCGGCGTCGTTGATGTCGTTAGGGTTTGTCTTTTTTACCTGCGGCTTAATTTTGGATTCGGTGGCCAGGGGACGGCGGGAATTAAAGCGGATGGCTTATTTGAGTTTCCCGATCGCCGCTTCCCAAAAACCCTAAAGATCGCCCTTCACTTCAGTAATAAGTAATAAAACTGGCCATCATCACTCATCAAACCGGCCCGATCGCCAGGCAGTTTACCCGTCCCCATAAAAATATCCACCCGACCGGGGCCTTTAATGGCGCTGCCCGTATCCTGATCCACCACAAAACGCTGTACCGCTAATTTTTGTCCCTGACAATCGGGAATATGGGCGGCTAAGACGGCGATCGCCCCTGGGGGCATGAGGGATTTATCGGTGGCCACGGATCGTTCAGCGGTGACAGGAACTCCTAAACTGCCTTTGGCGGGGGTGGCGGCAGAGGTTTCCTTGAAAAAAACCATGCGATTATTGCGGGGAATAAACCGATCTAGCTCGCTGGGATTTTGTTCAAAATAGTCGATTAGTTTAGGTAATGTCACTTCCCCCGGTTGGAAAATGCCAGCGGCGATCGTTTCCTTGCCCAGACTGGTATAGGGATAATTAGTCGTTCCTGCAAAGGCGATCGAGGTTTTACCCCCATCCAGCCAATTAAGTTTGGCCGATCCCTGCACCTGAATGAGGTAGGCATCTAGCCGACGATTAAACCACGCAATTTCTTGACCCTTGATCGGGCTAGTTGTGCCCAAACCATCAATGCCTTCTAAGGTGGCGCGGGTGGGATGGGGCGCTTTCCAACTGCCAAAATTAACGGGTTTGGCATAAATGGGATAGCGATATTCTGCGGTGCGGCGACGACTGGCGGTATAAATGGGTTCAAAATAGCCAGTAAAATGAACCGTTCCTTTTTGATCATTACCCACGGACTGATAAAACTGAAATTCTTTTTGGATCGCCGCTTGTAGCGCTTCTGGGGTTGGAGATTGTTGTAACAGGGTTTTAAACCGGACTAAGGAGCGACGGACGCGATCGCGGGTAATGCCTTTGACGGGATAGTTTTGATACGCATTGGCGGCATTGGCGGTATTGAGATAGGTCAAGCTGTGGTTGATGGCTTGGAGCAAGGCCTGTTTATCGCCCCGACTGCATTGATTTCCCCACAACTGTTCATCAAAACCCACGGTTTGACTCGCTTCACTCACGGGTACGAGGGGTAAGGATTGACCGAACGAGGGGGAGACGGGAAAACTTAATACTGTTCCTAAGCTGAGTATCAAAAACCGTTTGATCATGGTTTATTTACTGTCTGTGCAAGGGGTGAAAGGGTTAAAAATGCTGATTTTGATTGTAAAGGGTCAAATGTCAGATCCCGCCGTTAGACTTCGCCGGGAGTCCCCGATCAAGCTAGGATCGGGATCTATGATGGCTTAGGGACAAGGAAATACGCCAAGATTGAAACAGGATTGACTGACCCATTATTCCGAATCCAAAACCGTTATGTTACCCAGAGAAGATTTATTAAAAGGGGCAGAAGACCGCGAGGCGATCGCCAAAGTGATTGATAAAGCAGAACAGGCCTTGAAAACCTGGGAAGTGGTGGTGACGGATTTTTGTGCGCCGCCCTTGGTTGCGGAAATTCAGAATCGTTTTAGCAAGTTAACGGAATTACAGTTTTTAGCCTGGGGCGGCTATCCCCAAGCAGAACGGCAACGGTTGGCGATCGCCAGGGCAGAAATTCCCTTGGATGTAGATCAAATTCCCTTGACGGCGTTGGATATTGCGGGAAATTTTTTGTTTGACCCCGCCAGTCATCGAGATTTTTTAGGGGCATTATTGGGCACAGGATTGGTACGGGAAAAAATTGGCGATATTATTCTGTTGGGAGAACGGGGCGGCCAGGCGATCGCCGTGCCAGAGGTAGCGGAATTTATAACTTCCCATTTAACCCAAGTGCGGACAGTGCCCGTTAAAGCAAAGGAAATTGCTCTGAGTGAGTTAAAAATCCGTCCCCCAAAAACCAAAGAAATGACCACCGTCGAAGCCTCATTGCGCCTAGATGCGATCGCCTCGGCGGGGTTTGGGTTATCCCGTAGCAAAATGGCCGACGCCGTTAATCAGGGCAATGTGCAAGTCAATTGGAAACCGATTACCCAAGCCAGCTATGCCCTCAAAGCAGGGGATTTAGTCACCTATCGCGGCAAAGGACGGCTAGAAATTGGTGAGATTGTGGTTACCAAAAAAGAACGGTATCGTATTCAGTTAACCCGCTATTTATAAGGAGAAATTTGTTAGGAAATATTTTTAATTCAACCCTTTAGATCAGCAGTTTTTTGACAATTCTAATATTAAGGAGAAAATTATGAATGTTCGGGTAATTTTGGAATGGGACGATGAAGCCAAAGCGTTTTCTGCCAGTTGTCCAGAACTGAATTTTGTCTCTTCCTGTGGGGAAACAAAAGAAATTGCCATTGAAAATTTAAAAGAAGCAATTGCTTTAATGCTAGAACCTATTCCTGATCATCTATTGAAATCAACAAATCATCAAGAGATTGTTCAGTTAGCTCTTTAAAAAATACCTATGGCACCTAAATCGCCGCGATTAACCGCAAAGGAAGTGATTAAGCCACTGAAAGCCGTCGGTTTTGTTCAGGCGACACAAACGGGATCACATTTAAAACTATTTAACCCAGAAACTCGACTCACAGCCATTGTTCCTATACATGGTCAAAAATCATTCCCATAGGCACACTGAAAAATATTGAAAAACAGGCCAATATTAAATTTTACTAACACTATGCAGTCAGGAGATACTATTGCGGCGATCGCCACGGCCATTGTGCCAGACCAGGGCAGCATCGGCGTTGTCAGACTTTCAGGGCCAGAAGCCTTAACCATTGCCAAAGTTTTATTTGATGCGCCGGGGAATCAAACCTGGGAAAGTCATCGCATCCTATACGGTTACGTCCGCGATCCCCAGACCCAAACGGCGATCGATGAAGCCCTGTTATTATTAATGTTGGCCCCCCGTTCCTACACCAAAGAAGACGTGGTGGAATTTCAATGTCATGGCGGCATTATTTCCATCCAACAGGTATTGCAATTGTGTTTAAAGCAAGGGGCAAGATTAGCCCAACCGGGGGAATTTAGTCTACGGGCATTTTTAAATGGACGGTTAGATCTCACCCAAGCAGAAAGTATCAGTGAATTAGTTAGCGCCCAATCTCCCCAAGCAGCGGCGATCGCCTTGGCCGGGATTCAAGGTAAACTCGCCCAACCGATTCGGGAGTTAAGAAATACTTGTTTAGATATTTTGGCGGAAGTAGAAGCCCGCATTGATTTTGAAGATGATTTGCCACCGTTAGATCAAGATTTAATTCGGCAACAATTAAACGACATTTATCAACAGGTAACCGACATTTTGGCCACCGCCGACCGGGGGGAATTACTCCGCACAGGCTTAAAAGTGGCGATCGTTGGTCAACCCAATGTGGGCAAATCCAGTTTATTGAATGCCTGGAGTCGGAGCGATCGGGCGATCGTCACCGATCTACCA
>Ga0315905_10002429_pt1 | contig 19580 bp, 20 predicted proteins | sample LakEriMetagenome_5_FD_203522 | JGI IMG/M metagenome (GOLD analysis project Ga0315905, IMG submission 203522) | Freshwater fungal communities from buoy surface, Lake Erie, Ohio, United States - Buoy 4 MA121 | ecosystem: Environmental > Aquatic > Freshwater > Lake | place: USA: Lake Erie, Ohio... | reverse complement strand
CCTTGATGCGGCTCTCAGGTAATCGCCTGCTGTCATTGCCCGCTGCGATGTATGTCAATGTGATGCGTTCTGTGCCGCTGGTCATGGTGCTGCTGTGGTTCTTTTTGCTCGTACCATTTATTTTAGGCCGCAGTACCGGCGCCGAGTTGTCAGCCGTGGTGACTTTTATTGCCTTCGAAGCGGCATTTTTTTGCGAGATCATGCGCTCCGGTATTCAGGGCATACCCAAAGCGCAAATGCAGGCGGGTAGTGCGCTTGGATTGGATGCCTGGCAAAACCTGCGTTTCATCATTTTGCCGCAGGCTTTTCGTAACATGACGCCTGTATTGCTCACGCAGGTCATCATTCTTTTCCAGGACACTTCGCTGGTTTATGCGATTGGTGCCTATGATCTGCTCAAGGGTTTTGAAGTGGCGGGAAAAAATTTCGGACGTCCGGTCGAAGCCTATGTGGCCGCGGCACTGACGTATTTTGTGATCTGCTTTGCGCTGTCGAGTCTAGTGCGACATTTTCAGCAGTGCATCTCATCTCAACGCTGATGATCTTTGATGACTATCCATGACTACTGACACCACCATCATCCGTCTGAAAAATGTCTATAAATCCTATGGTAGCTTCGCGGTGCTGAGTGATTGCTCCACCACGGTGGCGCGTGGTGAGGTTGTCGTCATCTGCGGCCCCTCGGGCTCAGGCAAATCCACGCTCATCAAAACGATCAATGGTTTGGAAGGCATCAACAGCGGTGAAATTCAGGTCGATGGCGTACCCGTGCATGACAGTCGTAGCGACTTGCGGGCCTTGCGTTCACGCGTGGGCATGGTATTCCAGCATTTCGAACTCTTTCCTCACCTAAGCGTAATCGACAATCTCACGCTCGCACAGGTGCATGTCAAAGGGCGCAGCGAGCAGGATGCCGTCGTGCGTGCTGAAGCGCTGTTGATGAGGGTTGGTCTGTCGGAACACAGAGACAAGTACCCAGCGGCGCTATCCGGTGGTCAGCAGCAGCGGGTGGCCATCGCGCGAGCACTGGCGATGGATCCGGTGGTGATGCTATTTGATGAGCCAACGTCAGCACTGGACCCCGAAATGGTGGGCGAGGTGCTTGAGGTAATGATCCAACTGGCAGAGGAGGGTATGACCATGCTCTGCGTTACCCATGAAATGGGTTTTGCGCGCCGTGTGGCCAATCGGGTGCTGTTCATGGACCGCGGTCGCATAGTTGAGGATTGCACCAGTGAAGAATTTTTTGGGGATGCTTCACAACGCACACCGCGAGCACAAGAGTTTCTGGAAAAAGTACTGGATCACTGAGAACAGTGCGACGTCACTACAAAAAATATAAGGTCACTGCGATGTAAGCCAGTGACGGTCAGACAAACGTGCCCGCATAAGTCACGACCCGGCCCCCAGCACCGATTTTGAAGCGTGAGATACCGGCAAGCTGACGCGTATTGATGCCACCCATATCCAGAGTGCGCACGCCGCGTTCACGTAGCGCTTCGAATGCCCGCCACAACAGCAGATTATGCGCATTGGTATCGCGACCTACCTCATTGGACCAGCCCACGTGATAAGTCGCGGCACTGCCGTGAATCAGAAACAGCATCGCAGCCACACGCTCTTGATTGAGTTCCGCGTGCAGGATGAGGGTGGTTTTCGTGGTCTGTGCACGCGCATTGATGTAAAGCTCCACGAATTCCAGCGGCAGCCCGTAAAAGCTTTTGCTCTTGCGTTGAGTTTGTTCTTCTTCTAATAGCCACCCATACTGGGCAGGATTGGCACCGGTTTGAATAATATCCAGACCCGAGCGTTCAGCAGCCACCAATCGGTTGCGCCAGCGCCCCTCCATTGCTGCGCGCAATTGCTCGGATGTCTGGGTCAAATCGATTAGTACGGTCGAATAACCCGTCATGACCCGGGTAAGCTTTTTCACACTGGGATCGCCAGGATCGATGGCATCCGGAGAAAACAAGGCAAACCGTGGACGGCTCATTGGCAGACTGCGTTTAAGTTCGCGATAAATGCGCGCCTGGTCGTCGGCGCTGACCGGTTTGAGCCAAAGTGGTCCGCGCGTGCACAGCGCGATGCCGACCAAAAAACCATAGCGACGGCAGATGAATTGGGCCAGCGCGACGGTTTCGCCATTAAGGATAACTTCGGCGCGGTGGCATCCGACACCCAGTGCCTTCAGACTTGTCCCGTAGGCCCAGTCTTGCTGAAGAGCGCCACCCAGCGCCACGTGCGCCTGGTCCCACTGCAGGTAATCAATCTGGTTCCAGAGAATGTGCATGCGTAAGATTTTGCAAGTGGTCGATATAATTAGCGATCAAAAAGGCACCGCATGATAAAGCGATTATTCACCCGCGAGAAGTTCCAATCCATACTCGGGCACGATATCGATAAGCCACGCATCACCGTGGCCGGTTGGTGCCTGATTCTGCTCTTTCTGGGCGTCCCGGCCATGGCAATTGGGGGCTTGATTGATCTGGCAGTCCAGCAGATTACGGGCGAGTGTGTAGGGGTCTGGTGCTTGTTCTAAAAAAACAATTTCAAAAAATTTAACAAACCCTATTTTGGCGTGAGTGTGATGTTATTCTCGGGTTTGTGTCACTGTTGCAATACTAGCTTCTAAATTCTCCCTTGAATTATCCGGGGATGTGTCGATATAAACGGCGATAGGCTGTGGATGCGCCATTGAGGCGCCGCTTTGCAGGAAAAAGGAGAGGCATATGTTTTTTTTCGTGGGATTGGCTGTCGTGTTTGGCTGCGTTTTTGGTGGCTACATCATGGCGGGCGGCAAAATGGCGCCGATCATCAAGGCCGCTCCCATCGAGGGCTTCATTATCGTGGGCTCGGCCATTGGCGCGCAGTTGATCGGTAACAGTATCGGCATTTTCAAGGGTGCCATCGGCGGTATCGTCAAATGCATCAAGGGGCCAACCTATAAAGGTTCAGACTATCTTGATCTGATTCTGATGGTCGGCAAATTGCTCAACGTGATGAAAAAAGAGGGCGCCGTGGCGCTCGAAGGCCACGTCGAAAATCCGGATTCATCAGCCATCTTCGGCGAATATCCTAAGCTCGCCAAAGATCACGCCATTGTTCACATGATTTGTGACACTTTGCGGCTGGTGGTTATCGCCCAGGGTAATCTTGATGCGGATGCCGTCGATGATGTGATGAAAAGCTCGATCAAGACGCACCACCATGACGAACTGAAGTATCAAGGCACACTCGCTTCCATGGCCGGCGCGCTGCCGGCGCTAGGCATTGTGGCCTGCGTGTTGGGTGTGGTGAAAACCATGGGCGCGATTGACCAGCCACCGCCAGTACTGGGTGCCCTGATTGGTTCGGCGCTGGTCGGTACCTTCCTTGGGGTGTTCGTGGCTTATGGTGTTTTCGATCCGCTGGCAAGCCGTCTCGGTCAGATTATTGATGAAGACGGCCAAGTCTTCAAAGTCATCAATGAAATGATCGTCAATACATTGCGCGGCCATCCTGTGCCGCTGGTAATTGAAGCTGCCCGCAGCGTGATCAGCCACCATAATCAGCCAGGATTTGCTGAAGTCTTTGACGGATTGCGCGGTAAGTAAACCTATAACGCTTTGGCTGATAAACGCCTGTCCATTGCGGCAGGCGTTTTGTTTTTCTGGAGGTGGGAATTTTCGGAGAAAAGACAGTTAATTATTGGTTTACTAATTTTTTGATTTCAATTGATTGACATTGGTAAATTTATAATCTCGATCGTTGTATTTACATTGACCATTTTCCCGAATCCCTCGAAACTCAGCACGCGCATCTCAAAATATGTGGATTTAATAGAAAAAACAGGCGGCTGATAGGCACTGCCAGCGCGCAAAAGATGTATTCACGGGGGAGTTGTAGAGGCAATGGGCGATTACACCAATATGTCCGCGTATTACGATCTGATCATGACGTCAGGCTATTACGACTATCAGAAAATTGTAGAAAACATCACCCGAGGCAACAGCTTTGGTAGCGTGCTCGAAATCGGCTGCGGTACCGGGCTCATCCTCGAAGAGTTGGGACAACGACAGCCGGATGCGGAAATCATGGGGGTCGATCTGACCGAGGCCATGTTGTCGATTGCTTCCAACCGCTTGCAACAGTTTCCGAATATTTCACTCTCGCTTGAAAACGTCACCGATTTCGATCTGAAGAAACATTACGACCTCGCTTTTTCCTATGGCGGCGTATGGTACTTCGTCGTCGATGGCGACAACGAACCCTTTCTGGTCAGTCATCTGTATCAGGCAGAGGACAATCATCAGGGCTTGGCGCGCGTGGGCGGTCATGTCAACACAGGCGGACGTCTGCTGCTGGGCATACAGGGCCCGCATCATGATTATGAAAAATCGGTCTCGAACGGCATGCTCTATTCGCAAAAGATCGAGCCTGCCGAGCATGGCTTCGTCAAGCATTACTACCTGGCCGAAGATGCTCATGTCGTGATGTCACAGACGATCAACTACCGTACTTACACCTGGCTCGAGGCATTGGCGCTGTTGTCCGCGCATGGCTTCGAGCATGATGCTCAAGCAGAAAAACCTACTCACTTCATCGCATTCAGGAAGGTTTGATCGGGTCATGAACGCTTCCAGCGGTACAGGCGCGGATAAGCCGCGTCTCTTCTTTGTCGGTGTGGGTAATATGGGCAATCCCATGGCGGCTAATCTCATTCGCGCCGGATACCCTTTCTGCGTATTTGATAAATCATCCGACAAGACAGCCAACCTCGTCAGCATGGGCGCACGCGCCGTGGCGAGTCTTGCCGAGGGTGCTGCGCAATGCGATGTCGTGATCACCTCATTGCCCGGTCCACCCCAAGTGCGTGAGGTTATGTTCGGTGAGCAGGGGCTGCTCGCTTTGCTTCCGCGTGGCGCAACGATCATCGACACCACCACCAGTGCGGCTGATCTGGCGCGAGAGTTAAACGACCAAGCACAGCAGCTGGGTATTGATTATCTCGAAGCGCCAATCACGAATGCGATTGATGCAGCGGCCGAGGGTAGGTTGTCGATCTTTGTTGGCGGTGATGCGCAGTGCTTCGCGAAAAACAAGCCCATCTTCGATGTGTTGGGCAATAAGGTTTTTCATGTCGGTGCGCATGGCAATGGCGCCACCATTAAGCTGCTGACTAATCTGCTCTGGTTTGTCAGTGCCGCGGCGATAGGTGAGGGACTGATGGTAGGCGCAAAGGCAGGTGTGCCGCTCGAGACGGTCTGGGAAGCGATTAAATCCAGCGCAGGTAACAGCTGGGTGGCCGAGCATGATGTGCCATCGATTTTTGCAGGGCACTACGATCCGAGTTTTTCATTGGCGCTGTGCTGCAAGGATCTGGGTCTGGTCAATGAGATCGCACGCAGTCAGGGCTATGAGCTCACCATGGGTAAATTTGTCGAGTCACTCTTTCACGAAGCGATGGCAAAATACGGCGAGTCCGCAGCCGAGCTGCATGTGGTGAAGCTGCTTGAAGAGCGCGCTGGTTTGCTGTTGCGACCGCCGCATGGGCAACCATCCTCAGCCAACTGATCTAACACCAACCATGCAAGATTTCAGCAAACCCGGAGCACGCCAAAAGCAGTTGATGGCCGAGGCACATAGACACATGCCGCAGGGCGTCGCCGAGAACTATCGCTACTGGGGTGACGAGCGTACTGTGTTTGTGGATAACGCCAAAGGCTGTCGCATTACTGATTGTGATGGCAGAACTTGGGTAGATTTTCGTTTGGGTTATGGCCCCATCATTCTCGGCTATCGCGATGAACGCGTTGATGCTGCGGTGATCAAGCAGATCACGCAGGGTGGCACGCTCTCAGGTTTCGCGACAGAACTTGATACCGAAGTGGTAAAGCAGATCAAGGCCATGTGTCCGCAGATCGAAAAAATGCGCTTTGCCAATTCCGGCACGGAGGCTGTGATGGGCGCGGTACGCACGGCGCGCGGCTACACACGCCGTGATCGGGTCGTGATTGTCGAAGGTGGTTTCCACGGCTTGTATGACGAGATGATGTGGAAATCCGATATCGAACACTGGGATCCGAACGGCAGTGCGCCGCCGTCAGTGATTCCGTTTGGTGGTGGTATTCCGCAGCGTGCGCGAGATCTGGTTGATCTCATCGTGCTCAATGACCACGAGATGCTCGAGCATTTGTTCGCACAGCAAGGCGAACAAATCGCGTGTGTCGTGCTCGAACCTATCATCGGCAATGCGGGCAGTATCTCTGCCACGCCCGAATGGCTGCAGCGCCTGCGCGACTTGTGCACGCAGTACGGCACCATGCTCATCATCGATGAAGTCAAGACAGGATTTCGTGTCGCCAAAGGTGGTGCGCAGGCTTTGTATGGCATCTATGCGGATTTGACGACCTATGCGAAGGCCATGGGTAATGGTTATCCGGTAGCGGCCTTTGGTGGGCGGGCCGAGGTCATGGATGTGGTGGGTTCGAACAAGGGTGGGGTAGTACATGGCGGTACCTACACCGCCAATCTGGTCGCGCTGTCGGCAGCACATGCGACGCTAAATATTCTGGATCAAACGGATGCACTAGCGACGATTAATCGGGTTGGTGACGAGATTCGTGCGTTGTTGGGCCGAGTGTTTACGGCAGCAGGCGTTGAGCATGCATTTGCCGGGCCACCAGCCATGCTGGGCATTCATTTCACGCCTGATGTGCCACAGAGTTATCGCGACTGGCGCGTGACCAACAGCGATCTCTATCGCGATTTTGCTTGGAAGCTGATTGATTACGGTGTCATGCTCGAACCGGATTCGCGTGAGCCATGGTTCTTGTGCGAAGCCCATGCCGATGTCGATCTCAGTTGGCTGGAAGAGGTTGCTACACGCGCGATGCGTGAAGCCTGCGAGGCTTCAGTACGGCAAAGTCGCTGAGCAATCAGGCAGACAAATCGACCAGCACACCAAAATCATCTCGCGTGGAGTGTCGGGGTGCTGCCACGGGCATGCTGGATACCGGCTTTGCAAAAATGATCTGGTTCTGCCCGTAGATTTCTTCAATCACCCGCTGTGCACCTAAGAGATTGCCACTGGCAAGTGCATGGCCGACTCGCTGGAAATAGCTGTCGGCGAGCGCCGGATTGAAATCCACCAGGTCTTGATAGCAGGCGCGTGCGTCCGGTAGATTTCCTGACTTGAGTGCAGCGATCAGCGCCTTGAGCTTGTCTTGATGCTGACTTCGGTGGTTCCCGCCGGAGTTGCCGTTCCCGGAATGCCGCGAGCCTATCGAATCAATTTCCCGCCCGAGTTCGATACTCATGATATTGCTCCTTTACTAATGTGGCTTTGGTTCCCCTTTCTTTGCCACTTATCTTGAATATCGACAGTTTTGCCGCTTTCTGCAGTTGCCACGGCCTTTTATATCGGCTCACGGGCAATATGTTTTCTTATGTGCGATCAACAAATCTCGTTTTATTTCAATAAGTTAAGGTACTGATATTGCATTTATTGAACTGAGTGCCGATTTTTTGACGATTATTTGGCCTGTTTATTGCTTATAGAGATGCAAGGCTGGGTGGGGCTATTTGAATAACCTCACCGGCATTGATTGGACAAGGCAATAAAGGAGAGACCACATGAGTCAGGCAATGATGCAGTTGGGTAATTTTGTTTACCCCGAACTTCCCAAGCAGGGTATCAATCCCCGGCGTTCATCGACCGGCGGTGTACAGGACATTTGGCGCCAGCATGGCTGGGTGCCACCCACCGAGTATCAGAAAGATTTTCGGTCATCGCTGAAAACGACCGCGCATCTGATACCGCAAATGTATTGATAGTCTCCCCTGGTCTTCTCCCCCGAAGGCATAGGATTAGCCCGCACTTGTAGCGGGCTTTTTTTGATTGAAAAGCTTAGAATTCAGTAGGTCGCCCGCCCACCACTCAGATCAAACACCGCACCGGTGGTGAATGAGCATTCTTCCGTACACAGCCAGGCCACCATCGCGGCGATTTCTTCGGGAGTGCCAAAACGTCCCATTGGTATTTTGCTGAGCATGTAGGCAATGTGCTCCGCAGAGTTCTGATCCAGAATGGCCGTCTTCACTGCGGCGGGGGTGACACAGTTGACGCAGATGCCGGTGTCGGCCAGTTCTTTGCCCAGCGATTTTGTCAGTCCTATGACGGCGGCCTTGCTCGCGCTATAGGCGCTGGCATTCGGGTTGCCTTCTTTGCCCGCCACCGAGGCGATGTTCACGATGCGGCCATAATTTCGTTCGCGCATTCCGGGTACCAACTCGCGGCAGCAGAGAAAGGTGCCGTTGAGATTGATGTCGATGATCTGCTCCCACGCATCGATCGGGTACTCCCAGAGCTTGGCATTGACGCCGCTGATACCAGCAGAATTAACCAGAATGTCGACCGGGGCGATCGCCTGCGTGTGGCGGGCTGCTTCAGCCACGGAGGCATGCGAAGCAACATCGACTGTAAAGGTGTTGACCACGCTGCCAGCAGCGCTGGATTGCAGACTAAGCGCCGCCTGTTCCAGGCCTTTGGGGTCGCGATCCCATAGTGTGAGTCTGGCACCCGAAGCCAACAGGCGGTTCGCTATTGCGAAACCCAATCCGGATGCGGCACCGGTAACGACCGCGTGACGCTGCTGAAGGTTCAATTGATTCGTCATGGTTTCACCGTATCGATTTTGCCTAGCCATAATGGCTTTTGGCGGTAATCAGGACCAAGCGAAAGGGCATCGCGTTGCACAGCATTGCTGACCACACTAAAGCGGTCTGGTACCAGGCTGCCAGTCTTGGCCATCTCTTGCAGCAGATAATATGAAAACAAACGATGTCCGCGTCCACGCAGTGCATTGGCGAAATCGGACGGTCCACCGGCAGCTAGCACTGTCAGGCGTGTGTCTTGCGGTGGCGTCACTCCATCGCGTGAGACGGGAATTACCGGCGCGACATCTTTGTAGATCAGCTTGTTACCTTCGGAGCGGCCAGAGAAACACGTATCGAGTACAACAACGATCTGCTTTGCATTACTGCGCAGCAGGGTCTGATAGAACTCATCTAGCCTGAAAGCAGGATCATCGAGGCTACCATCCGAGGCATCCTGAGGAATCAACACCGTATGCTTGCCGTCGCGTGTCGGTGCCGCATGACCTGCGTAGTAAACAATCAATCGGTCCTTGTTCGTCAGGCGACCCGCCATGGAGCGCAGGCGCGTCATCATGCGCACGCCGGTTGCATCATCATTGATGAGGCTGATCATCTGGTCTGGCGGGATGCCGAATTGTTTGCGTACCAGTTCAGCAAAACTCCTTGCGGAGCGGTCTGCAAATGCCACACGTGGCAGATCATCATAGGAGGCAATGCCAATCACGATCGCATACGTATTGCCCGCAACGGGAGCCGGCGGAATTTTTGCAATGACGTCGCTCAGATCGTCCTTGTATTCGCCTTCATCCATGGTTTTTAGGCGAGTTTCAAGCTGACGAATTTCTTCGTTCAGCCTTTCTTTTTCGGCGCTGACCTGTTGGCGCTGTCGGACATCATCACGCAGCTCGTCCAGTCGTTCACGCAGCTTGCGGCTTTCAATATCGTCTGACAGCACCAACGATTGCGTCGATACGGTACCGCCATCCACTTTTCGCAAGGGCCGCAGGTTCGCGACCTGTCCTGCTTCCAGCTTTACTGTATCCAGTGCCGCAAGTTCTACATTGTCAATGAATTGCATGGCCAGCAATTGGTCACCCACCATCAAGTGACCCGACACTGGGCGTATGGATTTATCACCTAAGGCCATGCGCAGGAAGGGGCGTGCGCGGTTCATTAATTGTTTAAGTCGTCGACCCTGATCCGCATCGATATCGTTTTGCGTCACCATCGTAAATGACACGGGTGCGCGATCCGGTTGTGTGGAACCTGCGACCGTGATGATGAAGCGTTTCAGATCGGCGTCATAGACAACGTTCTTTACCTCGGGTTCGCCCGCCATTTCGGAAAGGCTCTCACTGATCGACTGCAACACCAGAGGACGTGGTAATGTTTTCGGTAGGCTGTCCTGGAAATCGCGCAACTTGCGGTTAAGTTGCTCGATTCGGCGGTTGTACGCAATCATCTTGGCTTCTTCGCTGGCGCGCGTAGCTCTTACGCGCTCATTGAATGCAGTAGTGGATTCGAACTCATCACGCGTGAGCGTGACCTCTGGTGGTGGCCTCGACGCTTCTATCTCGCGTTTTTCGCGACGCAAGTCTTCTGGTAATTCTGCAAGACGCTGCATCTGGGTTTCGCCACGCTTTTGTGCCGCTGCCGCGATATCTTTCCATGCGACTGTGCGCGGCCGGTTGCTAACTGCCTTTCGGCTCCGAGCGCCGATAAGATCGGAGTCAGCAACCCAGACCAAATCGGGACTTCTGCGATATTCCGCCAGCAATCGCCAGCTCTCTGAAGCCTTGAATTCGAGTGGGGTCCGTGCGAGAGGACCGGAGACGCTTGCATCCACAACACAATTTTTGCAAACCACCGACAGACTATTCAGGTTGCCAGACTGAGTAAACGCGTCGAAGAGTTCATTACCGATATCAATCGATCCTGAGCCTTGGGCATCGAGCTGTATTTCACGCCGGATCGTGGTCTTCAGTCCATTAATCTCGATTTGCACGCTTTTCAGCGGAACCGTAACCCACTCAGTACGGCCAGTGGGCACAGCGCGATCGCGATCTGGCTCTTCGCTCAGCACCTGTGAACTTGTCTCATGACCGAAAGTGTCTTTCAAAAAATTTTTCGGGGCGAGTAGTGGATACAACCCCACCGTGAATGTGGCAGCCAGTGTAGAACCAACAGGATTGGCACGTTTGCCCGTGACCTCGCTGCGCTGTACGATGGGTGCCTCAAATTCTGGTGCGTTGATTTTTTCTCTTAACGCAAAAGTCAGTACGCCACGCTGATCGATATACGCTGATTCAAAGCCCTGAGTTTTTGTGCTGGCCGCGTTCGGATTCAGGTAGCGAGTTTTCCCCGTGACTTTGCTAACCTGGTTGGTGTAGTCACCACCACAAGCGCTTAGCCCGAAGACTGTCACAAGCAGAATATAAATTGAAGACGCGAATCGCGGCGGCATTACATTAACGGCGTTCATGATGAAGATTCTATGGGTTGGCTAGCGTTGAAAAATCATGCCGCGCGCTGCGGTAGACCAGACCGCGAACGAGATAATCATTATAAGAAATTGTAAGGATACGCTGTATCAATAGTTTCGGCGCCGAGCCAATTTTATTGAGACGAATATTCTTAAATTGAAAATAGCGCTGTTTGCCCACTCACGAATAGGCGCGAATTTACTTTGTTTTTAATGTGATAACCATCATCACGCCTGACTGCTGCTATAGTCATTCTTTTAACAATTAATGGCAATTACGCTGCTAATCTATTATTTTTTTACTAACCATGGACGAAGCTAGGGTCAATGACGCCCTCAATGAACTGAAATCCGCCAAAGAGCGACTCGCCAACCTCGAAAAGGACCAGATCGCCCTAGCCGAACGGATTGCGGCAGCGCGCCGCGCTCAGCGGCGCATTGGTTTCTATCTTGTAGGTTTGGTCATTCTATTCGCGCTGATCATGGCCGGCGCCTTTACTTTGCTGGTCTGATTGGTGAGGCTGCGCTTCAGATTTTCAGCCAGAAATTTAGCGCCACAGTATCGAACTCTTGAGTAAATGATCGCGGAAAATTGTCGCAATCGGCGATAGCTGTTTGCCCTTGTGGTGCACTACATGCCATTGCGACTGCAGGGGAAAGCCCTTGATGTTCAATACCGCCACGCCATGTCCTGACGCCTGCCCCTGTAGTGCATGTTGCGAAATTACGGCAACACCCAGACCACCTGCCACGGCTTCCCGAATCGCTTCATTGCTGCCGAGTTCCAGTTTCATCTGCGGGTTGAACCGCAGACTGCGAAAATGCGCATCAGTGGCCATCCGGGTTCCAGAGCCGGGTTCGCGCAGGATAAAACGGCTCGTAGCTAGCTCACGCAAATCCATGGGATCGCGATTGACGGGTCGCTTTTTACGGGGACCGATCACGACGAGCGGATTGGGCATGAACACCTGATCTTCAAGATCGAACGTGGTCGGTGGCATGGACATGATGTAGAGATCATCGAGATTATCAGCCAGCCGGCTGACAACGCCATCGCGATTAAGTACCTCCAGTGAAATATCGATGGCGGGATATTTTGCGCAGAAGCTACCCAGCATGCGGGGTACAAAATACTTCGCCGTACTGACCACCGCCACTTTCAGGCGGCCTCGCGTGAAGCCTTTGAGGCCATCGATTTTTTGTTCAAATGCTTCCCACTCGGCCGACATCGCGCGTGCTGTACGGGCGAGTTCTTTACCGGCTTCGGTCAAATGAACGCGTTTGCCGATCACCTCGTACAAAGGCATGCCCACCGCATTGGCGGCCTCGCGCAGTTGCATGGAAGCGGTGGGTTGAGTCACATGGGTCGCGCGCGCTGCTGCACTGATGCTGCCCATATCGGCCAGTGCCAACACCAGTCGCAACTGCCTGAAGGTCATATTCATCGTGTTTTATCTATGGTAGACAACGTAAAAATCGATTTTACTCGATTATTAAAAATGCTTATCCTTCGGGCCACAAGGAGGATGTATGCAAAACTTAATCGACCCGGCAATTCTTTTTTTTGTATTTGGTGTGGTGGCTGGCTGGCTGCGCTCTGACCTGGAAATACCAGCAGCCACCGCAAAATTTCTGTCTCTCTATCTGCTGATGGCGTTAGGCCTCAAGGGTGGCTTCGCTCTTGCGGCGTCAGGTATGAACCCCTCGGTCATGATCAGTCTGTTCGCTGCGATCCTGATGGCTTTCATCGTCCCTGCGCTGGGCTATCTGTTTCTGAGAAATCGGGTGGCGCGATTCGATGCCGCCGCTGTCGCCGCCTCGTATGGCTCGGTCAGTGCGGTGACTTTCGTGACAGCGATGCAATACCTCGAGTCGCAGCAGATGTCGCCGGGTGGCCACATGGCGGTTGCGATGGTGCTGATGGAGTCGCCCGCGATTCTGATGGCGGTCCTGCTCGCCAACATGATTCGTCAAAAACAGGCGAGTGCGCAGATGGTCACGGGGCAGGGCGGTACCGCGGCCGTGTCGATGTCGGGGGCGGGCAATTTTTCTACGCCCTCGATGGGCAAGGTGATTCATGAATCCTTCACCAGCGGTGCGCATTTACTCTTACTGGGTTCGCTGCTGATCGGCTATCTGAGCGGTGAAGCGGGCAAAGTCATGATGCAGACCTTTTCAACCGATCTGTTCAAAGGCATGCTGGCTTTCTTCCTTCTGGATATGGGTCTGATGGTGGCGCGCAGCATGCGCGATGTTCAGGGCAAGTCCCCCATTCTGATTGCTTATGCAGCACTGGCGCCGGTGGTTCACGCGGGCATCGCGCTGCTGATCTCGATGTTGCTGTCATTGCCGGTAGCTGATGCGGCGCTCATCATGGTGCTCTCGGCCAGCGCTTCGTACATCGTGGTACCGGCGGTCTTGCGCTATGCGATTCCGGAGGCAAATCCCTCGCTCTATCTGGGCTTGTCTCTCGGCGTCACTTTTCCGCTGAATATTCTCTTCGGTATCCCGGTCTATACGGAGGTCGCCAGGAGGGTGCTTGGCTGAGTGAGACTTCTTTTTTTGATAAGGTGTGTCCCGGACTGCTCTGCAGGAATTTCCTAAAGCAGTTATCTTTGCAGCACTGGCTTCAAGGCGCCGGGACAATATCTACAAAATAAAAAATGGGAGTCATCCATGCCGGGGCTTTTTAGCGCGCGTAAAGCGCAGCACGCAAGACTGGCGCGAACGATCGTGTTCGTCGGCCTTTTTGTCGCGGGGGCAGTAAACGCGACCATTATGGACGGTGACAATCCTCTTGAATTGTTTGATTCTGCGCGCAACTTTACCGTCACATCCAAGGTCACTTGGTTCCCAGTGGACAATATCCAGGCGACTTGCAATCGCGAGGCCAAGATACGCGGCTACGCCGCGTATGATTACGAGGTGAAAGCCTGCTCATTTTATGAAAATGACGTGTGTATCGTGTTCACTCAAAAAAAGCTGAACATGCATACGCTGGGCCATGAGGTGCGCCACTGTTTTCAGGCCAACTGGCACGAGTAAGGGCTTAGAGACGCTAGTCTCGTCATAGCGATTGTGGTGTTTGCATCCTTTGCAGAGCACCGGTACGTCGTATAAATTTTCTTCCAATCCCTCGACATCGTCTGTCTTGCGCAAGACGACTTTGATGTTGCAACTTGCCCACGCCGGAACGATGCATTGCAAACGCAATTTGCGTCGCGCGCAGCTGAGATTTTGTTATTAACTTATGACTCAATCCAGCGGAGGTAAGATGAATCCAAGCATTCGCAGCCCTGAACATTTCTTTGCCTACATGCCCTGTGCAGACACAGAAAATGTGTTGCCGACTAATGACAGCGTTATTGGTTGCCAGAAGGTGAAAGCAGAGATCGATGGTAAATCCAGATCGGTAGTAGTGTTCACCAGAATCCCAATTTCCGAGTTCAATCAATCTGCATGGGCTAAAAAATCAGCAGCTGAAGCAATCGAACACATGGGTGTTCTGTTTAAAATCACCGGCGTTTCCAAAACAAATCTCAACAATGCTTTGCAAGCGCTCAAGCACCGTCCTGATGGATTGAATTCAATGGATGCTCTCGCCACACTGGATTTTGAGAATAGTGCCGTTGCACGGCTTGGGATGCCCATGATTGGTTCACTCAAAGACTTGAGTGAGAACATACCGTCGGCAGAGAGCACCTACAAACAAGGACTCAAAAAAGCTTTCGAGTCCGATGCGATTGCGGACAATCCCCGGCTAGCCAATGAAGACGCTGAGCTTGGTGAACTTTCCAGAACAGAGAATCCCAAGGACTCCGATGTAGGACTCAGAATCATCAAAAAAAATGTGAAAGTCCCGGCTAGCTGGCTGAACAATAGTGGCGTAAAGGATGACGGCAAACCGCCAAAAACCTGACAGCAAGACGCATTGCGCGTGGACTAGCCTCAGGGGAGCGTGCCAGCATGGCTGCCCAGAGGCGCTGGGTGGCTGTCAAACTCGGACTTGCCCAGCGCCCTCTGAGAATCCTGTGATCAGTTTTCCTGATTCAGCCGCTTTACCCAATCCTCAATCGCATCAGTGACATTTTTTGATCCGCAGAACTCGGGTATCTTCTCTACCGCCGTGATGAGCAAGCTACGAATGAACTTTGTGTCTTTGTCTGAGTAGCAGTAACCGATTTGCTGATCGGAGGCTTTCAGCATCGCGTCATGCTTACGCTTGCCGTCCTTGGCTTGCTTCAGAAATTCAGCTGAGCATTTGTTCTCGTACTTTCCAGCGACCAGCGAGCCCATGTAGGTCGTGATCAGCAAAGCACTATCATCGTAGGTTTGGAATTTGCACTGCGCGTAATTCGGGTTGGACGAATCAGGCGAGATTTCAAAAATATTTTGTGCGCTGGCGGCTTGCATGGTGAGCAGTAGGGCTGCGCCGAAAATCAATTGCTTCATGGGTTCTGCCTCGGATAAGTTATTGTGTTTATAATTTGTTGATATTGCGGGGTTATTTTAATTTTCCGCAGAATATTACTTTAACCCGATTGGGCCGCTCGTGGGTGGTGCGCGAAATCAGTTCATGGGCTTGAATTGCTGAAGCCCGTCAGCATCAGACCGTACAGATTCGCCTGGCCTACCTGTCCACCTTTGAGCAGTACTTCCTTGTCGTGTATCAGCGGGTCATCGGACACCAGCGTGCAGACATGGGCATTTTGCCCGAAGTGACTAGCTTTGATTTCCAAGGCGCTGGCGCGTATGTCGCGCATGGTGAAGCTGGATGAGTCCCCGCCCGCGACCACCAGTCTTTGCAAGCCAGCCTGTGCGAATGCCACACGCGCCAGTCGCGCGAACAGAGAGCCGATATGCTGCGCCATCGCCGATGCGCTCAAAGCTTGAGCCGACGCTGCTGAAACCAGAGCATCATCAGGGCCCTCTGCGGTGAACACGACCACGCTGGTGCCGGATTTCAGTGCTTCGACCATGCGATTTTCCAGCGCCTCGAGCGCGTCAGTATCTTGACCCGTCAGCAGACTCAGATCCGCACGCATCGTCAGAAAGCCAGCCGCTCGCGCCCACGCGATCTGCTCTGCCGACAAGGGAGAACAACTACCGGAGAGCACCAGCAACCGGTCAACTGCATCCAGCTTGTGAGTCGGCTGGCTTGATTTCAGTCGTCCGGACTGGCGTAACCATGCGCCAAGTCCATGAGCAAAACCCTGCGCAGCCATTGCGCACACTTGACGTTGTTGCGATACATGCCACAGGCTGGCAGCCGCTGTCATCACTTGCTTTAGTGTGTAACCATCGAACACTACACTGTCTTTTGCAATGAGCTCCGTAGCAAGTGCATCGGGGCTTGCTTCGAAATGATCCAGCGAGCGCAAATCCACCGCATGGGCAGGAGTGAAGCCTTGCTGCGTGAGAACCAAAGATAGATCTGATTCATTCATCGGCGTCACCGGATGACGCGACATCACTGGATGACGATCGAGTCGATACACCGCTGTGCCTGCGCGTGCGTAGTGATGACCAAACAGGGTGTAACGGCCGAACTCAGGCGTGGCTGCCAGCACGGGTATCAGACTACCCGGCCAGCACGCTTGCATCAGTTGTATCGCATAGCCCAAACTGCCGGTATGGGGCGATGAGTCAAAGGTAGAGCAGCATTTGTACTGCACCAGCGGTACCTTAAGTTGCCGGAATTTTTCCAGCACTGGCGTCAGTTCGGCACGCATGCCATCAGGTTCAAGCGAGCGCGCTGTGCCTGCCACGCCGACCACGTCGTAGTTTCGGGCGGCGTGTTCAAGACCATCCACGCCGGGATCTGAAAAAAACAAAACTGTCTTCAGTCCATGTCGCGCATATTGGGCAGCGTTGTCTGAGGCGCCGGTAAAATCGTCGCCGTAGAAGAGGACTTTGGCCTGCAAGAGATCCGTCGTGTCGTTCATGATTTCACAGTCTCATGAGCGCAAAAATTCAATAGCGCTCACCTGAATTTTTCCAGTGCTTCACGTAATTCGCGATGCGTCTTCGCTGCGACATCCAGCGGCACTCCTTCGATAGCCGCTGACCAGGATTGGCGCAGGGCGCTTACACCCGCAGCAATGCCACCGGGATGTGCGAACAATCCACCACCGGCAAGAAAAATCAGATCAGTCGATTGCAGCCGTTCCCACGTAGGCGCTACCTGCCTAACAGTTTGACCCGAAGAGAACACCGGCATGATCGTGCAGGGTTTGTCAGCAAACATCGGTGTCATGCAAGCGCGCGCTGAAGTGATGACACTGTCGTCATCTTCTTGGAACTTATTGGCGATGCCATTGACATGCATATGATCCACGCCAGCCAAGCGCCACAACTTCAGCCACGCCGTGTAAGACCAGCCCGCTTGCAAATAGCCCCAGCCGTTGCGATGCGCATGAATTGGTAATTGCGCATGACGGCGAAAGGCATTAAAGCCCGCCATACCGACAGAATTCAGGCTCAGCATCACGGCGGTGCCACCGAGCTGCTGTACCAGATCATGGCGGCGTTTCATCTCATCGAGTTCGCCGGTGAGATTGAAGGCATACATCACTTTTTTACCTGATCGATCAGCATGACGATTGATAGCCGCCATCGACAAGGTCACGCGCTCATCAAAAGGGCAGGCCGGTCCATCTGCCTGCAGCTCATCATCCTTGATGAAATCTACGCCAGCCTCGCACAGCTGCGCCACAATATCTGCAGTGGTTTGCGCGCTCAGCCCGACCGAGGGTTTGATGATGGTGCCGACCAGCGGCCCTTGTTGCACACCGGTCAGCGCTCGCGTGCCTGCGATGCCAAACGCCGGGCCCGGATAAGCTTGCGCGAACGCGGGCGGCAGCGTCATATCCATCAGCCGTAGCGACCGAACAGGTTTGAGTTCGTACAGATTACCGGCGATCGTAGCCATCAGGTTGGGTAGCGATGGCCCGAGATTTTCCAGTGGCCACGATAGCTTGAGTTCATAGCGTTGGGCGCCGCTATTACCTGCCTGATCGAGCGCGGTGATTTCATAAAGGGCGGCAGCGCGCGCCTTGAGCGCTTCATCTTCACCGGGAATGGCAACGAAAGTTCCCGAGGATTGCTCGCCCGCGATCATTGCGGCGGTCGCTTCCGGATCATCTGCCGTTTCAAGATGGTAAACGGCTTCGATGCGCATGCGGGTACTTTTGTTCATCGTTCAAAGACCACGTGCGCCGCTGGATAAAAATCCACCATCGACTGGCATGGCAATACCGGTGATGTAAGCAGCATCTTCGGAAGCGAGAAATTGCACGGCAGCGCCGACCTCGGATACCGTGCCGTAGCGATTCATAGGAATCGCTTTCGAATACTCAGTGCGAAATTGCGCGGTATGCAGTAGTTGCGTCATTGGCGTATCCACAGGCCCTGGTGCGACCGCATTGGCGGTGATGCCATGTTCGGCGAGCTCAACGGCCATTTGTCGTGTCAATGCAATGACGGCGCCTTTGGAAGTGCCATAGGCCGTGCGACCGGTACCGACCGCGCGCATGCCGGCCACCGAGGCGATATTGATGATGCGCCCCCACTGATGACGCATCATCAGACGCGCTGCGTGCTGACTGCAAAGCAGCGTACCAGTGACGTTGATGTTCATGGTGCGCTCGAAATCTGCGAGCGGGAAATCGATAAACGGGAAGACTTTGGCAACGCCTGCGCAATTAACCAGAATGTCGCAGCGGCCATGCTTGTTTGCAATCGCATCAAAGGCGTTGGCGATTATGTCGGGGTTGCCCACGTCAATGGCAATCGCAGTGACAGAGAGTTGTTGCGTATGTAACTTCGCGACCATGGCAGCGCTGGCTGCTTCGTCGCGATCGGCAATGACCACGTGATGACCGATGCGCGCCAATCGCTCGACAACTTCAGCACCGATACCCATGGCGCCACCCGTCACGACAGCCACGCGCGCAGTAGATCTGACTTCCTGATTCACTCTTCCCCCCGATACTGCATTTTTATTTTTATCTCATCCGCGACGGGCATTCCGTCGATGAGATCATTGATTTTTTGATGTTGATTTGGTCGCTGGGCGCGCCATCTCGGACGCAAAGATATCACACCGAACACGCTTATCGGCCGTCGGACCGCCTGCCTTGAACTTGTCAGGTCGCTATCCCGGGCCCGCCGCGACTGACGCGCGCTGCAATGCGACATTCGGTTTTGCGTATCATGCAGGCTAACCACAAAAAGGAGAGCGACCATGCGCGCCATATGTTTACTGATGGGGCTGTTTGCGGCTGCAGCTGCTGTTGCGGATACCGTCAAGACCTTCCGAGATTGCCCGACTTGTCCCGAGATGGTTGTGATTCCCTCAGGTAGCTTCGTAATGGGCACACCGGACGCCGCACGATCGGCACCGAACGACAGCGGTAATGACAAGGAAAAGCCCGCACGAACCCTGCAAATGAAATCCTTC
>Ga0315905_10002427_pt1 | contig 19592 bp, 11 predicted proteins | sample LakEriMetagenome_5_FD_203522 | JGI IMG/M metagenome (GOLD analysis project Ga0315905, IMG submission 203522) | Freshwater fungal communities from buoy surface, Lake Erie, Ohio, United States - Buoy 4 MA121 | ecosystem: Environmental > Aquatic > Freshwater > Lake | place: USA: Lake Erie, Ohio... | reverse complement strand
CTTCTGTGTAGAGGTAGTGCTCTCCGTGATTAACCTTGTTACCGTGTATGCAGACAGCGAGATCTTTGGTCATTTTACCGGATTCAACCACATCAACACAAACCTTTTCCAGGGTTTGGCAGAAGTGTATAAGTTCCTTATTTCCATCCAGCTTTCCCCGGAACTCCAGACCACGCGTCCAGGCGAAGATGCTGGCAATCGGGTTGGTGCTGGTAGGTTTTCCTGCCTGGTGGTCACGGTAATGGCGGGTAACGGTGCCGTGTGCAGCTTCGGCTTCCATGGTTTTACCATCGGGAGTAATCAGAACGGAGGTCATCAGGCCCAGTGAACCGAATCCTTGAGCCACAGTATCAGATTGTACATCGCCATCGTAGTTTTTACACGCCCAGACAAAGTTTCCTTTCCACTTCAAAGCAGAGGCCACCATGTCATCTATGAGGCGGTGTTCATAAACGATTCCTTTTGCTTCGAAGGCAGCCTTGTAATCCTGCTGATAAATTTCTTCGAAAATATCTTTGAACCTGCCATCGTATTTTTTCAGAATGGTGTTTTTGGTGCTCAGGTAAAGCGGCCAGCCCTTGGTGAGCGCAAGATTGAAGCAGGAGTGAGCGAAGCCACGGATGGATTCGTCGGTATTGTACATGGCAAGAGCAACGCCGTCGCCCTTGAAGTTGAAAACCTCATGCTCGATTACTTCACCGTTTTCTCCTTCAAATTTTATGGTGAGTTTTCCTTTTCCTTTGGTTACGAAATCGGTTGCGCGATACTGATCACCGAAGGCATGGCGACCGATGCAGATGGGGGCTGTCCAGTTGGGAACCAGGCGTGGTACATTGGAGCAAACAATGGGCTCACGAAAAACGGTGCCATCGAGAATGTTACGGATGGTGCCGTTGGGACTTTTCCACATCTGCTTGAGGCTGAATTCTTTTACCCTTGCTTCATCGGGTGTGATGGTCGCGCACTTGATGCCAACCCCATACTGCCGGATGGCATTGGCGGCATCTATGGTCACCTGATCGTTGGTGGCATCGCGGTATTCCATGCCGAGGTCATAATATTTTATGTCGAGGTCCAGGTAGGGAAGGATGAGTTTGTCTTTGATGAATTTCCAGATGATGCGGGTCATTTCGTCGCCATCCAGTTCCACTACGGGATTTGCTACCTTGATTTTGTTCATTTTAAGTATCGTTCTTCTGGTTGTTTTACATTACGCCACTTCCTCCAGCAGAATCCGGCGGGCCGCAAAGGAAGGAAATCAGTTGCTGATTTTCAAGGATTGTATCTGTTTGATTTCGTCTGCCTGTAAATTTGTTCCCTGCTGGCAGATGATTTTGCCAAACTAGTTTCTTCCCCTAATTCTAAGATGCAAATCAGATCAATGGAAAAAGTACTGGACAGCCTTAGTGGACGGATGCTGTCTTTTGATCTTACGCTCCCGAATCATCCGGTTCCTGCCGGAGGCTATCCTGTACTTGTTTTTGCCCACGGATTCAAGGGTTTTAAGGACTGGGGTTTCTGGTACCGCTTCGCGGAATTTTTTGCTTCAGAGGGTTTTGCCTTTTTGAAATTCAATTTTGCCTGGAACGGAACCACAGCCGGAAATCTGCTGGAGTTTTCTGATCTGGAGGCCTTTGGGAATAATAATTTTTCCCGTGAGCTGGCCGATTTGCAATCGGTTCTGGCCTGGATTTCAGGTCCGGGCAGGGAGTATGGCCTGAATCCGGAAGAGATTTCTCTGCTGGCGCACAGCCGGGGAGGTCCGGTTGCGCTGATTACCGCTGCTGAAAATCCGGGCATAAGAAGTGTGCTAACCTGGGGATCGGTGGAATCGTTGGGCTATGCCTGGTTTGATGAAGAAGAACTTCGGAGATGGAAGGAAGATGGTGTGCTTTTCATTCACAATGCGCGCACCGCACAGCAGATGCCTCTGTATTATCAGCTGTTTGAGGATTTTCAGAGAAATAGCAGTCGGTTTTCACCGGACCGATACCGGGAAATAACCTGTCCGGTGCTTCTTATTCATGGTACCGCTGATGCTGTTGTTCCGTTTCATTCTGCAAAAAATATTAATGCCAGGATCCGGGATTCAAGGGTGCATTTGCTGGAAGGTGCCGACCATGTTTTCGGCGGACGGCATCCAATTGGTCCTGAAGAGGAACTGCCTGGTCAGGCTGTGGAATTGCTGGAGAAATCTCTGGAATTTCTGCGAGGAAAATAAAGCTGATGCATTTCCATCAGAATACCAGCGGCCTCCCAGTCGGGATGGGAGGAGTTTTTCCAGTACAGGAACTATTCCTGAAACAACAGTGCAATAAGATAAAGAAAGTGTTTATGCCATTTGAAAAACAGCAAAAAATCGAAACCGCTATATGGCCCGGATCAGGTTTTGCGTAGAAGAAACGGAAGCTACTTCAGCACAATTCCATTAGGCTTGGCACCAACGGCAATGGTTTTGATTACGGAATAAGTTGTGGCATCCATCACAGAAACTGTACCGGCTCCCTGATTGCTTACCCAGGCCATTTTGTAGTCTTTGCTGAAGGCAATGGCATGAGCATCAGCTCCGGTGACTGTGTTTCCTGTCTGTACCCAATCTCCGCCTGACTGTTTTTTATAAAATACCACCCGGCCATTGCTTGCATCGGATACCCAGAGTTCTTCTGAAGCTGCATTCCATGCGGCAAAGCCGGGTTTGAATCCCAGCAGTATGGTTGAACCAATCTTTACGGAATCAGAAATTATTAGTTCGTTAACCGATTGTCCCTCTTCATTATCCACAAACATCGTATGATCATTTCCCGGCCAGGCTCCTATGGGTTTTGCTCCGGTCGGAAGAGTCTGTAGTACCGTTTTCGTTGCTCCATCGATTATGGAAACACTGTTGTCGCTGGTATTGCATGCAAAAGCAAGGCTACCGTTTCCGGAAAAAGTGATTTCAGATACGCCCTTTCCAGCATCAATGGTGTTCTTCAGGGTCCAGTCAGCCGTATTGTACACCTGCACCGTGCTTTTAATATCATCAGCCTGACCCAGCCAGAGTTCGGTTCCGCCAGCATTGAAAATCGCATTATGTGGCATCTTTCCCAAGGGAATTTCTTTATCAATCCTTCCGCTCACTGCATCTATGATTTGAATTTTAAGTCCCTGAATTACTTCGCTGTGGTTTCCATGTCCGTCGCTGAGATCTTCGCCGGTAATGGCAACCGCCAATTTGGTTTTGGAAGGGTTTAGGTAAATGTGGTGGGGAAAGGTTGCTCCATTGAGGCTTATGGTTCCTGTTAGTTCATTATCCTGTGTGCGTATAACAGAAATATTTCCGGATTGCCCGTTTACAACATAGGCGGCCGGATAGTTGATGTTCATTTCTTTTACTGGCTCATGTGCATCGTGATGATTGCTGCAGGAAGAAAGGTATAGAATTGGGGATGCCAGAAGGGCAAAAAGAATTTTCTTTTTCATCAAAAATTGAAAGAAACAGTTGCAATAAAACAGCCAGATTAATATTTTGTTAAAAATGTTTTTTTCAGCGGTCATCTGGAAAAGAACAAGAGGTGCAGCGTGTGTTTTCCGGTGCAGAGAATTTCCATGGACGAATGTTCTGCTTTAAGCAGGTTGAGATTCTGCGGGGGCCGGTGGGTAAATTCCCCCGGATTACTCGATATAATTCGCCCATATTTGCACTGGGAATCATGGGAAAAAAAATTGATCTGGCCTGGGCAAGGCAATTCGGTAACCTCGACCTGCTGGCTAGGCAGCTGGTAGAAGGCTTCATTACCGGTCTTCACCGTTCGCCCTACCATGGATTTTCCGTTGAATTTGCCGAGCATGTGCTGTACAATCCCGGAGAGAGTACCCGGCACATCAACTGGAAGGTTTTTGCGAAAACTGATCGACTTTACACCAAGCGCTATGAGGAGGAGACCAACCTTCGCTGCCAGATTCTGCTGGATGTTTCGCCATCCATGTACCTTCCGCAACCCAATCAGGACAAGTTAACCTTCAGCGTTCTGGCAGCCGCTGCCATAATGCATATGCTCAGCAAACAGCGCGATGCTGTCGGTTTGAGCACTTTTGCCGACGGAGTCATCAGCCAGAGCCAGACCCGTTCCGTTTCCGGGCACATCCACAAGCTGATAATGCAACTGGAGAAAATCATGCTCGAGCCGGTTCAGGCTACGCAGTCTTCGGTGCCTGAGGTGATTGATCAGCTGGCGGAGTCTTATCACCGGCGCTCGCTTGTGGTGATATTCAGTGATTTGTTTACAAATGCTGATCCGGAAAAGCTGTTCAGTGCGCTGGCACATCTTCGGCACAACCGCCATGAGGTTCTCCTTTTTCATGTACTGGATTACCGGCAGGAACTGGAACTGGAATTCCGCAACCGGCCTTATGTATTCATCGATGCTGAGACGGGGAGCCGGCTTAAACTGCATCCCTCCGAAATGAAGGAACAGTACCGGGAGGCTATGCAGCGACAGCTTCAGGCTATAAAGTTGCGCTGCGGCCAGATGAAGGTAGATTATGTGGAGGCAAATACCAACATGGATTTCCATCAGATTCTGATGAACTTCATGACGCGCCGGGCGAAAATGATGTAAATTTTCTCGCTGTTTCTGAACCCGGATTCAGCATAAGAGGTTCATGATGAGAAAGAGCAAAAAATACGCATTCGGCGGTACCAGTCAGAGACGTATACCCGAAATTCGTAGCAGTGCGACGCTTGCAAAGGATAAGTCTGCATAGCTTCTGAACTATACCGCCGGGGCTGTATTTGCAACAATTTATCCTCGGTATAGGATTTCCAATGCGGATTCCTGCTTAAAGGCAATCAGAATCCCGCTTTTTTCTTCAGCTGATCAATGATTTTACCCGGATGATGAAGGTAATGCATCACCCATCCGCGGTTTTTTCCCAGACCTTTCTGAAACTGGTAACGGATTTTTTCCCCTGCACTCAGGTCCTGCCAGTGTTTTTCGAATACCTTTTCAAGATTTTCCCGGTTTCTGCCGGCTGAAATTTCCTGCATGGTTTTGCTGCCGGCCAGCATTACATAATTTCCCAGCACCATATCCCGGTACTCAATTACGGCCCTTCCTTTCAGCCGCATGAGAAAATCAATGTCCATGGTAAGGTGGTCGTTTTCATCGTAAAACCCAAGCCTATCGTGCAGGGATTTATGGTAGAAGTAGGCGGAAGGGTTGTAGGGAAAGCGGTAGTCCAGCATGAAGGCAACACGGTCGAAGGGCCAGGGCTTATTAATCATGTACTGGCTGCCGTCTTCATGCAGTACGCGGCAGTTGCCGAGAAAGAAGGAATCCGGTGCAGCTGAGAGGAAAAAATTCAGGGCAGTGCTGATGGCTCCTTCCTCGTATCGGTCGTCTGCGTTCAGGAATGAAATGACCGGATTTTGTGCAAGCCTGATGCCCTTGTTCATGGCATCGCTCTGGCCGCGGTCGGGCTCACTGATCAGCCTGATATGGGGAAATTTCTGAGCAAGTTCACGCACCAGTTCCTGGGTTCCGTCTTTGGAACTGGCGTCCATGATCAGATGCTCCAGACCATCAAATGCCTGGGATGCTACGCTTTCAATGCAGGCTTTAATGTAGGCAGCGCCGTTGAAAACCGGTGTAATGATGCTGATCATATTTGTTTTCGGTGGCTTGGTGGCGTTTTTCCTCAGGCCAGCTGCGCAGCCAGCTCAAGCAGGGGGTCAAGGTATTCTCTGGTATTGGAAAGCCTGGGCACCTTGTGCTGCCCGCCCAGTTTGTTGCGTGACCGCATCCATTCATAAAACAGGCCCTCTGGTGCCGCCTGTATCCTTGCGGGAAGAAGGGCGATGTTCTGGTAGCGCTTGGCATCATAGTCGGCGTTGATTTTTCGTAATTCATCATCCAGAATCCGGGAAAAATCATCAGGGCTGGCGGGTTGTTTTGAAAACTCAATAAGCCATTCGTGCCGTCCCTGCATGCCGGCCTTCATGTATTCAGGTGCAACGGTAAACTCAACTACCTCTGCCCCGGTTGTCGAACAAGCCTTACTCAAAGCCATTTCAGCATTGTCTACCATAACCTCCTCCCCAAATGCATTAATGTAGTGTCTGGTACGGCCGCTCACCGCAATGCGGAATGGATTTAAAGAGGTGAACCGGATGGTATCTCCGATTTTATACCTCCAGAGTCCGCCATTGGTACTAATGATGAGTGCGTAGTTTTTTCCGCATTCCACTTCATCCAGACTCAGGGTTTGCGGATATGGTTTATCGGCCTCTTCCAGGGGAGCAAATTCATAAAAGATACCATAGTCCAGCATGAGGAGCATTTCGCCTTCCAGACTCAGATCATCCTGAATGCCAAAAAAGCCTTCTGAGGCATTGTAGGTTTCCAGATAAGCCATGTCTTGCTCCGGAATGATTTTCCTGAAAACTTCTCTGTAGGGAGTGAATGAAACTGCACCATGCAGAAAAACCTCAAGGTTGGGCCATATTTCCCTTACCGAGCTGCTTCCGGTTTTATCCAGCATCCGGTTCAGCAGTATCAGCATCCAGGTGGGCACACCCGAGAGAGAAGTAACATTCTCGGTAAGTGTGGTTTCCAGCATGCGTTCGATTTTATGCTCCCATTTATCCATAAGGGCAATTTCCAGGGAAGGTGTTCGGATCCACTGTGCCCATGCAGGAAGGTTTTGCATGATTACGGCCGAGATATCTCCGCAGATTCCTTCCGGCTGGAATGGGTTGGGGTGCAGACTTCCTCCCATGGCCAGATTTTTTCCACTCAGTACGGCAGATTCGGGACGGAAATTAAGGTACAGGGAAATGAGGTCTTTTCCGCCTTTGTAATGGCATTGTTCGAGGGAATCCTCGGTAACCGGAATGAATTTGTTGCGGTCGTTGGTGGTTCCCGAAGATTTGGAAAAGGCCAGAGGTTTACCGGGCCATAGCACATCTTCCTCTCCCCGCATTGCCCGCTCGATCCAGGGAAAATAATCTTCATAGCCCATGGATGGAATCTGCTCTTTGAAAGCCCTCATGGAATCAATCTTATGGTATTGGTATTGTTTTCCCCATGCGGTATGCTTGCCTTTTTCCAGCAGGTATTTCCACTGCTGAATCTGGGTTTCGATGGGAGAGGCCAGTACGAGTTCAATCTGGCTCATTCGCCGTTTCAGCCACCAGGATATTGCCGAACTCAGGGGATTCATATGCCGGAAAAGCTGTTTGGATGCAAAATGGAAAAATCAGAGTTCATCTGCTATCATCAGATTCTGCAAAGGTTTACCCTGCAGGAGATGTTGTTCTGCAATTTCGGAAAGATCTTCGTTGCTGCGGAACTGGTAAAAAGTGCCCTCAGGGTAAACGACCATGACCGGACCTTTGCTGCAGAGATCGAGACAACCGGCTCGCTGAACGCGGATTTTTCGGCCAGTTGTTTGATTTCGAAGAAATTCGCGCAGGAATTTTACGGCTTCAAGGCCGTCTGCTTCTCCGCAGCACTTTTTTCCTTCTGGCTTTTGGTTGGCACAAACAAATACATGGCAATCGTATTTCATAGGCAGGAAATAGGGCTTGCAAATAAATGTGCGGAGCGCTGTATTACAAGCCTGAAAGCATGATTTTGGCTTTCAGGAATTCTTCTCAAAGTAATTCCTGTAGATTTTTTTTCGTGGTTTCATCTGCAGGCTGATCATCATTTCCACCAGAAAGTCCGGCCAGCCCTTTCCGGCACGAAATGCTATATTGTCTTCTATTATAGTCCCTTTTCCGTTTTTGATTACAAGATGCTCGTGCTTCCAGTACGATAAAAAGGGTGGCAGCCTGTCGCCGGTATCCACAAACCGAAGCTCGTTATCAGTGCGTTGATATGAAATTACCGTGCCCGACCACTGCCAGGACAGTAAGAATAATCCGAGCTTCAGGGAAACCAGATCACCTTGCCGTATTCCATCGAAGCGCTCAATGCTTACTTTTGGAAAAGCCGGGCAAAGGGCCCTGAATAAATCGATATTGAATCCTTCTGAAACCATTTCAAAGGGTGCATCAATTGTACAACTGAAGGATAGAAGGAGGTTTTCAGCTTTCTTTTCCATTGGCATAGTCCTGCAAATAGGCAAAGCCCGGCATAAGTTCTCCGTTTTTGCAAATGGTGGCACCCATTATTGAAGGCCTGATGCTGCCGATAAGCTCCGGAATCACCTCATCCATAAGCATTTCACCAAAGGCCGATGAGGCATCTGCCGGGAGTTCGCAGGGCAGGTTGTCTACGGCGCAAACGCTAACCGACTCTGATGGCGGCACTGAAAATGCAGGAATTTCTGCACCAGTCTTCCGTTCAACATCATAAAATGGCTGAGCAATGGTGCTTGCCCTGAGCGTTGTGGGTATAGATCCTCCGATGTCGCAGGTAACATCTGAAATTACTGAAATCCGGAAATCCCTTGAGCAAATGTCAGAGAGTGAAAACAAAGCCGGGGCTTTTGGATTCCAGTAGTGGCAGCTGATAAGGATATCTGAACAGGCTGCATAGGCCTCAAAACAGCCTTCATATTCCTCCGGATGGTTACGGAATCTGTCTTCATCCCAGGCCAATCCATCTTTTCTTTCCATGTAGTGCCTTGAGCTGAGAAGGGAATAAACCGGATCATTACCAGAATAATCCGGGAAATCTTCCGCATGCATTCTTTTGATTCCCAGTTGCTCCAAAACTTCAACGGCACCTTTTCCAACCCTTCCGCTTCCGGTTACCGCCAGTTTTACTCCTTTCATGTTATGAAGCCACGGCCTTACTTTTCCCAGCATTTCATTCATATTAACACAGTCAGAGGCAGCAGGGAGCTTAGTCTTCTCCTCTTTTTCCAGCCAAAGCCTGAAGGCATTGTAGGCTCCTACGATGCCAGCGAAACGCCCGAAGGCCACTGTTCGCTCTCCTTTTTCATTCAAAAGGCATTCGTAATCAACCATTTCAATTTTTTTTTCCAGGAGGCTTCGGAGAAGTTTTCGGTTGTGTGGCTGTTCCTTTATGGTGTGGGAAAAAAAGAAATAGGTTTTTCCCGGAATCAGTTTTTCCGGCGGAACTTCCTTGATTCCGAACAGGATATCTGCATTTTCCGGATGGTGGCACACGGGAATTCCGGCGATTTCATAAGCATGGTCTGAAATACAACGGGACTCAGATGCTTCTATAGAAAAGCGGATTGCAGGATAGCGATTCTGAATCTTCCGGCATTGATCCGGAGTAAAGGCCACTCTTTTGTCGGCCGGGGTTTTCCACTCTGCAATAAGCAGAATTTCAATTTTCTTGTCGGGCATCCGGATAGGTCGCTTTATGGTGTAAATGGCCTGCAAAGCAATGGAATTTTTGGCTGGTTTTTTTTCATGATTCCTCTTGTTTGAGAAAAGAAGTTTGAAAATTCAATTGTAAGAGAAAGCCAATAAATTGCTGATAATAGGTAACTTATGTTATTTATAAACATTTGATAGTGTTCTATTTTTCGGTTTTTATAGTAGTTTATTAATATTTTTTTTAAATATTTTAATTTTTTTTGCGCTGATGTTTGTAAATTTGACCCTTTCGTGGAATGATTGCCGCACCCTGTTCTGCCTTAAATGCGTAAGGAATTGCAGGAATGCGCGCTTTTTGACCGTGATCAGCCAAAGTATTTTTGCACCATATAATTTTGTGCCCGTTTAGAAATTTGTAGAGAACCGAACCGCCGATTCGCATGAAAAGATTATTTTACCTGTCCATTCTGTTTGCTAGCCTTTCCATCCTGTTTTCAGGGAATGCCTTTGCACAAACCGGGGGATGCCAGATTAATCTGGGTATAATTACACCCAATGTCTGCGTAGGCAATACTGTTTGCATACCTTTTACACTTACAAATTGTCAGGGAAATACCCCAATTACCGTGGAACTGGCAGGTCCGCTTTCTTCATCAACGGCTACTTGTAGTTTTGACAATATTGCATTGTCCAATACCGGCAACTGTTTTGTTGTGCCATTGAATTTTCAGCAGGGAACTTATTGTGTGCGTCTGAGAAGAGGAAATCTGGTTTCTGTTTCCAAATCTTTTCTGATTGATACAATTGACAATACGCCTGCGCCCATTGTACAGATTGTACAGGTACCACCCATCAGGCCGAGTTACTGCAAAGGTGATACGGTAAGGTTCCGGATTGCCAGCATAACCAATGGAGGGGTAGGTTATTCTCTTCAGTGGAGCAGGAATGATACTGCCCGGAATGGGGATACATCTTCTGTTTTTACGGTGACCAATCTGGGTGACGGGGATTATATATCAGCTTCAGTAACCCGGCAGAATAAATGCGCCCAGAATGCAACGGGAAGATCAGATTCGCTCATTATTTCAGTTAACAAACCGCCGGTTTTAACATTGCAATTACGCCCTGGTTCAACGGGATGTGAAAATACCATCAACTCATTCGTTGCGAAGTTGCAGGTTGTTGGCCCTGACCCAACGATAATATGGACAAGAAAATCGCGGTTCCGGACCGATACACTTTCGCAGGGAATAAACGATACCTTGTTTACGCTCAGTCCGGCAGATAGTGCCCAGTTTGGTGATACCATCAGAGCAAAAGTAATAGCAGGGCGCTGCGGATTGCAGGATGATGATTTTTTTGTAATCAGAGCCTGCGGTGAGGTACTGGTAAATGCTCCTTTGGATAGTGCCGGATGTGCTGGTTCTGTTTTTCCGGTTCCCTACAAAATCATCGGGTCTTTTGCACAGGGTAATGTTTTTACCGTTCAGCTCTCTGATAGCAATGGAAGTTTTGCTTCTCCGGTACAGATTGGCAACCTTGCCAGTATTCGGCCTGATACCATTCAAACCCTGCTGCCTCCGGATTTGCCTGGCGGTAACTGTTTCCGGGTAAGGATTCTGGCTACCATTCCTCCTGATACATCCGATACAAGTGCCTGTTTCAAGGTTTTTCCAAGACCGGAAAAGCCGCTCACTGTGAACGACTCAGTTTGTGGAAGCGGAGAAGTTACACTCAGCGCATCCTCTTTGCAATCAGGGATTAGTTTTAACTGGTATGCCGATCCGTTCAGCGACAGGCTTCTTTTCACTGGCCCTTCAAGAACCTTCACCATTCAGGCAGATTCCGTTTATTATGTCTCTGCGGTTTCATCCAGGGGATGCGAAAGTGAGCGATCAGAAGTCAGGGCCATTTCCAATTCATCTACTCCGGTTGAAATTGGTTCGGATCAGTCATTCTGTGAGGGTAATCAGACTTTTGCCTTTTCTCCGTCAATTTCAGGAGGTATCTGGTCCGGAGCACTTCCGGTAATCAACAACCAGATTGACCTTACTGGTGTGATTCCCGGAACCTACAAACTTGTTTATCAGACTGTAAACAACCTTGGTTGTCCTGCTTCTGATTCATTAACCGTAACTGTAAAAGGAATACCTGAGCCTGAAGCCGGAGCGGATTTTATCACTTGCAGCAATGCAAATGTGATCCAGTTAACTGCTACTCCGGCCGGAGGAAGCTGGATTGGTGATAATGTGCTTTCTGACGGTACTTTCAATCCTGCCCAATCGCAAAATGATGTAGATACGCTTATATATGCGTACACCGAAAACGGCTGTACCGGCTTTGATACATTGGAAGTAACCGTTCGGCCTGCACCCGGAGAGTTTACCGTTAGCACCACCAATCCAAGTTCCTGCGCAACAGACGATGGTACAGCCACTATTAATGGTATCAGCCTTCAACCCGGCTGGAAAGTATTGTGGTCTATTGGTGCAGTAAGTTCAACTGACTTCCCGACTGTTTCCGGACTGGGTGGCGGAATTTATCAGGTAAGCATTACCGATACCATAAGCTCATGCTTCCGTTCCGTAACTTTCAATCTCAGCGATCCGGAAATACCGCAGCCGTTAATTTCCGGACTTCTCCCCAACTATTGCAGCAATGATTCCTGCCAGACAATTACAGTTTCCCCCACCAGCCCAAGCGGTTTCTGGAGCGGGCCGGGTGTTAGCTCTACACAGGAGGGAGTTGCTATTTTTTGTCCTTCCGCCGCCGGACCGGGCCCGGTAAGCATCGGCTATCAGTATGATAATTCCAGCGGATGCGTTGGAGCAACTTCGGTAAATGTGCTTGTGAATGCTGCACCTACCGTGAATGCAGGGATATTTAACGATACACTTTGTACCGATGACAGTCCGGTGCAGCTGGAAGATTTTTCTCCCTCATCACCTCCGGCAATCTGGGGTCCGCAGCCACTTGTAAGCGTAAATGGTTTGTTCAGCCCATCACTGGCCAGCCCCGGAAATAATGTACTTACCCTCAGCCTCACCAGCAACGGTTGCACATCTATTTCAACCCGAAATATTGTGGTGGAACAGGTTCCGCAGCCGGTAATATCAAGGAGTCCGGCCGAACAGGTGTGTGAAGGCGGACAGGTTACCCTCACTGCAAGTGCAGGTTCCGGTGTTGCTGTGAAGCGTATTGAATGGTTCCGCAATAATCAGGTTATTCCCAATGAAAATAATGTAAGCCTCAATGTTACTCAGGCAGGTTCCTACAGTGTGGTAATTACCGGCAGCGGAAATTGCAGCGGAGGCTCTGCAGCTCTTGATGTGAATTTCAATGGTCTTCCTGATGCCACCATCACTAGCAGCGGTTCGTCAAACCCCTGCTCCTCCCAGCTGAGTACACTTTCTGCACCTGCAGGTTCTGGCTTCACTTATCAGTGGTTTATTGATCAGGATAGCATAGCCGGGGCTACAAGTTCGAGTATTACTCCTTCTCAATCAGGATTTTATCGTGTAAGAGTAAGGAATGCATCCGGTTGCAGCAAACTATCGGATTTCTTTACCATGAACATCCGGCAGGCGCCTCAGGTGAGCATCCTTGCACCTGCAGGAGACACCTGCCTACAGGCTGGTCAGCCGGTTACGGTTTCGCTTGCTGCCAGTGGTGAGGGCCTTACCTTTCAGTGGTTCCGGCAGGGTACGCCCAATGTTGCGCTTAGTGGACAAACCGCTTCAGTTATTACCGGAATTACCGAAGCAGGCAGGTATTTTGCTGTAGCGAGTTCTACCAACGGATGCCAGCTTAACTCAGATACTATAAACATTCTGGCAACAACTCCCGTAAGTGTTCAGGATTCCATCATTTTCAAATGCCTAGGTGATGAACCATTCCAGATTACAGGAATGTCGCCCGGCGGATGTCCGCTACTGTACAATGGCAGTCCGCTGGCCAACAACCTCTGGAATCCGAATGAGGCCGGAGATTTTATTGTAACTTATCAGTGCACAAATGCCAATGGATGTGTCTCCAGAAAAGACATCATCATCCGTGTAGATCCTGCTCCGCCTTCTTTCCTGATTGTTCTCGGTCCAACCAACCTCTGCCAGGGTGATTCGGTAATTCTGCAGGTGAATGATGGCTCTGAAAGTGGTTTTTCTTATCAGCTCTATCGCAATGGTGTTCCCTTCGGCCTTCCTTTCCTTGAACCATTCAAGCGGGTGAGCCAATCAGGAAATTATCAGGTGGAAGTTCGGTTCAATCGCTGCAATGTACTTTCAAATACCGTGAATATTAACTTCAGGCCCATTCCTCAGGCATTGGCAGGAAGCGATCTTTCGGTGTGCGGCGTTCTCAATTCGAATCTGAACTCTGGGGCAGGTATTACTCCTGGTGAGTGGTCTGGTTCTCCCCGTGTTGAAACTTCCGGGGACTATGTTTCCAATGGCTTCACAGGATGTGATACCCTCACCCTAACCGTTACCCAGAATGGTTGTTCCGCTCAGGATACACGAATTGTTTGCATCAAACCGGAACCAAATCTTCAAGCTCAGGCACAGGATGCTTCGGATTGTCAGGTAACTGATGGTAAGGCCTGGATCGTAAATGCTACACCGGGCAATTCTTTCAGCTGGGTGAAATCAGGCTCTCCTGCAGTAATTTCCACCACCGACAGCATTCTGAATGTTGAGGCGGGGGTTTATGAGGTAAGTATAACGGATGCCTCTACTTCCTGCACGGTTGTCCGGAGTGTAATCATCAATACACCGAACTCGCTTAGTGTTGATATCGGCGGTTTGCCGGATTCTGTTTGCTTTGGCTCAGAGCCTATTCAGCTGGCAGGTATCCTCGTAGGACAGCCAACGGATGCAGGTGTTTTCTCCTCCTTTGCCAACCGGATTATTGATGGAACCGTTTACGACCCGACCATACCCGGACCATTGGTAGATACCGTTTATTATACCGCAAGTCTGGACGGATGCGTGGGAACCATTTCCAAGGTAATTAAACTGAATGCATTACCTGTTCTCGACGCTGGTCCGGATTCAAGGGTTTGTTTTGGTGATACACTTGTACTGGAAGCAATTCAGCCAACAGGCGTTCCGCTGGTCTGGATCGGGCCTCAGGTGGAGGGAAATAACCTGTTCATTGCCAACAATAATACCATTTCATCGTCTTTGGTTACGGTGAGTTATACCCGAAATGGATGTACTAATACTGATACGCGGCTAATCAGCATAGATACCCTGCCGCAATTCAATGTAGTTCCTTCGGATGTTTCTTCCTGTGGTTCCTGTGATGGTGGTGCCATCCGTGAAATCAGCAACTCTTCCCAGTTTCAGACCATCTGGAGAAACATCGCAGGAAATACCATCGTTGGAACTGGTTCAAATCTCAGCAATCAGTGTGTTGGTGTATACTCTGTGCAGGTAATCCGAAACACTACAGGCTGCAGCCGTACGGAGACATTTGGTATCTCAGGTCCGACCAACATCAATCCATTCACCTGCCTGCAGAATGTTCCGGATGGAATCTGCCAGGGTGGAACGCCTGTTGCTATTGGCAAGTGTAACCCGGATGCCCAGATTTTCATTGGCGGTGTTCAGACGGATACACTCAATCCGGCTGCGCTGCCTCCGGGAAATGCCCAGATTCTCCTTTCACTTACTGATAGCAATGGTTGTACCGGAGTAGAGCAGATTACCATTCCTGTGAGGCCTCAGCCCATCATCAATGTAGCTGGTACAAGCCCCGGTTTTGCCTGCACAGGCCAGAGCAGTGTTCAGCTCACAGGATTTTTCCCTGCCTTTGATCCTGCTATTCCGGAAAACGGATGGACTGCGAGCAGTGCTCCAGCCGGATTTATCAGCCGTTCCGGACAGATTAATCCTGGGGTAGTTGCGGACGATGCACTGATCACTTTAACCTATACCGTGAAAAGTGCGGGCCAGGATGCCTGTGCTTCTTCCAAGAATTTTCAATTCAGGGTTTACAAAAATCCTGTGGCATCCATCACTCCTCCCGGCGGAATTGTAACCATCTGTCAGGGAGAGCAGGCATTACTTACTGCAAGCCCTGTTTCCCCCGGCTTTACCTACAAATGGCTGCTTGGTGCAAGCAATCCGCAGCCGATTGGATTCCAATCCACTCTTGCTGCAACTCTTCCCGGCCAATATTCTCTTGAGATAAGCAACAATGGTTGTGTTTCCGGGAATACCAGCGTAATCCAGGTTGTGGTGAATCAGGGACCTACCATTGTTAACATTACGGGGAATCCTACCATTTGCCGCGGTGCCGGGGCCTTCACGCTGCCTGCTCCGCTGGTTAATCCGGTTTCCAGCTTAAGGGAATGGAAGCCGGTTTCTCCTACGCCTTCCAATTTCATTAACGCAGCGGGTGTCGTGAATCCGGATTCGGTTCCTCCGGGGACTTATGAGGTTCAGTTTGTTGCAACCCTTGGTGCCTGCAGTACTTCGGTAACGAGAACCATTACGATAGTTCCGAGTGTCGTTTCCACCATTGCAGGTCCGGAAAGTATTGAAATATGTGCTGGTCAGTCTCAGACGCTTACAGCCGACTCCACTGGCAGCGGATTCACCTATAAATGGTTCCGTAACGGTGTGGAAATTCCGGGTGCCACGAATCAGAATCTGACCGTTGATTCCAGCGGTACTTATCGGGTTCAGATCGTTATCGGTGGTAATGCCTCCTGCTCTGCTGTTTCCACAGATTTTGTTGATGTGCTTGTGAAGCCGCAGCCAATCGTAACGATTCAGGGTAATCCGGTGAAATCCATTTGCCTGCCTTCAGCTCCTTTTCTTGTTTCGGCTGAAAATCCATATCAGCCTGCTGATGCAATCTGGAGTTCAGATGTTTCCGGACTCATAACATCCGGCGGATTTGTTCAGCCATCAGCTATTCAGAATCAGGGAGAAATCAATCTTATTCTTACCAAGACCATTGGTGGTTGCAGCGACAGCGATACGCTGCTTTTGAAAGCCTATGAGACACCAGACGCTTTGTTCGGTGCCTCGGCACTCGCAATTTGTGATGGTGAGAACATTCTACTTAGCTATAACAATCCGAACAACTACAATACAGCATGGTCGAGAAACAATTCTATCCTTGCGGTGGGTGTAGATTCCATCACCATTACCACTGCCGGAACCTACACGCTGCGGGTTGACAACAATCAGTGCTTCGATGAACATTCTGCCAGTTATGAGGTAAAACCAAAGCCGGTATTCAACCTTCCTACTGATACCATCATCTGTAAGAATGGCAATCCGGTTCAGTTTTTCCCGATTAACCCGAGTCCTGGTTCAGGCAGCTGGTCAGGTCCCGGAATAAATACCACGGGCGGCTGGAATCCTTCGGCCGTGGATGTGCCGGAATCAGGACCTATTATTCTGACCTATAAACTGGAATCAGAAGGATGTGCCACAAGCAAATCTTTTATCGTAGACATTGGAGCTGTTCCGGTGGTTTCCGTAAGTCTGAGCGATGATACGGTTGAAGTAAATGAACCGGTTACCATCAGTGCCTCTGGTGGAGTTGCTTTCAACTGGTCACCTGCAGATGGATTATCCTCTGTAACGGGACCATCTGTTATTGCCCGGGTTCCTGAGTCCAGGACTTATAAAGTTTTGGTGAGCTCCGCCAAGGGTTGTAAGGCAGAGAAGTCTGTAGAAGTTATTGTAGATCAGGAATTTACTGTTTACGATGCCTTCTCACCCAATGGCGACCAGAAAAACGATGTCTGGTGGGTAAAGAATATTAAGAAATATCCGGATGCGGTGGTAAAAATTTTCAACCGCTGGGGTAATCTGATTTATGAGTCTGAAAAGGGCTATCCAAAACCCTGGGATGGTAAGTTTGAAGGGGAACCTGTTCCTCCCGGAGCTTATTATTATATCATCCAGCTTGGTCAGGGCCTTACCCCGAAATCTGGTTCCATTACCCTTGTTCGTTAAAGCGGAGAGAAAAATATCATGAAGAAATTAATCTTTACAGCTGCCGCAGCATTTTTGGGAACAATTGCAACAGCTCAGCAGCAAGGCCTCTACAGCAGTTTTCTCCTGAATGGTTTTGTTTATAATCCTGCACTTGCCGGGGTAGAGGATCATCTGGATGTGAAGACCAGTTACCGCCGTCAATGGCTGGGTGTTCCCGGCTCTCCTACGACCATGTATGCTTCTGTTCACGGGGCTGCGAATCAGCGCGATCTGAACCGCGAAGAACTTGGTTCACTTCCGATGCGTGGTTCTTCATCTGCCAAATTCAAATATGAAGCCCCCAGGAAAATCCGGCATGGTGTGGGAAGTTTTGTGATGAATGACAAGGCAGGTCTGATTCTCCGCAATTCCATCAGTCTGGGTTATGCATGTCATCTACCCCTTGGCCGGAAGTATTACCTCTCCCTTGGAGCTGCGGCCCTTGCTCATACCTATAGTCTGGAAAGACCTCTTCTTCGTGATCAGGGTGATGATGCATTTGCCGGAAATCTGCGGTTTGGTACGCTGCCGGATGCTCAGCTGGGTTTGTATTTTTATTCAGACCGGCTTCAGATAGGTCTCAGTGCCACACAGCTTACGCAGAGCAGAATGAGTTTTGCGCGAAACAATAAGGATGTGGACTTTAACCGCATCAACAGGCATTTGTATGCTACGGCGTCCTATCGCATTGGCCTTGATTCTGATTTTGATTTGCTTCCGGTTGGAATTGTCCGCTACTCTGCCAATACTCCACTTTCCATTGAAGGCGGGGGAAAAATCAGATATCGCAATACTTTCTGGGCCGGAGGTACCTATCGGCTTGGAGATGCTGTTTCCGGTATGGTTGGCTTCTCTCTGTACAACATGCTCGATATGTGCTATGCCTTTGATTTTACCACCAGTAATGTTCAGACCTCAAGCACCGGCACACATGAAATTGTTTTGGGTCTCCGTTTAAACGCTAAAAAGTCTGGTTCGAGAATAAAGGTATGGTAAGGGTTTCTAAATATTCGAAGATGAAGGAAATACTCTCTCAACGAATCGTACTTATTGCAGGCTTTTTCGGCCTGATGATTTGCTCGGTTGTTTCAGCACAAACGCCTAAGAATTATTCCTTCCACCGGCTTGATACTTCCGTAAACAGCCAGTTTGAGGAAATTCAGCCTCTTACTTCCCGCGACGGACAAACCATGTTTTTTGTCCGTTCGGCCAATCCCAAAAATACCGGCGGCAAGCTGGCAGGTCAGGATATCTGGAAGGCAAAGCGTACCGGCGACACCACCTGGTCTGTGGCGGAAAATGTTGGCATTCCTGTTAACAATCGGGAGAACAATGCCATTTTGGGTATCAGTGGCGATGGAAAGGCCATGCTGGTAACCAATATTTATCTCAAAAAGAAAATGGATCCGGGGATTTGCCTGTTTGTAATGGGTGAAGACGGAAAATGGGGTCAGCCCATCAATCAGGTAATCAAGGATTTCACAATTCAGAAAGGTACGCTCGGCGGCTTTTGGCTGAAGGATGAGAAAACCCTTATCCTCACCATGAAATCTGAAGGTTCTGTCGGGAGGGAGGATTTGTATGTCACCTTTCGTGAAGCCGATGGCACCTGGTCTAAGCCACTGAATCTTGGTAAAGAGATTAATACACCGGGTTTTGAAATCTCCCCATTCTACTCGGAGGAAGATTCACTCCTGTACTTCGCCAGTAATGATCACCAGGGAAAGGGCGATGCAGATGTTTATGTAACTAAGAGGCTCGATGAGACATGGACCAAATGGACCAAACCCATGAATCTCGGCCCATTTTTCAATGGCGAAGGATTTGATGCCTACTTTACCATAAGCACTTCAGATTCTACCATTTACATGACGAAGGAAAACCCTGACGATGGTGAAGCTGATATTTATTTCACCCATCTGGCCAATCTCAAGGAAGCCCTGAAGCGTCTTGCCGAAGGTAAGAAGCCGAAAGACGCTTCTACTGCTACTACTTCCAGACTTGAGCGCGAACGCCGGGAACAGCTTGCGCAGGATTCAGCTATGCGTGAACTTGATGCCCGCCAGCGCTTAGTAATCGGTGATTTCTCCAATGTGCTTTTTGATTTTGCCAAGTTTAATCTTCGGCCCGAAAGCCGCAGCAGGCTGGATAAACTCTATGAGTACATGGTTAGCAATCCTACAGTAGGTGTTGAACTGATCGGGCATGCAGACAGCATCGATACGGAGCTGATCAACCTGATCTTGTCTGTAAGGCGAAGCGAGGAATGTAAACAGTATCTCATTAATAAGGGAATTTCCAAGCGCAGGATTCTT
>Ga0315905_10002426_pt1 | contig 19594 bp, 18 predicted proteins | sample LakEriMetagenome_5_FD_203522 | JGI IMG/M metagenome (GOLD analysis project Ga0315905, IMG submission 203522) | Freshwater fungal communities from buoy surface, Lake Erie, Ohio, United States - Buoy 4 MA121 | ecosystem: Environmental > Aquatic > Freshwater > Lake | place: USA: Lake Erie, Ohio... | reverse complement strand
CCGAGACGGATGTCGGGTTTATCACCGTTGTGCCGCCAAAAGCCTTGTCGATGACGTCGAAGTCGGTATTGACCGGCCCGGACCAGCCCGTCGGGTTGGTGGCGTAGTCGTTGTAGCCGGGCTTCTCGATGCTCTTGTTGGTCGTAAATGTCGATGCCATCGGGTGCTCCTCAGATGTTCTTTCCAGCGACTGCCAGAGCGTGCGCGACGGTGTCGTCGCTCTCGTTCAGGAGGGGCTCGGTGACCTTGGTGACGTGGTTCTTGGCGGCCTTGGACAGCGCCATCAGGTTGACTGCGCCGCCGGTGGCGCGCGCCTCACGGGGGCCACGTATGGTCAGCGACCGACCCTCCTGATCGGCATTGCCTTGGATTGGCTGTTTCGCGCCGGTGATCAGCGTGTTGGCGATACCCTCGGAGACGGATCGCGCCGCGCCCGGAGCAGCCTTGGTCGGCGCGGCCATCAGCAACTTGCGGGCGAGGTCCGGGTTGAGCAGGGCCTCCGTCAGGAGGTCGTCAACCTTCGACATCCCGGCGGCGCGCATCCCGGCCAATATCTCGGCGGCGACGACCGAAGTGAAGCCCGCCAAGGCCCCGCCGGGGCCAAGGAAGCTGCCCGCGCCGCCACCGGCAATTGGAGCAATGATGGCCCCAGTGCCCTTGACGAGGTTGCCCCAATAGGACTGCCCCTTCTGAATGGTGGGCGAGAGATCCTGCGCCGTTGTCGGGCGTCCAGACAAGCCGCTGCCCGCAACAGACCTGTTGAAGCGGTGCAGGTCGTCCGCAAGGGCCTGAATGCTGTTGACCTGCTCTCTGTTGAAGACCTGCTCCAGCGTGCGCCTGTTATCGCGAACAAACTTCTGAAAAGAAGCCGAGTTGAACTTGTTCGCCTCTGAGGTGCCCTCCTCAATGACCGACAGGAACTTTGTTCGGATGTGATCGGCGACAGCCCGCCGAAGGCCCTGCCGCGCGTATCCGTCTTGCCGGACAGCCTGCGTGAGGTCGCGCATGATGGTAGAGCCGTTTGTCCTGCCAAAGATGGCCCCAACCGCCTTCGCGACGGTCTCCGGATCTTTCGCGCCAACGACATCGGCCAGCGCGCTCTTCTGCGCCGTTTCAATGGCTGCGCGTGAACTCGCGGCGATTTCAGCCGCCGCGTCAGACACGCGGGCGGCGGTCGCCAACTTTCTCTGTGCTTCAGGGAAGGCCCGCAGCGCGTTCTCGTGTCTTGCCTTCCAGCTTGCAAACTTTTTAGGGTCTACGAGGCCCGTCTTGGGATCACGCGATCCCTCAAATGCCTTCGACACAATGTAGTCATTCATCGTGCTGACGGCGCGCTCGTCCTTGCCCGCAGCCTTAAGGAAGGCCTGCGCCGCCTCGAAGCCGGTGTCGCCCGCCCGGAAGAACTTGGGGCCGACCTGAGCGTCGAATTGAACCTTGTATTCCCCAGCATAGCCGGAAGACTCTAAGGCTTCTCCGACAGGCCCCTTCCTATAGGTATTCTGAAAATCTGCTTCAAACTTTTTGGCGGCCTTCACGCGCTCGGCGATGTCGGGCGTCATGTTGGGTTCGCCCGCTTGGGGCGGCGCACCCTCAACGCTCCATTTTGACCGAAGGCGCGCTTCCAGCGTGTCGTCGGCTGCCATTTTTCCCGCGCCAACCAGCTCGCCTTCGCGCTTAATCTGGTTTTCGATGGAATTATCAATGGCGCTGCGAATTGAGTTCTTCAAGTCAAGGAGACGCGCTGCGGTGAGCGTCGGGCCGTTGGTTCGTTTTTCCGTCGAAATGGCGTCAGACAGCCTCTTATCGACATTGGTCAGGAGAAGGAGGGGCGAGACATCATCAACCGCACCAAGCTCGTCGGTGAAGACCTTCAGCGGCCCTTCCAGCGGCGCTGCGCCGGGCTCTTCAGCGGACGCGGCAACCTTCTCGGCAGTCCTTTTGACGTCCGTTGAGACGATGTTTAGGTCTTTGTTCGGGTTGATCGCCTTCCAGATCTTGCGGCGCTTTGTTTCAGCCTCCTTGGTCGCCCGCTCAACGTATTCACGCAGCAGGCGTCCATATTCCTCGGGGGATTGGTTGCCGCCCATTTTATCGATGGCCTGACTGGCGCGGGCCTCAGCCTGCGCAATCGCGGCGTTTTCTTGCGCCTCAAGGTTCGCGAGCTGCTTCCTCAAAAGCAACGTAACTTCTATCGGCTCACCGCTGGGCGCAACGCCTTGCAGCGCCTCCTGCCGGGCCACGGCCTGCTCGCCGCGTCGCTCAAGGAACTTGTCCGGCGAGCGCGTTTCGGCCTGCCGCTGCTGCTGGCCGATGCCTCTGTCGCCCGTCAGTTCGTATGTTGTCGGCTTGGAGTTGGGGACCAGTTCACGGTCTGCCTCTTCAATCGCGTCGAGAGTAGCGCGGCGGTCTGTTGTCTTAGCGGCAAACCGGCGCGCGGCCTCGGCTTCAGGGTTAAAAATTGGCTGCACATACTCAAACGCCGCCGAGCCCATCTTCGGGAAGGTCTTGGCTGCCGCGCCAGCGAGCTGCGCCGCGCCCGCGCCACCAATGCCGCCAGCCATGCCAGCGAGGGGCTTCCAATTCTCAGGCACGTTCTCCATAGCCGCTTCCGCGCCCATGCCGCCGCCGAGGTTGACGCCAATGTTGCCCATAGTAGACGAAAGGGATCCGGGCGTGCGCGCGCCGAAGACTTTCTCAAGCGTCTCGCGGCCAGTGATGCCGGGTGCGGGCTTGACCGCTTGCCCGGCACGTCTGGCAATCTCAGCTATATTGTCTACCGTCTCAGACATCAGCCCCCCGGAGGAGGGTTTTACCGCTTGACCGGCCTCACTGGCCAGACGGGCCTCGCGTGCCGCCTCGCCAGACCGTGCAACGCCGGTTTGGGCCCCCCTACCGGCACCACGAAGTGCGGCGACCTCCAGACCTGCCTGCGGGGCCAGCGCGAATGACACGCCTTCGCCGCCCGCGCGCAGCATGCGGTCGGCAAGGTTCTTGGCGGGGTACTGCTCAGGCCTGATGCCGACAGCGCCAGCCTTCTCCCTGATGTATTCCTCACCCATGAAGGGCTTGTCAGATACCGGGAGACCGGCCTGCTTGCCCACCCAATTAATGATGTCCACCGGCATGCCGATGGCCTTCATCATGCCCTCATTAAAGCCAGAGAATGGCTGCATGGCCGTGTTGGTCAGGGTGGCGGGCTCTGTCTTGGAACCCTCCGCGAAGACGTCCTCAATGCTCTGGCCCGCGCCAGAAGCAGTCTGGGGCGAAGCCTGCGCGGCGGGGCCGCCAAAGAGGGCGTCGATCTCTTTCTGGCTCATGCTACTGCCCCATCGCCGGAGTGGAATAAAGTTGCCGCTTCGGGATTGGCCTAATGATCAAGTCCGGAGGAGCGTCGCTGCCGCCATATTGGAATGCGTCGCCAGCCTTCATCCCGCGCGAACGGAAGAATGCTGACTGACTGCCGGAAAGATTATTGGGGACGACGTAGATCGCGCCCGGCGTCCACTCTGAAGACGGGGGCAATGGCATGCCCGCAAAGTTGCCCATCTGGCGCTCGGTGGCTTTCATGAATTTATCAATTGGGTTGGCCTTGGACCACGCCAAGTAATAAGCCGACGGGCTGCGCCAGCCCTCCTCCTGAGAGGCGCGCTGCCACGCCTGCATGAAGGCGTCGGTGCGGTTAAGTGTCGCCAATCCTTCTTTAACCATTTCAAAGTTGGCGTCCGGCAATTTGTTGGGTGACGGCGTTCCATCGCGCTGAATGGTAACAAATTCGCTTTGCGCGAAGCGGGGCGTTGCCGCCTTTAGGGTGTCCAAAACAAGGTTTGGACCAATCTTCTCAACCCACTGCACACCAGCGGGGTCGCCGCTCGCGATCTTCTGCGCGATGTCAGGGAAGCCAAACGTCTGGGCAACGGCGGCCCACGCGGCGCGGGTTCCTTCAGTACTGCCGCTTTCGAACATCTTGAAAGCGTTAATGAGGCCCATGTATCGCTGTTTTGCCTGCGACACTGAGGGGGCTTTTTCCATGAAATCCTTCAAGAACTGTTCGTCCATCGCGTTCTGGTTTTTGGCCGTCGGGCTTTGCTCAATGACCTTGGATCCCGGGGGCAGGTTCGGTTGGATCAGGCCACCGCCAGCCGGTGCCGCCGGGCGGGCGAGCGTCAACTGGCCAGTCTTGTTATCAACTTCGGCAATCTTGGGCGCGGCGGCCTGTTCCTCCGTGGGTGTCGGGGCAGTAGCCACCGGCATCTTCTGCCCCGGAGGCAGCGAAGCTTTTTCGCCGCTGGGTGCGATTTCCGGGAGGAAATCTCGCTCAACCCCCTTCGCTATTCTGGCCTTCCTCTCCTCCACGGCAAATTGCACAGCGCCATCAATCGCCTTCTGGGCGGCAGTCGCCTTATCGTCGCGCTCCTTGCGGAGGCGCTCGGATTGCGCAAGGAGGTTTGTAGCCTTGTTTTGATAGAACTCGGCCTGTTTCGGATCGCGCTCGGCGGCCTTTGTCGCCAAGGCATTTTGCTTTACAGCCTGCTCTTCAAGCTGTTTTATTTGGCCGTTCAAAACCTTCACTTCCGGCAGCAGGATGCGGGGGTCGGTGGACGGGTCAGAGCCCTCCCAGTTGCTTGCGTCTTCAAAGGCCTCTATGCGCAGGCGCTGCATGCTTTTCTCACCACCCTCCTGCACCACGGGCTTTGCCATGTCGGGCGTCGCGCCCGGCTCGGGCACAGGCTTGGGCTCAGGCTTGGGGGCGGCGCGGGGCTCAAGCCTCGGCGGCGGCGCTGAAGTTGTATCCTTTGCCGTGTCAACAATGGACAGCGGCCCCTTAGCAACCGGCGGGGGAGCCCTGTCGCTTCCGCCCGTCGGGGCGGGCGGGGAGACCGGCATGGAGGATCCGCCCACAAGGGCGCGATAGCGGCGCTGATATTCAGGCTGGAGGAGCATTTCACCCGTGCGGGTGTCCTCCCACGTCCACTCCTCGTTGCTATTCATTATGGGCCCACGGAAGACAGTCTTCGCGATGTCGAACCGCTGCTTCATCAGGTCAGCGTTCTGCTTTTGCAGGGCGGTGTACGCGCCCGTGCCGCCGACGAGGCCGGAGCCGATGGCACCCGCGAGCGTCTTGTTGGGCGAGGCCAGCATGGATCCGAGGCCCGCAATCGCGGGCACCCAGAAGTTGCTGTCCGCGTCCGCAGCCTTCTTGCCGAGGCCGGAGGCGAAGTCGCCAACGTCGCTGGCGAATGACGCCAGACGAGACGGCTCCTCGCGCGTGACAGGGGCCCTTTCCGTGACATTGTTCGGAATGTCACGCGGCGGGACAGGCCTCGCGGCCAGCCCACTCAGTCTGGCCTCGTCCGGCGCAAAATTCATGCGGTCGCCACGGGGCGCGGCGTCCTCAACCACTGGAATGGGGTCGCCATTCTGGTCAACATTGAGGACGCGCTCGCCGTTTGAATGGCGCTGCCGCGCGGCGTCGTCAGTCGCGCGGTGGTAATCGACCATCTTCATGCCGCCGAGGCCCTTGACGGCTTCGGGGTGGTCCTTCTCAACGTCCTGAGCCATGAGGCCCATGCGGGTCTCGTCGTCGCCGTTGTACTTGAAGCGGTACACCGGCTGGCCGTCATTAAGTTCGCCGACGCTTTCGATGTCGTGCTTGCTGCGCCTGTCGGACAGGAGCGCGAGGAAGGGCAGGGCGGCCATGATGCCCTCGCCAGCCGCAGCAGCGCCTGTCGCGAGAGACCCAATGAGGCCCGCGCCCTCAGCAATGGGTGCGGCGGCGGCGAGACCTTCGGCGATGGGTGCGGCTGCGGCCAGACCCTCAACAGCCGGTGCAGCCGCCGCAATGCCAGCCTCGACGCCCGGAGCGACGGCGGAAGTCGCGCTGCCGACGTTGACCGTCTGACCGGCGAGGCCGGTCGTGTCGCCAGCCAGCTTCTTGGCGGCGAAGTCGTAGACGTTCTTGCCGGACTTGGCGAGGCCAGCCGCCTGATTAAGCTGCTGCGCGCCAGTGGGCGGCGGTGTGGGCTGGCCCATCTTGCCGGGCTGCATCATCTGAGGGCGTTGCTGCCCAGCCGTGAGCACTTCGCCGAGCGGGTTCTCCTCCTCAACGGAGCCGTAGGGCATGCCGCCGCCGACAGGGCCAAGACCGGCGTGGTGCTCGCGGTGGATCATGCCGCCTCGGGCCTGAAGGGGGCGGCCCATAACGTCTTCTGTTCCCGGACCCTGCATGGCACCCGGCTCAGTTGACGCGAGCCACGAGCGGGCCTTGTCGCCACGGCGTTCAGCAACATCGGCTTCGCTGCGCAGGAAGTCGGGCCGGGCCTTCCACGCATCATTGCCGCGCACGGCCATGTTGGCGATCTGGTTGGCCTGCTCGATGCCGGACCTCTGCTGCTGCTGCCGGGGGAGTTCAGCCGCGCGCATCATCTGCACCTGAGCGGGCGTCAATTGCGCGCCGTAAGGCCCGCCAGCGCCGAGGCCGGACTTGCCACCCTGCGCGCCATAGAACTGGAGGGCCGGGTTCATGTATCCGCCCTCTGCGTACCCTCCGCGAGCGTACTCGCCGGGGCCAGACACGAGGCCGCCCTGAGACGACGCGCCGTGCGCGGAGAGGAAGTCCTGAAGCTGCTGCTTCTGCTGGTCGAAGTAGTCGGATCCTGACTGAGACTTGCCCATGTCTGCGCCGCGCAGGGTCGCAAGCTGCGCCTGTGCACCCTCAATGGATCCGGGAGACACGCCCGTCGCCTTCGGAGCGAGGATGCCAGCAGCGCCGGGAGACGTCGCTCCGGTCGCGATTGGCATGCCACCAAGGCCAACCATCGGCTTTGCGACGAGGCCCGCGAGCACTTCAGGCGAGACCGGAGATCCGCCCATCATGGCGCTGGGTGCGCTAATGTCGTAGGCAGACGTGCCGATGTCGCCGCCGTCAGCCTTGTGCTCGCGCACGGCGTCGTTCGTCGCGTCGCGGTAGTCCACCGTCAGGTAGCCATCCCTCTGGCCGACGGCCTCCGGGTGCTCCTGCGCGACTTCCTGCGCGATGAGGCCGATCTGCGAGCGGGGGTCGCCCTTGTAGTTGTAGCGGTAGATATTCTGGCCGTCGTTGGTCTTGCCGACCTGTTCGACGTTCTCCTTCAGGCGCTCGTCCGAGAAGAAGCCGCCGCCGCCCTGCGTGCTGCCCGACGTCGTGTTGCCAGACAGTGCGCCCGTGCCGGTCGCAATGTTCGACAGGAATTGAGCAATCTGGAAGGGATACGCCTGCTGCTGTTGGAACTGGTTGTAGAGGGCCTGAAGGCCCGCCTGACCAGTCTGCTGCTCAGTCGCGCCCGCGCCAAGTTGCGCCGTAGCACCGGCCAAGCCAGCCGCCTGCGCGCCAGATCCGAGCTGGCCAAACTGCGCGCCCGCCTGACCGAGGCGCTGGAGGTTCGCCTGCTGCGCCGCGAGGCCGACGCCCTGCTGCTGCGCGGCTGTGGCCAGCGCCTTGTCGTAGCCTTGCTGGTAGATCGGGTTCATGGCCTGAGCCGTGCCCAGAGCCTGCTGGCGGGCGAGGTTCGCCGCAACAAGGCCCGAGCGGTCACCGCCGAAGGAGCGCGCCGACTGCGGGTTCATCAGGCTGGAACGCTCCGTCGCCTGCTGCTGTTGCAGGGCCTCCAGCGTCGGTGCGGCCACGGCCTGCGTGTAGGGATTGTAATACTGGCCGACGTTCAGGCCTTGGGGGTTGGCGCTCCCAGCGCCCGCAGCCGTCAGGGCCGCAGCGGCACCATAATAGGGCTGCGCGGCACCGGCCATCGTGTTGGTGTTCTGAATGCCCGCCTGCTGCGTCGCCGTCAGGGGCGCGACGAAAGCATTGGGGTCATTACTATATTTCTGGTACGGCGTCTCAGCAACTTTTGCGGCGCGGGCATTGACGTCGTTGTATCTCGCCATGACCTCCGGCGGGATTTGCATCGTCTGCGTTGTGGTAGTGCCGCTTTTCCCGCCGCCGCCCATAGTCTTACCTCAATTATTCGGCAGCTTGCGCTGCGCCTGTGCGGGTTCCGTAAAGGAAGTATGCCCCAGCCGGGGCTCCGAAAATGCGTTCGTACATGCGGATCTTGCCAGAGGTGCGCTGGTTCGAAAGCACGCCAATCGTAAGGGGCAGGCCCAACTCGTCTGCGACCTTTTTGCTGAAGTCGCAGAGTTTGCGTGCCCGCCCACCCTTTGCAGCGCGATATTCGGGGTGAATAAACACAGCGCGCTCCTCCAGAATTTCCTGATCACTATACCAGATTTGGCCAATCCTCAAAAGGATCGCGCCCTGCAACTTTTCACCGGGGATGCCGACCATGCCGACAATGCCCTTTTCGCGGTTCAGGGCGGGCCAAAGCTCCCCCAGCAGGCGCAGGGGGTTTGGATCCACGAAGCCGTTCTCAGCGCACGCGAGCAGTGCCAGCTCCATCATGTCGTCGATATCTTCGGGCTTCCCCACCCACACCTTCAGATCATCATGCGGCATTTAAGACCCCTCAGTCTTTCTTTGGCCCCGGAAGTTTCTGGAGCGTCTTGATCAGCTCGGCGCGCGTCTGGTTGACGAAATTGTCGAGAGCCCTGTGGCCAACGTCGAGGTCACCCCCGCCCGACCACATCACCTCGTCAGGAGACAGCACATATTCGCCACCTGCGGCAACAATGGGGACGGGGTTGCCCACATGGCCGCCACGCGCATATGCGCCCGCCGGTGCGTTTTTGAACATCATCTTGACTGCGCGGAAGCCCGCCATTGTGTTGCCCTCGCCAAGCGAAGAGACAATGTCAGCGGGCAGCACATAAGCGCCCGACGGGACGTGCATCGGCAGGTGGTCGGTGCGCCCGGCGACGGGGCTGTGGATCGGCCCGACGTGGAGCTGGTTAACTTGCTGCGGCATCTGCGACTTTTTGAGCGGCATGACTTATCCCAGCGAGTAGGTGACGTTGATGGATTGCCCGGTGCCGGGCGTGACGACGAGGCCGTTCGTGAAGACTTGCCCGCACGGGTATACGCCAATTGTGGCGGGCGTGGCGGCGAGCGCGGACGACGCGGGCACTGACGTCGCCGCCGTGTAATTGGAAACCAAACCCGACGCGCTGCCCGCGACCACGACGGCGAAATTTACGAGGTAGCCCTTGCCGGTGGCGATCAGCGTCGCCGCCGTGACTGTCGTTGACGTCGCCGTGCCGAGGCCGCGAAGCGTCGCCTGACCCAGCGTGTTGATGGCCACGACGGCGTTTTTTTGGACTGTTAGGATGTCGTCTAGCGATGCGGGCATTAGTATTTCCCATCCTGCTGGATGCGGTATCTCATATTGCCGATACGCCAGAACGACCCGATGTCTTGGCTCTCAATCTTGATCGACACCAGACGGCCACGGAAGCGTGGCGTGATGTAGTCAGTGCCCTGCGTCAGGCTGTAGGGCCCGTAGGTGTAGGGCGTCGAGCTGGGGTAGTCAGCCGCGTAAAAGGTCAGTTGCACTGTCGCATTTTGAGATCCGCCGAAGTAGCCCCACTTCATGTCGGGCCAGACCTGATCAATGAACATCTTCACGTCGGCCTCGGTCAGGGCGAAGTAACCCGTCTGGAAGCTGGCCATGATCGGCTCGGGCTCGTTCGAGGCATTCACGGCGTCTGTTGACGTCTCGTGTTGCACGATGAAGTTGCCGCCGCCCCCCGGCAGGATGCCCGCGCCAATCGGCGGCCCGAGGACACTCTCGTTGATCCAAGCCGTGCGCGAGAGATCCCCATAGTCCCACTGCTTGAGGCCGATGTTGTACTTCACATACGCATTTATTTCGCCGCCATTGCCGTTGGTAGGGTAGAACCACGAAATCTCATTGAAACGCGAGTTTGGCGCAATTCTGATCTTATCGAGGTTATCAGTGTCCAAATCTTGGAAAATAACATCCCAAACGGGGCACATGATGGGCTCGACGCCGGACCCGGAAAGCATGTAGAACTGGCTCTGGCCCATCCAATAGACGACGCCGCCCATAGACGCGGCGGCCTTGCGCCCGATCAGGCCGCAGCCCGTGCCAAGCTCGTTGAACTGGTAGATGTAGGGCTGGCCGACGTACTGCATGGCCCAGACGCCGAGGTCGGTCCATATCAGGCCCTGCTGGGCGCTCTGGATGCACTGTATGACGCGCGACCCCTTGGGGATACGGTAGGAGCCCGCTTGGTTCGTGATCTGCCCGACCCATGTCGTATAATCATTGACGTCAGACCAACGGACGAGGAGGGGATCACCAATGCCGTTGAACGTCGAGCCCCACGCAATTGCTTGACGCTGCGGCATGGCGATGAAGACGCCCTGATTGACGAGGGGCGCAGTGGGGATGATGGTCGCGACGGGGTTGTTTGTCGTCGGTGACCACTCATAAATTGGCCCATTGAAGGGGCATGAGATTAGCGTCTCGCCCCAATTGTCGAGCGTCCAGTCAATGGCAGTGATGGGTGTGCCAGTGTTGGCGGATGGCGGAATGCCGGATCCGAAGCCGCCAGTGCCGTAGCCTCCGACGCCGTAGCCCGAGTTGGCCGAAAGGGGGCCGATGCCATTGTAGTAGATAAAGCGGGCGTTGCCGCCGTTTTCCTTGGCGACGGTGACGATGATGGTTCCCGCGACAGTCTGAGCGCCAGTTGTCGCGTTGGCGTAGGACACGCTGCCGGAGGACGAGGCAGTCACAGTGAACGTCCCGTTGTATCCGCCGGGCGTGACGCCAGCCACGACAATCGTGCTGCCCACGGGGATTGTGTAGGACGTGGAGTAGGTGAGGGTCGCGGTCGTGCCGTTGCCGGTCGCCGTCAGCGTGGGGGTCGTTGAGGCGGCGGTGGAGGCATTGATGACGAAAACGCTCGTTGAGGTGACGGACGAGACTATGTAATTTCCAAAGACCGTCACGCTGCCCGCCGACAACGAGACAAGGACCGGGAACGTGTCGCCGACAACAAGGCCGTGGTCAGCCAGCGTCACGGTGACTGTTGATGAGCCGCTTGTGAAGGCGAAGGATGCCACGGATCCGCCAGTAGTCACAGCCGACGTGGCATATTGAGGCTCGCCGAAGATGTTTGTGGCCAGTATTTGGAACTGTGTTGAGCTAAGGGGAATGGCATCATAAGCGCCAAATAAGATAAGGCCGCCGACACTGACCTGCGTCTGGATGTCAACAACATCATACTGGTCAAGATTGCTGGCCGCCGCCGTGACGGTCACAACATTGCCGGTGCCCCCCGTTGTTGTCGTGAAGGACACGGCGACGTTGGCGGTCGTGGTCTGCGGCGTGATATTATTTAGTCCGCCCTCGGTGATCACGTTCAGGGACGCCTCGGCCCCGACGCCCAGCCACGCATTGGCGTTAATGTCCTCCCACGCGAGGAGGCACCGGACCACGGATCCGATGGGGTTCGTGAAGAACTGCGTCCACCCGCCCAGCTTCTGAACCAAGCCGACATTATTTCGGTCTGGGATAAAGCGAATAAGGTTCGAGTAGGAGATCGCCGCCTCGTTGAGGGTGGGCGTCTTGTTCTGGTCTACGCCAGCGATGAGCTTGAGGGCCTGATGGGGCATGGCCTACCTCGACGGCGCTGCGACGGTGGCGGGCGACTGCGATGACCAACCGGCGGCTTCGAATTTCTTTCGCGCCTCTTCGACCACGGCGCTCTTCAGGAGGGCCTGATATTGGCTCTCATACGTCATCGCCATCTGCGGGTCGTCATTGGCGCGACCGAAGTTGCGCTGGTAGGCGCTGACGTAGATCATTGAGGCCATGATGAAGGTCTCGGGCAGGTAGAGGCTGATGAATGTGCTCTTGTTCGTCGCCGAGAGGCTGTTGGGGCGGTACGTGCCCACAACCTCAACCGGGTACGCCTGATCTGGCACGGGCCCGACAAAAAAGAGCGTATCGTTGAAGGGGACAAAATACTTCGGCTTGCCACGGTTGGCGGTCAGGGACGAGCCGTAGACAGCGTCGAGGAACTCCTTCGTCGTCGGCAGGAGCGGCGTGCGGACGCAGGCATCAGGGTCCGTCGTAGCCGCCGCGTTGCCGCTGGCGTCAGTCAGCAAGTTAATTTGCTCGCTGACAACGAAGGTGCCCACGGCGGCGTCGCTGTTGGATGACAGGTTGATGTTGAAGGACAGGTTGCGGTTGCCCACAGTCAGGACGAACGTGGCCCCGTGCAGGGACGTAGACGTGAACATAAAGTCGATGTCACGATACATGCGGTTTTCCGCATACGTGATCATCTGGGGCAGGATCGTCAGGAAGGCCGGGTCGGTCTCCTCGACGACCGCCATCGTGGCGATCTGGGACACGTAGCTCGTCGTGCCAGCCACCGTCCCATCATAACTAAGCCCAGTGGTCATATCACACCCCGCGTTGCGCGCAGACTAACACCTTCAGGCTGTGTTTGCCATCTTGGTTGCCTGAAGCTCGACCTCTGCAACGCGGCGGCCCCACCCGCGACCGAAAGTCTTCCACGTCGGCAGGCGCTTGAGGAAGTCGAGGCGGGTGGAGCAAAGCGCGTCGATCATCTCGTCCGGCGGGCAGGCGCTGATTGCCTCAAGGGACTTCGGCCCAATGATGCCGTCTTCCAGCACACCGGCAATCCTCTGCATGTAGCGCGCCGCGCGGGAGACGCCGCTGTTCACGGCAAGGTCAAAGGCCGCGTGATCAACGCCGGAGGGGAGGCGGTCGCCGCCGATCTTGTCCCAATATTTTGCCTTGTAGAAGGGCTTCACGATGTCCCTTGTCAGGGCAATCATGCTGCGCTCCGACACGGGGTGGCCGACGTATTCCTCCCACGCGCGCTGCGTCACGCCCATGTTTGTAGCGCCGCCCGGATCTCGCGGGTCGTTGACGTAACCGCCCTCGTGGGACAGCACCATTTTGAATGAGGCGTCAAAGTTGTCCTTCATTTTGATGCCACCCCTTTGACTTTTTCGAAGGTGCGGAGGCCGCCCATGCCGAGGAGAGCGAAGACCAGCTCCCACAGCGTCCCGTCGAGCTTGGGAGGGGCTGACAGCGCGATGTGCAGGCTGGATGCAATCCACATCAGGAGGGGCGACGCAACGTATTGGTAGGCCAGCGCGATGCCGCACACCCAGCCGATGAAGGGACGCCAGCCGGAGACGAACAAGTTCGGGTTGGCCGCCTCAACGACGTTGACGTCGGTCTGGCTCTTGTCCCACGCCTGAAGGCTGGACCGCAGCTCGCCCTCGGCCTTGGCCTTGGCCTGCGGATCTGGGACGAACTTATCTAAGACCTTGAGCGCCGCAGCGATGGCGTCGTCGATGCCGAATGCCATTACTTGTCCGCCTTTGCGTCTAGCTTGTCATCAATGCGTTGAAGCATGTCTTCAATGCGTTTCATCCGCGCGTCGAGGTCCGCGCGGGGGACGTAGGTCTTGGGCAGGTCAATCTCAATCCGGTGGATATCGTCGCGCATCTCCTTGACCGCGCCCCACAGCTCGCGGGCTAACCAGCCCACGACTGAAAGGGTGACGCCCCCGGCGATGTTGATAAGCGTCTGAGGCTCCATTATGCGCGCTCCAAGCGAATATTATTCAGCCACAGGGGCGGGATCGACAGCCACAACGGGGGCCTGAGCCGCAATCTGCGCCTCGCCGTCAGTCTTGATCTTGGCGACCAAGGTCTGCACCTCCGCGTAGGGGCGCTGCCCGAGGGCGTTGAGGATTGCGTTGACCTCTTCCACCAAAAATTTGAAGCTCAGTTCCATGTTCTTTCCCCTTCAAAAGCCCAATCATTGGGCGGTTTATTTCTACCCGCATCGCTGCGACACGCAAGCGTCAGACCGGCGCACCCTTCACGATGTTCACAAATCGGCTATTCGGCTCCAACGCAATAAATTCATGCGCTTGGCCGGGCCTCCAGTCGATAACGTCCCCGGCCCTGCCAACTATGTCCCACCCGTTGCCGTAAACCCTGAAAGAGCCCCGCGCCACGATTGTGATGTGGACATCGTCCTCGCCATGATTGTGCATGGGGAGGGTGTCGCCCACCTCCGGTGCGTCATAAATTGCACCGTTCAGGGTCCCGTAGGTGAGGGGCTTTGTCTGGAGCATCAGGCCACCGTTGGAGCAGGTTCAGCATATGCCGCAACGTCGCCGTAAACGCCTGCAATTAAATCAGCATAAATTTTTCGTCCATGTGCCTCTACGTCATTCACGCTGGCAGTAAATGGAACCGGGTCTGGAAAGGCATCAACTTGGAGAACGCAATCAATTGCGGTCCCATCTTCGGTTGCAAAAACAGGGTTTGTGATGCTGACAACATTTGCCATGATTACACCGTCCGAATAAAGAGTGTTGCGGTAGTAGATTTACTGCCAGCAGCGACAGTACCCATAGCTTGCCAAGTTCCCGAAGGTGTCCCGCCTAAAGGAGCTTCTGGACCACCACTGGTACTTATGCCGCTGCAATTGCTAATGGTGGTGTAACCATTATTTTGGAAGCCAGAATACCGAAGACCAGAACCGGCGTAGGTTGTTCCAGCAGTAAAGGATGCGTTAGATGAAGATGCCAAATAGGCATATGTGCCGACCGCGCCAAGAGTTGTTACGGCGCTAACAGTGACCGCGCCCGTCGCCGCAGAAACAGCAATGCCAGTGCCCGCAACCAGTGACGTTACACCGCCACCAGTGGCAACCCAGCTTGTGACGCCCGTCCCGTCAGTGGAGAGGACGTAAGTGCTCGTCCCCGCCGTAACCGGCAGCGTCAGTGACCACGCGGCAGCGGCAGACGCGCTGGACTTGATGGTCGTGGGGAAAGCACCCGCGTTCGTGTTGGCGAGGACGAGAGACCCCGCCGTTGTGCTCTGCACACCCAGCGTCAGTGCTGCGGTGCTGATTGTGGCGTTGGCGTTGCCCGACACCGCAGTGCCGGTCGCCGCGTAGTAGGTGAGCTGGTTTGCCGTGCCGGAATTGACTGTGCCGCCACTAATTGCCGCAATAGAAATAGACCCAGCACCATTGGTGATCGTCATGCCACTGCCCGCCGTCAGGGTGGACATGTTGAAGCCGGACCCATTGCCGATCAGAAGCTCACCATTGGCGGGCGACCGGCCAAACTTCAGGCCTTCTCTGGAGAGCGAGACAATGTCGTCGGCCATTACGTCAGTCCCGTGCCGGAAATGTACCACAGCGTGCTGGTGACTTTGATCGCCGTCGCAATGCCGTACTGCGCCAGAGTGCGCGAGCCGCTCGTGCCAGCCGGAGACAGCGTCAGCGTGTCAGTCGTGATCGAGATAGTCATGCTGTTCGTCGAGCTGTTGACGAAGGTGACGGACGTGCCGACGGGGAAGGGCACGCTTGAATTGGCGGGGATTGTGTACGTCGTCGCGGCCTGAGCCGCAGCCATGTAGATCTGCTTGCCGCTGTCGGCGAGGACGAGCGTGTAGTTGGTCACCTGCGCGTTCTGCGGGGTTCCCAAGTAGCCCACGCTGGCGCTGGCTGGCGGGAAGGTCATTGTCGTGCCGTCAGTCCCGGCCAGTGTCAGCGTGTTGCTAACAGTCAGCGTCTTGGACGTCGTGCCGCCCGCAATGGAAAAGCCCGTGGCAAGGGCAGTCAACGTCAGGCCGTTGACGCTTGACGGGGTGATGGCCCCGATTGTGGTGTATGTCGCAATCTGCGCGACCGTGAGGCGGACGGTGGCGCTCGACTGCACCGCCGGGATTTGTTCCGTCCCGTTCAGGGAGACGGCCAAGGGCAAGTTCGTGATGGTTGTGTTTGCCATTTTAGACGCCCGCCTGCGGTATCTGCGCGTAGTTGTAGGGTAGGCCGACCTTCGTCGTCAGAACCTTCGTCGTCCCAGCCAAGAGAGACCCCGCCGTTATAGCAGAATTGGTCATGTAAGTGAACGCAGTGGCCGTCGTGACGGTGACCGAGTAGAAGCCGTCGGCGACTTTGTTCGTCGTCCCCGCCACAGAAACCTGTGAATTGCTGATTAAATTGTGAACCGAGCTGCACGTCACGGCAATCGTGGCCGTTCCGTTCGCCACTATCGACAGAACGGGCAGGGGAACTGCGTAGGCCACTGTCCCCTGCAAGGGCATGATGGCGGCCTGCTGGAGGCCCACGGGAACGCCAATGGGTTGCGTGGTGATGTCCACGCCACCCTGCGTCGTGATCACAGTCGTGGCCGGGATCGGGATGCCGGTCAGGGGGTCAGTCACGGTCGCAGACGAAATCGTCAGGTCGTCAGTCGATGCCGCGACGAAGTCCTGCGTGCGGGCGTTCATGATCGGCGTCGGATCCGCCGGGACAACAATTGCGCGGAGCTGCTCCTGCGGGGTGTCGTAGCAGGAGTTGCAGACCAGAAGGCGCGTGTTCAGGAGGGCGACGCCGCGCCAGTCGAACTGCCACTTGAGGTCAACGTGGTTGTAGCGGAAGCCGCATCGGTCGCAGATCGCGTGCGCCTGCGGGTTCGTTGCGCTTGTTCTTGCCCTGCCAGCCTTTGAAGCCCAGCCCATGACGTGCCCCTACGGCCTGAAGTAGCCACCAATCTGGGGCGAGATATACTGCTGCGCCTGCTCAATGTTCTGCTCGGCGGCGACGTTGTACGCCTCGTCGGCCAGAGGCTTGAGCAATTGCATTTTGTCCGGGGCCCAGATTACAGCCAGACGGGCCGCGAGGCCATAGGCGAAGGCGTCCATCCAGAGGTAGGGGATCTCGACCTGAGTGCCGTTCTGGAGGACAGCATCCTGCACCTGCCGGACGCGGTAATATTTCAGGTTCTGCGCGCTCGACCCGTCCGGAACCGGCCACAGCGTGACGGTGGGCTTGTTCGGCGAGACCGTGCCAATCAGGCGGTCAAACCAGAACGTCGTCGTGAAGCCCTGCTGCTCCTTGTTGGGGTAGGAGGCGTATTCGGTGCGGCTGACGGGCATGATGATGCGGTCGATAGGCTGGCCGCCGCCGTTGTCGATCTCCATGTAGGCGTCGAGGATCATCACGGTGTTCAGGTCAACGTCGTATGACGCCTGACCCTGCACCAGAGCGACCGTGACGAGGTCCACGGCCCACAAATTGACACCCCTGTTGCTCCAGTTTGAGCAGAGCATGTTGGCGGCCATGCGGGCCGCCTCCATGTGCTCCTGAAGAAGCGCAGTGTTTCGGACCCCAATGAGATTGTACGCATAGAGCGTGATCTCGCCGAGCGACGGGTTAAAGGTGTATGTGCCGCTCGTTGCCATGTGAACCTCGTCATTGACCTCTGGAGACTAAACCACCGGCTCTTCAACCGGCGGCACAGGCTCCGGCGCGGGCGTCGGGATGTTCCACGGCAGGGGCGGCGTGACGGGCTTGGAGGTGTCCTGCTGGGCGGCAATGGCCGCGTCGCAGTCAGCCTGAGCCTTGGCGATGCCCTCCGGGCCAAGCGCGGTGGCGACCCAGCCGTTGACCTGATCAATGGTCAAGTCGGCGTAGGGCGTGAAAGGCGATCCGGCGACGTATGTCGTGTCAACCGAGCCGTAGGCGGCGGAGTTGTACGTGCCGTCCGTTGCCGAGCAGACCCACGCGATCTGGAAGACCACATTGGTTTCGCCTGCGTACTGCGGGTACGCCGTCATGGAGTTTACGGCCCACTGAAACTGCGTTGTCATTCTGTCGGCTCCACGGTCTGGGCTGCTTTCGCGGCCTGTTCAAGTTTCTCAAAAAGGATAACTGCGGCCTTGGCACCTTGGATGCCGGTAGCCTTGACGGCTGCGTCCAGCAAGGCTCCAAGAGCGTTGGCTTCTTCGTTGGTGAGGTTGAGCGTGATCATGTTCGGTTCCATTTTAGGCTGACACCCATGCAGTTCCGTTATAGAAAACCGGGCATACAACAGCGCCGCCGCCTGTCAGCGCGCCGAGGTACGTCGGCAGAGTAGCGTCGGTGACAAAAGCACGCGCGCCTTGAAAACCAGTGGGAAGCGTTGCAACTGTGTAGGCCGTGGTGGTGCCGAGAACGGCTGCTTTTAACGTCCCAGATGCGTTGCTGGCTGTTGTGCCGACTTGGACAACGCCTGCCGCCGCGCGGGTAAAGTTAGTGTCGCTGTTCCAAGAAAACTGATATGCAGACCCAAGGTTTAAAGCGGTGCTTGAAATTGTAGCCGCTAAAACGCCCCCTGAGCCAAACAGACCAAGTGTTGAAACCCAAGCGCCGATGCCGGGGGCGGACGGCAGTGTAGTGGAGCTTGTCGGAAACGAAATTGTTCCGTTTGCGCCCGCAGTAATTGCGTTAGTGCTTGCAATTGTTAGCGCGTTTACTAACCCATTCTGCGCAAAGCCAGAGCCACCAGCCGGAGCCACTTGGAAGATGATGCTGCCACCCGCAGCATTGCCAGTGCCCTGCGAGCCGTTGATAGTAAAGTTTGCGCCAGCGCCGTTGGTCGTGTTTGCCACAACAGACTGAACAGAGAGCGTCTGGGCTAGGGCCGTGGCAGCGTCTGCGGCTCCAAGCTGGAGGTTGCGTTCTCCCTTGCGGGTAAGGATGGTGTCTAGCGTGCCCGTAACTGAGCCGTTGGTAAACCCAAACGAAATTCCAGAGCCGAGTTTGGCAATGTTATTGCCAACACCAAATTCTGCTGCGTTTGCGTTCCCTAGAAATGCAAATCCATTAGTTTCAGATGCTTGGAAATATGTCGAGCCTGCACCAGATGCAATTGTAGCATTTGCGCTAGTGGGTGTACCCCCGGGGTAGAGCCACAGCATCGAATACCCAGACGCACCCTTACCAATACGCGCGTAAGTTGACCCGCCATACTGGACTTCGAATGCGCCGGACAAAACATTAGAGGCCGTGTCCGTAATATTTATTTTAAGTCCGCTTGCTAAACCAGAAGTGTTCCAAGTCTGGGCAAGGTCCAAAGCAGGTGTGGTCTGCGCCAGTCTCAGGGTGCTGGGGCCAAACGTCGCCACCGTGGCAAGGGCATTTTGGAGAGAGCCAGTGGCTGCCGCTGACGAGGCTGTCTGGATAAGGATATTGCCGGGAACCCCGGTGCCGGTGCTCTGGGAGCCGGTAAGCTTGAAGTCAGCGCCAGCACCGTCAGTGGTTGTTGCCACAACAGACTGAACGGAGAGGAACTGCGGGGTAGCTGACGCTGCGTCTGCGGCACCAAGCTGGAGGTTAGCTATGCCTTTGCGGGAAAGGATAACATCCCCAGAAGCGCCAAACCGAAAAAATCCGGTGTCATTGTAGATAGAAATACCGCCCGGAGCAGAAACCAGAAGAGGCTGCGTGCCAAACGCAGTTGTATAAATTGAAAGAACTGTCCCGCGATCAGCCATTGCAATTTGGGCAAGACTGCTTGCGTTTGCTGCAACCGTTACTGATCTATCCGAATTAATCGTAAACGCGGGAAGCAAACCGTTCTGCGCCGGGTTTGCCGCCGTACCAGCCGGAGCCACTTGGAAGATGATGCTGCCACCAGCGCCCGAGCCAAGGCCCTGCGAGCCGTTGATCGTAAAGTTCGCACCAGCCGGGTTGGTCGTCGCCCCCGCCACAACAGACTGAACGGAGAGCGTCTGAGCGCCGGGTGTGGCGGAGTCTGCGGGTCCAAGCTGGAGGTTGCGTGTGCCTTTGTAGGAAATGATGGCGTC
>Ga0315905_10002425_pt1 | contig 19606 bp, 18 predicted proteins | sample LakEriMetagenome_5_FD_203522 | JGI IMG/M metagenome (GOLD analysis project Ga0315905, IMG submission 203522) | Freshwater fungal communities from buoy surface, Lake Erie, Ohio, United States - Buoy 4 MA121 | ecosystem: Environmental > Aquatic > Freshwater > Lake | place: USA: Lake Erie, Ohio... | reverse complement strand
CACTCAACAACCGCCCCAGAAAACGCCACAATTTTTTAACCCCGAACGAATTCAACCAACAAAATTTCAAACAAATTGACAGCCGTTGCATTAGCAATTAGAATTCGCCGCCTTTCCTCCTCCTTCTAGTCCGGCCCAACTGCTGCTTCACAAACCCTGGCCATAGCAGTCAGGGGCGATGCGATGGCCGTGTCACCGGATTCGGCCCGCTCAAATGATCGACAGTGCCTTGTCGGTGTTTCCCATTTTATCCACGTGCACTCCGAGCGCGTCGAGGATGCTGATGTACACGCCTTCGCGCGGCTGTCCTTCATAGTTGATCTGTCTGCCCGTTTTCAATCTGCCGCCGGCCTTGCCAGCCAGCATCACCGGCACCCGTTTGGAGGCGTGTTTGTTGCCGTCCTCGAATGGGGAACCGTAGAGAATCAGGCAGTTGTCGAGCAGGGTTCCGTCGCCTTCCTTGATGGTTTTCAAGCGTTCGAAAAAGTAAGCCACCTGCTGGTGATGGTAGTTGATCACCTTGAGATACTGCTGATGTTTGACCTCCTTCGATGTCCAGGCCGTTTGCCCGTCGTCGTCTTCGGTTTTGCCCGAGATGTCACCCCAGTGGGAGAGCGCGTGCCACATGCCCCTCACCTCGGGGATGAAATCGAAGTAACGGTTGCTCTGCTCGTGGTCGAGCATGAAACTCGCCACCCGCGTTGCGTCGGTCCAGTAGGCTAGGACCATCATGTCGAACATCAAGCGCATGTATTCCTGATGGTTCTCCGGGTGGCCTCCGGGAGGAGCGGTGGTGTTCGTCAACATCGCCTGCTTCCGCTTGTGGGAATCTTCGTGGGCCAGGGCGAGCCGTTTTTCCACCTCGCGCACCGACTCGAAATATTCGTCAAGTTTGTCGCGGTCCGCGGTGCTGACCTTGGATTTCAGGCTGTTGGCATCGGCCATGACGGCATCGAGTACGGTCTTGCGGTCATCCCGATTTTTTTCACCTGCGGCACGGACCTCACCGGTCAGCCGTCGGAACACCGCCAGCGGTTCGGTCTCCCGCGGCGCGGGCGTGGTCGGAGAAGTCCACGAAATGTTGTTGCGCAGGATGTCGCTTGAGAAACTGCCCTGCGGTTTCATGATCAACTCCAGGGATGAAAGCAGCGTTTCGTTGCCGATGGCTTTGGCCGCGATCTGGTCCATGGAAATGCCGCCGACTCCCTTGCGGGCATTGATGCCATCGCCTTCCGGCGCGGGTCGGATGAGCCAAGTGGCACCGCCGGCCGGGTGGCTTCCGCGGAGTTCGGACTCCAGCCCGGTGATGAGCTGCAGGTGTTCTTTCAATGGTTCAAAGGGCCGCATGTTTTCGGCCATCGAAACAATTCTGCCCTCGCCATCCACCGTCGCGTTCCAGGCGGACTCCGGGCTTCCGTTCGGCAGGTAGAGGCAGCCGAGCCGGATGGGCGGGCGTTGTCGCGTCGCGGCCCGGGCGGAAAGCGGGGTCATCACTTCCAGGAGCGGCAGGGCCAACCAGGCCCCGGTGCCGCGCAACATGGTTCTTCTCGATATCCGCCAGTTTTTCATCGCGATTGGTTCTTCATTTGAGGTTCAGGTTGTTTGCGATATTGGAAAGGGTAGCTGGAAACGATTTCCCTGACAAGGGTTTGCGATGAGAAACCGGCACTGCCCACCTGTTTCAGGATGCTCTGCACTGCGCGCTCGTCAGTGAAGGTCAGTTCGCGGCCGAGGGCGTAAACGAGCAACTGGCTGGTGAAATGCCGGATGAAATCCGCTTCCTTTTTATTTTGTAGAAGCAACTTTAGTCCATCGTGTCCCACAAAGGCGCTGCCGTCCGGCAATTTTCCGGCGTTGTCAACCGGACCTTCGCGCAGTTTTCCGGTCGCGTCGAAAGCCTCCAGTGCGAAGCCCAACGGATCGATCCTGTTGTGGCAGCTTGCGCAGGCGGAATCGGCGCGATGGGCTGTCAGGGCTTCGCGCAGGCTGGCCGGATTCTTCTCGGCCGAGGCCTCCAGCGCGGGGATGTTCGGCGGCGGCGGTGGCGGTGGTTGCCCGAGCATTACGGAGAGAATCCATTTCCCGCGAAACACAGGGCTCGACCGGCGGGGCGATGAGGTCACCGTGAGCACACTCGCCTGGGTCAGGACACCGCCGCGGCCAAGTCCCTTGCCGGTGAGCGGAATCCTGCGCATCTGTTTGCCCTCGATGCCTGATATTCCGTAGTGCTCGGCCAGCCGCTGGTTCACGTAGGTGAAGTCGGAGTCGAGCAGGGTATTCAGCGGGAGGTCGTCCCGGAACACCGAGTGGAGGAACAGCACGCTCTCTTCTTTCATCGCCTCCAGCAACGCCGCGTCGGCATGCGGGAAGAGTTTCTTGTCCGGCCGGATCGATTGCCCGAGGCCGTCGATCCGCAACCACTGGGATCCGAAGTGTCTGCTCATGCGCAGCGCCCGTGGATCCTGCAGCATGCGTGTGACTTCCGCGTTGAAGACCTCGGCATCCGCCAGCTTGCCCTCGGCCCCGAGTTTCGACAAGCGAGAGTCAGGCATGCTCGACCAGAGAAAATACGACAGCCGGTTTGCCAATTCCGGGGAGGAGATCCTGTAGGCCGCGTCGCCCGGCTGCACCAGTTCGGAGCGGAACAGAAACGATGGCGACACCAGAGCTGTCCTCACAGGCAACTTCATTGCGGTGCGATAGTCGTCGCCGAGAGCACGCGCACTTTGAAACAGTCCGCAGTAGCGAGTGAGTTCCTCGTCCGAAGCCTCGCGGCGGAAAGCTTGCGAGAGAAAGCGTGCCAGCACCCGTCTGGCCGACTCCGACTCGTTGAAAGCTTCGATTGGTCGCGCTGCGGGTGCGGCGGAGGCATTCCAAACAAAATCCGGTTTTCCGGGCATTTCGCCGCCCTTGCTGAGCTTTTGCGCTAGGTCTTCATCCACGGCCGAGCCGTAGAAATGAACGTGGCTGATCTCTCCATTGAAGGCTGCGAACTCTTCGCCGGCAGCGCCGATTTTAAATCGATGCCCGGCAATATCCGGCCGGGTCATGCCGCCGGCCTCGAATACCTGTTCGCCATCCACCCAGGCGGACGTTTTTGCTCCTTGCTGGAGGAGCACAGCGGCATGCCAGCGGCCATCATTGACCTTTCGCTTTGAATGCTTCTGCCCGAGCCATCCGATGTCATACGCCAGTTCTCCGCCATCGTTGACATACAGAACTTTCGCGTTGGGTACCCACTCATCCGCTTCCGGGGCTTTTGAAAACAACGCGCCGCCCTTGTCGGTCTTGAACCTCACTCCGATCAGGAACGAGCCATCTCCCATGTCGAGAGCCGCACCCTGCCGCTTGTCGCTGATCATCGGGAGCGATCCCATTGCCGTCGCTGGTGCCAGCGGCGGGGCCTCGAAGATCAGCTGTTCAAGGGCGACCCTGTCATTCCAGACTTCGGCGACGACCGCGTCGGCAGCCTGCAGGAATTTCTCAATCAACAACGGCTGGGTCGCCAGGGTGGCCGCCTCATTGTCGAAGCCGCCTTCCGACACCTGTTCCTCGGAGAGGAGGGCGTAGGCGTTGGATTCAATGCCAAACAGATCGGCTACCGTGTAGCGGTACTCCGTCCGGTTCAGCCGCCTTGGAGGCACATGTCCGGGATCGAGCGGCAAGCGGGTGACATCGACGTTGTCAAGGGTGCGAGCAACCCACTCGGAGAGCGCGACACGCGTCGCAGCGGGCAATTCCTTGGCATCCTCGGGGGGCATTTCTCCTCCGTCGAGCGCATCCTTGACCCTCGTCCACGTTTCTCTGGAGCGCCACACGTCGAGCGAGCCGCTGAAATCCTCGAAATTGATTCCGGCCTTGGTCTTCTTGTCGCTGTGACATTTGAAGCAGTAGGTTTCCAGCAGGGGGCGGACCTCCGACTCCTCGAATGCCCGGCCACTGGTGATCGCCAAAGGAGACAGGACAATCAGAAGACCTGCAGCAAGGCGGGAGTTGCGACAGGGGGTCATTGCCGAATTGTTAGGAATTTTCTTTCGGGATTCGCGTGCATGGGAGAAAAAGGGCGAAGAAGTGAAAAGTGCCGAGTGAGCAGTGATCAGGGAAGAAGGTAGCCCAAGTGAGCCGTATGAGCGACGGCCTACGAGGCAATGGCACTGCGATTCACGAGACGGGACTATAGCTTCTCCGTCCACCTGGTCAAGATTGGTTTTGAGAGCGATGTATTGGTGAGGCAACGGCCTCCTTTTCGACGATCCAGGAAAGCTTTCCGGTGGCTGTTACGATGAGGCAGCACGCGAGATGATTTTCAGGTTTTACATTCCCTGCAATGGCTTTAAACTTCGCTTGTCATGGCTTTTGATCGATTTTCCCAGCAGTTGCTTCGTTATCCCGCCTTGGGGTTTTCCCTCGACCTTTCTCGCATGGACATCCCTGCGGATTTTCATGAGTCGATGAAGGAAAAAGTCGCCAAAGCCTTTGCGGACATGGTTGCCCTGGAAGCGGGCGGCATTGCCAATCCGGACGAAGGACGCATGGTCGGTCACTACTGGCTGCGCAATCCGGCACTGGCACCCACTGAGGAAATTCGCCTGGCGATCACCGAACCCTTGCGGGCACTGAAGGAATTCGCGGCAAAGATTCACAGCGGTGCGATCCAAACACCGGCAGGGGAAAAATTCCAGCGCGTGCTGGTCATCGGCATCGGTGGTTCGGCGCTGGGACCACAACTGGTCTCGGCGGCGCTCGGTCGCGCGGCACGCATGCCAATCGATTTTTTCGACAACACCGATCCCGATGGCATCGACGCCGTGCTTGCGTCAATCGGCGAAAAAAATCTCTCCACGACCCTGGTGCTGGTCATTTCCAAATCGGGCGGCACCCCGGAAACCCGCAATGGCATGCTCGAAGCCAAAGCCGCTTATGAAAACGCGGGACTGGACTTTGGCAAACACACCGTCGCAATCACCGGCGAGGGATCGAAGCTCGACAAGTATGCCGGGCAGCATCACTTCATCGCCACATTTCCGATGGAAGACTGGGTGGGTGGTCGTACTAGTGTGCTTTCCACAGTTGGCCTGGTTCCCGCCGCGCTTCAGGGGATGGATGTCGATGCCATGCTCGCCGGAGCCGCCGCCATGGATGCGGAAACCCGCGTGCAGGATGTTGCGACCAATGCCTCGATGCAACTCGCGCTGGCCTGGCATCACGAAGGCAAGGGCAAGGGGGAAAAGGACATGGTGGTGCTGCCGTACAAGGATTCATTGGTGCTGATGTCGAAGTATCTCCAGCAACTGGTGATGGAATCGCTGGGCAAGGAATTCGATCTCGATGGCAACAAGGTTTGTCAGGGCATCGCGGTGTATGGCAACAAGGGGTCGACCGATCAGCATGCCTATGTGCAACAACTGCGCGACGGCGTGGCCAATTTTTTCGCCACCTTCATCGAAGTCCGCAAAGGTCGCGACGGTGCCAGCATCGAGGTGGAGCCCGGCAATACCTGTGCTGATTTCCTGCAAGGTTTTCTTCGTGGCACCCGCAGCGCGCTCTATCAATCGGGCCGTCATTCGATCACGCTGTCGCTTCCCGAAGTCACGCCATTTCATGTGGGTGTGTTGATCGCACTCTACGAACGCGCGGTTTCGTTCTATGCCTCGCTGGTCAACATCAACGCCTATCATCAACCGGGCGTGGAGGCCGGGAAAAAAGCCGCCGCCACATTCCTGGAGATCCTCAATGCCGTGCGCGGATCATTGACGTCGTCGCCGCAAACTGCGGAGGAAATCGCCGCGACCTTGCAAGCCGATGCCGAGGACGTCTATCACTGCCTGACCCATCTCGCCGCGAATCAGGTGTCGACATGCCTCATGGGCGCATCACCGGCGGAAGACCGCTTTTCAATTTGATCCCGGCGGCGCATTTCATTTGCATGATCGTCCTTCCCGTGCTTGGTAAGCGTCGTGCATATCGAAATCATCAACACCGGCACCGAATTATTGTTAGGCAACACCCAGAACACCCACGGCGGATGGTTTGGGCGTGAATTGTTCCGGCTCGGCTTGCGGGTGGCGCGGCAGACGACCGTGCCGGATGGCGATGCAATTGAACAGGCATTGGAGGAATCCATCCGCCGCAGCGATGTGATCCTCGTCACCGGCGGTCTCGGACCGACAAGCGACGACTTGACCCGCGAGGCCACCGCCCGGGTGTTGGGTCTGGACTTGATCGAAGACGAGGCGGCGATGCGCTCCATCGAGGAGTTTTTCGCCACGCGCAACAAAACGATGGCGGCGGCCAACCGCAAGCAGGCATACGCTCCCGTCGGCGCGGACATCCTTCCCAACAACAACGGCACCGCACCCGGTGTTTATGTGCCACCGCGGATGAATGCGATCCGGCCCTGCGCGATCTTCCTGTTGCCGGGACCACCGCGCGAACTCTATCCGATGTTTTTTGCGGAAGTGGAACCGCGACTGCGGGCGCTGGCCGGCGTCGAAGCATCGCGCGAAATGAAGGAACTGAAATTCACCGGCATCGGCGAAAGTGATTTCCACCAGGGCATCGATGCCGAACTCGCTGCGGTGGAAGGCCTGGAATACGGGTACTGCGCGCGCATTTCCGAAGTCGATCTGCGTTTGATCGGTGCGAGCGAAGCGATCGACAAAGGACGTTCGATCGCCATGAAGGCCTTCGCCCCGTGTTTGATCAGTGATGACGGAACATCGTTGGAAGCCACCGTGTTGCGGTTGTTGCAGGAAAAGGGACTGTCTCTGGCGCTTGCAGAAAGCTGCACCGGCGGACTCGTCTGTTCGCGCATCACCGACGTTCCGGGTTCGAGCGAATCCTTCACCCACGGCTTCATCACCTATTCGAATCAGGCAAAAACCAGTCTGCTGGGAGTGGTGGAAGAGGTATTGAAGGAACATGGGGCGGTCAGCGAAGCAGTGGCGCGGCAGATGGCCGAGGGTGCGCTGCGGGTCTCCGGAGCCGATGTCGCCGCTGCCGTCACAGGCATCGCCGGCCCTGGTGGCGGGACATTGGAAAAACCTGTCGGCACCGCATGGCTGGCCCTGGCGCGCCGGGGATGCCCGACAGTGGCGGAGAAAGTCTTCCATCGCCGCGATCGCAATGGCTTCAAAAAAGCCGTCAGTCAATCGGTGCTCGACCTGATCCGCCGCGAGCTCCAGCAGAGCCCGTGAGAAATTGTCATTTCTGATTTGAGCTTTGTCGGTGAATGGGCAAGGCTGTTGTGGAAATGAAACCATTGCTCCTTCTTCTCTGCCTGCCGATGATTTCCTGCGTGACCGTGAAGGACGGTCTGACCGTGAAACAATATCATCTGCGCGAGGACATGTTTGACGAGGACGACGACCTGATGGTGCGTGGCGAAGTGCAGCGCATGCTTCACGGCGCGGTGACGATGGAGGAGCGGAAAGAAAAAATCGGCCAGTACTATCACGTCATTTGGAGAGAGCAGGCGCAATCGCAGCAACCGGTGCAGGTGGTGTTCGAGTACCTGCAGGCCGCCAGCGGCAGCAAGGTGAAAACGATAGAGCGGAAAGGAAACTGCCACAAAGGGCAGTTCGAAGCGTATTTCAGCGTTGTGGGGCGCGACTATCAAAAAAAAGGCCGAGTGCTGGCGTGGCGGATTTCGGCGAAGAGAAACAACAAGGAACTGGCGAGCAAACGATCCTACATGTGGCGATGATCGTGCGCGTGTGATCCGTCAGCGCCGCCATGGCTGCACAACACCCATTGCGCCGGTTCATCGGGATAGTACTCCTTTTTCCAAATCGGAATCCGCGATTTGATTTCATCGATGATGAATTCACAGCCCTCGAAGGCCTGGCGGCGATGGGCGCTGCTGACAAACACCGCGACGGCAATCTCTCCGACAGCCAGTTTGCCCAATCGATGCCGGGCGACGGCATGATACAAGGCAAAGCGTTCCACCGCTTCGGCGAGAATTTTCCTTCCCTCATTGCAGGCGAGAAATTCGGCCGCTTCGTATTCAAGTGCGGTCACCACTTTGCCGGCGTGATGGTTTCTCACCCGACCTTCGAACGAGACACAGGCGCCGGCACGATCATCCGCCACCGCCTGCATCAATGCAGTGGAGTCGATTGCCACATTTGTTAGAGTGAAGGGGTTCATCGATCAGCCGCCGGAAAAGGGTTGCAGGAAAATGAATTCGTCGCCTGCCGAAACATCGGTTTCCCAGCCGGTGAATTCCTGGTTTTTCGCGAGGCGCAGGTCGGCGCGCTGCAGCGGCAGCCGGTATTGAAACTGCAGCTCGGCATACAACCCGGCGGCGGTGCGGGCATAGGTGTGGTAATTTTCCCCGGCCACGCCACGTGCCTCGCGCAACATGGCATGATAGTGGATTGTCACGTCACAGCCACGGATGCCGGATTGCATTTTCGCACAGGCTTCGCGCCAGTCATCCTCGGTGTTGACGTTGTCGAGCGCGACCGGATTCAACAACGGGAGCACGTTTGCATCGAGCTGTTGCAGGAAGCCGCGGGCGCAGTGGCGGTTTTGCGTTAGAAACTCCTCCAGCCTAGGCAGACACGCGGGTTCGTACACCGCACACAAGGGCTCGGACTGCTGATCGAGCCGGTTGGCGAAACATGTGGCCTGAAAAGCAGTCGAGTGCGCGTCGATCAACTGACGCAGCGTGCCCGCATCCAGCAAAGCAAGATCTCCGGCCAGGAGAAGGATTGGTTCCGCGAATGTGGCCAATGCCGCGTGCAGCGCACCGAGCGGGCCTGCACCGGGGATCCGGTCGGGCAACAGCGGCAGATCGGCATCGGCGGGTTGCGCGGCGTCGCGCACGGAAAGATACATCTCGTGCCCGAGCGTGCGCGCGTGATCGATGATCGCCCCGACCACCGTCCTGCCATCGGGCCGCCGCAACAGCAGTTTGTTGCGGCCCATGCGCTGGCTTTTTCCACCGCTGAGGAGGATGATTTTCATCGGGCGGCGCTGAAGTCGGATTTGCCGCCGGTTTTTTTCAGCAGTCGGATGCCGCCGATTTCGATCGCCGGATCCAATGACTTGCACATGTCATAGATCGTCAACGCCGCGATGCTGGCGCCGGTCAGCGCCTCCATTTCCACGCCCGTTTTTCCCGTCGTTTTGCAGGTGCAGAGGATTTCGATGACCTGTCCGCGCAGTGTGATTTCGAGTTGGCAATCCTCCAGCGGCAACGGGTGGCACAGCGGAATCAGACGCGAGGTTTCCTTCGCGCCCATGGTGCCGGCGAGCACCGCGGTCTGGAACACCGGACCTTTTTTGCTCTGAATTTCGCCACCGCTCAGCGTCGCCGAGATTTGCGGGCTCACTGAAACGGCTGCGGCGGCGACGGCGGTGCGCACCGTGGCTGATTTCTCGGAAATATCCACCATCGAGGCGATGTTCTGTTGATTGACGTGTGTGCTCATGGGCTGGGAAATTGATAGGGATAAAACGCGCGAGCCGGCGATGGCGGCAACATAGCACTCCGCGGGGGGATTTCAACAACCCCGCAAGCCCCACGGGCGGCGATGAGATTGCCGGAGTTGGAAAAGATCTGACAGGCGCCGTCCGCTGTTTTCACGGGAAGCAACAAGGCGAGATGGTCGTGGGCGGCCTGCGCGCTGGAAATTGTTAGAAAGGGCGTTCGACATTCGCGTCCCTCCATCCGGCAGAGGGCGGGAATCACATAGCGGGAAAAAGTGGCGAGCACGGAAAGAGGGTTTCCCGGCAGCGCGAAAACGGCCGGCGGGCCGTTCCAGAAGGCCATCGGTTTGCCCGGTTTCTGCGCGATCCCGTGAAACAGCGGGGCACCCCACAGCGAGCATGCCGCTTCGCGTACGAAATCCCTTGCACCCGCGGAAATGCCGCCGGTGATGAGGATGACATCCGCGAGTCCGCTCAGTTCCACGAGTGCGTCGATGGTTTCCTGCAAGTCATCCCCCACGTGACGGCTGGTGATGTTTTGATAGGAACCCGCGTGAAGGATCGCCCGCAACATCGGCGCGTGGCTGCCGCGAATCTGCCACGGCTCCGGCATGGTTTCATGTGGCACCACCTCGTTGCCGGTGGTCAGCAAAGCGATGCGGGCTTTGGCTGCCACGCAAAGATTCGACGCGCCCGCGCTGGCGGCAATCGCGATTTCACCGGCGCCCATCAACTGGCCCGTTGCCAGCAACACATCACCCCTTGCGGCATCGGCCCCTCGTGCGTGAATGAACTGGCCCGACGTGGTTGATTGGAGGACTTCGATCCTTCCATCCGATTTTTTGTTAGTCCATTCGTAGGGAGCGAGGTGAACGTCCGCATCGCTGAGACATGCTCCGGTTGCCACCTCGACAGGGCATTGCGATGGCAGCGGCATCACGGAATGGCCGGCAAGCAGCGCGCCGCTCACCTCGTATGTTTGGCCCGCTCTCAGCGGTTCGCGAGAGAGATACCCGTCCATCGTCGCCCGATGAAACGGAGGAAAATCGCGGTCCGCCACAACCGGCGCGCGTAGCACCCTGCCCCACGTCTGCTCAAGGGCGATCATTTCATCGCCCGTCACGGCAAGATTTTCACCAATGATGCTCTCGGCTTTCGCGGGGCTGATCAATGAGGCGAACATGAAAACAACGTGAAGCCTCGTGCGCTGCCTGACAAGGACGAAGGCGGCGAAAATCGCACCCGTCACAAGACATCCAGCGTCTGGACTCCCGGGTGCAGCACTCCGCTGTGAGTGATCTTCGCGCGAAGGCCGCCTTTGCCAGCCAGGAACTCTTCGACTCCGGTCGCACAGGCGTGATCCATCCAGTAGCAGGGCTTGCAGTGTTCGATGCCCGCGAAAACCACATCGCCGATTTGGAATGTGCGACCGATCAATGAATTGAGATCCATACCCCCGATGACCACATTGCGCCGATAGGCATCGGCCTTGTTCGTCAGCTCGAAGGTTTTCAGGACATCCTCGTGAACCGCCCAGTCGAAAAATGTGACCTGGCCTTTGAAGTCGGGTTTGTAGTCAAAGAACCGGTCGCCGCGGATGCCGCTGCCGGCAACGCATTCGAGTACATCGCAGGCCACCATCTCGTGGGGCAGCGGCTCCATTCCGTGCCGACCGTAAAAGGCATGGCCGGGAGAAATGTAGAGCCCGTAAATGTTGATGCTGTGTTTCATCCCCCAAGGTAGCTCATCTCCGCCTTTTTGCCGCTCGCCCGTCCGCGCAATTCCGAATAACGGTCATTTCGTGGCAACCACACGGCGGCGATTTTTTCCAACATTTCCTGGTCGCTCGCGCCGTCGCGCATCGGCCCGAGCATGTCGGTCCCCTGCCCGGCAAACAAGCAGGTGAACAACCTGCCGTCCGACGACAATCGCGCCCGGTTGCAGTCCGCGCAAAATGGTTTCGTGACCGAAGTGATCAAACCGACCTGCACGGTGCTGCCCACGATCCTGTGACGTTCCGCCACCTCGCCCGGCACCTCGGCGGCGAGCGGTTCGAGAGGATAGACCGCATGAATGATGTCGTGGATCTCCGCGCCGCTCACCACGTCCTCGCCGCGCCAATGATTGGTTTCACCGACATCCATGTATTCGATGAATCGGATCGAAAAGCCCTCCGCCAGCGCAAAGCGCACCAGCGGCAGGATTTGCGATTCATTTTTTCCGCGTATGATCACCGCATTCACCTTGAACGGCAGACCGTGGAGCAGGGCCGCGCGAATGCCATCGATCACCCGCGAGACCTTCGCACCGGTGCCGCTCATGGTGGCGAAAACCTCCTCATCGACGGCATCGAGGCTCACGGTCACCCGGTTCAATCCCGCCAGGGCCAATCGTTCGCCATAGTGGCCAAGCATGATGCCGTTGCTGGTCATGGCCAGATCTTCAATCCCGCGAATCGCGGCCAGCATGGCCACGAGGTCGTCGACGCCACTCCTCATCAACGGCTCGCCTCCGGTCAGGCGGATTTTTTTCACACCCAACATCACAAACAATCGCGCGAGCCGGGCGATCTCCTCGAAGCTCATCAGGTGCTGCGGTGCCAGGAACGGATAAGAATCGCCGTAAACCTCCCTGGGCATGCAATAACCGCAGCGGAGATTGCAACGATCCGTTAGAGAAATGCGCAGATCCCGCAGCGGACGCCGGAGTTGGTCGAGCAAAGTAGGTTCCTTCATCAGCTGGTGGGAAATTGTTGTTCATCGATTGCCTGATCAGCCCTGGAACCTTTGTACAATTGGCATGCGCCGACCGATGCCAAACGCCTTGCTAGTGACCCTCAGCCCCGGTGCCGCCTGCTGGCGTTTCCATTCGTTGAGATCGATCCTGCGCTGCACCCAGCGGACCATTGTTTCGTCATATCCGGCGGCGATGACTTCATCGGTCGACAACTGGCGCTCGACCAGCAGATGCAGCACCGCATCGAGCACATCGTAGGGCGGCAGTGTGTCCTGGTCCTTCTGGTCGGGCCGCAGTTCGGCGCTCGGGGCTTTTTCCATCGTGTTCCACGGAATGATCTCCCGATCGCGGTTGATCCAGCGGGCGACCTCATAAACCATGGTTTTCGGCAGGTCGGAAATCACCGCGAGTCCGCCGCACATGTCGCCATAAATCGTGCAATATCCCACCGCGAGTTCGCTTTTGTTTCCGGTGGTCAGCAACAGATGTCCGAATTTGTTGGATAACGACATCAGAAATAGTCCGCGGATGCGCGCCTGCATGTTTTCCTCCGTGACATCTTCTTTCCGGTCCGCAAACAGCGGTGCCAGGGAGTCTTTCACCGCTGCGAATGCGCCGGTGATGGGAACTTCGGTGCAGCTTATCCCGAGCTGCTTCGCCAATCGGAATGAATCGTCGACGCTGCCACCGGAAGAAAACGGTCCCGGCATTGTCAGCCCGTGAACATTCTCCGCACCGAGGGCCTCCGCGGCGATCACGGCGGTCAACGCGCTGTCGATGCCACCGCTGAGTCCGAGACAGGCACTGGCGAAGCCGCACTTGTGCGCGTAGTCGCGCAAGCCCATGACCAGCGCGCGATAAAGTTGTTCCGCTTCACCAAGCTCGTGAACCGCCCCAACGGCCTGCCGCAGATCCACGGTCGTTGTTTCCTCCACGAAGCCATGCATTTGCAGAACAATTCCCTGGTCGGGCATTGCGAAAACCGAATGACCGTCGAACAACAACTCATCGTTGCCTCCCACCGCATTGCAATACACCACCGGCGCCTGGATTTGCGCCGCGACATTTTCCAACAATTTCCTGCGGACCGCCGGTTTGCCGGCATGGAAGGGCGAAGCGCTGAGGTTGAGCAGCAGATCGATGCCGCTGTCGTGCAGTTCCGCCACGGGATCGCGATCATACAAGGGACGCGGCAGGAATTCCTCGTTCCAGATGTCCTCGCAGATGGTCACACCGATGCGCAGGCCTTTCCAGACTATCGGCTGACAGGACTCGCCCGGCTCGAAGTAACGCAGTTCGTCGAACACGTCATAGGTCGGCATCAAGGTCTTCCAGATTTTGTGTTGGATGGCCTGGTTTTCCAACCACGCCACCGCATTGCGGAATGGCCGACCCGGAGCCGAACCGGAGTAGTGATCGATGTAGCCAACCAACAGCGGCACCTTGTTGATTTCACCGCAGAGATAATCCAGAGCCTGCAGGCACTTCGGCACGAACTGTGACTTGTGGACCAGGTCGCGCGGCGGGTAACCGACCAGGGACATTTCCGGAGTCAGCACCAGATCGGCGCCCTGATCGAGGCATGAGCGATAGGCGGCGAGGATTTTTTTCACATTGCCCGGGAAGTCGCCGACGATGCCATTGATCTGGGCGATTCCAATTCGTAAATCCGGCTGCATCAGAGGGATCATAGCACTCTGCGGCACAGCGACAAGCTGTTATCATGTCCTGGCGAATTTTCATCGCTGTGAAAACGCCCGCCCGGCCAAAGCATTGCCGCCATCCGAGCAAGATGTTGCAATTTGCCGAAATTTTCCGCAGTCTTGCGCCGTGAAGAATTTTCGGAAAAAACCTCGCGACCGCGATGATGCGGCCCGGGAGAACCGTCATGTGCGGAATCCGGCGCCGGAAGGGGAAGCCGTGCCCTCCCGCAATGAAGACGACATCTGGGATCTTCTGCCAAGCGTGAAACATCCTCTGGTGCTGATCCTCGATTGCATTCAGGACGTGCACAATCTCGGCGCGATTTTGCGCACCGCCGATGCCGCTGGCGTGACGGCCGTCATCGCACCCAAGGACAAAGCCGCGTCGATCACCGAAACCGTGCGTCGGGTTTCCACCGGTGCGGCGGACTGGGTGCCATTTTTCCAGGTCACCAACCTGGCGCGCTGCATGGAAAAACTCAAAGAAGCCGGCGTGTGGATTGTTGGCACCTCGGACAAGTGTGAAAAAAGCGTTTACGACATGGACTTGAAAGGCCCGGTTGCCATCGTCATGGGTGCCGAAGGCAAAGGTATGCGCCGGTTGACCGAGGAAAATTGCGATTTTCTATGCAAGCTGCCGATGTCGGGACGAGTTGAATGTCTCAACGTCTCCGTCGCCACCGGCGTTTGTCTTTACGAGGCGGTGAGGCAGCGTGGTAAGTCATGAAGGAGCCGGTATTGATCCTGTCCGATTTACATCTTGGCCACAAGGCCTCCATCATCGATGATGTGTCGGTGCTTGAACCCTTGATTCGAGGTGCCGGCACGCTGTTGTTGAATGGCGACACCTGGCAGGAACTGGCGCGCGAATTTCAAGAGGAGGGAAAGCTTTTGCTGGAGCAATTGCGCGAACTCTGCGCTCGTCTGGGTGTCGATATGCGGATGCTGCCGGGCAATCACGATCCCGGTTCCGGTTCGCAAGGATACACGCAGCTGGCGGAAGGGAAAATCGTCGTCACCCACGGCGACTGCGTATTCCAGGATGGCGCACCGTGGAGTCGTATGGCGATGAAGAAACAAAAAGAAGTCGCACAGCTGTGGTCGCAACATGCTGTCAACCATATCGATGACCGCCTGCAACTTGGTCGTGAAATCGCCCGCCTGTTAATCCCGCAGCACTATCCGCACAGCCGCAAGCTATGGATGCGCGCCTGGGACGCCGTCATGCCGCCGGGAAGAGGACTGCGCATGCTCGTAGCCTGGATGACGATGGTAAGACAAACGCGGATCTTTGCCAGACGTTACTTTCCCGACTGCGAAATAATCCTCTGTGGTCACTTCCACCGCTGCGGTATTTGGGACGACGACGAGCTATTGGTCATCAATACTGGCTCCTTCATGCCGCCGGGTGGAGCCTACTGGTGCGAATGGAACAGGCGCATGCTTACGATCGGACGCATTAAAAAATCCTCCACGCAGATGCATCGGGGCGAAATCCTCGGCGTTTGGCGGGTATGAAAAAGTGGGCGGCGAACCATTGATCATTGATCGATTCGCCGCCCACAATGAAACTCTTAGAAAAACCCAAAAACTAAAAGTTACAGTATTTCTTGAAGCAAATCTTGTGCCAACAATGACAGGGGATCACTCATGAAAAAAAACGGGCTGATGTTCGCACACCAGCCCGTCATGTATATTTCGTTGCCGCAAATGGGAAAACCCAAAAACCAGTTTGCGGCTGATATGTGATAAGCGCGTGACGTGCCAAAAATTGTCGAAACGCATGAAAAAATTTGATATGATCACCCGCCCTGCACAGTCCGTCCCACGACCAGACAGCCCATGCAGAGCGGGGATCCCGGGAGTCCATGCAAGCATCGACTTCCCGGCACGTTACGATGCACGCAACGTGAGAACTACCAGTTCCGGTGGACAGGAAAATCTCACTCGCGGTCCTGTCGTGCCAACGCCGCGGGTGACGAATAATCGGGAATCTTCGTTAGTGAAATTGCCATAAACATATTTGCTGCCGTATTTCACGGTTTTCGGCGCCACGTCCAACAACGGAATCCGGCATTGGCCGCCATGACTGTGACCGGAGACTTGTAAGGTCACTTCACGTGTCGCGCACATGGTGTCGAAGTAATCCGGTTCGTGAACCAGAGCGAGCACGGGAGCGTGCTTTGGAATTCCTCTCATTGTCTTCGCGGGATCCGGCTTGCCGAGCCAGACATAATCCGTGCCCGCAACCGCCAATGATTCACCGCGAATCGATATCAGGCTGTGTTGGTTGATGAGAAACGAGATTCCAGCCTTCTCAAACTGCTGCCTGATGATTGCTGCGTTTCCGGCCCACCCGTCGTGGTTTCCCATGACGGCAAAAATTCCGTACGTGGCAGTCATGTTGCCAAGGCATGCAAGCATCGGAGTGATGACGCCGGGGTCTCCGCTGATGTAGTCTCCGGCGAGCGCGATGATGTCGGGTTTTTCCCGCTGGATCTGAGCGACGACTTTTTCGAGCAGCCCTGCATCCTGGTCGGGGCGGTAGTGAAGATCCGCGATCAGGCCGATCCGCAATCCATCGAGCGCGTGGGGCAGTTTTTTACACAACACATCCTGCCGGGTGATCGACAGGCAACCGGGTTCGATCCAAAATCCATTTGCGACCGATCCTGCCGCGCCGGCTACCATGAGTTGCAGAAAGTTCCGACGATTGAATCGTTGAGTTGGTTTCACGAGGCCGATCCTCGCTGATTCCTGTGAAAGAAGAATGAAGATTGCATGAAATTTCCGTGACTCATGGTGTCAGATTTGCTCTGGCGGTTGCGTATTTTCATCTCACGGCGATCAAGCCAGGGAAAGGATTGACAAGAAATATCGCAATCAAAAGGCAGGGAGCGATCTCCGAGCGTTCCGGTGGGGGACGGTTGCGGATCACCCTAACGTGATCTGCCTTCACCCCACGCTCTCGTGCGCCAACAACGCCGGTGAGCCAGGAAGGATGATTTCCCGTCAACCATCCTGCCCCCACCGGATCGCTAGGGACAGCGATCCCTGCCTTTGAGCATCTCCCTGGCTTGATCGCTGTGATTTTCATCTCGTTTGAATGCGCTTGCCCGGAGTGGGCAAATCACTATCGTGGTTTCCACACATGAGCAAAATACCTTGGCAGCAAATCTTCAGCTTCACCGCGCTCGACTTGGTGAAGGTCCTTGTTACTGCGCTGTTGATTGTTATCGTCAACAAGATCCAGTTGGTGAACGACCGGGTATCGGCCCTGTTGATCGCCCTGCCATTCACTTCCTTGATTGCGATGATCTGGATGAATGGTCAGGGTCAGAGCGGCACACGTATCGCCAATCATGCCGAGGGCACGTTCTGGTTTGTTCTGCCCACCCTGCCGATGTTTTTGGTATTTCCCTGGTTGCTCCGCCAGGGCTGGTCATTCTGGCCTGCTTTGCTTGCCAATTGCGCGATGACGATGCTGTTGTTCTGGCTGACGGTGATGCTTTTACGCAAGTTCGGTATCGATCTGATGCCGAAATCGTGAATGCAATGGAAGTCACTTAGCGTCCCAGGATCGACTTGGTATCCTTGATGTCCATGGCGCGCTGTTGCCGCCAGTCAGTGATTTCTGGTTCAGGGAACACATCGCGTCTGACATCGGTCTTGGCGTCGCTGGGTTTACTCAGCCTGTTTCCTGATTGCTCGTTTGCAGATCTACTATCAAGTAGTTTCTTCTCCACCGATTTTCCGGAAAACAAAGAGTTGCTTCCACTTTCGCGCGCGCTTTTTCCGGTATCAGGTGCTCGGGTCAGAAAACGGTTGGCATCAGTGTTACCTTGATAACCGGGTTTCTCATGAGTGGTGTCACCCCACCAGGATTTTTTTTTCACAGAGTCGGCATTGTAGGTGCCCGCGTGGTATTCGCGTTTTGTCATCGATGCTTCTCCAGCTGTCTCAAACGAACTGCGTTTGTTGTTATTGATTTTCCAATTGCCTTCGGAATCCTGGAAATAACCTTCCTTTCCTCTGGAGTTGAAGCGTTCATTCATGCTGCGTGGACTCGTGGCCTCGGTAGCAATTTTAACATCGTCGCCTTCGTTCTTAAAACAAGCACTCAAGGCCAGCCCGAGCAGTAGCGGCTGGATTCGCAGGATTCCCTTGGTGATTGTGCCGGTGTTCATTTTCTCAGACCATGCCGAGTTTCATGCGTCCTTCTTCCGAGATCATATCCTGACTCCAGGCGGGATCCCAGACGAGTTCCACGCGTGCTTCATCGACCCCCGGAAGAGTCATGATTCGCGCCTGGGCATCCGCCGCGATTACCGGACCCATTCCGCAACCCGGGGCGGTGAGAGTCATTTTCACCAGCGCGATGGTTTTTTCATCGTGTTTTTCCAACGAGCAGTCATAGACCAGTCCGAGGTTGACGATGTCGACGGGGATTTCTGGATCGTAAACACCCTTGAGTTGCGCCCACACCTGTTCTTCCAAGGGTGCGTCTTGCAGGCGTTTGATTTCCTCCTGCTTTTGTTGTTCGATCTCGGGATCAATACCAAGTGCGTCATTGTCCTTTGCGGAAATTCGGGCGAGACCTGCGGAGGTGGCTACGGTGAAAGTGCCGCCAAGGCGCTGGGTTAAGTAAACAACCGTGCCAATCGGCAGAGTCAGGCTGTCGCCGCTGGGAATCTGAATGGCGTCAACATCGCGCCTAAGTGTGATTTCTTCGTGCATGAAAGGATTGGTAGAGGCCGTGAAAGTGCCGTAGTTTGAAGAATTGTCAAGGATTGTGACGTTTGGTTACTTCAGCAAGCGGTGGAAAACGGCATTATAGAGGCCCGGAAACAAATCCTTCATCGGCGCATATTTGCTCAACGATAGAACTGCAAGGGCGATAAGGACAAGAGTGATCACAAGGGTATGCCCCACCTTGGCGCCGGTAATGATTTTTTTCTTTTCCGGAGTCTGGGGCGTTTCGCCTGGAGGGCCGCCGGGATGGTAAACGAGCGGCCGGGTTTGCATCGCTGGTGATCCCAGCAATGGAACGGTCTGCGGAGCACCAGGCGAATAACTGGCGGTGTCAACTGGTCGCGGTGCAACAATCGGTCGATGTCCGGACAGCGTAGCGTGCAGCGGATGAGCGATTGCGTGACCTGCGGGCGCTGCCGCAGGGATCGCTGCCGGAAGGTCTGTAGCGATAGCCACGGGTGGTGGTTCGGGTTGAGCAGCGGCTGCAAGAGAAATGATGCCCTCCGGGGCATCTTCTTTTTGGGCAAGCAAGGGTAGGGCTTTTGCTGGAGCAGCCGTTGTTATTAGAAGCTCCGACACCCTTACCGTTACGATTTCGCTAACAGGGTCAGCGGCAACTGAGGGGAGTGCAATGACTTCTTCGATAATCGCAGGAGTCATTGCCGTGATTTCCACCGCTGGTAGTCCCGCAATTTCGGCCGCTGCCGGCAGGGGCGTTGCCGCGGCCGTCGGCGTAACAATCGCCGCGGGTGAAGGGGAGTTCGGAGCTGCAGAAAACTCGCCAGCTTGCAGCATATTGGACAGAGCTACGGTATATACACTTGGTCGCCCGAAGTTTTCCGGCGGCAGGATCGGCTGGGGCGCAGTTTTGATCAATGCCGCAATCGCCGGGTTGGCAGCGGGCGTGTTCAGTCCGACCGGAGCCCCCGGGCGAATGAGTGTGGTAGTTGCCTGAATTTCGGCGGGAGCATCGGTCC
>Ga0315905_10002422_pt1 | contig 19641 bp, 15 predicted proteins | sample LakEriMetagenome_5_FD_203522 | JGI IMG/M metagenome (GOLD analysis project Ga0315905, IMG submission 203522) | Freshwater fungal communities from buoy surface, Lake Erie, Ohio, United States - Buoy 4 MA121 | ecosystem: Environmental > Aquatic > Freshwater > Lake | place: USA: Lake Erie, Ohio... | reverse complement strand
GCTTTTCCTACTACAAGTGTATGAGCAAGTTCGATGTGACGGATCGCGCGAGGTCTAATTACCTGACGGTGACGGCCAAGATCTCGGCCGCTGTCAACGACTTTTGCGCACCTCGCCTGCAGGCAAGAGTGCAGCTCTATGGTAGCTACCGCCCCGTGTACCCTGAGACCACGACCATGGTGCAGAACAGTGCACCCAAACCGCTCGGCGGGCTCGCCACGCTCAAGGCCAATGGTCGCACTCTGGTTTTCAAAGATCTCTTCTTCCCAGTTCCTGGCTACGGGTACCGCTTGCGCCTGTCCGCAGAAGGCGGTGCGATATCTGTAGAGACAAATGCCTTTGACGTACTTGAAACCGCGAGCAAAGGCGAGTTCAAGGTGCAGCCCGGCCTGGCCATGGCGGGCGAAAAGTTGCGGAGGCAGCCCGTGCTCGAGTTCTTCGATGAGTTCAACAACTTTGTCTCAACGTATCAAGCCCTTGTCACGGTTGCGATCGACATATCACAAATGTGGGATCAGACGCTGAATGACGGATTCGGAGGCTGGCGAGATCTAGCCGGTGCCGAGGCCCCGGTGCTCTCGGGTAAGTTGGAATCTATGGCAGAGAGCGGCGTAGTGCAGTTTGTGGACCTGGCGGTTGACCGGCCAGTGGAGCGCATCACTCTCCTCTTTCGCGCTTGTCTCATCGGTCCAAGTGGATTGCCAGACAATGGGCAATGCATCATGAAGACGTCCTTTGCCTTCGGCGTTGCGCAGGCTGTGCAGTCGTTAAAGGTTAAGGACTTGGCGCTTAGCGTTAAAGCTGGGCGCATGACGAGCACTAGTATCCTGCTCTTCAACGGCCCGCAAGAAGCTGGCAAAGCACCGTCAACGGCCACTGTCGAGCTAAGCGCCGTCAATACCACGGGCACCAACACCGTTGAGGGCATCCTGGCCATGGCAGCGGTCGACGGCGAGGCGCTATTTGATAGTTTCTATTTCCGCGACGTGGGCGTTGTCAACGTGACGTTCAAAGTGTACCGGGGGGGCGTGCTGCGGGCAAGCGTGCACCAAAGCATCTTGGTCGAGGCGGGAGACCCAGTTGCCATCGCTGTGCTCAACAATGGTGTGAACTTCAACTTGCTGCAGGCGGGCCAGCCGTTCGTGGTTCAATTGGAGCTGCTCGACAGATTTGGCAACCGCAACCTAGCGCCCAGCCTTTCCGTGATTGCTCGCCGGGCGCCCGGTGCTAACTACCAACTCTTTAGTGGCACCTCTCCTGAGCCTCGCAATGAGGTACAAAATATGACTAAGGATGGAGTAGTGTCTTTCAACCTCCGGGTCGACGCTGCCCAGCAGGTGAATGTGAGCTTCGCAGTTGCTCTTTCGCCAGGGGATTATTGCAAACTTGACGAAGTTGGCCCGGAGGGCTGTAGCGATCCTCGCGGGCCGCAACACTGTGCGCAAGCAGACGTGCTGGTGCATGGCCCTGCCGCTTGCTTGTCTCGTGCACTCTGTTCGTATGTCCCAGCTTCCCAGAGCTGCACATACGCGTGCGAGTGTGCTGGTGGAGGCGGTGGAGGGCGGGTGCGTCTGAGCGTGTGCTCGGCATGTGTGGCCACCACTTCTTTGCGCCTCAGAGTGTACGCCAGCGAATCTAGCGGCGAGATGAGACTCAAACTGCTGCTACCGCAGCCGGGAGCGGCGGTGGATGGCTTGCCGATGGGCGTGCAGCCACGGGTGCTGGTGCAAGTGTGCGCGAGAATCTCGTCCCAGTGCAACCCGTTGGCCAACGTGCCGGTGACTGTGGCGCTTGAAAGTGCGGAAGACGAATACACGCGAGTGGACAAGCCGTCGCGCACAAGACTGGTATGTGCTGGTGCCTGCGAGGCCGTGTCAGATTACGACGGTGTCGCCACGTTCTCTGGTCTTGAGGTAGATTCGCCGGGGAGTGAAGGTGCAAGCTTTGTGAAGCTCAACTTCACCGTCGCAGATCGTTCCTCTGCATATGTATCTGCGAACCCGTTTGATACCAGCGCACAGGAAAACCTCGCGCCGCAATTTGTGGACCCAACGCCGGTCTTCTGCGAGGACGACGATGCGCCGCTTGTGTATTACGCCGGTGTCGGCACGCGTCTGCACTTGGTTCTGAATGCCTCGGACGGCAACACGGCTCCTTACGACAGTCTCACCATTCATGTAGCGTGCAACGACATGTCGTCGCCTGGCGGTGACTGCACCGATGTCCTGCCGTCAAACTCTTATTTAACAGAGAACATGTATCCGTGGGCGACCCCCACCAGGGTGCCTTACATTCCTGATTGCGAGCTTGCGAGACGTTTGACGGCGCAGAGCGAACCGAAGAAAAAGCTGGTGCGCCAGCAGAATCGGGTTGAACGGCACTTGGTATGGTCCCCGGTCAAGTGGTCTCCTGCCTTCTCGTTGACGTACAAGGCCATCGAAGCAGAGCGGCAGGGCTATCACAACCTAGGGCAAGCAACATGCGCGCGCACGGTGCAGGTGGTGGTTTGCGATAGGCCGAGATTTGTTGCCCCTTCACCCCTTCACCCAGATGATTGCTCGCACATGATGGCCTTGGCCGGAACCGACGTTGTTTTCACTGTAGCAGCGCTCGACCGCAATCCTGACGATGTTGTTGAAATTATGATGATTGACGCGCCCGACCTTCACAACATGTCACTGGTCGTGGGGCCAAATGTGCACGACGAACGACTGCTGGTGACGGGTCTAGAAAAGACGTCGCGCAATCGCGTGTCGCGCCAAGTGCGCTGGGCAGTGCCCAACGACGGTATCTCGCATACTGTGTGCTTCAGAGCTCGTGACAATCAGTTTCCGTGCAGCGACGGCGGCCTCGAGTCTGAAGAGAAATTTTGTGTACATTGTAACTTGGATTCTCTTGGTGTATACACCACTTGTTCTTCCACCTTGGTTGTTGAGAAGTTGGACGAACGCCTGGCCCCCATCATGTGCGGTGATGCTCGGATCACAGACGTCGAGGAATGTGACGATGGAAATGTGAAGAGTGGGGACGGGTGCTCGTCGCTGTGCAAACTGGAGGAGGGCTACTATCAGGATCCAGCTCTGTCGCTGTCGCCGGAGCCGGAGTACGTGTGCGGCGACGGCCTTGTAGTGATTGGCGAAACGTGTGACGACAACAATACCGTGGCGGGTGACGGTTGCGATAGCATCTGCCGAACTGAACAAGGCTTCACCTGTCTAGAGTGTGCTGGGCTGACTGAATGCCTCCCGACTTGCGGCGACGGTCTGATGAAGAGCAATCATCTCCGCACTGAGGCCTGCGACGGTGTGGAAGGCTGCTCGTCCGAGTGCTCGATAGAGGAAGGCTGGCATGGCACGGGCAATGTACTCAATCCTATCTGCGGCGATGGTCTGTTGCGCGGCGACGAGAGTTGTGACGATGCCAACACTCAGTCCGGAGATGGATGCAGTGACACCTGCCAGATCGAAGACAACTGGAATTGTGGTGCTGCTGGGTGTCAGGCCATTTGCGGCGATGGCGTTCGCGCTGGCTTGGAAGAGTGCGACGACGGTAATTTGCTTGCAGGGGACGGCTGTAGCCGTGTGTGCCGCATTGAAACGTTCTTCTTCTGCCAGTTTGGTGACTTTATCGGGAATGGGACGACGCGCTATCCGGACGTTTGCGCTGAAAGATGCGGGGATGGCGAGCGCGTACAGAGCAACCGGTCTCGCGTGAGGCCTGGCTTTGATCGCATCAACGCGTGTGACGATGGCAATAGCGCCATCTATGATGGTTGCAGTGCTGACTGCAAAATTGAAGCCGATCTAGGCTGGGAGTGCGCAGACGACACGTCGGCGCTAGGCACTGTCGCCAGCCCCCGATCTGTGTGTGGACCCAAATGTGGTGACGGCATGCGGACGGAAAATGAAGAGTGCGATGACGGTAATCTGCTCAACAGGGATGGCTGCAGCAGCACTTGCAAAATCGAGACAGGCTTCGTATGTACCCTTGGCACCGCAGGCGCTCAGGCACAAATGCGCATGGAGACCTCAAGCTGCATCAACACACTGCAGGCCAACGGCACCTGCTGTTTTTCACATGGCAACCTGTCCTATGGCGCTCTCTGCTCGCCGACAACGCATCCCGGCAATGCCGGTGCTTACTGTCTCAGCAAGTCCGATCTGTGCGTGTCGTCCCTGTGCGAGCCAACCATAGGCAAGAGCCAAGAGATTTGTTACCTCCTCTTCACTGGCCGGGCCTCGCCCGAATCTGTTCTCATGAACATGCACGACGTTTCGTACCTTGAGCGGGGCGTTGCAGATGCATGCTCCAGCTCGTGTGGTGATGGACACAGAGCGCTGCAGGAGGAGTGCGACGATGCAAACCTTGTCTCCAGTGATGGCTGCAGCTCCACCTGCAAAATCGAGGCGGGGTGGTATTGCCTACACCAGCCTGGACCGCAGGGTGACTTTTGTAGTTCGATTTGCGGCGATGCTGTACTTGTGCCTGCGGTGGAAGAATGTGACGACGGCGCGTGGACCGAAGCCACTGGCGATGGTTGCACCTCGCAGTGCAAGCTTGAAGTTGGGTTCAACTGCAGTTACGACGACAAGAACAGGCTCTATGGCGGACGCTGCAACCCCGTCTGTGGCGATGGTTGGTGGGTTCTGGGAGAGGGGTGCGACGATGGCAACCAGAATTCGTTGGATGGCTGCAGCAGCGACTGTCTTGTCGAGCCTGGCTGGGTGTGTGGTGCGGACGCTTTGAAGCCTGTCATGAGGACCAGTGTCTGTGTCGGCTTCTGTGGCGACGGCATCAAGGTGTCAGGCGAGGAGTGCGACGACAACAACATTCTCAACGGGGACGGCTGTACTGAGGCGTGTGAGATCGAGCCAGGGTTTGCCTGCTTGGATACGAGCGAGTGCTACACGGTATGCGGCGATGGTGTTGTTTACGGCAAGGAGTCGTGTGACGACGCCAACACGGTGAATGGCGACGGCTGCTCCGACGACTGCGTGATCGAGCATGGTTACCAGTGCATCCAAGCTGTGTGCCCTGATCCCATTCCTCCCTCCCCTCGCGCGGGCGCAGTTTGCCAGGTGCAGTCAGGCGGCCTGGGATCATATTGCCAGGAGTGTCCTCCTGTTCGCCAGACTGCCGTGCGCTGTTCCAACCCGCCTTGTCCTGTTGTTGGGCTCACAGCTGACTGTGAGCAGTGGCTCTTCACCGGCGACGGTGCGTGGGTCCGGAAGGAGGATCTACCGGTGTCTTCCTTTTCGATGCTTTGCAAGCCCGAATGGTACGGCGATGGTTTCTGCGACGCGCTCAACAATCGCGAAGAGTGCGAGTACGACAAGGGAGACTGTTGTCAACGCTCGTGCGCTTGTGGGGGTGCGAATACGAACATGTGCTACAACGGAATCATGGGCGGCTGCGGCAAGTACCAGGGCAAGAAGGGCGATTTCCGCTGCATCCAGTCCGTGTCGGAGACCGGCGAAAACCTCGCGGCCGATGTCGCCGTCGTGCGCCTGTCTGGAGGCAACAACACAGGCGCGGATATGTATGGCCCTTATCTGTCGTGGGTGCAGGTCGAAATTGTGCCGCCAGGCCCGGGCCTCGACATATATGTCTCGACGGATGGGAAGCCGCCTGCCGAGGAGACAGCTACACGGCTTGTCATCCACGGCACGCCGTACGTGAAGCCTTTTAATGTCACTTCCAATCAGTTGGTGCGCGTATCTACGGTGAAATGGGGTCTTGCCGTCGGCCAGGTGTCGCTGCCCTTGACAATCCAAGTGGAAAAGCCCACAATCTCGCCCTCGCCAGAAGCAGACCAGGTTCTCTCATCGCCTGTACTTGTGTCTATCTCAACCGAGACGCCAGGCGCTACAATCGTGTACAAGCTCGCCGGCCAAGCCTCGGACGAACCTTTTGTATACCTCAGCCCTTTTGCCGTCGACTCCGGCGGCGCCGTCACGGCGTGGGCGGAGAAGGAGGGCCTCGTTTCGAGTGAGATGACAAGCACGTCGTACACGCTCAAGACGACCACGCCCACCATCGTTCCGGCTCCGGGAGGATATGTGGGACAGGTGGAGGTGAATGTCTCGACCGGCACAAGCCAAGCTACCGTGTATGTCACGGTATGTAATGGGACCAAGTACCCCGGCTGGAGTAATCAGAGTATTGGGAAGATCCGTCAGACTAATAAAGACGTCTACTGCTTCCCCAACTGCAAGGGTGCGTGTGTCGGGGGCTACAATGACAAAAAAGCCTGCGCCAGCATATATGATCTAAGCACGTGCGGCGGTGGCGGAGCGTGCGTTGAATCAGAGCACGAAGTTCGTGAGTGTTTCCCCACCGAGTGGCCGCCCGGCAGGTTTATCTGGTCGGCGCCTATCATCATCAATCAGACCGACTACGGGAGTGGCGCATGGGTGACGAGCTACGCCACACGTGAGGGCATGGCCGACAGTGATTTGACGTCCCAGCAGTATAATATCACTACTGCCCAAGCCGATATCCACATTCTTCCTGATGTCTATCCGTCCTTCCTTCCGTGGCCAAAAGCTACGCCAGAGATTATTACCATCCCCTTTGCGGAGCACGGGCAAGATGAAGGGCCGTATCCCTCGCCTCTCCTTTTCAACTTCTCCAACCCGTCGCCGGCCGACATATTCTACACGCTGGACAAGTCTACGCCGATGCCTGGCTCCCCGGGCACCTTTCGAGTGCCATACGCCGTGCCACAGCCGCCTTTGCGCCTGAACTTCACGGCAACTATCACGTGGATTGCGATTGCAAAAACCCTTGAACCATCGATTGTGCAACGTCGAAGCGTGGCTGTGCAGGCTGTCGCGCCCGAGCTTATGGTTGATGTGAATTTCTTCGACAAGGCCGACGGACTCTCCACGGTGTGGGAATGGAGCAAAGTATCTCCATCTGTGGCAGAGGAAAAGCCCCAGGAGCGGAGCGGACCAGGCAAGGGCCTGGTGACGAAGGGCTTTGCCTATCCAGGCATCGGAAAGGTGGAGCTGGCTGAACCAGGCCGGGATCACGATCTCTTCAAGGTGGTGTGGCCGCGGCTGACCGGCCTCCCCTTAATTTCGATGCGCGGCTGGACGCAAGATGCTCACATGTATTACAGGCTGGTCTACAACGGCAGTTTAGTCGGGTGGCCCAAGACAGCGGTGCGCCCGGGGAGCAGTGAGCCGGATTCGCTGGAGGAGCTCTCAGCTAAGGGCTGGGTCAGGTTCGCCAAAGACGATAAGCCCAAGGCGATCGACCGGAATGTGACGGTGGAGGTGATGACTGCTGTGCCCGGCAGCACTCTCATCAAGAGCGACGTCAAGTCGTACCCGTTGATGGTGCGTGAAAAGTGCATGGACGGACGGGCGAGCCTGGATGGGTACGGTCCATGCGATTTGTGCCCTCTTGATAGCTACATGGTTTGCCGTGGCCGTGACTCCCTCGGAATTCCCACGAGCCCATGCACATGTGCGGAGTGCAAAATGCTGGGCAACGACACAGGCACGTACAGAACCGGCTCGAGCGGTCCAGAATCATGCAAGCCCTTTTGTCCCGTGGGCGCCTTCAACCCGTTGGCAGGCATTGATGTAAACATGACCAATTGCACGAAATGCGGCCTCGGCTCCTACACGAATGCCACCCGCAGCTCTGCGTGCACGGTGTGCCCGGTAGGAACCTCTACCTGGCGCTACGGAGGTGATGACATTTTGCTGTGCCGAGGCGCCGGTGGACTTGATGCGGGCGGCTTCCACACGTGCGGGGTCGACGTTAATGGCGGCGCCAAGTGCTGGGGCTACAACGGCTTCAACCAGACAAGCGTTCCCAAGAAGCTTGTGAAATGGGACGAGAACGGTGTTCCATATGCCGAGGAGCGTGACGACACGTGGTACGCGGTTGCTGCTGGCAGCTTCCACTCGTGCGGCATCACGACGGAAATGAAGGCCAAGTGCTGGGGGCAGGATTTTGCGGGCAAGACCACCGTGCCCACTATGCATTTGTACCATTCTCCCGAAATGCCCCTGCGCAACGTCATCGAGTGGCAGTCTATGTCAGCCTCGGCAGGCTACCACCACACTTGCGGCATCGCCGACGGGCGCGCGCTTTGTTGGGGCGACAATGAGTACGAGCAGACTAACGTCCCTGCCGGTCGCTACTGGCGTTCCATCTCTGCCGGCCAGTTCCACAGCTGTGGAATCGACAGCAATGCCACCGCGCACTGCTGGGGCGACAACTCGTATGGCCAGTCGCAGGTGCCTGCCGAAGAGACAAAATGGCGCAACGTCTCCGCGGGCCACTACCACTCGTGCGGCGTCACAGCTGTCGGCAAGCTGCTGTGCTGGGGTTCGACCCTCTACGAAGCGACTTCGTTCCCACTGGACGTGGACGCATGGTCATCTGTGGCGGTTGGACGCTTCCACTCATGCGGTGTGACTGTGAAAGGCCAGATGCGTTGTTGGGGCTCAAACCAAGATGGCGCTGTCAGTGTGCCCGACGGCATCTCCTCCTGGCGTGCCGTCACTACTGGCTTGTTCCACACGTGCGGCATCACTCACGATCGGACGGGAGTATGCTGGGGGCGGAGCCTCTACGGTCTCCATATTGTGCCCGATGCTGCATGGTCCTCGGTTTAGGCACTCTACTGAGAAGAGCCCCGTGTGTTTCTTGTCTTGCAAAAGCAAACGGAGCGAATGTTCAGGCTGTCCGCGCACGGATATACACAGGGTCAACCGCACGTACATATGCACGCGAACACACACATACGTAGACACAATCCACACACAAGTAGACACGTTCAGACTTTACATACGCAGATTGTACGAATAATAAAGACACTTGAGAAGTAGTCGATTTGTGTCCCCTCTTGCGGGGTTTCTGTGGAAGGTGGAAATTCCACGAAACCTGGCTGCGCAGCGCTAGGGAGCGGCACTGCTGCTTCTCTCGGGCGGCCCGCATTACACCGGGCTCAAACTAAATTTGGGTCCTGAATCGTCCCAGAACTGCATCGCAGACAACCCCAAGAACGCTACGCCTCGCTGACATGCGAGTGTAAATGGACAAGCCCTTAATCACTTTTCGCCGGTCGCGTTTAAAATGTGCTGGAGGATACGATGTAAACCCAAAAATCCCTCCAGAAAGTCGGGAAAATGTTCAAGAAATACTCTTCTGGTGACCCCTGCAACGGACAAGGAAAATGTTCAGAGTGTCATCATGTACACGCGCTACGGTGAGCAAACAAATGTCTCTGTGTTTCATCCCAGTTTCTTTGGCACTTGACAGAAACCTGTTTGGCCACGGTGCAGCGGCAACATTACTGCTCGATACATGGTCTGGAGTCTGCACACACGGTGCCAACAGCATCAGAGAGAACACAGAAGAGGAGCCCGGGATGCAATGCTTGGGCGGCAGGCAAGAAGGGCATGGAAAGCCAGGGATTCTATTTTGACTTCGCGCAGGCATGCTGGTCGTATGAGGGTGCAGACGCTTGGATGTATACTGGACACACTCACCCGTGAGGAGACTGGTGCAAAACCAGCAACGGGGACAGACGGAACCCAATGGAAGAGAGCATCTGCGATGCTCTCACTTCTCCTTGCTCCTGTGCGTTTTTTGTTTAGGTATCAGATTATGTTTCATGGCAACAGGTGTCTTTTGCGCGTTGTGGGCCTTTCCAATGTAGGTTTAGAGCGTTTTGTTTAGGCACAAACAATGTCCCCCCTGACTGACGCTGTGTGATACATCAAGCAAAACACACGCAAACACAGAGAAACACGCGCGCGAGGATTCAAGCAAGAGATACTGCACTTTGGACAGACACCTGGGTTTTGACATAGACGGTGTGCATGTTGACAGATAACGGCTCTGGCAAGTGCCTGCGCCACGCACGCTTCGATGTGTGAGAGGGTTCGTCGTTCGACATGTGAGAGGGTTCAGAGTCACATTGGCATCTTTGCTTCGTCTCCTATGTTTAGAACCCCGCGCGTGACTCTGAGTCTAGGGTTTAGGGTTTAAGGTTTAGGGTTTTAGAACTCCGATACCCTAAACCCTAAACTCAGAGTCACGCGCATCTCTGTTTTACCTCTTATCCCCCAACCCTCTTCTCTCAGCCAAGCATGGGGGGGCTTAAGGTGCAATAAACAGCCACTGTCTAAGTGGATACGGAAGTCATGTCACAAGGCAAACGCTAGGGGAGCTGAGGACCGGAGCACCCAGGCGACGTCGCTATCTTGACCCCACATGTTCGCATTGTTCCTTTGGTCTGCATCGCGGCCGAAGGCCAGCACCATGCGCATCTTGCTGCTCACTAGCCCGGCCACGAGGCTGTGCAAGACAGGGAGGAGGTGGAGATGAGCGCCCTTGAGCCACAGCGACAGCAGTGCCGTGCCTTCCTCCTCCGAGATGACCCCATCAGAATCGAGATCGAAAGCGTCGAAGACGTTCTCCAGGACAAGCCTGTCATAGGCATCGACCAGCGCCATCAGCTCAGCCCGCTGAAAGTCAAGTAAAGGCTGCACAGCCCCGGTCTTCACTGCCTCACGCGTCAAAGCCACGGCGTCATCGACGGGAAAGTTGAGGTAGTATCGCTCTATCGCCCGCTGCCGGTCCAAAAACAACTTCCTCACCGCCTCAGGCTGCCGCCACTGTTTGCCTTCCTGGGAGTCACTTGAAGGCGTCTTTGCAGGTAGAACAGGGGTCGTCCATTTCAGCATCCTATCTTCGTCTTCCGCGACCGCTGCCGCCGCAGCAAAGGTCCGCCGCTTCTCGTCCGCCGCCGCCGTGGTGGCAGTAGCAGCAGCAGCCGAGAGTTCTTTTTCTTTCTCAACGAGTTCGCTTTCTCTCTCGGCGGACTCAAAGAGTCCGTTTTCTCTCGAGATACTGTTGGGCGGCAGATGCGGCGAGCGGTTTATAGGAGGAGGCGTAAGTGTTTGGCGAAGAGTGGCGGCGGCGTCTTGATCCGCCTCTCGCCACTTGTGCGGCGGCTCTTTGAATGTCACCTCTCTGTGCTCGCGGCTGTCGCTAGAGCGCGACCTGCTGCGTGGATATCGGGACACTAGTGTACCTAGACCCTCGCGAGGCGAGATGAGAATGCCTGGCGGTGAAGGCCGATCGCTACTCGCTCTCCTGTCTCCCCCAGTGCCGTGTTGGTCGCTCATGGCAGCGTCTGCGCTGCCTGGCGCCGCCAGCGCCCTCCGTAATTCCCGCCCTCCCCTCCCTCCACTGAAACTGTCGCTGGAGAATCCACTGTCAGAATCTTGACCCAACACACCTCCTCCACCACCACCACTGCCTCCAGGCCGCTCCCGCTGCGGGGAAAGGACTTGGATCCCCTTGGTTCGGCTCGTGAGCTTACCCGACCTCAATGGCGAGTTTGGATCGGCCGCCTGCTGTTCCAGGTCCCGGGCTACAGCGAACGGAGCAGGAGCGATACCTAGGGGGTCTGGCAGGATGTCTATGTCCACAATGACACTCCCTGCCGACAACTTGCTTAGGTCTCTTTTGACACTCACCAGGTCTCTTTTGACACTCCCTGCCGACAACTTGCTTATCTTGAAGTTCTCTGCCGGAAGACTAGAAGCCCTGGCCAAATCGTTTGCCACGTCTCGCTTGAAGGCCTCGCGCTTCGAGGAGCCCTCTTCGCCGGTCGTTTGGAAGGACATACCCAGCGTCATCGTCAGCTGCACGGGATCTGGCAAGGCAGCGGCCTTTCTGGAAACACCCTCCTGCTGGTTGGAGGAGGAGAGAGAGATAGAAAGCCCGTGGGCACTTCATGAGCGGCAACCATGGCATGTATCCTCCTCATCATATGACATGCATGTATCCTCCTCCTCATATAACAAGGCACTTCATGAGTGACAACCATGGGCCTGGACACGTATATGATGTACAATAACATTTGGTGTATATATATCATATACATACATATTTTGTACGTATATTATTATATACACACGGGATGATGGCAGTGGCAGTGGCAAGAGGAGGCAAGTAGCTGGAGCTTGCCTCAGGACGTTGCGCGCGTTCGTCGCCCTGCTGCTGCTGCTGCTGCTGCTGCTCAAGCCAGTACTGCTCCTCGAAGGCCGCGTGAGATGAAGCCTGGGGGGGGGAAGACGGAAGTGCGGCATCCTGGCAGGAACTGCTGGGACTGGCGGAGGGAGGAGGAGAATGAGGGAGGCGGAGCATGGGTACCAACGGCGCTTGTTGCAGTGGCCGCAGCGTGTCTGGCCACAACAAAGAGGAGGGCAACAATGCCCCCCCGTCGTTGTCGTCCGTTGCTGTTGCGTATGGAGGCGACGGCGTTGTGACGGGTTCTTGAGCGAAGAGGGCAGCGGTACGTGGCTCAGGGGTGGCGCGGGCGGCAGGGGCCTCGGGTTTTCGCTTGATGGCGATGCGTGCATCTACCATTCTACTCCTGGGAGCATGCGCATGGGAGATGGCAGACTCCTTGGGCACCTGCGACAAAAAGGGAGGCGGGGGAAACAAGGTGTCGATCCATGAACTACATCGTGACTTACTTGGATGATGTGTGTTGATGTGATGCATGGCTTCCTTTCGCTGGATTTCTTGCGACGGAGAAGTGTTTGGGGAGGACCAGGAGGCGACCGGGGTGACGACAGGAGTGGTGACAGTACTCTGTCCTTCTTCCAGCTCCTCCTCTATCAGTGCTTCCCATTCGCGAGTACTGCGAGGCGGCGGTTGGACGACTGCAACCTCCACATCCCTACCAACCTGTATCCCAGCATCCACTGGCGTAACAGCAGAGACACTTGCACCTACAGCCTCTGCTGGCCCCTGCAACTCCCCCCCAACTCCTGCCCATCCCTTTTCGGTCCCACGTCTAGCATCTTCAGCAGCATCTCGTCCGCCCGCAGCACCCAACGGAACAGCCTGGCGCCCCCCGCCCGTGTCAGCCGCATCCTCCTTTTTGCTGGCTCCTGCTCCTCGCTTCTGTCTGCTGCGCCCTCCTCCTCCATTTTCGTTTCCTCTTCCTCCTCCTTTTTTGTCTACGTCCCCACAAAAGGCCAGAGCCCCCTCATGCTCAACTCCGCTGGACAGCACTGAAGTTGAAACGTGGGAAAACGCAGGAGAGACGCCCCAAAATACTGGAGGAGGCTTGCTCAGTGGTGCCCCAGTCTGCGTGCGGTGGAGGGCATCATGCGACTTGCAGCGTAGCAGTAGGTCACGGTATGCCTGTACAGCTGTCGCCCGTGGAGCGTCAAGGATACCACAAGCAACGAGCTCGACACGCTTGGTTTGCCGCGCGTGAGATGTCGCGCCAGGAGGCTGGGCATGAGTAGACGGCGAGAGGAGGAGTACTATGCGTTGCCCTGCTTCGCGTTTGAGTTTGTTTTCTACCTCACGGCGAGTGGCAGAAGGGAGGATGGGCACTCCGTCAATCTGCAGTATCTCGTCGTACTGCGCTACCTCCCCTGACATGTGCGCTGCACTGCCAGCTTTGACGAGAGCAACGCGAAAGCTGTTGTCGATGGCGATGCCGATGTCCACAGGGCCCACAGTCCCTTCAAATAATGGGGCCTCCACCTTGATCAAAAGTGACAACCGACGCACACCATCCAGCCCTTTGCTTGTCAGATACACAACCGAACCGGGAGTGCCCTCAGAGAAGGCGGCAATCGTCAGTCGGTTCGCCTCTTGAACGTCTCTCGGAAGAGCCCTGGAAAACGCCCCCCCGCATCGCCGAGTCAAACACCGTGACTCACTGTCGGAAGCCTGCAGCAAGTCGCTGTCCGCTGTGAAAGCTAGAGCGCGCTCCTAACCTCATCACTGCGATCTTGACGCGGACGCCGTGCACGCGGCGGCAGCGGACGAAAACCAACCTGCCATTGATCTCGACGAGAGTGTCCCCGTGCGCCACGGCACCGCTCAGGTACGCAGGCAGCCCCGGCTTCATGGCCTTGACGATGACGCGCCCCTCCGAGGTTGACAGCAGCACGCCGAGCCCAGCCTGGCTCGCGACTCTGATGTTGGACTCTTCCATCCAGGCCCTGCCCGAGATGCGCGCGCCGGCCAGGAGGTCCACCGAGTCTTCAAAAAGCTGCAACAACTCAGAATTAAACTCTCATCCCTCTGTTTCCCAACCCCCTGAGTTGAACGCGGCGCTGCGTGACAGCGCGCTTCTGAACGCGTTCCGTAGCGCGCTACGTTTCCTTTTTGGAAATCCAAAAAAAGGACAGGTCCATGCATGATTTGCATGCATTTGTATCTTGCAAGTATGTATTCATGCATATGTGTTTGTATGCATGTGTGTCTGAGTATATATATGCATGTGTGTGTGTATGCATGTGTGTCAACACATGTACAGGACTTGATACACAGCGACCATTCAGTGGATTTAGCTATTGCGATAGGGGGCAGTGGCGTCCGAGTGCGCGAAATCGACATGCCCGCGCCAGGCGGCCCGGTTGCACCGGCGCCGGCGGCACCGCCTAAAGACTCACCATAAGAAACAATGTCTTCAGGAGTCTCACGCACCGTTTTGAGTTTGGGGATAGTGGTACTACCGGTTAGTACCAAAAAACTAGCGTTCCAACGGGCATTAATCCATCCTAATCGAGTTAACACGCCCTGAAGGGCCTCACAGCGGGACACAAAAAGCCTGTGAGATGGAGCGATCCATGTCATGTACATGCACACACGAACACGGCGGCAAGTGTCGCATGCCCAAGCGCCCACGGAGCGAAGAAGAAAAAAGGCGTTCGCGGGAAAGCTCACGGAAACATTACGAGAAGGTGCGCACATGGAACCCGTGGCACGTCGCGTGCGCGGCTGGAACCAAGTTTGAGCGCGTGTGCCCGCAATGCGGACGCGAAAGCGTTGCCCCGTGGAGGCGCGGCAGGTTTACGACGCTCCAGCATAGCGGGGAGTTCTTCGATCTCGTGGCCGAGGAAGAGGCCGCGGAGGAGCGGCAGAGGGAGAGGGAGCGGGAAGAGTCGAGGAAGAGGGAGCTTGAGGGAACCAAGAAATATAAACGTAAACTTTACTAATAATTCTAATGTTGCTATTGATATCTTAATCTTCACATTTTACTCTAACTCTGATGATGTCTTTTTTTTCAGAAACAAAAACTAGCATACAGCATATACCCTTTGGGGTACTTTTCACCACGGAAACAAGATAGAGCACATGTGATGATGCTCTCACCATGACCCTAATGGTGTAATGGTGATTCTTCTTCCCCTTTGGTGAACGCGGTGGCGTACAAAGTCTTTTACAAATGACTGACATTTTGCAATATTATAGGTCATACCCATATGTACGTCATGACCTTTACCTCCTCTCCATTCCTGCCTCTCTCCACCTCTCATCTTTACCTTATTTTCTCAGTGTCTTCTGGATGCATGCAAAAAAAAATTGACTCATGAGTGTCTCCGCCTGTTTTTCCACAGTCGCTCAGATCCTGCCCGTGCACATACGTCATGATCTCTTCCTCCTCTCCCCTTCTTCTCGTTGCCCCCACTCAGGCAAGAGTGTTTCCTCCGCCCTCGCCCTCGGCAACAACATCTTCTCCTTGCCGTTGCGTGCGGGTAAGCCCCCCTGCCCTTAAAAGTGCTGCTCCTTCTGGACCATCTCGCACTGGGCAGGGGGGGGGTTCCGGGTTGGCCGCCCTTTTGGCGCGCTTGGCCCGGTGACCTTGAAAATAAACAATCAACACACACACCCCACCCCCACCGTGTGTGTGTTTCTTTGTTTTATGTAATCGACACCGGTTCAACAGGATCCCGGGCCCGCCACCGCGTGACGGACTGGGGTGTACCCATGTATACCCACCACACTTAGCTCAGACGCTGGCTATGCCGGGGTAGGACTACCCCTAACCTTTTTTGGAGCCCCAGTCAGCATGTTTACAGTCGATGCACAAGGAATTTGGATATTTCAACATCATGATGTACAAAATTTTAGTGCTAACTGTACAAAAGAATGTGTACCTGGGCGATTAGGAACACATTAGGAACACATGGAAGGATGCGTTCCCAATAAACGAAGCCGTTTTTTTATTTTGCGTCGTTTAGTACTGCAGCTTTGTCGTTTATCGGGATAAACGAAAACTCTTCAGGAATCGTCTTCAGGCCGGGAATCGTCTTCAGGGAAAATCTACATGGTACAAAAGGTTTGTACTGGGTGGTAGTGACCAAAACCCGTCTGCGATTCCTGTTGCAATCGACTGTATCACTGCGATCACCGTGACCGTGACTCTATTCACAACATGGGACTCTGTAGCAGGCTTGGGGAGAGCCCCAATACCTGGAAACATTTCGGGCCGGAGCTGACCCAGGAATAATACTCAGTGTTCTTGTAGCGCAGTTGGTAGGCCGCTTGGGCGGCGATGGATTCTGGGACCAGGATTACGGATGGGGGGTCCGGGTACGCCGCCATTTTGGCGCACGCGGGAGGAGCTCTGTACGGTACGGAACTCGGCTCGGTGACCTTGAAGAGAATAGGTTTCATTTGTTTTCCAATTAAACACTCAACACACACCTAAGAAATAAACACTCAACACACACTAGCCCGGGCCCGCCGAACCTGGGGATTGACTATCTACCCTTCGTGATCAGATGATCAAACCCCCTTAGTTCTTGATGATGATTGTTCTGTTTATTCCTGCTCCTTTATGGAGACCGTTATTGTACATATCTATACTACTTATAGCTCTGAGCTTTGGGGTTTAGGGTTTAGGCCTTAGGCTTTAGGCTTTAGGGTCTAGGGTCTAGGGTTTAGGGCAATCTGCTATAGCTCGCTCAGCACACACACACACACACACAAGCAAACTAAACTCTCAAGTAGACCCTAACCTTGCCTACTGTTTTGGGTGCCAGAAAAAGACGGGGAGTGCGTGAGTAGGTGTGGGGAGGGGGGAGAGAAGTCTCGCAGAGAGAGAAAGAGAGCGGGGCGGGCCATTGGTGAGAGAAGAGTGTCTGTGTCTGTGTGTGTCTCTCGACTACCTCGGTTTTTGTGTAATGTGACTCTGTCTGTGTGTGTCTTCCGAATACGATTTTCGTGACCAGCACCAGCTCCAGCTTCCAGTGACAAAGTTCGTGAGTCAGTCAGAAATCACAGCAGAAGCATAGGCGCGGGAGAATGGTCGGATCCGGGCTTCCCAAGGGCTATCCACTGCTGTATTACACTCGGGGTGGAAGTCGCTTGCTGTCACGTGACAGCAAGAAACCTAGGTAGCACGGGGGGTACTTAATACTCAGGTGCATACGCGGATGACGAGGCAGCTAGGAGGGCCGCAAGACGGCATCAACACCGCTTCAACTGTAGACAGCCGTCTCCGTCACCGCTACAACAGGATCTTCAACAACAACACGATCTTCTTGGTCTCACCTCAAGCCCTTTCCCTTCCTCTGTCCGCCCATCACTGCCGTTGAATACAAAAAGCGGAAAGCCCCTGCAAATCCAACACGCGAGTTGAGGCAGTATAGTAGGCCTTCTTTGACACCATAGTAGGTCTCTTTTGACAATATAGTAGGTCTTAGCACTGCGAATCCCCCGCCTCTTTGCTTACCCTCATGCGCAGCTTTCAAGCCAACGATTTTCAGTGTTTCATAATTTCTTTATTTTAAAAATAAAAAAAAATAAAGAAATTATGAAACACCCTCATGCGCAGCTTTCAAGCCAACGATTTTCAGGCGAATATGAAGGATTACTCCCGCGTCTAATCCCCTATAGTAGGTCTCTGTTGGCACTATAGTAGGTCTCTTTTTGACACTAGTAGGTCTCTTCAGCAAGTATCAAGAACTACTCCCGCATCCAATCCCCTCCCCCAAACGTCCTTGCGCGGCAACCACAAGGATAAACTCCGGCCACTGACACGTGTTGCTGACGCGTGACGCGTGCGCGCGCCCAGCACTTCTTCACATCTGGACAGTCTCAGTGTCGAGCGCGCCTGCGGATGCGTCCCCCTCCAGCGAGCGCAAAAAATCCGCGATGAATGTGCAGACTTGATCAGGACGTTCTTGCATGACCTGATGGCTCGCCTCCGGCACTTCCTCATACCGTACCAGGCGATTGGGATTTTGCGCAAGAATGTTCTTGATGTCCTTGGAGTAGTGCACTTGGCAAATCTTATCGCCCTCGCCGACAACAATCAAGACGGCACAGGGTATTCGATCTATGTCCGCTGCTTTCACCCACTGCATCTGCTGATAAAATGCTTGGCATACGTGCATCGAATTGGTGCCAGAAAAGGCCTCGGCGCGCTTAAGGAGGCGGCGATGAGCCTCGTTTAACTCTTTGCGAGTTCGCGCGTGGAAGGCTGCACACCAATTCTCCAAATAGTCAGCGCCCTAGTACAGGTACTATATAAAGTCACTTCAGAGAGTACTAGTACTTGTGCGAATTTGCACCGCGCTCCGCAAAGCCTTGACTTAAAAACGGTCTCATGAGGTTAAGGACGATGAGCGGTGCCGAAAAGACCTTCATAGCCTTGAGCATAGGAGGCTCGCCTCTATCCGGGGCATAACCCGGGGCGATGAGCACAATGCCATGGACATCTTGTGCGCGTGCATTCGCCAGCCGCACCACCTGTTTAGGGGTAAGGGATTAGGGATTAGGGATTAGGGGTTAGGGTTTAGGGTTTCTCGTTGCAGCTGAATGGTCCATTCACTCTGGCCCGCCACCCAATATACAAGCCCCACTACAGTCCAACGACTGGGACTGCGGCATATTCATATGCCTCTACGAAGCTTATCTTGACCTACGACTGCCACTCTCCTTCTCCCAACATGATACACAGAACGTACGTGCGTGGATGGCTCACGGGTGAGGAACCCGGTACTTTAACACAGGGTGCGCCTGTTTTCCCTGGTTGCTCTCGTTTGGGAATCGAACCCAAAACTCCAGGGTGGCTGGTGCAAGACCCAACCACCAGGCCGATAGGGGATCTGATCCCAACCATCGGGGGATCTGGAGTCAAGGTTTCGGGTGTAGCGTTTAGGTTCGTGTGAGAGGGTGAGGGCTGTAGGATCGTCATGTCCCCTGGCCCTCCTCTCCCATGGCCCTTCACCGCCCTCCACTCTCTCTCCCTGCGCTCCCTGCGCTCCCACCGCCATCCGCCCCCACCGTCACGCGCGTCGCCACCCTCGGCGTTTGTGGTCCAGGACGTTTGTATATGTGTTTGTATGCATGTGTATGAGTGTAGGGGCTCGGGGCTCTGGGCTGAGGACAACCTGTGAGCAGCCGTATGAGTGCCCCACTACGAGGTTCTTGAAGCCCTTGTACCTGCCCCACACAGCGCAGTTAAGTCAGGCTTTGGGGCCTCGAGTTGAGGCACTATAGTAGGTCTCTTTTGGCACAGTAGTCTGTCTCTTTTGGCACAGAAGTCTGTCTCTTTTGACAGTAGTCTGTCTCTTACTGCACTATATTAGGTCTCTTTTGGCAATATAGTGGGTCTCTTTCGGCATTACGGAGCAACATACCTGTCGAAGACGGCAGTCAAATCTTGAAACAGGTTTTCTTGCGAGTAGGCTGCATAGTCGTGTGGCCGAGGGCTCTGACACACACACATACACACACACACACAAAACACATTCACACACACACACACACATACACACGCACACACACACACACACACACACACACACACACACACACACACGCACGCACACACACACACAC
>Ga0315905_10002421_pt1 | contig 19641 bp, 21 predicted proteins | sample LakEriMetagenome_5_FD_203522 | JGI IMG/M metagenome (GOLD analysis project Ga0315905, IMG submission 203522) | Freshwater fungal communities from buoy surface, Lake Erie, Ohio, United States - Buoy 4 MA121 | ecosystem: Environmental > Aquatic > Freshwater > Lake | place: USA: Lake Erie, Ohio... | reverse complement strand
GGCGCCCCGCGCGCGCTCGGCCCCCCCCCCCCCCCCCCCCCCCCCCCCCGCCCCCCCCCCCCCCCCCCCCCCCCCCCGCCCCCCCCCCCCCCCCCCCCCCCCCCCCCCAAGACAGAGGTTGGGTAGAGTGGTGCGACTTCGCGCAGAGCGGTTGGTCGATTTTCAAGACGCTAGTTATGCCGCACAGTACCTTTCTTCCGTCAACGCCATCTACGCCTGGGAGCAGCAGTGGCAGGGGGTGAAGGGCGGGGGACGTGCAGAGGCGGCGGAGGTGGAGGAGGATACAGTGCCCCTGACATCTGCCGTTGCTTGGAACTACTTCAAGGTGCTGGCATATAAGGACGAAATCGAAGTCTCACGCCTGCATCTGAGCTACGGACCCTCGGCCGAGCAGTTGGCGCGTGAGTTTGAGTCAGGCTTCGAAATCTACTACAATCTGTCGCCGCAGGGGCTAGCGCCGATAGACTCGAGGACTGGTGTGCCGCAGAAACTTGCGATTCCCGCCTGGCTGTGCCGCCCCTTGTTCCTGGCGCTGGCAGCGATGAAACCGTGGCGGGGTTCGTGGTTTGATCCATTCCGCTACTCAGCCGAGCGGCGCCGGGACCTGCAGACCCTGCAGCAGTTTCAGTCTGATCTCTCCCTTGTGCTCTCCCTGGCCCAGCAGGGCGCACTCACTCCAGGGCGGTTGGTGCTGGCGACGGAGCTAATGCGTCTGCCGGCCATGGTTCGTGGTTATGGTCACGTGAAGGCTGCCTCAATAGTCACGGCAAATCAGCGAAGGGAAGCCATTCTGCGACGCCTTTTGGACCCTGATCAAGGACAGAACACACCCGTCGCAGCCAGTATCCATGGCAGGCCTGACTAAGGGACAACTGATGTGCCTCCGGCACCTCTCTAATAAAGTATCAATTGCGCTTCATGGCGTGAAGGCGTGGAGGCCTGGTGTATTTCCGCATTTGATCAGCTGGTTGACATGCAAAAAGTGTAAGAAAAAGATTAGCCCTCAACATGTTGGGACACGCAATTTTCTCCAAGCCGCTTGGAGCTGAGTGGGCATTCGCTGCCAATCTTATCTACGCCATCACACTGAGTGATCTCTTGTCTTAACTCACACTTCGGAGTTTTTTCATTTTAGGCTTCATTTTTATTCGTTACATATGAGATATCTCTACACTTCGATCCTTACCTCTAGATTAGTCTAGCATCTTTTCATTATGAAAAATTCTCTAATAAATAGTCATTTGCTGTGACTCACAGAATCTTTACACTCCAAAAAATTATCAAGAGGTCGATGCGGCCAAGCTCTTCCTCCAAAGGCGTATTTGGTCAGCCGGTTGACATGCAAAAAGTCTTTCTTTTTGCATGTGAACCGGCTGACCAAATACGCCTTTGGAGGAAGAGCTTGACTTGGTGTCGGGCGAAACTGTTGCTTTGTAAGGTCCCCTCGACACTCCAATGTCCCTCGGTGGGTATGCTGCCATCGTTGGGAACCGGTACAACATTCAACGAAATCGAAGTGAGTGTCTGTGTCCCGGTGAGGCCAGTGATGGTGATCATCGAACCCCCTGGAATCAAACTAGTGTCGCACTTGAGGGTGAATGTCAACGTATTATTTGCTGCCGCTACCGGTGTGCTCTGACCGATGGCTTTGACGCTGAAGGACGGTACAATCACTTTGATGGGCTTGCCGCCGTCAGTCACGCCATACCTGTCTCGGGTGTCTGTCGTCATGGCGCCTCTGGAGGTAGTAGCATTTTGCTAAGCCACAATTTTTGCTGCCTGACACTGGTGCTCAAGCTGTGCCGCCTTTGTAAGACGGTCAACAAGCGAGAAGATCACGGAATCTGACCACATTGACGTGACAGCTGATGCTGTGTTGGTATGTGTCTCGAAGCATTAGCTCCACCTGCGGTTCATACCAGCAAAACAAAGCAGTCAGAGGCGTTCGCGTGCGAAAGTGCGTACAGAGCATGGTTTATCAAGTGTATCAAGGTACATGAGAGGCTACGTGACGAGAAGGTGCATGCGGGCATCATACCTCGCAGATGTGACGACGCACGGTGTGAGGATGTGAGTGCCATTCATCGACAGACAAAAAGTGCAAGTAGCTGCTACTTGCACCGGCTGCAAGGCAAGTCCCGCATGTCAGTGCCATGTTTACAGGTGTCGAGAAATTCTCTACACTAACCACTGTCCTCTTAATGACGTGCTTGAGCGATTACACGACCAACTGCATTTACCTGCAGCATCCCACGCCACCTCAAGATGGAGACGAATGGATCGCCTGCCAGATTTCGGATCTTCTTTAGGCGAGAAGGTGTCTGTTATGTTCGTAATGGAAAAGATTTTGGGCGCTGCTTCATCGTTTGCATTACTGGTATCGGCCGATTCAGAAGCAGGTTGATCGGCAGTTGCAGAGTGCGTGAGGATTGCGTTAAGACAAACGTATACTTCCTCAATCTGTCACGAAAGTGCACCATGGTTAGAAACATCAGCTACACGGACAGTCTCAGAGAGGCAAACTTGAAACGGGGATTTCAGCGCGCGGATACCGAGTCCATGAGAATTGAACATCGAACGAGATCCGTCAGACAGCGCGGATCTCGGTAGTACTTGCGCGAAACCTTCTCCAGAGCTCTTGCCTGTACGAGTTACCGCACGAGTGGAATAAATTATTCTCCACCAACATCATCCATGGCATGTAGGCGTCAGAAAAAGAGCTCGTACACTCACAGCACTAGCATGTGTGCTTCAGATTGAAAGTGACGTACCGGACGTTTAGCGGGGCCCTGCATCAGCAGAAAGGCAAGTCCACCATGAGTATTACCCGCCGCCGCTGCAGTTGTCCCGCCCGCATCCTGTGAAGCGGGTTTCGTCACATGGGAGCGTATTGTACATGCGCACTAAAAGCACAGAAAGATAGTGACGGGAAGCGATTCACGAGGGGACAGACCAGAAGAGTGTGGGTGCACAAGAAACAGAGCGAAAGCGCGAGAGAACAAGGTAAAACCAAAGTGACAAAACCTGACCTGATCAATACCAAGCATCTCGCGAAATGCACTGCCTGAGTTTCTTGGGGAAGCAAGTTGAAGAACGCACCGGATCTCGAAAAAGAAACCTGTATTCCAGCATCAGTCATATAACCATGCACATGATGCGTTGTTCTCCAGTTCAACAAACAAGAGGAACATGCAAGAAGGGAAACCCTACAGGGCGCGATGAGCGTGGCCTCTTGAAAGAGAACATCTATATTTGCTGTGTCCTGCCTCCGCTTTCCGGTCTTGCCGTAAGCGCCACAAGCAGCCCAGCCCACCCAAAACAGCCACTGATCCCACCATGCATAGAGGGCTACATGCGCTGCACAAACACACACACACACACACACTGTTATAAATGATAAATTTATGTACCAATCGAAAACATATACATGCAGGAATGTTACATGGATGCTGTCTCATTCAAGTTGGGATCTCAAGATCCAAAGCTTTCTCTCTTGCTCTTCGTCCTGCTTCCTGACCATTTCAAAACCTACTGTTCCGCGCTGCTTCTTCCTTTCTCGCAAGGCTCCAGGTACAATATTTATTTTCCCACTTTACCTCGTCGAGCGTGATGAAGCCCATGGTGTACTCTTGAGCATGCAGCATGAATGCTGGCCAGCGTTTCCTTCCTGCAGAATCCTCAGTGGAGAGTCAGGATGGCTCTCTGTCTCGCTCACTCGCGTGAGAGCAGAAAGAAAAGCGGATATTGAGCGTTTGTGTGCGATAACCTTGCCCCATTTTCCAAGGTTTTCACCCAAATTGTGCGGTACTCAGAGCGGTCGCGACCAAGGACCATCATCCGGATACCTTCGCGTCGCAGTGTCATCAACATCGCCGCAAATGCTACCGTCAGATACCCCAGCACCAAGATGATCACTCCGGCATCTGCGTTTCTCCACCACGGCTCCTCAAAGGCAGCATCAGGCTGAATCACTGAGATTCCAACGGCAGAGACGGTGGCCAAGAAGGCAACCAGCACTAGAGACTGCGGCAAAATTTTGTGTGCCGCAAAGAGCAGCACAGAGATCACAAGAATGCTCGCCTGCACTCGCACCATCACGGCTGCTCTCCAGTCGGTCTGCATTAGCTTGGCCAAGGACTTTTCTGCAAAAATCAAGATAAGGCCGAGAGCACTCAGCATGATGGCGTAGACAAGATTGGCAGCGAATGCCCACTCAGCCCCAAGCGGCGTGGAGAAAAGTGCGTGTCCCAACATGTTCAGGGCTGCAGGAATAAAGAGAATCATCAAGTACAGGGCACTAAAATTAGCTGCCACCCGGGCAAGTGGACTGACAGAGATCCCTCCCTGCATCAGTGCGCCCGCGATGGACCGGACGCGAAACACTGCGCACCACAAAACGTTGTCAAAGATGTCATCTAACCCACAAGATTGTACACGAGACGACCATTGAGAATTTCCCACCATCCAGCGTCACCGCATCTTGCTGCTGCAGCACATGATGAGAATTCACTAGCCCGGCAAATGCGTCGTCAAGGTGCGACTTCACACCGAAAAGCCATCGTCAGCTTCACTGTAAAGATACGCAAAGCACACGCTGAAGCAGAAGAAAGAGAATGCATGCTCACCATTTTGGCACATGCCGCTTGGGTGGCATGGGATGGGCTCACACGCCATTCCAATGCATCGTCGACATGGCAGGTTTTGCTGCAGGCGTATGGCAACTCATGGTGGCATGCGACATCCTCCCAATTTGTATAAGAGCTTGCTCTGCGACATCCTCCCAATGTGCATATCAGACCCAACAGCGCAACATGCGCCTTCGCATATAACATTACTCGCATGTGCATCGATGTAGACGATCACTCACACAAACAAGAAAAGCCACAGGCATAGGGCGATTTCTTACGATGTGACCGCGGTGCAGTCTTGTTTGAAGGCAGAGCCACCAGTATCGAGAGGATATCCTGCACGCCAATATTTGGTCGATGTTGCTGATTTGCATGATGTTATCCAGGATCAGAACTCGCGGGTCTGACTCAAGTGCAGAGCCACAGGGACGCACAGCAAGAAATGACATACCTGAACCGTCAGACCAGACAAAATCCTTGGTGTGTCTCCTGTTGAATCCAATGTATATCTGTTGCATGGTATGTGCCTTCGCAGTATTTTGGTTGGCATATTTCTGGGCAACGTCCAAAGCAAGTTCGGAGAGAAATCGTGCATCTTCACTTGAAGTGACAGATGCCAAGCCAGATCTGCCATCTGAGTATGTGTCTTGCGAACTCACAGTGCTGGATTCCCTGTCCCATTGCTCACAGGCGCGCTGAGCCTGGTGCCAAGTCTTTGGCTCCATGAACACCTTGAAGCATTTTTGACGTGCCAAATTTGTGTAGGATGCCTCTGAACCGTCAACCCAGATCCACTTCGCAAATTTGGAGGAGGAATCAACGGGTTTTCCCGTGCTTTCAACGGCCCGGTATCCAATCCAAACATCATGCACGCCTGCTTTGAGCACCCACATCATTTCCACACTACACGCATACAAATGCAGGTACGTGCGTCGAGAATCTGAGCACGTGCATGACACGCCGACTTTAAATGTTCCTGCTTGACTCAGTGGCTTTAAATAATTCTTTAAACGTCTCCACAGACACATGCCTCTCACCGTGTGACATTTTGACGGAATAGGCCACGTTTTCCGCAATCGCCTGCTCTTCTTCTGACAAGATGGAAGCGAGGTTGCCACCCCACGCCTGACATTGTATTTCGGCCTCGGTGAAGTTGAAACGACTTTGGCGAATGACTTCGAAACATTTGGTCAACAGGTCTTCACCTTGTCTTATCATAACACACTTCTCCGTATCAATGCCCGCCTGAGGGCACGTCTGCAAATCACGCAAACGCAGCACCGTGTATCTGGAGCAGAGAGCTCCCAACTTCGCCGCGCAAGCCGCTTGATTCCACTTACTTCGTTGGCCAAGTACCCGCACCCTCGAGCCAACCGTCGCAACACCCTGTACGTATTTGCAGATACTTTCAACACATACATGTATACTCTCTTCAAATCTACCTGTGTCTATATCCTACCTATATGATATGATATCACGTCTTCTACATTTTAGCCACATTTGTGCTTGTTCCTGTACCTCGATTGGCTCAGGAGATCCCAGCAGACCCACGCGCATAGAATTTCTAGCGCGCCACTGGACTGGCAATATTCGAATATATCGCGCCTTAACAGGGTGGGGAAAGTAGTTGCTCGAAGTATGTTCGAAGCCGAGCCAGGTGTCAAAGATGTTCCCGTGGCTGTCAAAGATGCAGGGCCCCTTATCGCATTGAAGAGTGTCCCATTGCGTGCCATTCAGACTTGACTGCACTTGATAGGAGATGACTCTGCCTATTGACACTGCGCCTGCAAAAGCGGCATCAATCAGCAACTACACTCTTATTTGGACGCAGATTCTCTGCGATATTGATGTTCTTGTACGTCAAGGCATTTGCACCAGAGAAAAAAAATGATGAAATATGCTTTCACCATGTCAGTGTATCACAACATTTCCACTTTTGTGGCAAGTTCATTTCCATTTTTGTGGCAAGTTGTAGCAAGATATCTCACCCATCCATGGATCATTCTGGTGATCGTGCCACGCCAAGGCGCCGAGGAGCGCACCGATAAGCAGCAGCAAAAGGACTAACAGACTTCGTACCCACACGTTGCCAAGTAAAACCTCCAACACGTTTTGCCTCCTGCGCAAATGCGTTGGAGAGTAAGGTCAGGAGCAGGCACAACCAACCGAGGATACAGGCAGTTTTCTTACCACAAGATATTGAGGAAACCGCAGCTATGTGCGTCAGTAAAGCAGGAAAGCCTCTGGCTCAGCGTCAAGGACCGCGGATCACGTTTAAGCGACTTCACAGCCTCCTCCAGCACAATGCGCACACCGACTGGAAACGTGGTCGCATGACCCGTCACACATTTGGCGCCAATCTCGTCTTCCTCTGCCGCTTCGCAGACGGCGACAATTTGCGCGGGGCTCAATTTGGAGACTTTGTGCAAAGAATCGAGTTGTAGCCTGGCGAACGTTGCCGCGTAGTCGGACAGTGCGTGCGCATGCAGCCAATCGACCACTTCTTGCCCCTTGATATTATATAAATACACATGTGATATACATTTCAATCACAACCTGTCAGACCAGATACGCCGGTGTATTTACACTCACGCTTAGCTCATGCGCACATATATATACACACACACACTGCAAAGGAAGGATACCAGCGCGCACATGTATGCATACCAGGGGCCGTGAGAATTGGAGACTCTCGACGTCGCGCTGCGCACAGACGTGAAACACCGTCGCAACAATAACATCATAACAGTCATTCCAGGCAGGCGCACGCAACCCTGACACAGAAATAGCCTGCAGGCGGAAAATTTCGTCGACAATCTCATAAACTGTCCACTTGCGCAGGCTCTGGCACTTGATGCAGTGCTGTGGATCCATGACGGCATCTGCCATGTTCCGCCCACAGTGCATGCGCGTGTGCAGGAAAAACCTGCAACAACATGCAACCCGTGAGTAAGAGCGATTGGGCATGCATACATGCATGTGGTGAATGAGATGAAACCTGAGACGATCGTGCAACTTATGCACGTGAACATCTGGGATTTCTGCCGGCGCACAGTCTGACGTGAAAAAGTCCGTGTAATACTCCTCTTCAAACCCTGCATCCCTGAGATCGCCAACCAGCACAGGCAACACCACGCTAGGATACTTTCTGCGCATTGCTACGAGCTGAAGAGCCAGACACCAGTCCCACAGTACGTAGTCGGCTGCAGAATCTGCCGTCATGTCTGAAATATTGATCGCTTGGCTCCGCTCCTCTTTCCAAGGCTTGTTGCGCGTGCCAGTGATAAAGGTCTTGCGGGAAATGATGGGCACAATGACACTGCTGTTGCACAAGGCATCGGCACACTCGACGCCTCGCTCCCACGCCTCACCGCTGCAGAGGCTGACTCGGTCCCAAAACACTGAAATCTTTCGCCGTCGCCCACCCTCTTCAATCTGCAGACCGTATGGCAAGGTGCGTGCACACGAGCGACCGAGACATACACAATTTACAAGGGTATTGCTGCATCAGTTGAACATGCTCTGTCTTTGTGTTGGATCATACGTGATTTGTGCGATATATATATGCGCTTGTCTCGTGCGCGTGTGCGTGCGGGTGTGTTGAGTCTGCTCATCACCTCACGGGAGCTTAGCTGACGAAACAGGTCCTTGGCATGCTCCAAGTCAGCTGAAGCTCGATAACTGATGAAAATATCATACTTCGGCTTCTCAGCGCCGCTGGAATTCGTGGAGTGGTCAAGCGCCGGCATGAGGAAAACGCTCTCTCTCCTCGTGCCACATCTGCTTTCGAGCGGTTCTTCGACTGCTGCACCCAAGCAGCCGCCAAAACACCCTGCGGATTTCTTGTGCATTGGATTCCTTGGGTTTGACTTTTTCGGGACACCATTCAGCGCACTGTGGCCCCCGATTGCATTTGCCGTTTGTGAGTCCGACAAGGGCAGAGCTGCCGCCTGTGCCGGTGAAAGGCCCCCATAGGAAGTATCTGGAGCTGGGGTCTCTGCTGCTGGAGGACACCTTTCAGACGCAGCGGGCGTCCGCGGTGACAGGAGCGCGCATGCGCTCCCGCATTTCTGGCCGACAAACATCCACGCAGAGATAATCGGGGGTTTGGCTCAGAGTCAGAGAAACCCAACGGGCGGCAAGGAATGTTGGCAAACAGGCACGCCGACAGTCTATCGCGACACTGAGCACATGTCTGTCCTTTACGCTCACCTGGCAGAATTGGTATTCAACGCCCATTAGATTGCCACACTTCACACAAAACTTTTCCCTCATGGACTCAAGCTCGGGCGGCTTTGTGGTCGTCTCCACTTTCGTTTCAGCAGATGCGCCACGACTCATCGATACTATCCTGGGCGCGGCGCTGAATGCATTCTTGGAGCTCAGCCCGAGCGGGGGAATCTCTTCTTGTTCTGTCCTGGAAGACCGCGCGGGCCGACGCGTGCGCGTACCCTGCCTTTCCGTACCCCCAAACAAAAGGGACTTCATCGGCGACTTGGAAGGCGAGTGGCTGCGTGGAGACGCAGTTCGAGCAGTGGGGTCAGTCAGCAATGTGCGCTCGCGAATCTTTCAAAAAAAAGGTCATCATCTCTCTATTATCACGACGCCTGTCGATTTCCAACGAAGTTCAATGCTCTCTCCCACCACTAATGTGGAACGTTTCCACAGTTGAGGGTGCGAGGGCTCCGTCGAATCTTTCGGGCATTACGTAAATCGCAGGATTTGAACGTTAATGGGGAAATCGCATTGAATGTTAATGACAAAGTTTGTAATGTTATTCACAAGGCTCTGCATGTTCATGGGGAGGTTCTGCATGTCGATGGCAAGGTTTTTGAATGGCGAATGTTTGAATGTTGCGGCGTGTCAACAGGGGATCGTGACATTCTAGAAAGATTCGCGCTCACACAGGGATGGTTGGGCGCGAAAAGCAAGGTGCATTGCAGTCACCTGGGGCTGCGGCTGCGCGGCGAGTCTCGTGCTTTCAACGATGACAAGGGCTCCACGTGAGTCGGGCTCCAGCTGAGGGGCGAGTCCTGCGGCGGCTCACCCGCCGTTTTGCGCAGCGGCAGCGACGCCGCCAACTGCCGATGCCGGGCGAGCACGTCTGCAGCGCTGCTGCCCTCGCTTCTCCGCCCCGGCCGCTCCGGCAGCTGCTGCGGGCTCGCGTGTGGATCGCGTGGGCTGGGGGCGAGCGACACCAGGTTGCTCGAGGTCAGGGGCATGACGCCGTGGGCGCGCGACGTGGCTGCGCCCAGCGGCGGCGATGCATCGCCGCTGGCCCGGGCGGCCGCGGCCGGGGGATGAGGGGGTAGCACAGCCTTGGCGGAACTGATTTTTGGCGGAGAGGACCGGGCGTGTGAGCGACTGGCGTGGAACTCCGCGTTCTTGTCCGCGTTCATGTCCACGGGAGGCGATGCGTCGCTGGCTTCCATCCTGTGTGCGTGCGCCCGTTGACGGGCACCGGCACGTCCTTGCACGAACTTCGTGGACTTTGTCCACTCTCAGTCCTTGACATCAAGGACTGAGGCAGCCGCCGCTATGGGTAGCCGCCGCGGATGCGCCACGACGTGAGGCAGGCCGGCGCCGCGAGACCTCGCGGCGGGGATGTCCTTCCCCTTGCCTGAGCCGGGGCCGAGAAGGACCGCGCTGGACCTGCCCACGGCCCCGGCGGCGACGCTCAAGGGCCACACGGGCCCGGTGCTGGCTGTGCGCTTCAACAGCGACGGTAACTACTGCCTCACATGCGGACAGGACCGCATCATCAAGCTCTGGAACCCCGCCAAGGGGCTCTGCGTCAAGTCGTACATCGGGCACGGCCACGAGGTCTTCGACGTGGGCGTGTCTAGTGACAACAGCCGCATCGCGTCGTGCGGCGGCGACAAGGTCGTCTTCTACTGGGACGTGGCGAGCGGCAACACCATCCGCAAATTCAAGGGCCACGACCTGAAGGTCAACGCTGTGATCTTCGCGGGCGAGGACTCGTCGGTGGTCATCTCTGGGTCTTACGACAAGACCGTGCGCATTTTCGATTGCCGATCCCGCTCGTTCGAGGCAATGCAGGTCGCGCCCGCTCCGATACTGCGGCGCAGCAAGGACGTGCTGTGTGTGTGCGCGCGCGCGCACGGAGTGGCTCGGCACAAGGCAGCGCTGCCCGCGGCCCTCGGCTCGTGCCTCGCTGGCTGCGTGCCAACATTGAAATAGATTGCATCCAAGTGTCGCGCAGGTAATGAGTGAGGCAACCGACAGCGTCACGTCACTGGCTGTGCGCGCGCACGAGATCCTGACCGGATGCGTCGATGGGTACATGCGACGATACGACGTGCGGATGGGCGAAATGGTGTCAGACTGTCTCCTGCACCCCATCACGTGCGTGCGCTTTACGCATGACGGCAACTGCTTGCTTGCGACTTGTATGGACGACAATGTGCGTCTTTTCGACAAGTCCAACGGCGAGCTCCTCAACTCCTACTCCGGCCACAAGAACAGCAGCTACAAAGTCGAGTCCGCCATGACCCGTGAGCACGAACGCACCCACGAACGCACCCACCCACCCACCCGCCCGCCCACCCACCCAACACCCACCAACACACCAACACACTCGCGCGCACGCGCGCGAGAGGAAGAGAGAGAAGAGCACACGTACGCACACCACACGTAGCACAGGCTCCCTGATTGCTAACGTGGTACGTGGTGCGTGTTTCTTGTTGTGTGTTTTGCGATGTTGGGTATCTGCCTTTGGGTGCCACGTGGCTTCAGGAGGAGATGCGCACGTGGCGTGCGGTTCGGAAGACGGGCGCATCCTCTTTTGGGATCTAGTTTCTGGCAAACTCGCGCACACCCTAGAAGGTGAGCACGCAGTCTCTCGCTCTCTCGCTCTCTCGCTCTCCCGCTCTCCCGCTCTCCCGCTCACTCGCTCACTCACTTTCTCACTCTCTCGCGCGGGCGTCCTCTCCCTCGTGTGTGCGTGCAAGTGAGAAGAAACTGAAGATGCCCGTTGATACGTGTGGGACCAGGGCATTCCAACATCGTTTGCGGCCTGTCGTACCATCCGAGCGAGACTGCAATGCTCACCTGTTGTGTCGACGGTTCCGTAAAACTGTGGCGTTGATCTCCAATGTGGCGCCGAGGAGCAGCAGGAGGAGCAGGCGAAATGGCGGAGGGGAAAGAGGAGCAGAAGGAGGCACTGAACGAGGTGGACGCTGGGTGGATTTATTAAAAGCAAACGCAGTCAACGAGTTGGACGCTGGGCGCAGCCGCGCGACGCCTGCGTAGAAGACGAGATCCGCCGATCAGCGATCAACAGTTGCCCGCCGTTCTACGAAGAGGCGTTGTACTTACCAAGCTTCAGTCACCTATTTGATTGTCAATAAACTTCTCTCTCTCTCTCTCGTTCTACGATCCGACGAGCTTCTCGCCACTAGTTCCCATGCACGAGGGGTTTATTCAGAGCAAAAGCAGTCAACGAGGTGGAGGCTGGCGGGAGAGAGAGAGAGAGAGAGAGAGAGAGAAGTTTATTGACAATCAAATAGATGACTGAAGGTCGGTAAGTACAACGCCTCTTCAGGGAGGAAGAGGAAGAAGGAGCGGAAGAAGAGGAGCAGGAGCAGGGTTGGTCCAAAGCAGAAATTAAGAGGAGTAGGAGGAGGAGGAGACAGTAAGGAACTCTCCATCGGAGAGTTTTGTTTCTTAATGCGATTGTCCCAGAAAGGGGTGCGCTCGGACGCGCTGAGAGAGTAGGAATCCGAAGATAGAAGCTATAGAGTAGGAATCCGAAGAAAGTCTATCTTCGGATCTATCTCCGTTGGCTTCTACATACTTGTGGGATGATCTCTGCGAGTCTCATGCAGCTGCAGCTGATTGTCGTGCAGCGCACTCACGTCACGAGTCACGAGCATGCCCAAACTATTCTGCTGATGCCCGCCATTCGAGCTTCCTAATGCAGAAATGCTGCTCATGCTCAATCCGTGCTTCCCATCGACACCCTCGCCGCATTCGCTCGCGTTGCTGCCACGGGCACTGGTCAAAGGCGTCCAGGGCTTATTCAGTCTCCGCACGTGAGCTTCTCCACGTCTCATCGTGACCTCGCTCTCGCCTGGACGCACCAGTGCGTCAAGGCTCCCGAGCGCCAGTCGTGAAACCATCGACTTGCCCTTTCTGGCTCCTCCGGCACATTCACCGCCCACTCCTTTTTTCTCACCCCGATCCCTTCCCAGCAAACTTTCTTCCTCTCTTGTGCCGTTGGCACGCAGACTTATTAATTCTTGGAGCCGGGAGTCAGATAGACGATGCATTTCTATCAGCTGCTTGCTGTCCTCGGCAGTTTTTTGCATCAGCTCCACGTTGTCTTGGCTGAGGGCTGCCATCTGCATCTCCGCCCGCAACAGCTTCTCATGCAGGGAGCGGGCATGTGACTGCGCCGCGGTCTTCTCTGATGCCCACTTCACCTTCTCTCGCGCGTGCGCCTCCTTTGCTGAGCTCCACGCGTTTTCCGAGTGCGCCAAAGATGAGTGCAGACGCTTGATGGAGGCAAGAAAGGTCATCACCTGGGTTGAAAAACGAGATCACAGGAGATCAGAAGCTGTGGGGACACAAAGAGAATCACTGTGCAGCCACGTTACTGTCACATAAAGTTACCCGCTCCTCCAGGGTCAGCTCCATGCTCGGCGACTCTGTCTCGCAGTGTAACGCATGCTGGTCTGTAGGAGGAATCAGACGAACCAGTGCACCTCGTCCGGCGCGGTATTCTCCATCGCCTCCTCCACCACCACCACAAGCAACATCGTTGGCAATTGATTGGCGCCCGTCCTGGAAATCAATCAGCGCATAGACGGCGTCTTGAGCGCGCCATAGAGCATCATAAACAACCATGCGCAGGCTGTCAGCGCACACCCGCTCGTGCTCCTCGGTGTCGCGCATCAAATGTGCCTTGAAAGATTCTAAATGTTCCTCCATTTCGCGTCTCAACTTTGCCCTGTACGCATCTGCATGCTCCTCCGCGTCGCGCAGCACCTTTGCTTTGTAAAGGTCCACAGCAACGACCATGTCAGTCTCTTTTTTTAGTGCACCCTCCAGACTTGATTCTAGCCACAACCGAAGTCCCTCAGATCTCGTCATCTCATCAGCGTTTTTGCAGAGAACTTTAGACAAATCTCCAGTTTCTCGCGCGAGAGCGCTTCCCAGCGCAGCGGCTTCTTTCTGTATCCCGCCCACATACACCTGCACCGCTCACTTTGTCAGCATGTGCCTTGACATGTGTCAGCATCTGCCTTGATGCCCTTATCTGTTGGGTGTACACGAGAACGAAAGAGCGAGACAAAGCATTAGAGGGCGAGAAAGAGCAAGAGCGAGAGAGAGGAAACGCGACAGCGAGAGAGCACGCGAAAGAGCGCGAGAGAGAGCGCGCGCAAGAGAGAGCGCGAGAGATACAGCGCGCGAGAGAGCGAGAGAGAGTGCGCGCGCGAGAGAAAGAGCTTCAATGGGCACGTGCTGATCAATACCAAGAGGAGGTGGCGTTGCGTGCACAGACGGGCCACTTTCTTACTGTAGACCCTCTCAAACCAGCCACCAAAGAATCTGCAACTCACACCAAACATCACCGCTGTACGCGCGTCTTAAGGGGTATGCCTGTGTAAGTCTTAAGGGGTATGCCTGTGTAAGTCTTAAGGGTACACCCACCGCTGTACGCGCGTCTGGGCATCTCCCTTGACAACGATTACGCCAAGCACACGTGCAAGCATGCTTGTGCACAAGCTTGCGCACAAGCAAGCAAACGCGTATGATAGCATGCCCCCTCGCGCGGGGACAACATTAAAACAAAAATTTAAAAAAATCGTGATAGCATGCCCCCTCGCGCGCGGCGACAAAATTAAAGAGTCATCACCGCGCGTCCACACACGTGCAAATAAGCGCACGCTTCACCCACCGATACTACGTGCGCGCACACAGTGACCATGGCGCACCTGTTCAAAGACCGGAGCAGGTGGCGGGAATGCAGCGAACCTGCTCTCGCCTGCCTCCCACACGCCTTGTACACCTCTCTCGTCCATGCACCTAATCACACACACACACACACACACACACACACACACACACACACACACACACACACACACACACCTGTCAAGTCCACCCTAGCTCACGAACATTCTGCTTCTCCACAGCACGTTACTCACATGTCTGTGACTTTCTATGAAGTCTCTCCCTCGATATAAACGTCACTCATATCTGTGACTTTCTATTCAAGCTCTCTCTCTTTACCACACGTTACGAGTTACTGAGTTCTTTCATTGGCCCCTGTCTCTGGATCTCATGAGCTCGATCTGCAACACTATCCTCCATGCTAGCGCAGACGCGTGTTCTCACCAAATGCGAATCTGACGGCGCAAAAGCACGCCGCCCGAGAGCCAGCGCCGCATACCACCTCCACACAGCGCCGAATGTCGCCTTTCCTTTGATACTGGTGTTTCCAAGCTACGGCGATCTTGATAAAACTCATAGCCCGCGACCTGATGGCGGCCGCGCGTGTGTTCGTTTGCGCTTGCCGGCTGTGGTGCACAAAGGCCAACCATGCTCGGAAGCCAGCGCACTTTGCAGCTTGCTGTTGCTTCCGCACACAGCTGCACGTCACACGGCTGTTTGTGGTGTGTGTGTGTGCGTGCGTGTGCGCGCGCGGTTGTGCGAGGGTCAGGGTAGGAATGCGCGAGCAAGCGTCTTGTGTCTGGCAGTGCGTGAGAAAAGAGCCGAGCGAGAAAATGGGCTAGGCAAGGCAAGCACTGTGACGCACAGGCCATCAGCAACAGCACGCGCTCTCACATACCATGCGATTTCCCTTAAACCAAGGCAACAATGAAAGACGTGACGCCACAATGTGAATCGTGCAGCAACAACCACCCGCCCACGCCGGAAGCAGAATGCATTTTCCTTGACACGTGTCCTGCGCGTCAAGCTGTGGAAATTCCTCCACTTTGCAAATATCCTCAAGTGGATGTGGCGGGTGAGGAGCCGTTGCATGTGTAGCGCCGGCCCTCTCAGCCACAACTTGGCGTAAGCACGCTGACTCCATGTCATCATCATCCGAGCGAGAGCCGTGCGCAACGATGCGCCGCGTAGTTGGTCGCCCCTAGCCTGTCGAACTCGCCTGCGCCGCCGCGCGCTAACGGCACACAGCCAGTCTTTAAGGGCGCGGCCAACGCTGGCGGCCTGCTGCTGCTGGAGTCTGGCTGTGGCCTTTTGCCCTCGCCTCTGAAATGCACGTTGCAGTAGCGCAGCGTGATACCAGACACACAGCATTTTCAGACAGGTTCTACGCACAGAACATCGCATGGCTGCCGAGGTCCTGCTTTCCAGCCACCTCCTCCTCAGCATCAACCTGTGCCAGAGCAGAAGCTTGACGCGCGTGCGCGCAGCGAGAAGGCGTGCCTGCAGCCGCGCTGCGGTTCGCGCGGACGCGGAAGAGTGCCGTTGCGTGAGCCTTTGTGAGCATGCTTCGAAACACCAGTGCTCGATTATGCTTATCAGTGCTTCCTTGGTTTGGTGCGCCTGCATCGTTGTACACAGACGAGCAAGTAGATGCATGTGTCGCTGCGTGTGCACCTTCTGTGCTCGATGGGTCTCGAGCCAGTGCCAAAATGCGCGGGCAATCACATCATTACTCCTCTCCAGCTCCCGGCGTCTGTCAGCTCGCACAAGCCGCGCGTTGTACGCAGAAACACGCTGCCATCCGCACAGCATTGCAACCATTCTGGAGTGCAAGCTGTATTGTTGATAACGGACGCATCGCGCCCTGAGCAACGCGTGCGTGTGTACAGCCACGGCCCAACTGTGAAAAGAGGCTGCAGCAAGCTTGCATCGTAGAAGCAGCCGTCGCTTGTTGGCCTTGTGGAACGAGTTTTTGATGCGAAGAACAAGCTTGTGCCACGAGGACAGCACCCTAATTTTGTCCATGCAGAGCAGGCGCGAGGCAAGATGCTGGCGGCTGATACAGTGGTTTTTGTTTTTGGCTTCCAGCACCGTCTTCTGCAGGGTCTTCTCCGCAAGTTCGGAGGTGCGCACCTCCAAATCATGCTCCAGCTGTCGCATCGACGCGTTGTTTTCAGAAAGGTCACGCCGGCAAGTCTCGAGCTCTTTATAGCACTCGTCAACGCTCCTCTGCGCTGCACTACGTTCCCTATGGGTAGCTGCGTCGGCTGCTGTAGCAGTCCACGTTCCAAAGCACCAAAAAAGCTGCTGATGCACGATCCTGAGGTGCAGTCGCCCCTGCAAGGCGAGAGCAGCGCTGCGAGCTCTACGCTGGTTGCGCCAGTGTGCAAGCAGGATACTGAAAGCACTCGTCAGGGCAAAATAGCTCCAAAGCGTGGCACTCACAGACTCAAGTTGCGTGCGTCGCAGCTTATGAGTTAGTGTTGCTTCAACGTTCATTTGCCAGGCTTTTAGGAGGCGTCTTAAGTGCCGATTACCAACGCGCAGGCGTATACTCTTGATCGCGTTGGCTGAGTGCTGCGCTTGGAAGGCGCGCTGAATCTGCGCGGCGACAGCAAAAATGAGTGAAAGAAGTGGGCGGAGGGGCGGATTGCGTGCCCATGTACATGAGAGTAAGTCCGCCGGAGTAGATGAGCAGCTGACGTGCAAAGCAAAAAGAGAGCGGGAAACAATCAGACAGGGGCGCAACCAAGAAAAAGGTAAGGGGGGTAGGGAGGGAAAAACCACTGTCGCTGCCGCCTGCTTCCATGTGTCCAAGGAAATGCGCATCGAGACCAAAGACCTTGTCAACTCGCGCCGTCGAGTGAGGGCCACGAGCTTACGCCGCATGCGCGCCTGAGATGCTGTCCACAGCTGCCACGCAGCAAATTTGTGCTCAGCCGATCTCTGGCGAAAGCGGCGCTGCATTCTTTCGCTCCTGCCGCAGCGGTGGGCGAACAACCGGCGAGCACACACCACGTGCGTTGCATGCCGGCGCCAGGTTGCCAGTTGCGCGTGCACCCGCCAGACGTTGAGGCGAACACGCAGCGTGGTTAACTTGCTGGCCAGCATCTTGCGCCGCTTCGTGTACCGCCACCACGTCTCCACTGTCGCACGTACAGACGCACAGTTGGCGCGGGAGCAGATTCTTGACGTCATCGTCCGAGTGTGCACGCCCCAGTGCGCGTTCTCTTTCCACGCGCAGAGTGCTTGGCGAAACCACCGGACAGCGCTGCGTTTCCTGGCTGCACAGACCGTGCTTTGACTGCTGCGGACATGCGCCGTGTGCGCAGACCACATCCGGCAACAGCAGGCAACAGCCAATGAGCTGCGGCGCCAGGCAAGCTTGACCTTGAGGACAGTCGCCCTCGCTTGTTGCTGCCACACTACCACCACTGTAGATAAGCGATGACGTAGCTGCCGGAATACCAGACGCTGAATCGAAGTAGCATGACGTCGAGCCGCCTGGCACATTTGAAACCACGCGTACAGCACCGTGGCCACACAAAGCTGCTCAAGCTTGCTCATGTGCCGCTGCTGGCGAATTTTCTTCCGGAGGGCTGATGTAGAGCTCTCAACGCGCCTCGTCCACGTTGAAAGGGCGCGGGCCAAAAGTCTGTGCATGCCTCGCCGCTTTGTTCGGAGCAAGTTTTGCAGCAAGGCCCTGCTTCTGGCACAGCTTTGTTTCCACCTGCAAATGGCGTGTAGCAGAGATTGACGTGCGCTCTTTGCCACCACCTGTCGCGCTCGCGCGCGCAGCCGTCGTCTCTCAAGCATGCTGCGGTACATTTCCTCCAACACCATCGATTGGCTATGCGCACGGAGGCGCCACTTGATGCACTCTTCTTTTTTCCGCAAGGCTCGCACGCAGACTGCCTTGGCACGCATGCAATGCCAGACGTCGTTGAGCACACGATGCGATCGAATTCTTGATCGTCGCTCCTTTGTAACATGCTTCACTGTGCGCGCAAATATTCCATCTTGCCATGCATGCAAGCACGTGACCTTGATCGAGGTGCTTCTTCTCGCCGCCATGGTGTGCACCAGCTTGTTAGAACGCGAGAGGCTGACACTGAGCACCTTGCCCTTGCCGTCCAAGTTTAATAGCTGTCTTTGCTCACAAATTGAGGCCAGCACAGCGTCAACAACTGGCCGTGTCACAGGTCCCACCTCTACCACTTTGACGCTACTCCAGCCGAGCCCTTCGGCGCTGAAGATACTGGTGTTTCCAAACATTCTTACGCAGGCAGACAGTTGCTTCGCAAGCACCCGTGCCGACCGTGGACGTTGTTCGAGATGTAACTTCGCGCCAGCTTGCTCGCCCTGCCCACAGAGGAAAAACAGACCCAAACACGCGCACATGAATGCGTAAATCCTCGTGTGTAAGACAACTTTTCTCTTCCGTTCAGGACTGCCGTGAACCAATCTCTGCACCAACAACACCAGAAATGCACGGACACGCACCTGTTCGCCGCTCGGGGTTGAGCTAGTGCCGGGATCCTCAGCAAACAGAATGACCGTTGCGACGACGCTGCCGCGCTGGTGGCACAGGACTGTGGCGCATGATCGCGGAATCTCGAGGCTGCTGCACACGCCTGTCAGCAAGGCCTCGTTGAAGCTGAGGATCTGCCCCTCCGACACCATCAAATCCTCAAAGCTACGCTCGGTCGTGACCTCGACACCGTAGCCAAACGTCATGGCGCTACCATCACTTGCATTGATGCCTGTGATGTCAATCCAGCGAGCCAGGCTCTGGTGAAGAAGCGTCGAGGAGCAGTGTTGAATCATGTCGCATATCCCGTAGTAGGCCGCTGTGGAAGTACGGCGACTGTCTTTAAGATGTTCTGAATTGCCTCTCCAAATGCGAAAGAACAACATTCGACGTCTGCAGAGGATGTTCCGAAGCAAATACATGATGTTGCTGCACAGCACTCGTTTTCGTTCCCTAGCCTCCAACCACACGCAGGCCGTCCTCGCCAACACTCGCTTGGTCCTCGTGGCCTCGATCCGATCTATTGTGAGGCGCCTGCTGACCTTCTTTCGCATGTGCACATGC
>Ga0315905_10002420_pt1 | contig 19644 bp, 16 predicted proteins | sample LakEriMetagenome_5_FD_203522 | JGI IMG/M metagenome (GOLD analysis project Ga0315905, IMG submission 203522) | Freshwater fungal communities from buoy surface, Lake Erie, Ohio, United States - Buoy 4 MA121 | ecosystem: Environmental > Aquatic > Freshwater > Lake | place: USA: Lake Erie, Ohio... | reverse complement strand
TTGTGGAGCGGCGGATCAAGCCAGACGGGCGCCGCCGCGCAGGCCTCCGCGCTCGCCCTGTTCCTCGCCGCCGGATCGTGAAAACGCAGCGACTGTGCCCCCGCAGGGGTGATTTCTGCTTGATCTGCTGGGTGATTGGTGCGGTCGAGAAGACTCGAACTTCCACGGGCTTTCGCCCACAACGACCTCAACGTTGCGCGTCTACCAGTTCCGCCACGACCGCACATCGCAAGCGGGGCTTTGCCTTGCAAAAAGGCTGCCCCGCCGGGGTAGAGGGGCGCCCCTAGCAAAGCCCCCCGCGCCGCGCAACAACCTAGCGGCGTTTTTTTACTCGGGCTTCCAGCCGATCTCCGCAACCTTGGCGCTCTTGGGCACATCGGTCACCGCTTCGTTGATTGTCACGCTCTCGCCGGGCTTCAGCATCTCGCGCGGGGGGGTGACATCCCAGGTGTAGACCACCTTGTCCGTGCCATCGCGCAGCACGATCAGGATCGGCGGAACCTCCTGCGGCTGCTTGCTGACATTGGTGACCGTCCCGCTCGCGCCGAAATACTCGGTGCCGTTGGGCAAAGTGCGGCGGTCTTGCCGCTCGGAGGGGAACGCCAGCACCAGATCCGGGTTGCCCACCCCGAACGTGGCGTGGGCTGTCGGCAGCCAGCGCGGCAGGCCGAGCCACGTTGCCAGCACGACCAGCAGCGCGACGAGCGCGGCAAAGCCCACCCCGGCGATGGTCCAGAGCTTGGCCATATTGCGACGGGGGCGGAACGGCGGCTGGTGATCGAAGCTCGAGGCGGTATCCTCGAAACTCCCGTCATCCGAGCGACCGGCCGGACGGATGACCGGCCGCGGAACGACCGGCGGCTCGGGCACCGGCTCAGACGAAGCAGGCGTGCTCTCCGCCTCAGATTCTGCCGGAGCAGCAGCCTGTGTCGGGGCAGCAGTCGGTGTCGGAGCCGGGGCCGGCTCTTCTCTTGACGGGAGATCGGGGCCTTGCTGGAACCAGCTGTGCCGGCACTTGGCGCAGCGCACGGTTCGCCCTTCCAAACCTATCGCGCTGTCGGGGACGACGTAGCGCGTCGAGCAGGCGGGGCACGCGATAATCATAAGGCGGGTTAAGCAGGGCGGATACAGGGAAACAATAGGTGCAAGCGGGGAGAAGTGCTCACCCACCCTTTTTTCCACATCGATTGCGCCGTATAGCCTCCACAAGCAGCGCGCGGCCCCGCGCGTGCCACCCACCCTTCGGGACCGCAACGCCTGACATGAGCCAACCTGAAGCCGAAATCGTCCAGTTCGACAACGTCGGGCTGCGCTACGGAACGGACAAGGAAATCCTGGCCGACGTCTCGTTCACGCTCTATCCGGGCTGCTTCTACTTCCTGACCGGCGCGAGCGGCGCGGGGAAAACAAGCCTCCTGAAGCTGCTCTATCTCGCGCAGCGGCCCTCGCGCGGGCTGATCCGCCTGTTCGGCACCGATGCGATCACCCTGCCGCGCGAACGCCTACCCGGGTTCCGCCGCCGCATCGGCGTGGTGTTCCAGGACTTCCGGCTGGTCGAACACCTTTCCGCCTTCGACAACGTTGCACTGCCGCTGCGGGTCGCCGGCGTAAGCGAGAAGGACATCGCGCGTCCGGTCGGCGAAATGCTCGACTGGGTCGGGCTGGGTGACCGGCAGCATGCCCGGCCCGCGACACTTTCGGGCGGGGAGCAACAGCGCGTCGCCATCGCCCGCGCGGTGATCGCGCGGCCCGACATGCTGGTGGCCGACGAGCCGACCGGCAACGTCGACCCCGATATGGCGCTGAAGCTTCTGCGCCTGTTCGAGAGCCTCAACCGGCTGGGCACGACCGTCGTGGTCGCCACCCACGATGTCCACCTCATCCGCAAGGTGCCGGAATCGCTGATCATGCGGCTCGACAAGGGGCGTCTCAGCGATCCCACCGGTGCCTTGCGCTATCCCCCGCGCCGCCAGCCCCCGACCGGCGCCGGCGCGCCCGCACCGCTTTGAGCTGATTGCCGTGGGTCTGCTCTCGTCCCTGATCCGGCGGCGGCGCGGCAACGGCGCGGCGGGCGATCCACGCCTGCTGCCCGAGGCGCAGCTTTCGGGTCCGATGCCGTGGGTCATTGCGATCATGATCGCGCTGACCGTTGTCGCCGCCGCCAGCGGCCTTGCCCTGCGCAATGCCGCGCAGACCGCCAGTGCCGATCTTGAAGGCGGGGTGACGGTGCAGATCGTCACCGCTGCCCCGGCCGAACGGCTGCGCCAGGCTGCGGCCGTGGTGGATGTCCTGAAGCAGGCGCCCGAAGTGGCGAGCGTGCAGCAAGTCGCACAGGAAGACCTCAACGCGCTGGTCGAGCCGTGGCTCGGAACGCGGCCGGGCGACGATGTCGAGGCCTTGCCGATCCCCGCGCTGATCGATGTCCGGCTCAAGGGACCGGCCACGGCGGACGGGGTAGCACACTTGCGCGCGCTGGCCGCGCCGGTTGCTCCGTCGGCGCGGGTCGATGCACAGGCCGGCTGGCTGGCGCCCGTGTTTGCCGCCATCGGTACCTTGCAGTGGCTGGCGGGTGGCCTCATCGCGCTGCTGGCGCTCGCCACCATCGCCGCCGTGCTGCTCGCCTCGCGCAATGCGCTGGGCAATCACCGCGAGACGATCGAGATCGTCCACATGCTCGGCGGCACCGACCGGCAGATCGCCCGCGTTTTCCAGCGATCGATGGCCTTCGATGCCGCGGCGGGCGGGCTTGTCGGCCTCCTCTTCGGAGTGGTCACTATCGTCACGCTCTCGCGCCAGTTTGCCGGTCTGGGCTCGGGCATGGTCGCCGGCGCGGAACTGCACTGGCAGGACTGGATCGTGATTGCAGCGATTCCTCTTGCGGGGATCGCGCTCGCGGTGCTTACCGCGCGCATGACAGTCCTCGCAGCCTTGAGGCAGATGCTCTGACATGGCCCGCGTGCGCAAACCGCCCGGCCTCATTCGCCGCATCGGTGCAGCCGTGGTGCTGGCATGGGCGCTCGGCTTCCTGTGGTTTGCCCTCGCCTTGCCGCGCCCCGCCGGCTGGCAGAAGACCGACGGCGTGATCGCGCTGACCGGCGCGGGGGGACGGATCCCGCGCGCCATCGACGTGCTGCGCGCCGGCAAGGCCCGCAAGGTGCTCGTCGCCGGCGTCGCCAGCGAAGTGAAGCCCCGCGAATTTGCAGCCGAATACGAGGTTTCGCCGCAATTGCTTGCCTGCTGTGTCACGCTGGGGTTCGAATCCGTCGACACCCGCTCCAACGCGCTGGAGGCAGCCCGCTGGATCGCGGCGGAACATATCACCTCGGTGCGCCTCGTCACGACCGACTGGCACATGCGCCGCGCCGAGTTCGATCTTGCCATGGCGGCGCCGCGCGGCGTTGAAATCCTCCCGGATGCCGTGTCTTCTCGGCCGAGCCTGAAAACGCTGTTCATCGAATACAACAAGCTGATCGCCCGCGTCCTGGCCTGGCTGGCGGGGTGGTAGGCCAGAGCATGTCGCACAATGGCAATGCCGGCACGCGCCGGCGCGACATCTTGCGCAGCCTCGCGTTCTACGTCGCATTCTATGGCGTTACAGTCCTGCTCGTGTTCGTGGCGTTGGCGGCCCTGCCGCTGGGCCGTGACCGCTACAAGCATGTGGTGCGGGTGTGGGCGACCTGGCACCGGACATGCGCACGCGCGCTGCTGGGCATCACCGTGGAAGCCGAGGCTTTCACTCCCCGTTCGGGCATTCTCTATGCGATCAAACACGAATCCTTCTTCGAGGCGATCGAGCTGCCCCACATGTACCCCCTTCCCGTCGTCTTCGCGAAAGAGCAGTTGCTGCGCATCCCGTTGTGGGGCGCGATCGGCACGCGCTACGGCCTGATTGCGGTAGACCGCGCGCGCGGCGCCAGCACGCTCCGGGCCATGCTCGCCGAGGCGCGGCGCTGGACCGCAGACGGGCGGCCGCTGGTCATCTTCCCCGAGGGTACCCGCGTGCGGCATGGCACCCGCCCGCCGCTGCAGGCGGGCTTTGCCGGGCTCTACAAGATGCTGGGCCTCCCCGTTGTGCCGGTGGCGGTCGATAGCGGGCCGCTCTACCAGCGCCTGTGGAAACGCTCCGGCACGATCCGCTACCGCTTTGGCGAGGAGATCCCCCCCGGCCTCCCGCGTGAGGACATCGAGGCACGCGTCCACGCCGCCATCAATGCACTCAACCCGTGAGCATAGACGACGCCCGCACCAACGAACGCCATACCGAGGCCGACGCGCGCAGCTGGAGCGAAGTGCTTGGCCCCGGGCTCATCACCGGCGCGGCGGACGATGATCCGAGCGGTATCGGGACCTACAGCCAGGTTGGCGCACAATTCGGCTTCAGCCTCGCGTGGATCATGGTGTTCAGCTATCCGCTGCTGGTCGCAACCCAGCTGATTTGCGCACGGATCGGCGCGGTGACCGGACACGGCATCGCGCACAACCTCAAGCGGCACTATCCCCGCCCGGTGTTGTGGTTTGCCGTGCTCCTGCTGCTGGTGGCGAACACGATCAACCTAGGCTCCGATCTCGGTGCGATGGCGGCGGCGCTCAACCTGCTCCTGCCGGGGCCGACGATGCTCTATGTCGTGCTGTTCGGCGGGATATCGGTGCTGCTTGAGGTCTTCGTCAGCTACGCTCGCTATACCCGCATCCTCAAATGGTCTGCGCTCTCGCTGCTGGCCTACATCCTAGTGCCATTTGTCGCGCAGCTGTCGCCGGGCGAAGTGCTGCGCGGCGTGCTGGTGCCCCAGATCAGCTTCGACCGGCAGACATCGATGGCAATGATCGCGGCGCTCGGCACGACGATCAGCCCCTACCTGTTCTTCTGGCAGGCGGGGCAAGAAGTGGAGGAGCAGCACCGGCTGCACAAGCATCCGCTCGGCGTGTTCCCGCGCGCCGCCGGACCAGGCCTTGCGCGGATGCGCACCGATACCGTGATCGGCATGGGGGTGACGAGCGTAACCGCGCTGTTCATCGTCATCGCCACCGCCGCGACGCTCCATGCGCACGGGATCAACGAAGTCGCCTCTGCCGACGCCGCCGCCAGCGCGCTGCGACCGATTGCGGGAGATCTCAGCTTCCTGCTCTTTGCGGTGGGGATCATCGGGATCGGGCTGCTCGCCGTGCCCGTGCTGGCGGGATCGGCGGCCTATGCGCTGTCCGAAACTTTCGGCTGGACCGAAGGGCTGGACCGCAAGCCGCACGAGGCCAAGGCCTTTTACGGCGCGATCGTCGTCGCGGTTCTCGGCGGGGTGGCGCTCAACCTGATCGGGATCGATCCGATGCAGGCGCTCTACTGGACTGCGGTGATCAACGGCTTGCTCGCCCCGCCACTGATGATCATGACCATGCTTGCCGCCAGCAATCGCAAGGTCATGGGCCGGCTCACCCTGCCGCCGCTGCTGAAAGCGGGCGGCTGGACGGCAACCGCCGTCATGATCCTCGTCTCGGCGATGTTCCTGCTGAGCTGACAGGAATGCGCATTGCGCGGAGTGTGGGCACTTGTCGCCTTGAACCCATTTAAGTTCGCAATATCAAATGCTTGATACCGAAGATCGAGGGTGACAAGGTGCAACCCTCTATGGCCTTCCCCCGCCTCGCCGCGAAGCTCTAGAGCACTTTCCGACCTATCGGGCACACCGTGATTGCGTCAGGAAGCTTCTCGGCAAGGAGCCCCGCGCAGTGCGGGCTGGTAGCGCGACGCAGTCCGAGGGGCTTCCTGACGCAACCCCGAAGGGGCGGGCCGCTCTTGGCCCATCGCAGCGTTGATCGTCGGTCTCTATGGGCAAGCATAGCTCCCTCCTCTCGCCTCGCGCTGGGCCAAAATCGGCTCCGTCACGGCGAGCCAGATAGGTCGGAAAGTGCTCTAGTCCTCGTGGCTCCGCCCGAAGTCCGGCCGCGCGTCGTCCTGGCCCATCTCGATGATCGAGCGGCGGATCGCGCGGGTGCGGGTAAAGGTGTCGAACAGCATGGCCCCGTCGCCCTTGCGGATCGCCTTCTGCAGCTCGGTAAGGTCCTCGCTGAAGCGCTGCAGCATCTCGAGCACGGCATCGCGGTTGCTGAGGAACACGTCACGCCACATCGTCGGATCGGACGCGGCAATGCGGGTAAAATCGCGAAAGCCGCCTGCCGAGTACTTGATCACCTCGCTCTGTGTCACTTCCTCAAGGTCCGAGGCTGTCCCGACGATGGTGTAGGCGATCAAATGCGGGAGGTGGCTGGTGACGGCGAGCACGCGGTCGTGGTGCTCGGCATCCATCATCTCGACCCGCGCGCCGAGCGCTTCCCAGAACGCGGTAACCCGCTCGACTTCCGCCTCGTCCGCACCGGCGGGCGGCGTGACGATGCACCAGCGGTTGCGGAAAAGTGTGGCGAAGCCGGCATCGGGGCCGCTCTGCTCGGTACCGGCAACGGGGTGCGCAGGGATCACGGTCACGCCAGGCAAGGCTTCGGCCAGCACGCGGGCGACGCTCGCCTTGCTCGAGCCGACGTCCGTCACGATCACGCCGGGCGCCAGATGCGCGGCAATATCGCGCGCCGCCGCATCCATCGCGCCCACCGGCACGCACAGCACGACGAGATCGGCCCCGGTCACCGCTTCGGCCACTGTCTCGGGCACGAAGTTCGCAAGGCCGATTTCCCGGGCACGGGCACGTACCGCCGGGTCTGCGTCAAACCCGGTGGTCATCGCATCGGGCAGGTTTGCATGGACCGCGCGGGCGACCGAGCCGCCGAGCAGGCCAAGCCCGATCACCGCAACGCGGGCAAAGGGCGCGCTCATCGCGCGGCTTCAGCCAGATGGCGCAGCACTTCGGCGACGCGGTCCATCTCGGCTGCCGTGCCAATGGTGATCCGCAGGCACTGCGGCAGGCCTTGTCCGGGCAGCCAGCGCGTAATGAAGCCGTTGTCCATCAGGCCCTTGTAGGCGGCTTCCGCGGTCAGCGCGCCGGTGAACTCGATCAGCACGAAATTCGCCTCGCTCGGCAGCGGGCGCAGACCGTGATTGCCGAGCGCAGACAGGGCAGCGACGAACCGGGTCCGCTCGGCTCGATTGTGCTCACGCGAGGCGGCAACGAAGGCCTGATCGCCAAGCGCGGCGAGCGACGCCGCCTGCGCGGTGACGGTGAGGTTGAAAGGCCCGCGGATGCGGTTGAGCATGTCGATCAGATGCGGCGCACCGGTAGCCCAGCCGACACGTTCGCCGGCAAGCCCGTAGATCTTCGAGAAGGTGCGCGTGATCAGGACATTCTCGGTTGTCGCGGCCAGCGCGAAGGCGCCGTCATCGTCATCGGAGCCGAGATATTCGGCGTAGGCCTGATCGACCACCAGCAGCACATCGGCGGGAAGCGCGGCGTGGAGGCGGGCAAGCTGGGCGCGCGGAAGATAGCTGCCGGTGGGATTGTTCGGATTGGCGAGGAACACCACGCGGGTGCGCGGGCTGACGCAGCCGAGCAGGGCATCGACGTCCGCCGCGTAGTCGTGGTCAGGCGCCTCGACCGGTTCTGCGCCGCAGCGGCGGGCCGCGATCTCGTAGACCGAGAAGCCGTAGCGCTGGTAAAGCACCTCGTCGCCCGGTCCGGCAAAGGCTTGCGCGGCAAGGTGCAGCAGTTCATCCGAGCCGGTGCCCATCACGATCCGGGCAGGATCGATGCCATGAAGCGCGCCGAGCGCAGCGCGCAGGGCGAGGCTTTCGGGATCGGGATAGCGCGCTGGATCGCCCGCTCCCTGCCCGCTGCCCAAACGCGCGTCGAGCGCGAGCAGGCTGGTGCCGAGGGGGTTCTCATTGGCCGAAAGCTTGATCAGCACCTGCCCATCGCTGCCGGTCGACTTGCCGGGCACATAAGGATGGATCGCTGCGATCCACGGCTTGGGCACGGGACGGGTGGCGGCCACCTGGGCCGGGGACTGGGCTGGGCTCTCGGACATGACCGGCGCGCCTTAGCGGGCTTGCAGCAACAAGGGAACCGTCTCGCGCGGGAAGTCGGCCTCAGGCCGCGTCGGCCCGCATCGCCGCGCCCTTCCAGTCGCTGGCCATGGCAAAGGCCGGCATCGAGGCCTTGCCATCCTCGCCCCCGCCGATGAGATGCGGGCCGACCGGCTGCCCGCCCTCGCCGCGCGGGCTCTGCGGCAGACCGGCGGCAGCCAGCTGATAAGGCGATGCGCGGTGACGGGTGCACAAGCCGCCGTTGCCATCGGGGACCAAGGCCTGTTCGAACTCCAGCCCTTGCTGCCGCTTGCGCGAGCGCCGCACGCGGGCAACCGCGAGCTGGCCTTCGCCTAGATCGATCACGAATTCGGTGCCGACCGGCACATCGACAAGGCCCTCGATCAGCGCACCCGAGACCGAGAGATTGCGCAGCACGACCGGATAATAGTGGTTGTCGTGGATAGCGCCGATCCGGCGAAACATGGCGTGCCGATCGTGGCGCTGGAAGGCCGGGCCGGACGGCTCGATGATCCAGTCACCCTCGTTGAGCTTCTGGACGAACAGATCGTTGGGGATCGGATGGCTGTAGATGTAGCCCTGCACGAGCGTGACATTGAGGCTCTTCATCAGATCGAACTGATCAAAGCTCTCCACGCCTTCGGCCGTCGTGTCCATCTCCAGCGCCTGGGCCAGCGCGACGATCGCCGCGATGATCGCGCGATTGCGCGAGCCGACTTCGGTAGCCCCACGCACGAAGGACTGGTCGATCTTGATCTTGTCGAACGGTGCCGTTTTCAGGTATCCGAGCGAGGAGTAGCCGGTGCCGAAATCATCGAGCGCCAACCGGACACCGAGGCCCTTGAGCGCCTTGAACCGGTCGTTGGTCGCGCCGCCTTCCTGCAGGAACACGCTTTCGGTAATCTCGAGCTCGAGCAGTTCGGGATCGAGCCCCGAATTGGCGAGAGCGCTGGCGACGAGCGCCGGAAAGCCATCGTCGGCAAACTGAACCGGCGAGACATTGACCGCGACGCGTAGGCCGCCCGGCCAAGTGGCTGCTTCGGTGCAGGCGCGGCGCAGAACCCATTCTCCGATGCCCTTGATAAGGTTTGATTCCTCGGCAATCGGGATAAACCGTGCAGGGCTGACAGGGCCATGTTCTGGATGATTCCAGCGTACGAGCGCCTCGACCCCGACGACATGGTTGTCAGCGGCCCGGACCACCGGCTGGTAGTGGATTTCAAGCTCGTTCTTCTGCAGTGCGTCGTGCAGGTCCTCCTCGAGCAGACGGCGATCCGCAGCCGCCTTGAGCATATCTGCGCTGAAGAAGCGGAAGCGCCCGCGCCCGCCGCCCTTGGCCGCATAAAGCGCAAGGTCGGCATTGCGCACGAGGCTGTCACTATCTTCACCGTCGAAAGGCGAGACCGCGACGCCGACCGAGGCGCCGATCAGGCAGCGGCTGCCATCGATGGTGTAAGGCTGCGAAATGCCGGTGATGATGCGGGACGCGAGGTCGCCAAGCACGCCGCGGTCCTCGACCCCGGGCAGGATCACCTGGAATTCGTCGCCGCCGAGACGGCTGACCTTTTCTTTGTCACCCACCACGCGAAGCAGCCGGGCAGCCACCTGCATGAGCAAGGCATCGCCGGCGGCGTGGCCCAGCGTATCGTTGACCTGCTTGAAGCGGTCGAGGTCGATCAGCATGATCGCGCAAGGGGAACGCTGCTGCGACCGCTGGGTGAGCTTGCGCTCGAGCAGCTGCGACATGCGGCGCCGGTTGAGCAGGCCGGTCAGCGCATCGTGCATCGCCAAGTGCGAGGTTTCCTCGGCGGATCTGCGCTCGCCGGTAATGTCCTCGCAATGGCCGCGATAGCCCGCGAATTCGCCGCGCTGCAGGATCGGCTCGCCTGAAATAGCCCACCAGAGGGTTTCGCCGTCGGCGCGCTCGCTGCGCACCCTGAGCTTCTCGAAACGTCCCTTGCGCGCGAAGGCAAACGGCAACGTCCGCTCGCCTTCGCATTCGTTGCCGCCCTTCAGGAACAGCTCGAGGAAGCTCTGGCCCATGGCGCTGCCATCCTCGACGAGCAGGGTATCGGCACCGGGCGACAAGTAGGTCACCAGGCCATTGGCATCGGTCGACCAGAAAAATCCGAGCCCGAGATCCTCATACGTCTGGCACAGCGCGGCCGCTTCGCGCTCGGACTTGCGGGGTTGCAGAGCATCTGCCGCCCCGCCCCCGAATACTCCGCGTGCCTTTCGCAGCACCAACCCGATTTCCCCTCAGCAGATAGTCGCCTTCCATTAAGCATGTAGCGAAATGGGCTTTTGGGAAGGTTAACGCGTCGGGGGCACCGCTACGGCAGGCGCAATCGCCTGATCCAAACAAAAAAAGGGCCGGAAGCACAGGATGCGCTTCCGGCCTTAGTCTGTTCGCAGGAGGAACATGGTCTGGCGGGGCCTCTGGGACCAAGAGGGAGAGGATCTGGTCCCCTGGCCCCGCCAAGCTGGTTAATCAGTAGTTGTATGCACGCTCACCGTGGTCAGCGATGTCGAGGCCTTCGCGCTCGCCTTCTTCGCTGATCCGCATGCCCATGGTCTTGTCGAGCACGAACCAGATGATCGCGGTGCCAAGGCCCGACCACACCAGGGTGATCAGCACAGCCTGAACCTGGATGATGAGCTGGGTGGTGATGTTGTAGGTGGAAGCATCGAAGGCGGCCGGAAACACGGTGTAATCGAACACACCCTGTCCGCCGAGCGCCGGGGAGGCGACGATGGCCGTACCGAGAGCACCGACGATCCCGCCGACGCAGTGGACGCCGAACACATCGAGCGTATCGTCGTACTTGAACTTGCTCTTCACCGTGCTGACGAAGAAGAAGCAGATCGGCGAAACGACGAGGCCAAGGACGATCGAGGTCATCGGCGCACCGAGCCCTGAGGCCGGAGTCACGGCCACCAGACCGGCGACCGCACCTGTGGCGGCACCCAGCATCGAAGGCTTCTTGTGCACGACCTGTTCGATGACCGCCCAGCTGACCGCAGCGGCGCAAGTCGCCAGCATGGTGTTGACGAAGGCAACCGCGGTGACGCCGTTCGATTCGAGGTTCGAGCCCGCGTTGAAGCCGAACCAGCCCACCCACAGCAGCGAGGCGCCGATCATGGTCATGGTCAGCGAGTGCGGCGGGGTCGCTTCCTTGCCGAAGCCCAGACGCTTGCCGAGCAGGATGCAGCCAACGAGACCCGCGATACCGGCGTTGATGTGGACGACAGTGCCGCCTGCAAAGTCAAGCGCGCCCTTGCCATAGAGGTAACCCCAGTCACCCGGCTGTCCGGCGAGGAAATCAGGGCCCGCCCAGTACCACACCATGTGCGCGATCGGATAATAGACGAAGGTCGACCACAGCACGACGAAGATCATCAGCGGCGTGAACTTGATGCGTTCGGCGAACGCACCGATGAACAGGGCCGGGGTGATCATGGCGAAGGTCATCTGGAACACGAAATAGGTGAGTTCCGGAATGTAGACGTTGTTGGAGAACGTCGCGGCATAAGTCCCGCTGGTGACACCTGCCATCAGCACCTTGCCGAAGCCGCCGATGAACGGCGAGCCGCCGGTGAATGCGAGCGAATAGCCGTAGGTTGCCCAGAGCAGACCCGCGATCGAGACGATCATGAAGACCTGCATCAGGACCGACAGCATGTTCTTGGTGCGGACCAGACCGCCATAGAACAGCGCGAGGCCCGGAATGCTCATCATCAGGACGAGCACGGACGAGATCAGCATCCAGGTGGTGTCACCCTTGTTGACCATCGTGGCCTGCTGCTCAACCGTTGGCGCCTGTACCATTGCCGCCTGGGCGAAAGCGGTGGAAGCGGCGCCGAGCGTCACGCCCGCGCCTGCAACCCCGCCGATCAGTTTACGGATCATCGAAGTTCCCTTCATGTCAGAAGTGGCGGTCGTCACAGCGCCGTATCCCCGGTCTCACCAGTGCGGATGCGGGTGGCTGATGCAAGATCGAGAACGAAGATCTTGCCGTCGCCGATGGCCTCGGTGCTGGCAGTCTGCTGGATCACCTCAATGATCCGGGGTGCCAGATCGTCGCTCGCAGCGATCTCGATCTTCACCTTCGGCAGCATGTTTGTGGTGTATTCGGCGCCGCGGTAGATCTCGGTTTGGCCCTTTTGCCGGCCGAAACCCTTCACTTCCGACACCGTCATCCCGGCGACGCCCAGCCCGGAGAGCGCTTCGCGCACTTCGTCGAGCTTGAACGGCTTGATGATGGCGATGATGAATTTCATTCATGCCCCCTTTTGCGGCCTTCTCGCCGGGCGACCCGCCGGCTGAGACACCTTCGCAAACACCGTGCCAAATGCGCGGGGCACTGGAATCAGGGGAATTCTTTTCGCTACTGCGGAAAACTACGGAGAGGGCACGCTCGAATCTTGAGCAGAAAGCCGGGATTGCCCAAAAAATGGGCAACCCTCGCGTCCCAGAACTGCCTCAAGTTGCGGCATTCAGCCGCCGCGGAAGAAGCGGTCCGTGGGCGTGGTGGGGAGGCCGTCGATGCTGCGATTGCGGCTTGAGGTCGTGGCCATCCATGCCGTTTCGTCGGACTGGGCATGATACCTGACCAGCGTTCCCCGCTCCTGTTCGAGCGTCATCACGGGCACGCCCCAGCCGCAGCTGGTCTGCACGGTCTGGACGGCAATATCGAATATCTGCCGTGTGCCGGGCAGGATAGTGAAATGGGCAGCCAGCTCGTCCCAATCGGGATCCTTCGGCAGGACAGGCCGGCCTGTACCATAGAGGCGCAGGATGAGCGGCGGCTGGCCGAAATTGCACATCATCACCGTGATCCGGCCATCGGCGACAAGATGTGCGTGGGTTTCGTTGCCGGAGCCCGCCAGATCGAGATAGGCCACGCGGTTCGGCCCGAGCACGCGGAAGCTGTCATACCCCTTGGGCGAAAGGTTGATGCGCGCGTCCGCCGCTGCCGTCGCCACGAAAAACACACTCTGCGCGCCCATCACGGCCTCGTGCTGGGGCAGAATGCGGTCTGTAAAGTCCGCCATCAGAGGAAATCGCGCAAGGTGGCGATGAAGCGGTCGAACTGATCGTGGTGGAGCCAGTGGCCGGCGTTCTCGAACTCGATCACGTTGCCATCGCGGAAGTGCTTGATGCGGCCATCGCGCTCCGGATTGCCGGCCCAGGAATCCGCACCGTTGAGCAGCAGCGTGGGGCAGGTGATCGCTTCCCACAGCTCGTGCTTGCGTTCGGTAGAGATGTCGTAGGGGTGATCGATATGGACGTAGGGATCGAACTTCCAGGTGAAGGTGCCGTCCTCGTTGCGGTTGATCCCGTGGATGGTGAGGTGCCGGGCCTGCACGTCCGTGAGGTAGGGGTTCTCCGACTTCATGCGGGCATAGGCGTCTTCGAGCGTTGCGTAGCGGCGCGGCAGGCGGCCGGCAGCCTTGCGCTTCTCGGCGATATAGTCGCGCACGCGGCGGGCGAAGGGCACGTCCTTCATGCGCAGTTCCCAGTCGGGCGTCGGAAAGATCCCCTCGATCGCAACGAGCTTGGCGACATCCTCCGGAAACAGCCCGGCATAGCGCAGCGAAACGTTGGCGCCCCAGGAGTGCGAGACAATGGTGACGGGTGCGAGGCCGAGCTGGTGGACCAGCTGCGCCACGTCGTAGACCATGTCCATCGTGCGGTAGTTGCCGTCGGATGCCCAGTCGCTGTCGCCATGCCCACGGTGGTCGAGCGCGATGACATGCCAGTCATCACGCAAGGCTTCAGCCGTCCAGTCCCAGCTGCGGCAATGGTCGCGCCCGCCATGGATGAGCAGGAGCGGCGGCTTGTCCGCGTTGCCCCAATCAACATAATGGAGGCGCAGGCGCTGCGAGATGAAGGTGTTCGAGGTGGGGCCGAGGAGTGTCATCCGCCGTCTCTGCCGCAGGTGCGAACAGGCCGCAAGTGCGGTTTTGCGCAGATGGCTAGACCCGCTGCCGCCATGAGACGCGGGGACTAAAGCCAATCATCTCACCCGCACGGGCCGAGGAGAGCAGCGCCGCTTCCCCGGTAAGTCCTTCCGCCAGCGGCACGCCGGGGAAGTGCCGAGCCATGAGATCGCGCGAGGGGCAGCCCATCAGGTTGTCTGACGCAGCGATGATCATGGCCTCGTGGCCAGTGGTTTGCGCTTCGAGCGCACAGCGGCATGCCTCGGCGGCGTCCTCGGCGTCGATATAGCTCCACAGGTTCCACTTGCGGCTTGCCGGATCGCTCTGGATTTGTGGCAGTCCGGCATAGTCGTCCGCAACGTAGACGTTGGAGAAGCGCAGCGAGACGATGGCAAGGCCCGCGTGCCAGCGCGCAAACTCGTCGGCCATGGTCTCCCCCACGCGCTTGCCGAGCGCGTAGGACCAGTTGGGCAGCAGCGGGTGGGTTTCGTCGACGGGGGCAAAGAGGGGCGGTTCGGTAAAGGGGAGGCCGAGAATCGTCTCGCTCGAAGCCCAGACCACGCGGCCGATGCCAAGGCGCGCGGCGGCGGAGAAAACGTTGTAGGTGCCCATGACATTGATGCGGAAGGCCGCCTCGTCGGTCGTGGCGCCGGGCTTGGGAATGCCCGCGAGATGAAGCACGGCATCGAAGCGGCGTGCGGCGGTATCGACACCGGACAAGGCGCCCATGACCGCGCCGAAATCCGCGCAATCGAGGCGAACCGTGTCGTCACCATAGACCGAGCTGACGATATCGAACCCGGTCACGCGGTGGCCTGCCGCGCGCAGCGCCGCCACCACCACTTTGCCCAGTTTGCCGCTGCTGCCGGTGACCGCGATGCGCATGGCTTCTTACCGCTCCTTGGTGGCGCTGAAGGTCAGCTCCGGATTGCGTTCCTGCTGGTAACTCACGTCCCAGGCCGAGCGCGCCATGAACACCGGATCGCCGTCGCGGTCCTTGGCGAGGTTCGACAGGTTGAAATCGGCAAAGCTGCGCAAGGCCGTCTCGCTGCCCTTTAGCCAGCGCGCGGTATCAAAGGGTGATGGTTCGAGCACGGCCTCGACCTTGTATTCAGCTTCCAGCCGCGAAATCAGCACGTCGAGCTGGAGCTGGCCGACCACGCCAACGATCGATTGCGCGCCGATCTCGGGATAGAACACCTGGATCACGCCCTCCTCGGACAGATCGTCGAGCGCCTTCCTGAGCTGCTTGGTCTTGGTCGGGTCCTTCAACTGGACGCGGCGCAGGATTTCCGGCGCGAAATTCGGCAGGCCGGTGAAGCGGACGGTATTCTTTTCCGAAAGCGTATCCCCCACACGCAAGGTGCCGTGGTTGGGAATGCCGATGATATCGCCCGCCTCGGCGGTATCGGCGATCTCGCGGTCCTGCGCGAAGAACAGGATCGGCGAATGGACCGCGATGGGCTTGCCCAGCCCTGAGGGCGTCAGCTTCATCCCGCGCTTGAAGGTGCCCGAGACCATGCGCATGAAGGCGATGCGGTCGCGGTGCATCGGGTCCATGTTGGCCTGGACCTTGAACACGAAGCCGGTGACTTCGGGATGGTCGAGTTCGATCGTGCCGCTTTCGCTCGGCTGCGGGCGCGGCGGAGGCGCATGGCGGGCGATGGCGTCGATCATTTCCGCAACGCCGAAGTTCTTGAGCGCCGAGCCGAAGTAGACCGGCGTGAGGTCGCCGTTGCGATAGGCGGTGAGATCGAACTCGGGATAACCCATCTGCGCGAGCTCGATTTCCTCGGCGATATCGGGGGGAATCGCGCCCTCGGTCATCGGATCACGCTTGCCGAGGAATTCGCGGCTGTCGCCTTCGGGGCGGGCGATGGTCTGCGTCGCGAAATCGAGCACGCCTTCGAAAATGCCGCCCATGCCGATCGGCCATGACATCGGGCAGACATCAAGCGCGAGTGCGTCGGCCACTTCGTCGAGCGTTTCGAACACGGCGCGGCCTTCGCGGTCCACCTTGTTGACGAAAGTGATGATCGGCACCGAGCGCAGGCGGCAGACCTCGAACAGCTTGCGCGTCTGCGGCTCGATGCCCTTGGCCGCATCGATCACCATGATCGCGGAATCGACGGCGGTCAGCGTGCGGTAGGTGTCTTCGGAGAAGTCCTCGTGGCCCGGCGTATCGAGCAGGTTGAAGACGACGCCGTCCTTCTGGAAGGTCATCACCGAGGATGTGACCGAGATGCCGCGCTGCTGCTCGATCTTCATCCAGTCCGACCGGGCACGGCGAGCGGCGCCGCGCGCCTTGACCTCGCCGGCGAGGTGGATCGCGCCGCCTTGGAGGAGCAGCTTCTCGGTCAGCGTGGTCTTGCCCGCGTCGGGGTGCGAGATGATGGCAAAGGTGCGGCGATTGGAACTCATGCCGCGCCGCCTATACGGGACGGACCGCAACGTCCATGCGGAAGCTGCGCCTTGCGCCCGGCTCCAGCGACACCACGCCGGGCTTTTCGTGAAAATCGCCGCTGTAACCCTGTGGATCGGAATGGCCTTGCCACGGTTCGATGCAGATGTAGCGTGCGCCGGGGACCTGCCAGATGCCGAGCATCGGGGTGTCAGGGAAGGCGATATCGAGCGACGCGCCGCCGTCAGCACCGTACGACAGGCGGCGGCTGGCAAGTTCGCTCCAGATCAGCGCATCGGCGCGGAACAGCTCTGGATCGAGTGCGAGGTTGTGCCCGGCCACCGGCGTCGGAACACCCTCCGGCAGGAGCAGGCCCGTTGCCTTGTCGATGCGCCGGATCTGCTGCGGTTCCGCTTGTTCGAAGACAATGCGGTGATCTGCCTTGGCGCCGCCGCCGGGGAGCGGCCAGGCAAAGGCGGGATGGAAGCCGAAACTGAAGGGTAGCGCCACATCGCCGGTGTTGTGGACTGTGGCGACCATCGCCAGCGTCATCCCAGTAAGCGTGAAGGCCATCTCCAGCGCGAAGGCAAAAGGATAGGCTGCGCGGGTCTCGGCGCTATCCGTCAGCCGCAGCACGACCTGTCCGGTCCCAGCCGCGATCACCGTAAAAAGGCTGCGCCGGGCAAACCCGTGCTTGGGCATGGGGCGAGCCTGTCCATCAAGGCGCAGCATGTCTTCCGCCAGGGCGCCGACAATGGGGAACAGGAGCGGCGCGCGACCCGACCAGAAGGCGGGGTCGGCGTCGGTCATGTATTCGCGGCCCGCCGCATCGGTAAGCGACCACAGTTCGGCGCCGAAGGGGTTGATCCGGGCGGTCAACCCTTCGCTGGCAATGGCGATCAAATCGCTCATCGTCCCCTCGGCCCGTTCGCGGCTCAGGCTCGCAGCACACCGCCGAGCTTGGCGCCGGCTGCCACGATCCTGTCGGTGATCGCCTTCAGCGCCGCCTCGTCGTAGCTCTTCTCGACAGGCTGCAGCGTGACTTCGATGGCCAGCGATTTCTGGCCTTCCGGCACGCCCTGCCCCCGGAAATCGTCGAACACGCGGGCGGCGACGACATTGGCCTTGTCCGCCCCGCGCACCGCGCGCAGCAGATCGCCGGCGGGGAGGCCGGCCGGCACGAGGAACGCGTAGTCGCGCGTGACTGCCTGCAGCGCGGGCGGCGCGAAATGCGGGCGGGCGAAGCTGCCGGGGCCCTTGCGCGCGGGGATGCGATCAAGGAACAGCTCGACCACGGCAACCGGGCCGGACAAGTCGAAGACCTTGGCGGTGGCCGGGTGAAGCAGGCCGAAGCGGGCGAGCACTGTCTTGGGCCCGAGCCGCAAGGTGGCCGACTGGCCGGGGTGGAACTGGCTGCCCGCCTCGCCCATCACTTGCAGGTTCTCGACCGGTGCGCCCGCTTCGGCGAGGAGAGCGAGCGCCTCGGCCTTGGCGTCAAACGCATCGAAGGACTTGGCCTTGCCGGTCGCCCAGCCGCGCGGAGCGGCTTCGCCGGCGAGCACGACGGCAAGGCTCGGCTGTTCGTCGCTTGCGCCGCCCTCGCCACGCAGATAGCGGCGGCCGATCTCGAACAGGCGAACCGAAGTAGCACCGCGATCGAGATTGCGCCGCGCTGCGGAGAGCAAGCCCGGCAGCAGCGAGGGGCGCATGGTCTTGAGGTCTTCGGAAATCGGATTGGCGAGCGTCCAGAGGCCGCTATTGCCTTCCGAGAAATGCTCGGCCTCGCCTGTCGGCAGAAACGACCAGGTCACCGCTTCGTTCAGTCCGCGAGCGGCAGCAGCGCGGCGCACGCGGCGTTCCTGCATCTGCGCGGCGGTAGCGGTCGGCTTGGCGACGCCATCAGCGCGCGGCAGCGGGGTGGAGGGCACGGCGTCGAGGCCATGAACACGGATCACTTCCTCGACAATGTCGGGGGCGCCGTCGACATCCGGGCGCCAGGTTGGCACCGTCACGGTCCAGTCTTGCGCGACGTCGAAGCCGAGCGCGGCGAGGATGCGCTTCTGCTCGCCATTGGCGACATCGATCCCGCCGAGATTGCCGGCAAGTGCCGGATCATAGGCGAAGCTCTTGCGCGCGAGCGGAGGTTGGCCGGCGCGGATCAGCTCACTCGGCTCCCCGCCGCAGATCTCAAGGATCAGGCTGGTAAGGAGGTCCATCCCGGTATCGAGGAACGCGGGATCAACCCCGCGCTCGAAGCGGCCGCGCGCGTCCGAAGTGAGCGCGAGCGCCTGCCCGGTGCGGGCGATGTTTGCGGGGGTGAAATAGGCCACTTCGAGGAGGACGTCGGTGGTCGTCTCCGAACAGCCCGAATGCTCGCCGCCCATGATGCCGGCGATATCGTGAACACCCGCCTCGTCGGCAATCACGGTCATCCATGGCTGGAGCGCGTATTCCTTGCCATTGAGCGCAAGGCAGGTCTCGCCTTCCCGCGCCTTGCGGGCGCAAACCGCGCCGGCGAGCTTGGCAAGATCATAGGCGTGGGCCGGGCGACCATAGCCGAGCATGACGTAGTTGGTGATATCGACCAGCGCCGAGATCGGGCGCTGGCCCGCGCTCTTGAGGCGGTCCTGCAGCCATTGCGGGCTGGGGCCGTTCTTCACACCGCGGATCACGCGGCCGTAGAAGGCGGGGCAGCCTTGGGGATCGTCGGTGCGCACGTCTACCGGGCAGGGGAAGCTGCCGGGGACATGGGCGGTGTCGATGGGCTTCAAGACGCCGAGGCCCGCCGCCGCAAGATCGCGCGCGATGCCGTGGACGCCCATGCAGTCCGGCCGGTTGGGCGTGATCGCGACATCGAACACCGGGTCGGAACCGAGATAATCGGCGAAGCTGGTGCCGATGGGCGCATCGGCGGGAAGCTCGATGATGCCATCATGCTCTTCGCCGAGGCCGAGTTCGCGCGTCGAGCACATCATGCCGTTGGATTCGACGCCGCGGATGGCGGACTTGCGCAATTCCATGCCGTTGGCTGGAACCACTGCGCCGGGCAGACCCAGCACGCCGATGAGCCCGGCGCGCGCATTGGGCGCGCCGCAGACGACCTGGAGCGGGTTGCCATCTCCGAGATCGACCGAGAGCACCTGCAGCTTGTCCGCCTGCGGATGCCTGTCCGCCGTCAGGACGCGCGCGACGCGGAATTCCGTGAGTGCCGCCGAGGCATCCTCGACGCCTTCGATCTCCAGCCCGAGCGAGGTGAGCTTTTCAGCGATCGTGCGCGCATCGGCCTTGGTATCGAGCAGGGCCTGAAGCCAGGAGA
>Ga0315905_10002419_pt1 | contig 19646 bp, 15 predicted proteins | sample LakEriMetagenome_5_FD_203522 | JGI IMG/M metagenome (GOLD analysis project Ga0315905, IMG submission 203522) | Freshwater fungal communities from buoy surface, Lake Erie, Ohio, United States - Buoy 4 MA121 | ecosystem: Environmental > Aquatic > Freshwater > Lake | place: USA: Lake Erie, Ohio... | reverse complement strand
GTGGAACTAATGTCGTGCAAACTGCGTGTCCCTTGGCGATAGTTGCTAAGCGCGTTACGTGCACTCCGGTCAATTCGGAGAACGCTTTAGTTTCTTCTTCGCAAAGTGCTGGAAATTCGATTGCAACTTCGCCCATCGGGCAGTTGTGCTGGCAAATCTGAGTGGAGCCGTAAAGTCCTGGAGTCTCAGTTGCGGCAAAGCCATCTTGGTTAAGCGCATCAATCAAGGCCACGGCGCGTTTTTCGATAGTTTCTAGTTTGGAAATCTCTTTGTGACGCGAAACAAAATCTTTTGCAATTGAGCTCGCGAACTCGGTAACCGCGCCTGGACCTGCCGTGCTGCTTAAGTACTTAACCGCGCTCAATCCTAGGCTCTCTTGATGTTCACCAAATCTGGCACGTCCAGAAGCAGTAAGCATGAATACACGAGAAGGTCGACCTCGACCTCTTTTTGAATCAAGTGCAGCTGGACCATATGGGGCGCGCTCACTGGATTCAACTAAACCGGTTGCAAGTAGAAGATCCAACTGCTTGCGGACAGCAGCGCCGGTAAGTCTTAGGGTGTTTGCAATATCGGTGGCAGTTGACGGTCCAGCCTGCAAAAGGGTACGCGCAACGGTGGCTGCAGCCGATCCTTGGAATTTCACAACTTCATTGTTGCGTATATCGAGGTCTTTTGCACCTTAGGGCTCGCACCCAGTCAAGTACCCAATAAGCACTAAGCAGATAAGGCCTTTAGGCTGGAGGAATGACTCCCCCAAAACTGCGCAAATGGCAACATCGGACCCTAATTGCCAATTTGGTGGCGCAAGCCGGCATTGTCCTGACTGGCGCAACGGTACGTCTGACGGCCTCCGGATTGGGATGCCCAACTTGGCCAGAGTGCGTGGCTGGGTCAATAGCTCCAACTTCGGAGCAAACGGAGGCTTTCCATAAGTACATAGAGTTTGGAAATCGCCTTTTAACATTTGTTTTACTCTTAGTCGCCATTGCTGCCTTGTTTGCGGTTTACAAGCACAATCAGGATCGCAAACTTTCAGGGCTGCAAAAGCGTCGATCGTTAACAATTTTGGCTCTAGGGATTCTGGTTGGCATTTTCTTCCAAGCAATTCTCGGCGGTATCACCGTGCTTACTGGTTTGCATCCACTAATAGTCGCCGCGCACTTTATGGTTTCGATTGGTCTGATCACAATTGCAACCATGCTGCTTGTCAAAGCTCAGGAGTCGGGTGACGCTACCTCGCTGCAAGTAGCTCGACCAATAAATGTTGGAATGCGAGTTCACGTCTGGCTTGCTTTAACGGTCATTGCTCTGGGAACACTCGTTACCGGATCGGGTCCTCATGCTGGCGACACAAATGACATCGTGCGTCTTGGGTTTGAGTTCCGTGACATAACAACCGCGCACGCAGCATTGGTTTGGTTATTTGTCGGACTTACCTCAGGGCTTTTGGTAGCACTTCATGCCACATCTGCACCTAAGGCCGTTACTAAACAAGCTCGGTATGTGTTTGGAATTTGTATTGCACAAGGCATAGTTGGGTACACCCAATTCTTCACTGGGTTGCCATGGGGACTTGTCGCGTTACATGTACTTGGTGCGTGCTTACTTTGGATATTCAGCGTGAAGTTTTATTTAACTCGCAACACTCGCGGCTAAATTACAAAAAAGGGTCAATACCGATCGCTAAGAAAATCAGAGATAGATAAGAGATTGACCAATGGAAAAGGCGCATTGGGTTCAAGTCTTCCAAATCTTTTCGCACTCGGGACCGAAGTGCATACGCCTCGTAAACAAATAACGCGCCACTTACGATTGCAACCACAGAATAGAGCCAGTTCATTTCAGCTATCGGAATCAGTGCCAAAGTTGTTGCGACCATAACCCACGAGTACACAATGATTTGTTTAGCAACTTCGGCAGGTGTGTCAGTTACTGGCAACATGGGCACACCGGCTGCTGCGTAATCATCTTTGTACCTAAGAGACAACGGCCAGTAATGCGGCGGGGTCCAGAAGAAAACAATTAGAAATAAAATCACTGGGGCCCAGGAAATCGAACCAGTAACTGCGCTCCAACCAATCAAAACTGGCATGCATCCTGCTGCACCACCCCAAACAATGTTTTGAGATGTTCGGCGCTTAAGCAACATGGTGTACCCAATGACATAAAACGCGATTGCGAACGCTGCTAACGCAGCAGAAAGCAGGTTAACGGTAACGGCTAATACTGAAACGGACAGAACCGAGAGTGTCATCCCAAAGGCAACAGTTTTAGGACCAGAAATCTGCCCAGTTGCTGAAGGCCTATGTGCAGTTCGATGCATCATGGCGTCAATGTCGCGGTCAAGGTAGCAATTCAAGACGTTTGCACCACCGGCTGCCAAAGTTCCACCCAAAAGTGTCCAGCAAACCAGGGCCAAGGCTGGAAAGCCACCGGCAGCCAAGAACATAGTTGGAATCGTGGTAACCAAAAGCAATTCGATGATTCTTGGCTTTGTGAGGGCAAGGTAGGCCCGCCAAGTTGGGGCGATCCAGTTGGCAACATCTGAGTTGGCATTGCTCAAATCGTTTAGTTGCGCTGACACATTACGAGCCTACCTGCGCCTAACGCAAGTCGCGAACGCCCAGTAGATAACCTAGGTTCGTGAACAATTTCATCTGGACAGAACTCGACGACCAAGCCGTTACTGCCGCTCGTGGCCTAGCAATGGACAGTGTGCAAAAAGTAGGCAATGGTCACCCCGGCACCGCAATGAGTTTGGCACCGATGGCTTATCTATTGTTCCAAAAGTGGATCAACCATGATCCAGCTGATCCGAAATGGCATGGCCGCGATCGCTTTGTACTTTCTAATGGCCATAGCAGTATCACGCTTTACACTCAGCTTTTCCTGAGTGGCTACGGACTTGAACTCGATGATTTAAAGACATTTCGAACTTGGAATAGCAAAACTCCAGGACACCCTGAATTCGGTCATACCGATGGTGTTGAAGCAACAACCGGTCCCCTTGGCACTGGCTTAGCCACAGCAGTCGGTATGGCCATGGATGCTCGCTACGTTCGCAACTTACTTGATCCAAAAGCAGCTAAGGGCAAAAGTGTTTTTGACCACAAGATTTGGGTGATTGCTGGCGATGGTTGCTTGCAGGAAGGTGTTACTTCCGAAGCCTCGTCACTTGCTGGACATCAAAACCTCAGTGATCTGGTCGTGCTCTATGACGATAACCACATCAGCATTGAAGGTGACACTGCCGTTTCGTTCACTGAAGATGTCCTCGCGAGATACGTTTCTTACGGCTGGAATGTTAGCCATGTCGAGATGTTGGCATCCGGGGAAATAGATGTAGCTGCTTTGGATCTTGCGATTGCAAGTGCAGTTTCACAATCTGACAAACCCACACTAATTAGAGTGAGAAATGTAATTGGTTGGCCAGCTCCAAATCTAAAAAATACTGGAAAAATTCATGGTTCCGCATTAGGCGAAGCCGAAGTTACGGCGACTAAGGAATTACTTGGTCTTGACCCAACTAAGACTTTCGAAATTTCAGATGAGTTACTTGCACATACTCGACAAGTTGCAGCTAGAGGCAGCGAAAGTCGTGCGCATTGGGAACAGCAGTTCTCAGACTGGGCCAACAAAAATGTTGAGGCGGCAAAGACATTCGCACGCCTAGCAGCTCGCGAGTTACCGGCTAATTGGCACGCAGTGTTACCTAAATTTGAACTGGGCACATCCGTAGCGACTCGCAAGGCATCTGGTGACACCATAAATGCGATCGCACAAGTGTTGCCAGAACTATGGGGTGGTTCTGCCGATTTAGGTGACAGCAATTTGACGACTATCGAACATGGTGGATCTTTCTTACCTAGCTCTAGTTCGATGTCTGGTGCCTCTGAGGGTGGACGCATAATTCACTACGGCATTCGTGAATTCGCCATGGCTTGTGCCATGAACGGTATGGCACTTGGTGGTTTGACGCGGCCGTTCGTCGGCACTTTCCTAGTTTTCAGTGACTTCATGCGTGGTGCAGTTCGGCTTTCTGCGTTAATGGATTTACCTGCAACTTACGTATGGACACATGATTCCATTGGCCTAGGTGAAGATGGACCAACACATCAGCCTGTTGAGCATCTATGGGCACTGCGCGCCATCCCAAACTTGTACGTAATTCGACCAGCAGATGCTAATGAAACTGCTACTGCTTGGCGAATTGTTTTGGAAACTAATAAGCCATCAGGACTTTGCCTGTCACGTCAAAATTTGCCAGTGATTGATTCGCCTGCAACAACTGACGTATCTTTAGTTAGTCGAGGTGCTTATGTGATTTCCGAAAGTTCCACTGCGCCGAGCGTAATTTTGATTGCCACGGGATCTGAAGTTTCAATTGCCCTGTCGGCTCAGAAGACTTTAGAGTCAAGTGGTGTTTCAACGCGAGTTGTGTCAGCACCTTGTTTGGAATGGTTTGACGCTCAAGATGCTCAGTACCGCGAGTCTGTCCTGCCAAGCAAAGTAAAGGCTCGAGTTTCAATTGAAGCTGGGATCGCACAGGGTTGGTGGAAGTATGTTGGTTCACACGGTCGATGCATAAGTTTGGAACATTTTGGAGCGTCCGCAGGCGCTGAAAAACTTTATTCCGAATTTGACATTACTGCTGAAGCGGTAGTTGCTGCAGCCCAAGAAATACTTAACTAATTATTTTCCGCGCAACTTAGCAAGGGCTTCGTCAAGAATTCCTTTGCCATCTTTGTCGTTGCGACGTTCTTTTACGTAAGCCAAGTGAGTTTTGTAAGGCTCTGTCTTTGCTAGAACTGGTGGGTTGTCCTTGTCAGTTCCAGCTGGCATGCCACATTTTGGGCAATCCCACTCTTCTGGAAGCTCTGCGTCATGAGCAAAACTAGGAGTGGTTTCGTGTCCTGAGGCGCAGTAAAACGGTAGATAGATGCGGGGTGCAGCATCGCCACGCTCTGCTTCTCCCATCGGACCTGCTCCAACGCGACTACCTCGGATTGCACTACCACTTGCCATGATTTACTCCTGATTGCTTACGCGGTTTTTAATAACAAGCCAAGACCAACAATTGTTGCAGTCCAAACCAAAGCTAATGCGATCGTGATTCGATCGAGGTTACGTTCTGCGACAGACGAGCCACCAAGTGATGAACTCATGCCGCCACCGAAAAGATCGGATAGTCCCCCGCCTTTTCCCTTGTGCAGTAAAACTAAGGCAATCAACAAAAGACTAGTAATAGCCAAAAGGACTTGAAACGCTGCAATCATTGGTCACCTGCTAAATAGTGGTACATGGAAACGAACATCCCCATTCTACGCGTGCATTCGATAGCGACAAACCGACACGAATTCATCGGGATCTATCGAAGCCCCGCCTACTAGGCCGCCATCAATGTCGGCCTCAAACATCAGGGCTGCCACGTTATCCGACTTCATGGATCCACCATAAAGAATCCGGGTTTGGTCGGCTGCGGAGCCATGCACTTCCCTAATTCGGGCTCTAATTGCGCCACAGACTTCCTGGGCATCAGCTGGGGTGGCCACTTCCCCAGTTCCAATTGCCCAGACGGGTTCATATGCAATCACCAGATTTGCAACATCCTTAGCGGCAATGCCAGCAATCGCGGCATCTAGTTGCTCAAGTGTGAAAGCAACATGATCGCCTGCTTTGCGAACTTCAAGCCCTTCGCCAACACACACGATCGGTATCAAGTTATTTCGCAACGCAGCCTGTGTCTTGAGGTTCACTATCTGATCGTCTTCACTGTGGTAACTGCGACGCTCTGAATGACCCACAATCACAAAAGTGCAGCCCAGTTTGGCTAACATCACACCCGATATCTCGCCAGTGAATGCTCCCCTATCAGCCTTAGCAATGTCCTGAGCGCCATACTTCAGCGCGATCTTGTCACCATCCACCAGAGTCTGGACCGACCTGATGTCAGTGAACGGTGGGATAACCGCGATGTCAAGTGAGGCAAAATCATCAGGTTTGAATGTGTAAGCCAGTTTCTGAACCAATGCGATTGCCTCGATGTGATTGAGGTTCATTTTCCAGTTGCCAGCCATTAACGGGGTGCGTGCCATTTAGTTGTCCTCCAGGACTAATAAGCCAGGCAATTCTTTGCCTTCTAAAAATTCCAAACTTGCGCCGCCGCCAGTTGAGATGTGTGAGAACCCAGACTCCTTGATTTCCAAGAGTCGAATTGCAGCCGCAGAATCGCCGCCACCAACTATGGTCAGCCCTGAATTCTTTGTCATTGCAACTGCGATCGCTTTCGTGCCAGCAGCAAAAGCTGGCATCTCAAATACGCCCATCGGACCATTCCAGATAGTGGTTTTGGCATCAGCCAAATTGTTTTCAAATAGTTGAATAGTTTCTGGTCCAATGTCCAAGCCCATCCAACCATCTGGAATGCTTTGCACCGATACGCATTGACTATTTGCGTCGGCAGCGAATGCATCAGCCACCATTATGTCTACTGGAAGCACAATTTCAACGTTTAGCTCCTTGGCTCGATCCAAAATCTCGGCAACATTGTCAATCTGATCGGTTTCAAGTAGTGAAGACCCAACCTGATGGCCCTGTGCGGCTAGGAATGTAAAGCACATACCGCCACCAATCAACAGTCGGTCGACACTAGCGATCAAATTATCGATCACTTTAAGTTTGTCGCTGACTTTAGAGCCACCAAGAACCACAACATATGGACGTTCTGGGCCATTCAAAACCTTGGCAAAAACGTCCGCTTCTGCCTTAACTAATAAACCGGCTGCATGTGGAAGTTCTCGGGCTAAATCTGTCACAGATGCTTGTTCTCGATGTACCACGCCAAAACCATCACTGACATAAATATCACCGAGTGCGGCCCAAGCCTTGGCCAATTCTTTTCGCGAATTAGCATCGCCAGTTTCACGTTCATCGAATCGAACATTCTCAAGCATTGCGATTTGACCATTGGCGAGTTTTGAAACCGTGTCTTGCGCACTTTTGCCACAAACATCATGTGACAGATCAACATTGCATCCCAGAAGTTCACCTAACCGAGTTGCTGCCGGTGCCAAAGAATACTGCGGTTCTGGCTTACCTTTCGGGCGGCCAAGATGTGCCAGCACAACCACTCGTGCACCTCGTTCCAGCAGATTCGCAAGAGTTGCCACGCTAGCTCGGATTCGACCATCATCCGTTATTTTTTCGCCATCGAGGGGCACATTTAAATCGCACCTTACGAAAACTACTTTGCCCGAAACTTCTAGGTCGTTTATGCCACGAATCATAAAACTAGAGTTTGGATCCGACGAACTTTGTAATGTCTACCAGTCGGTTTGAGTAGCCCCATTCGTTGTCATACCAGCCAACGACTTTGATGGTATTTCCTATCGCAATGGTGAGCGAAGCATCAAAAATACATGAGGACGGGTCAGTCACAATGTCAGAGGAAACAATTGGATCCTCGGTGTAACTGAGGTATCCCTTAAGGGCGCCTTCGGCTGCGGCTTTGACTACAGCATTAACTTCCTCTTTGGTCGCAGATTTCTTGAGAACTGCCGTTAAGTCTGTAGCTGAACCAGTTGGTACTGGTACACGCATGGCATACCCATCTAGCTTGCCTTTGAGTTCTGGCATTACTAGGCCAATGGCTTTAGCAGCACCAGTTGTAGTCGGGATTAAATTTGTAGCTGCTGCCCGGGATCGACGTAAATCTGGATGCGGGAAATCTAGAATTACTTGATCGTTGGTGTAGGCGTGGATTGTTGTCATCAAACCATGATCAATACCAAATGCATCATGAATTGCTTTGGCCATCGGAGCTAAACAGTTAGTAGTGCAGGATGCGTTAGAAATTATGTGATGGTTCGCAGGATTATAAGTTTCGTGATTAACACCCATCACGATCGTTACATCTTCATTACTGGCTGGAGCCGAAATGATTACTTTTTTGGCACCCGCAGAAATATGTGCGCTCGCCTTAGTAGCGTCAGTGAAGTGGCCGGTTGATTCGATCACAATGTCTGCGCCCAAGTCGCCCCATGGCAACGAACCTGGATCTCGCTCGGAAGTTACCGTTATGGATTTGCCGTCAACAACTATCGAGTCGTCTGTGAATGTGACTTCTTTACCCAGGCGACCAAGTATCGAGTCGTACTTGAGTAAGTGGGCCAAAGTCTTGTTATCAGTTAGATCATTAATTCCAACTATTTCGATGTCTGCGTTGGTTGCTGAGATAGCGCGAAAGTAATTGCGACCAATTCGGCCAAAACCGTTAATTCCAACGCGAACAGTCATCTGTTGTACTCCTATAACTAGGCCAAAACCGTACGTTTAGGTGCGGTGTTATTGATCGAGCATATCAGCAGTTAGGCCAGCTTCGGTGTTAGGGATGCCCAACTCTGATGCTCGTTTGTCCGCCATTGCTAACAATCGACGAATCCTGCCAGCGATTGCATCTTTAGTCATTGGTGGATCAGCAAGTGCACCTAGCTCTTCCAGGCTCGCTTGCTGGTGCGTAACGCGCAACTGTCCGGCTTCTAATAGATGCGTTGGAATCTCATCACCCAAAATTTCAATTGCTTTGGCAGCCCTGGCTCCGGCCGCAACTGCAGCTCGGGCCGATCGACGAAGATTGGCATCATCAAAGTTAGCTAGTCGATTAGCCGTGGCACGTACTTCACGGCGCATACGCCGCTCTTCCCACGCCAACACGGACTCGTGTGCGCCGATGCGAGTTAGAAGTGCGCCGATAGCGTCACCATCACGAATCACAACTCGATCTACACCGCGAACTTCCCGAGCCTTAGCAGCAATACCAAGGCGTCTAGCACTACCTACTAATGCAAGCGCTGCTTCCGGGCCTGGGCAAGTTATTTCGAGCGAAGATGACCTGCCAGGTTCAGTTAGAGAGCCATGTGCCAAAAATGCTCCGCGCCAGGCTGCTTCGGCATCGCACAAACTTGCTGAGACAATGTGGGGAGGTAAGCCGCGGATTGGGCGCCCACCACCATCTACGAGTCCAACCTGTTTGGCTAGGTGTTCGCCTTCGGTTGCAACTCGAACTAGATAGCGGCTCCCCTTGCGAATGCCAGCACCTGATAAAACGGAAACTTCGCTTTCGTGTCCAAATATCTCAGCCAAGTCGCGACGCAATCTACGAGCAGCTTGGCCGGTATCTAGTTCTGCTTCAACAACGATTTTGCCGCTGACAATGTGTAGTCCACCTGCAAACCGAAGCAAAGCGGAAACTTCGGCCTTGCGACAGCATTTTTTAGTTACCGGGAGACGACTTAGTTCGTCCTTTACTGCTGCTGTCATTGCCATGGGCTTATCCTTTCATGAGCGAATATTGAACTGAACGCCGAGGCTAAGAGTTCTGGATCGTGCTGATCAGTTGGTCCTTGGGCCTTAGCTAACGGCGCTAAAACTAACCGCGCACCTGAGGCGGCTGAAAGTTCCTGGAGTCGCTCTTCGGTTCCAGCGAGATCCTGTCCCACGTGATCAATGTCTGCCAGCACCACGTCAAGTCTGAAATCTGGATAGCTTTTAGCCAAGACTTCTAGATATCTACAAGCTGAGTATCCTTCAGTCTCGCCAGACTGAGGTTTCAAGTTGATGACCAGAACTCGGGCTGCTGTCGTTTCATGAAGCGCTTGGGCCATTTGCGGAACCTGAAAGTGCGTAAGCACACTGGTATACCAAGATCCTGGTCCTAATACGACAAAGTCGGCATGTCTTACGGCTGCCACTGCCTGCTCGCAAACCTCAGGATTCTTGGGAGCTAGACCGATCGATTGAATTATGTGTGGTGTGGTTGCAACTTGCACTTGACCGCGCACCTGTTGGGTCTGGCCGGCAGGTGTTAATACCTCAGCATAAATTTCAAGTGGCTCAATACACAGTGGCAAAACTTTACCCTTTGCGTCTAACAGTCTGGCAACCCAATCCAGACCTTCAACCAGGTCGTCGGTCTCTTCCCACAATGCAGTGATCAAAAGATTGCCAAGTGAGTGTCCATCTAGTTCACCTTTTGAGGAAAACCTGTGTTGTAAAACTCTTGCCCAAGTTGAACCCCAGGTATCGTCTCCACAGAGTGCCGCCAATGCCATTCGCAAATCCCCCGGTGGCACAATTCCAAACTCTTCGCGTAATCTGCCGCTACTGCCGCCGTCATCGCTTACGCCCACTACTGCAGTTAAATGCGGCGTGACTCGACGTAAAGCTCGCAGAGTTGCAGACAATCCATGACCGCCGCCTAGTGCAACGACATCAACTGAGCGCATGGGTGCGCCGGGCATCTATTCACGTCCCAGGTCGCGATGAACTACTCGTACTTCTACGCCGGATTTCACTAGCCGAGCCGAGAGATTTTCGGCCATCGCAACACTTCGATGTTTACCACCTGTGCAACCCATGGCAATGGTTACAAATCTTTTACCTTCTCGAAGGTATCCATCCTCGACTAAATTAATGAGCTCTGCATACTTGGTTAAGAAATCTTGCGCCTGATCTGAGGCCACGACATAGTCATTAACAGCCTCATCCAACCCGTTCAAATCTTTCAAGTCAGCGTCCCAATAAGGGTTAGGCAAGAATCGCAGGTCAGCAACTAAATCAGCGTCAACTGGAATTCCATATTTAAAGCCAAATGACATGACTGTGGCTCGTAACGCCACATCGTTATCATCGCCAAAGGACGCTTCAATCGATCTTCGCAACTCATGCACGTTTAAGTTGCTGGTGTCGACAACAATGTCAGCATCTGCCCGCAAATCGCTTAGCAAACTTCGTTCTCGCTGCACAGCGCCTAACAGGCTGTCGTCTCGTTGCAATGGATGTGGGCGCCGGGAAGATTCGTATCTGCGAACTAGGGCCTCATCACCAGCCTCGAGGAATAGCACCCGTAAGTCATGGCCAGCTGCCTTGATTGCGGCCAACGAATCTCGAAGTTCTTCAAAAAGTTGCCCGCCTCGAACGTCTGCAACAACTGCGACTTTTCGAGAGCCAGTTCGCTGAGCTACGTAGTCAACGACGTTTGTCATCAGAGTCGGCGGAAGGTTATCAACTACAAACCATCCGATGTCTTCAAGTGTTCTAGTTGCTGTTGACCTTCCAGCACCAGACATACCGGTAACCAAAACGACGTCAATTTGAGTATCACTCACGATTCAATTATCTCGCCTGTAGCGGTGTTCACTGCCAAATCCCCCGGATTTTCCTGATTCAAAAACGACCAGATTTGTTCAGCTTGGATTCCACCAATCCCAGGCACCTCGGTCAATTCGATAATCGAAGCTGCAGCAACTTTTTTAAGTGATCCAAAATGTGCCAGAACTGCCTTCTTTTTAACTGGTCCCAAACCTGGAACTTCGTCGAGCACGCTATCTACCATTCCTTTAGACCGTCGGTTTCGATGCAAGGTAATAGCGAAGCGATGTGCTTCATCGCGCACGCGCTGGAGCATAAACAATGCCTCACTGTTACGTGGCAGGATAACTGGATACGTGGCACCTGGTTTCCAAATTTCTTCCATGCGTTTTGCCAGCCCGACTACGTGCATGTTGCCAACCCCGGCAACTTCTAGAGCTTTGGCAGCAGCATTTACTTGAGGTAGTCCACCATCGATCACCAATAAGTTTGGTCGATATGGTCGCTTCTCATCGTGTTCCTTGAATCTGCGCGCAACTACTTGGGCAATGGACGCCGTGTCATCTCGCGGATCTTCGATTATGAACTGTCGGTAGTCCTTTTTCTTTGGAATTCCATCCTCAAAAACCACGAGCGATGCGACAACATTGGTTCCCGAGATGTGGGAAACATCGATACATTCAATTCGAAGTGGCGCATCAGGCAAACCAATGGCTTGTTGAATTTCAGCCAGTGCTTTACTTCTGGTCACCAAGTCCGTGGATCGTTTAGTTTTGTGAAGTCCGAGTGCTTGTCCAGCATTTACTACAACGGTTTCCATAAGCATTTTTTTATCGCCTCGGGCCGGCACCCGAACACTGATTTGGGCTTCGCGGATTGTTCCCAAAAGTTCCGCCAAACTTATTGCGCTTTCAGGCTCATGACTAACGAGTACCTCCGTTGGAATTTCTTCCTTGGTGGCTGTTGCGTAAATGTGCATCAAGGCATCAGTCATTAAGGTCTGGCTCGTTGCGTCAACTGGGTTTTCCATAATGAAGCCACGTTGCCCAACTATTCGTCCACTTCTGACTGAGAACACTTGGACGGCCGACTGAAGTTCATCATGATGCAGGCCAACGATGTCGGCAAACGTGTCATCTGGTAAAACGACAACGCTTTTCTCGAGAACTCTCTCCAAGGCAGCTAAGTCATCTCGTAGCACGCTTGCTTGTTCATAATCTTGCGCAATTGAGGCTTCACTCATTCGCCGAGCAATGTCAGTCATTATCTCTTTGGAGTTACCAGACATAAATGACATAAGTTGTTTTACTAAATCTCGATGACCAATTTCATCGATCTTTCCAACACATGGCGCACTGCAGCGATCAATGTGAGCCAACAAACATGGTCGACCTGCCGCCTTGGCGTTTCTAAAAACTCCCGAAGTACAACTGCGAACTGGGAAAACTCGGAGTAAGTGATCTAGTGAGTCTCGAATCGCCCATGCCTGCACGTAAGGGCCAAAGTAAGTAACACCCTTGCGCTTATCTCCTCGGTAAACAAAAGCCCTTGGAAACTCCTCTTGAGTAGACAGCGCTAAATATGGATAACTTTTGTCATCTCGATATCTGACATTGAAGTTCGGATCAAATTCCTTGATCCAGGCATATTCAAGTTGAAGGGCCTCAGTTTCAGTTCGTACCGTAACCCAATCCAAACTCCGTGCCGTTGTCACCATAGTTTGAGTTCTAGGATGCAAGTCACTTGCAAAATAGGAATTGATTCGATTCTTTAAATTTTTGGCTTTACCAACATAAATCACTCGATCTTGGAAATCTCGCCAACGATAAACCCCAGGGCTAGTTGGGATTTCCGATGGCTTATCCGTAATCTGCACGAGAACTACTTGGTTACTGACTTTCCAGCTGCGGATTTTTTAGCTGGCACTGGTTTGACTGCTTTGACTGTGCTCTTAGCCGTCGTTGATTTCGAGGGTTTAGCTGACTTTGCAGCGTCTAGCTCTAAAAGTGGCTTTAGGAATCTTGCAGTATGACTCGTGGCATGACTAGCAACTTGCTCTGGCGTACCAGTAACCACGACTTTGCCGCCACCTGATCCGCCTTCTGGCCCCATATCAATAACCCAGTCCGCAGTTTTGATTACATCTAAATTGTGCTCAATCACAATTACGGTATTGCCTTTTTCAACCAAGGAATGCAGAACTATCAGCAATTTCCTGACATCTTCAAAATGCAGTCCTGTTGTCGGCTCATCCAATACATATACTGTGCGACCAGTTGAGCGTTTCTGCAGTTCCGATGAAAGTTTCACTCGCTGGGCTTCGCCACCACTTAGGGTCGTGGCGGGTTGCCCAAGTCGCACGTATCCAAGTCCAACGTCTACGAGAGTTCTAAGGTGCCGAGCAATTGCCGGGATACTTGCGAAAAATTCAAGCGCTTCTTCAACTGGCATGTTAAGCACATCAGAAATCGACTTATTCTTGTAATGAACTTCCAAGGTTTCTCGGTTGTATCGGGCACCGTGACAGACTTCGCATGGGACATATACATCTGGCAGGAAGTTCATTTCGATCTTTAGCGTGCCATCGCCAGAGCAAGACTCACAACGGCCGCCCTTAACGTTAAATGAGAATCGGCCTTGTTGATATCCCCGCATCTTTGATTCTGGAGTTTCGGCAAAAAGTTTTCTAACGTGGTCGAATACTCCGGTATAGGTAGCTGGATTAGATCGAGGTGTGCGCCCAATCGGACTCTGATCAACATGGACTACCTTGTCCAACCGCTCCACGCCATCAATCTTTTTGTGACGACCTGGGACAGTGCGAGCTCCATTTAAATCGCGAGCCAGGACGTTGTACAAGATGTCGTTAATCAGAGTTGATTTACCTGATCCCGATACACCAGTCACAGCAGCGAACACTCCAAGTGGGATGTCGACTTTCACATCGGCCAAATTGTGTTCCTTGGCACCATGAATCGTAAGTACCTTGGTTGCGTCAACTGGTCGGCGAATCTGTGGTACTTCAATTGACCGCTTACCAGACAAGTACTGACCCGTAATTGATTCCTTAGTGTTAAGCAGTTGTTCGTAAGATCCACTAGACACTACATGGCCACCGTGTTCACCAGCTCCTGGACCAATGTCTACGATCCAGTCAGCCGTGCGAATTGTGTCCTCATCGTGTTCGACGACAATCAAAGTGTTACCAAGGTCCCGCAGTCGAATCAAAGTTTCAATTAATCGGTGATTATCACGCTGATGAAGTCCGATGCTAGGTTCATCCAAAACATAAAGCACTCCAGTTAAACCGCTGCCAATTTGGGTAGCTAGCCGAATGCGTTGCGCTTCACCACCGGCCAGTGAGCCTGCTGATCTTTCCAGCGAGAGGTAATCAAGTCCCACATCAATCAGGAAGGCCAGACGTTCGTTAACTTCTTTAAGAACCCGATCTGCAATCGCACGCTCTCTGGGCGAAAGTTCAAGTTTCTTTAAGAACTCGGCACACTCGCCTATCGGAAGTTGCGCAATCTGGGCGATGCTCTTGTCGTTAAGTGTCACGGCTAGGGATAGCGGTTTTAATCTCGCTCCGCCACATGCTGGGCAAGGCACTTGGCGCATGTAGCCTTCAAGCTTCTCTCGACTGGAGTCGCTTTCAGACTCTTGGTGCTTGCGTTCGATGTATTGAATTACACCTTCGAACCCAGTCGAATATGTCCGCTGACGACCGTATCTATTTTTGTACTTGACTTGAACTTCGTGGTCATTGCCCTGCAGCAATGCGGTACGTGCTTTCACAGGCAATTTCTTCCAAGGCACATCTAAGGCAAAACCCAATTCATTCGAAAGCGCCTTAGTCAACCTAAAGAAGTAGTCAAAAATATGGCCCGATGCCCAAGGATCAATGGCGCCTTCTTCAAGCGTTAGATCTGGGTTTGGAATTACTAGCTCGGGATCTACTTCCATTTTGTTTCCAAGGCCAGTGCATTCTGGGCAGGCACCAAATGGTGAGTTAAATGAAAATGATCGAGGTTCAAGTTCTTCAAATTGATTTCCGTCATACAAGCAAACTAGATGTTCACTAAACATCCGTTCGCGTTCTGGATCATCTTCTGGTAGATCTACAAACTCAAGGGTCACTAGTCCACTTGATAGACGTAACGCAGTTTCGACGCTGTCAGTTAGTCGTCGGACAGCATCAGACTTTACTGCCAACCGATCTACCACAACTTCAATGGTGTGCTTTTCTTGTTTCTTTAACTTTGGGGGTTCTTCAAGTGGATAGACCACGCCATCGATTCGTGCTCGAGCAAATCCTTGAGTCTGCAGACTTCTAAACAACTCTGCATATTCACCTTTGCGCTCTCGAATGACCGGCGCTAAAAGCTGAAATCTAGTTCCCTCTTCAATTTCAAGAATGCGGTCCACAATCTGTTGTGGTGATTGCCTAGCAATAGGCCGCCCACAATCCGGGCAATGTGGTCGGCCAGCACGCGCAAATAACAATCGAAGGTAATCGTAAACTTCGGTGATTGTTCCAACTGTAGAACGTGGATTGCGGTTTGTGGATTTTTGATCAATTGAAACAGCTGGCGACAGACCTTCGATGAAGTCGACATCTGGCTTATCCATCTGGCCAAGAAACTGCCTGGCATAGGCCGACAACGATTCAACATACCGGCGCTGGCCTTCGGCGAAGATCGTGTCAAAGGCCAGAGAGGATTTTCCCGAGCCCGAAAGCCCGGTGAAAACAATGAGGGAATCCCTCGGTAGATCAATGTTTATGTCTTTGAGGTTGTGCTCGCGAGCCCCTCGGACGATTAATTGATCAACCACATCCCTATGTTAGTTGTCGGTGTCCTTTGGTGCATCGCAGATCCGATCACATGCACCCGAGCGAATCCTTAGCTTTGCGAATCCTCTGGCCCAAGGTGGTCAATGCCTTCGCCGCGGTGTGCCTCGGACTCTTCAATTGCGTGAGAAATCTCGGAGTGCTTAGCCAATTCCGGAGAGCGGCGAACTGCAATGAGACTTGTAATTACGGTGACCCCTAATACGGTTGCAATGAAGGTCAAAGACTGAGCAATCGTTACATGAGGTGGGTGAAGGTCAGTTGTGCCATCGAGTGCTTCCAGGAAGAGCTTGATTGCGATGAATCCCAGAATAATTGCTAAGCCTCGCGCAAGATAGATGATCTTTGCTAGCAGTCCATCGAGCAAGAAATACAACTGGCGTAATCCCATCAGCGCGAATGCATTGGCTGCGAATACTAGGTAGGGCTCTTTAGTAAGGCCAAAGATCGCCGGGATTGAATCCAGCGCAAAAAGTAAGTCAGTGGTTCCAACTGCAAGAATCACAACAAAAAGCGGTGTGATGAATCGTTTGCCATCGATCTTCACGGATAGTTTGGTGCCGACATATTCACGAGTAGTTGCAACGTACTTTTCAATAAGCCGAATGAGTCCATTGCCTTCTGGGTCAGGCTCTTCATCATGGGAGCGCCAGATTGAAATGGCGGTGTAAAGCAAGAAAGCTGCGAACACATAAAACGTGGCAGCAAATCTGGATATCGCTGCTGCGCCGACTACGATCAGGACACCTCGCAACACAATCGCTATTGCAACGCCGATTAGTAGCACTCGGTGCTTCAACATTTCAGGCACCGCGAATGAAGACATTAAGACGATAAAAACAAAAAGATTATCTACGGAAAGGCTGTACTCGGTAATCCAACCAGCCAGGAATTGTTGCCCGTATTCAGCTCCAAAATAGTTCCAGACAAATACCGCAAACAACAACGCTGCAATTATGTAGGCAATTACCCAGCGGGCTGCTTGCTTCGGGCCAAAAACATGTGGTCTGGCGTCCACAACCACAAAATCTAGAATGAAGGCTGCGGCCAGGACACCGAGGGTGATAACCCAGATGGTGGTAGAAACATTCATTGATCAACCATACCCATAGCAGTTAAAACTAAACGTGACCGGCCTGCGACATTTGTCGAAGTTCCTTCTTCAGCTCATGGATTTCGTCACGCAAACGTGCGGCCACTTCAAACTGCAATTCGCTAGCCGCAGTGCGCATCTGTTCTGACAACTGGTCAATCAAATCACCCAGATCTCGAGCTGGAATGCTACGAAGATTTTCCCGGATCGAAGTTGGAATCCTGACTCCCGATTTTTGGTCCGCCATAAACAATTCAGTGTCATCGTCTTCTCTGGAAATCAAATCTGTAATGTCTGCAATCTTCTTGCGTAAAGGTTGTGGATCCAGCCCATGCTCTAAGTTGTAGGCAACTTGCTTTGCTCGTCGGCGGTTGGTTTCATCAATTGCTACTCGCATAGAGTCTGTAATTTTGTCCGCGTACATGTGCACTTCACCAGAAACATTGCGAGCAGCCCGACCGATGGTTTGAATCAGGCTGCGATGACTTCGCAGGAATCCTTCTTTGTCGGCGTCCAGGATCGCAACCAAAGAAACTTCAGGCAGATCCAGACCTTCACGCAATAAGTTAATACCGATCAGTACGTCATACTCACCCAGTCTGAGCTCTCGCAGTAGCTCAACACGTCTTAAGGTATCTACTTCTGAGTGCAGGTACCGCACTCGAATCCCCTGCTCAAGTAGGTAGTCAGTTAGGTCTTCAGACATCTTTTTAGTAAGTGTGGTGACAAGTACGCGAGTGCCATTCTCGGCGCGAATTCGAATTTCATGAATTAGATCATCAATTTGACCCTTAGTTGGCTTAACAATAATTTCTGGATCAACCAGCCCAGTTGGTCTAATGACTTGCTCAACGACATCATTGTCGACAATGCCAAGTTCGAAAGGGCCTGGTGTCGCTGAAAGATAAACCGTTTGGCCAACTCGTTCGAGGAACTCCAGCCACTTCAACGGACGATTGTCCATCGCACTTGGTAAGCGGAAACCATGTTCAACTAGAGTCCGCTTTCGTGAGGCGTCTCCTTGATACATTGCGCCAATTTGTGGCACTGTGACATGACTTTCATCGATAACTAGTAGAAAATCTTCTGGGAAATAATCCAGCAGGCAGTTTGGTGCCGAGCCTTCTTCGCGACCGTCAATGTGCCTAGAGTAATTCTCAATGCCAGAGCAAAAGCCAAGATTTTGCATCATCTCGATGTCATATGAAGTTCGCATCTTGATCCGCTGGGCTTCAAGTAACTTGCCTTGGCTTTCGAGTTCCGGGATTCGGATCGCAACTTCGGCTTCAATTGCTGAAATTGCTTTATTCATCCGTTCTGGGCCAGCCGTGTAGTGCGAAGCTGGAAAAATGTAGATTTCACTGTCATCGGTCAGGATTTCACCGGTTACTGGGTGAAGTGACATTAAGCGATCAATGTCATCTCCAAACATCTCGATGCGAACTGGATGCTCTTCATAAACGGGGTATACCTCAATGGTGTCGCCACGAACCCGAAACGTTCCGCGAGTGAATGCAATGTCGTTTCGGTTGTATTGAATGTCAACCAATCGCCTAAGGAGGGAATCTCGATCCAAGCTCTCCCCGACTTTAAGGCGAACCATTCGATCCACATATTCTTGCGGTGTACCTAGACCGTAAATACAGGAAACACTGGCTACAACTATTACATCGCGTCGCGTCAACAAGCTGTTAGTAGCGCTATGGCGAAGTCGTTCTACTTCTTCGTTAACAGAAGAATCTTTTTCAATAAAGGTGTCACTTTGCGGTATGTAAGCTTCTGGTTGGTAATAATCGTAATAGGACACAAAGTATTCAACCGCATTATTTGGTAGCAGTTCCCGAAACTCATTCGCAAGTTGGGCTGCGAGCGTTTTATTCGGTGCTAATACAAGTGTTGGGCGCTGCAGTCGCTCAATCAACCATGCAGTAGTTGCACTTTTTCCAGTGCCGGTGGCACCCAGCAAAACTACGTCTTTCTCGCCCTTGAGGATGCGACGCTCAAGTTCGGCAATTGCAGCAGGTTGATCACCGGCTGGAACAAATTCACTTATGACCTCAAACGGTGCAACGGTTCGTTGCAAGTCAGTAATTGGGCGAGTCATGACTTAAGACTACGCCGAAAGTTGTTGCCACACCTTGGTGACGTTATCCCGTAACTCTTGAAGTGAGCCATTGTTGACAACGACAAAGTCCGCTACCGCAGCTCGCTGATCATCAGAAACCTGATTTGCAAGTCTGGCTTCGATGTCGCCCATTTCAAGCCCACGATCTACCAGACGTTGCTTGCGAATGTCTAGATCGGCGAAAACCATCAGAACACTGTCGAATTGATTTTGCAGCTGCTTCTCAACTAGTAGCGGGGTGTCATAAACCACAGTCGCAGTATTCGGAAGTGATTCACGGATCTGTGCCACTCGAGCAATTACTGCGGGGTGAACGATTTCTTCTAGTTGCGACAGTTGGTCGGCGTCTTGGAAAACCAGTTCTGCCAACTTCTTTCGATCGATATTTCCTGAGGTATCTAAAACCCCATCACCGAACTTGTGGATTA
>Ga0315905_10002418_pt1 | contig 19652 bp, 38 predicted proteins | sample LakEriMetagenome_5_FD_203522 | JGI IMG/M metagenome (GOLD analysis project Ga0315905, IMG submission 203522) | Freshwater fungal communities from buoy surface, Lake Erie, Ohio, United States - Buoy 4 MA121 | ecosystem: Environmental > Aquatic > Freshwater > Lake | place: USA: Lake Erie, Ohio... | reverse complement strand
GTACCCAACTCTGTAATTTCATATTTAATAAAAGTAGCTTCTAAGGGTTCGTCATTTCTATAGCAATTTAAAAAGCTTATTTTAGTTCCCTTTTTAATGTTATAAAATGAATAATCCTTTATAAAAGATGATTTTTGATTAACCCAGACTCTGTGGTCTGTTGGGATGGGGGTTGTTTGTGGTGTGTTCATATATTTTTTAATTATGACCTAAACATAACATCACCTCACCCCAAAACCAAATAAAAAGTGGAAGGAGATTAAATCTCCTCTATTCTAAATTCAACATCATCATCATGTAATGTAGTTGAATTAGCAATTTCAAATGCCTCACCTTGCAAATATAATGCTAGTGCCTCTGCCTCACTAGTGGCTTCTACTTCAAATGATTTAACAACTGTTGCTGGCACAATTGCTTTAACTTGATACTTTCTTTTCATATTATTTTTAATTATGACCTAAATATAACATCGCTCTACCCAGAAGCCAAACATAACATGAAAGAGGGGTCACCCCCTCTTATCTAACCCCCAATTAATTATTCCTCATCCTCATCCTCATCATCATCAAAATCAACAAATATATAACTAATTTTTAATACATCACCTTCAAATTCTACATTATACCAACATCTATCATTATCCCAACTTTCATCAATATAACAAATACCTTCACCTACATACTCTTTTATTTCATCAACACCAATAACAATACCTTTTATATTACTCTCATTCCAATCATCAATAAAACTAACACCATCATTTATCTCCATTAAATCAATATTATAAACTACCTCTTCACCATCCTCATAATTACTCCAATCACCACCTAATACATTATCTAAATTATCAAATATAAAATTATCAAATTTATTCATTTCATTACAAACATTAACTCTAACTACATTCTTTAATTTTTTCATAATATTTTATTTTTTAATTATGAACTAAATATAACATCGCCTCGCCCTAAAGCCAAACAAGTGACTCCCTTGCTTTAACCCACCTACCCTTCTTTGAGCAGGTGGGTTGTCGGCCTTGTATCTATATTTTATTTATTCCCCTGCCTCCGCACTTATCTGAGCTAAATACCTCTCGGCTTGAGTCCAATTCTGAAACCAAGGGTTGTCAGCGTAACGGTTTAAGTCTACTATCAATTTTATTTGGCCTGGGAAGTTGTGGTCGATAGCTCTTAACACTGGTTGTACTAATTCTGGTTTAACGTACATCCAAAACTGCCCGCTCTCACTATCATACTGCACCCCTTCACCTGGTTTGAAAAACATTTTAAGTGTGTCCTCCATATCATAGTGGGACAAATCACCTTTAGCACACCCCGATAATGCGATCGATAGTTTTTCGCTGTCTGGGATTAACGACTGGATCCTCCTGTCCGCGTACTCCCTAAACACCGCGTACTCGTCTCTTTCCTCCTGGGTGGCCTCCCCTTCCTTCCCATAGACGGCTTTCCAGTTGTGTGCTGTTGTAGCCATTAACTCGGCCACTTCTTTTTTAATGTGTTGTATATTCATATGTGTTATTTTTTAACACCCTAAATATAACGCCTGATCTCCCTAAGGCCAAACTTTTTTTTGTTTTTTCTTCTTTTTGTTTTTCCTACTTAATAAGCCTGCTTAAAGATAATAAATTTTTTGGTGTAAGCCAAGCAAAAGATATATACTTTTTCGACGAAGTAGTTTGGCTGGTGCACGAGTGGGTGGCCCCTTCCACGCCCATTTTCCCTACCCGTTCATTCTACACTTATCACATACTATCTCCCCACCCATTTCTTCTACCCTATGTTCCTCACCCTTTCTCTCTTGTTTGTCATACACTACCCATTTCACCTACCTAATTTCCCTACCCATTTCACCTACCTGTTTTACCGTATGTTTGTTCGTAGTATTGTTCTACTTTTGAATAAGCTGTTCTAATATCTAAATCCAATCCCTTATCTAAACATTTTTTAGCAAACTCAATCTTATTATCACGTTCCATTTGTTTAGCTTTTTTAAATATCTCATTCCATTCTTGAGTACTTTTAGCTTGTACTAATGAATCATTTTTTATTTCCTGAATTAAATACTCAGTTGCTGTTTGTTTACTCATTGTCACCTCCCAACGCACGTATAGTTTTAAAATCAGTCACTACTTCGGTAAGCAAAATTTTCATATGATTCATTGTATCCAATGTATCTTTATCCATTAAATGTTTTGATTGTTCAACTGCTTTGTTTAAGTAGTCTAATTTTGCTTCGTATTTTTCAATTATTTCGTTCATCTTGATTATTTACTAATACTAACTTATTTTTACTGGATGTCCATCTATTAAGGCTTCAACATGTAATTCATTTACGTCGTCTAAGATTTTATCTCTGATTATATCCATCTCACCTGCTGCCTCCCTCAATGTCTGTTCCCATTCTTTATGTTCCATATTATCACTGTTTTCATGAATATATTTTAACATATCCACTTCACTCATACCTTGTAACTCAGGGTAGTCATCAGTGTCAATTGTAAATGAGTCTCTAATAACATATGTTGTATATGACTCAGTCATTCTAATGTTTACTTTCATAGTCCTAAATTTTCTTTAATTAGATTATCATAATGTGTATACAAATGTTTCATTGCTTTTAGCACCCCATCATCACCTTTATGAATTAGGATTTGTTGAGCCATAGCACCTCTATATCTTACCAATACCTCTACTCGTTCAATCATCTTTAAACGTTCTTCTTTATTATCACACTTACTTAATTCAGAAGCGTATTCGTATTGTTTAATTTCTTGTTCATCCATCATATGTAAATTTCTTGTTTTATATAAACCTAATTTTTCATCTTGTTCCATCATCTCGATTAGAATCTGTTTGCGTTGCTCATTCATAGTTATTCAGTTTCTACTTCATACTTTGTTGTTGGATAAAAGTCTACACAATACACTTTAATTTCTTCTAACTCTGTCCCTCCATTAAAATCATCTGCTTCATACTTAAAATAACCTTCATAATCATCTGGGTACTTACTTTCATATGGTATCCATTCAAGTTGATTTTTACCTTCACCAAAATACTCATCTATACCTAATTTTAAATCATCAAATGTATGAGCAGTTGCTATTGGTTTGCCGTAGTGTGATAGTGCTACGTATGTTACTCTTATATATGATCTTACAGCCATTTTTTATCTTTTAAATAAGTTAAAAATGCTTTTAATTGTCCTAATCCATTTGGTCCTAGACTCTCTATTGTTCCCTCATCATCATTTAATGCTTCAGGGTCATTGTCTAATATACCTTTAAACCAATTCGGGTTATCCCAATACTCTGTTTTCCATGGTTTAACTCGTTTGTCAGTGAACTCAATATCAACTGTATCAAAAAACACTTCACCTTCATCTTTATTTAACTTAATAGCTTCAAAACAAAAATCTGTAGATTCGTACAAATATGATTTACTACTAGTTATGTTACAATCAGTAATTTCATATTTAGGTATTTTTGGTTCTTCTCGTTTATACCAAACACCATTTATTTGTATTCTATCTTCCATAAATTTCATATTCTTTAATTGTTTGCATCTTAACACCACCCATATTAACTCTATTAACTTTATAATAGTTAATTGAATCTATTCTACTACTTTTATATACATCAACAACTACACCTTTAGAACTATCAGGTTTAATATAAACTATCTCTCCTGGTTTATATAGTGGGGTTGAGATGTATTCTGAGCTAGGCATACTACCAATTGATAGATATGAAGCCATAAATGTAATTCCATATGCGGTTAAAACTATAACCCCTAATATTACTAATCCTCTCATAATACAAATTTACAAATTATTCCTATAATATATAAAACCATCATTGTGAAGCCAAATATAATTGCACTTCCGGTTATACAACCTACTGCCTTATCATTTATCCTTTCCATTGGGTTTTGTTTTAATTGGTCCATCGTACCAAAATCTATCATCTTTATCTTGGTCTTTCATGGGTGCGTCTTGAAGCCACTCATAAAACTCATCTGCTACTTCAAGTAAAGCACCTTTATATTTTGCTTTTCTTGCTTCAATAGCCATCTGTAAGGCTACTTGTCTGTTGGTGTAAAATTTAATATTACTCATAATTCACTTATTAGATGATAAACTCGATTTAACATTTCTCCTCGTTTTACTCTCAATTCCATTCGATATGGTTCTTCATTTAATTTCATATCCATGGATTGAAGTTGTTGACCTAACATTTTTAATTTTTCAACTGTTGTACCTTCAATCTCACCTTCAATTTCAGTTATTTGAGGTGCAATTTCAAGTTTAATTGCTGGCTTACGGCCGCGTTTTTTAGGTTGTGCTATTTCAATCATGAGCTAAATATAACAAACAAGAAGCAGAAAGCCAAGCATTTGCTTGGCTCTCTTTTAAATCCCTAAATTACTTTATTCAGCAGGTGTGTCTTCAGACTTCTTCTTTGGAGAAGAGAATTTATCTAAAGTATCTGCACCCATACCAATTGCAGTAATAATTAAAACAGCATCAACTAAATTATCAGCCGGAGCGAAGTCCGAGTGAGAGAATGAGTTGATAGTCATAGTAACACTTAAGAATAAGGCGCCTAGTAAAGCGATAACTGGCTTAACTGATGTTGAACCACGCTCATCCTTGAACAAGTCAATAACCCATTGTTTGAAATTCATCATAATTGTGTGTTTTAATTGGTTTGTTATAAATATTTACACACCAAAATACTCACCGGCCATAATATCAAATTCATCACTCACATCTGAATAATCATGTTCTGGGAATATATACTCAGTTATCTCATATCCTTCTAAAGATTTAAATGGAATTCTATCTTGATATTTAATTGGAATCTTCCACTCATATGAATCTGAATATCTATTGTATTTGAATTTGAAACCATTATCAACTAAATTTTTAATAAATGTTTTACCCCATAATGATAATATGATTTCTAAATATTTTCCTTTTTCTAATTCTATATCAACAGCGTTTTCTACTTCTTTAGGATCAGCACCTCTGAATGAATAGAAACCACTATATTTTCCTATCATATCATTTCTAACACGTTCAAATTCTTTTCTGAATTGAGGTGAAGTGAGTATTTGTCTTAGTCCTGCATATAACTCAGGAAATTTAGAAATAAGTTCTTTAAACTTATCATAATAGTGAGAGTTATCACCATACATAATAGTAGCTTCATTTATTCCAGCTAACTTTAACATACGTTTGAATTCATCATTCATCATTAATTGATTTTAATTTATTAATAAATATAGAAAGAGCCGACTAATATCGGCTCAATCTTCTATCTGGGCGGCGTGTTATATATTTTCTTTAACAAACTCTTCAAGATACTCCCCAACACTTTCTCTCGCACTTGTGTCCAAATCTGGGAAAAATTCCCACACTATACCATAATTTGTAAGATGTCTATCTTGAAGTCGAGTAACATATTTGTCTGGGGCTGTCCAAGAATCATCATCTGAGTCATATGTGAATCCATTATCTAATAGATTTTTGATAAATGTTTTACCCCAAATAGCTATAACCACTCTATTATAGAAATCCCAAGTGAACATTTCAACATATTCTTCTTCAGTCACATCATCATCCCCATCATCTTTATACCATTGTCTAAATTCTTCTTGATATTCTTTTATTCCTTTTGAGAACTGGGGTGATTGTATTGCTTCTTTTAAACCTTTATATAATTCAGGGTGTTTATCAACTAACTCTTTCCATTCATTATAGTATTTTAAATTACTAGGATCACCATACACAATTGACGCTTCATTTAACCCGGCTAATTTTTGCATTCTTTTAAATTCTTGATTCATTATATTGTGTTTTTATTATACATATGCTTAGTTAACAGCATATTCATTTGCTAACTCATATAATTTAGCATTCAACTCAATATCTTGTCTAAAGTTTTTAATTTTACGAGCTTTTCTTGTTTTAGTACCTGTTTGGTAATTGAACATCCCATGCACCAACTTTTCTTGAACCACATTAAAAATACTCCACAAATCATTTCCACTATCTTCAGTACGTGTTGGTGTGATCAATTCTCTTAAGTCAATTGTAATGTTTTGAGCTTGTTCTTCACCAAAACGTGCTTCAAGTGCTTTTTTAGCAAACTCAAGTGCTTTTTCTTCTTCTAATTGTGTCTGTTTAAATTTATTCATTGACTCAACTGCTAATGGTAATGACTCAACCATACTTGTGATCACCTCTTGTAATTTAGTAAAATCATATCCGTAGTGACGAATCTTCATATTATTAAATTCTTGAGTTGAAATAACCAAACCATTCTCACAAACCATTCTAAACAAACCAGCTGTAAATGTAAACGCGTTTTTACCATCATGACTATTAGTTAATAATATTTGCGGAAACACATCATCACCATCTGTACCTTCAATAAACAAATCATTGTTACGGAACACTACTAAGTGTTTTTGATAACCTTCACCTTTACGGGCACGTACTTGTTTAGCGTCTACTACACCCCAACCCAACGCTTCCATATCCTCAATGATACGATCAGTTGAAATATGTGAATATTTTTCACTTGTTTCTGGAGCGCCTTGAGCTGTGAATACTGAACTTGCTCTTTCTTTAATCTCAGCTTTACCGAGAAAACTCATGTTGTTTAAATCTAGTGGCATAACTTTTATTTTTTATTAATTTTTAATTATGAGCTAAATATAACGCTCACTTCCCCGGAAGCCAAATCTTACTCATAACTTTCTCTATCTATTTTAATTACATATGGAAATCTAGGCACTCCATCGGGTGTTAAATTAAAATATTTGACTGTTGCTGATTTACCTATTAAATTCTTTCTATCAGTCCACATTATAGTACATTCTTCCCAATTAAATTTAGGTGATGCATTGAATCGTTTTCCATCTTTATTCTCAAATAAAAACGAACCTACCATTCCAGTTTTGTTACCTAAACCTTCAACTATATCTAAAATAGTATACTCTTCATCAATAAATGATTTATACTTAAGTAATGATTTAGAACGTTTTGATTCATATTTTTTATCCAAACGAATCATCAACCCCTCATAACCCTCACTAACATAATCACTATACCACTTATCAACCCACTCAGCATCATGAACAATACTTGTTCTTACCAATATACAACAGTTAGGCAAATCCATTTGATTTAAAACACTATGTCGTTCATTAAATACACCATCATGACTAGGTAAATCATAAATGTGATATTGAATTGACTCTTTACTTTTAGCTAAATCCTCACTTGTTGGTTTAGTTTTCTTAACTAATGAACAAATAGCATTAAAGTCATTTGCAAACTTATCAGCATACAACTCACCATCAAAAATCAAATCTGGGTTTGATTCAAATAATGGTTTCATTGATTCAAAAATATGAGGTGCTGAGATAATTCTTTTACCATTTCGACTCCACATACCATCTGCTCTAACAATACATCTAATACCATCTAGTTTAGGTTGACTATAAACTGGGTATTCAATCTTATCTTTATAGTCTTCAAATTTATGAGCTAACATTGGATTGAAGAACTTAGGTGTATCAATATCTTTTATTGACTCATAACTACCTAACTCTACTTTCTTAGTCCACATCGCTTGAGCTTCAGCTAATGCTTGTTGTTCAGGAGTGGTTTCATTTTTCTTACCTACATTCTTACCTGAACAACAGGTCCATTCAGAAGTGGTCTTAACTCCATCTGTGTAACCAGATATTGTTCTAAAACAATTGTTTTCTACTTCAATGGTCCATTCATTTACTTTACCGTTTACTGCGCGTTTGTATAATGTATTTAATTTCATGATCTAAATATAACAAAGAATGGCCCGGAGGCCAAACATTTGAGTATATTTTTTATAAGATTAAGGATTAACAGACCAATTTAAAGTATTTTTTAAATATAACATGCTAGGATTATTTATATTTGTATTATTAACAATTGCTTCTCCTCCATCTGCAACATCAATAAAAGTATTATTATTATTACCAAAGAATGTACATATACTAGGTAATGTTATACTATTTAATGAACTACATGTAGCGAATGATCGACCACCAGTAACATTTCCAAATGTTACAGGACTTGTTAGATTAATTGATGTTAACGCTGATTGGTCAAATGCTCTAAAACCAATAGTAGTGATAGTAGATGATGTAATTGTAGGAATATTAGTTCTAAAAAAAGCAAAATTTCCAATTGTTACTAAAGCTGGGAACATTGTTCCTAAATCCTCTCCTCCATCTAAAGCACAATTATTAAATACACCAGTAGATGTATCATTAGCATTAGGTATAGTAATTAAACTACTAAAACCTACTGATGTTAAACTAGTACATCCTCCAAATGCGGCCACCCCTATAATTGTAACATTATTTAATATAACATTTTGTATAATACTATTATTTTCAAAACAATTAGCTCCTATTTCATTGATACAATTATCATGTAAATCTATAAGTGAAAGTAGAGTTATTTTTTCTTGAAACACATCCCCATCAATTCCTATATTAGTATCATTTCCTTTAAGAGTAATGATAGGCGCTGAAAGATTACTATTATCAATAGTTAATGTTTCAAATCCTCCATTTACAAATTTATTATTCCAACTAGACACATCCCTAGGATCAAATCCAAAATCACTTTCTATAGTTTGTAAATCATTATTAAATGATAGTCTTAATTCAGTAGCATAAGATGGAGATGTAGTTCCACCTCCAACTCCATTCATAAATGTATTTTGTTGATGTATTTGATTCAAAGTATTCATTTGAGCTTCAAACAAATACTGTTCATGAAGATACTTTGATTTCATCTCCATAACATTTAAACCTTTATTATCTGGTCTAAATTGAAATTGTTGCCATGTACCGGGGTGACCTATTATCATTGTTTTTATTTTTATAAATCTGATATGCCACTATAAGCATATATTTTTTGTCCTACTATATCTAATCCTGCCTTAGCAGAGGATGACCAATTGTTATATTCCATCATGAACCCACTATAAGCATTCAAATCAGGATTATTAACAAACCAATCCCTCATATTTGTTCCACCATTTCCATTTGCCGCCCAAAGAATTGTGACTTTTTGTTTTTTTCCTAATGTTAAAGCAGCATTCCCTAAAAGTTCAAGTTGAGTTTTTCTAGTACCATTAAGACCTTTATCATTATTATATATTGCTTCACTAATATAAGCAACCAAATGAACAATATCATGATATTGAACTACATGAGTAGCTACTTGTCCTGGTGTATAAACATCAGCATAGTCTTCACATCTTGAAACATAAATATCATAAGTTAAGTTATTTGCTTGGCAATAGTTTGCAATTGCAACATCATCAGTTATAAATGCTCCAAAACTGCCATATGGATTATTTGAGTTCCAAAATTCCCATTCTTGAGTAAATCCTGTAAATTTTTCCCTATCATTTGAACAACCATTATTATAAGTAGCTTCAGTACCTGGGGACAGATTTATGCTATTAGCAGCTTGTATAACATTACTAAGAATTCTGTTTTGACCTGTATTACGAAGACGTGATGCTAATGATCTCATGTTTGTTTCATTTTGAGGAGTACTTAGTAAATTACCCATATAAAAAGTAAGATCATTCATCCCTTTATTTTGAATAAAACTTATTAAATCAGATTCAATAGATGCGCTTCCCAGAATTGAAGAGAATTCATTTATATACATTCCATAGTATGTTATAGGTGTGTTATAACTATCTCCTCCTCCACCTCCATTCATAAATAAATTATGTTGATGCATTTGGTTTAAACTCTCCATTTGAGCCTCAAATAAGAATTGCTCATGAAGATATTTTGATTTCATCTTCATAATTGATAAACCTTTATTATCAGAACGATATTGAAACTGTTGCCAAGAACCAGGATGATTTATTAACATTATTTTATTATAAATATTATTTTTTATATTGAGCTTTATACTTCCATATCTTTTTTTCTTCTAATTTGAGATGAGGTAAATACTCAATATTCATTTCATTTTTAAACTTCCAAATCGCCTTCTCATCTAACCCATATGTGTTAATAAAATCTTGATATTTTTTATAATCACGAGGTAACATTTTAGACATCACAATGCCAAAATCATCTGTTGTCATATAATAATGAGATAAATCCATTAAATAAATATTACTGTTGTCTGGGTATGTGGTGTATATTAAGGTAGGTCTAAGTGCCCACTTCCACAAACTATCTTGTAAAGATGAGAATTGAGTGTTAATACTATCTTTATCCGTTTCAATATAAACTACTTTCTCATTATATTTAGTAATTGTATCAACTTGAGTTTTGATTACTATTTCTTGTTTTAGAATAGTATCAATTTGAGTTTTGATAATTACTTTTTGTTTGGTGATTGTGTCACGCTGAGTTTTAATAGTTGATTTTAAAGCATTAAGTTCAGCCTCCATATCCTTATATTTTTTATTTATAAGGTCAGCTTGATCAGTAGTCATAACTACTATCTTAGTCACACCATCTTCATCAATTGTTGTGTAAGGATATTTTTTATTTTCCAATTGGGACCACAAGTTCCCAAGACTGCTTATCACGAGCAGCACGAGCAGAGTCAGCTTTTTCATAGGTTTCTACAGCGGTTTCTAAAACCTCCACCTGCTCATTTAACTGTTTATTTTCTTGAGTCAGTTGATGGTTTTGTTCTGTTAATGTTGTGTTTTTTTCATCCAACGTAACATTTTCCTTTACAACTTCAACATGACCGTTTCCTGCCATACCAATATTAAGCACAACTAATGCTACAACTGATATTAAAACCCCGAATAATAGTAATCTTTGTTTATTCACTTTCTACTACTTTTACTCATTATAATTATTTCTCTCAAGTCTTTAAGTGCTTGAGTATTATTTTCTAATGCGTTCTGTACTTTACCCGCATCGTTACGGACATAATCATTTACTTCTTTTTGCAAATCATCAACTTTTTTCTTTAATTCATCCTCAGATGCTAATTGACGTTTAAGCATATACCATAGTACAGCACCTAAACCCAATACAATAACACCAAGTGCGCCATATTGAGTTAGGGTTTCAAATACTCCAAATGATTGGGCTTGTAAAAAAATGCTTAGTATCATTATTTCTTAGCTCTAGGTTTTTTAGCAGGTGCCATTTTAGCGACTGTTGCTTGTTCCTGGATTGCTGCTGCTCGGTTAGTATCTGCTGGGATAAAACTTTGTCTTTCAAGTTCTTCCATTTTACGCTTCATACGATCTTGTTCATCAAGATTACGTTTAAATAAGAACCAAGCTACAAAGCCTAATCCTAACACTGCTAAACCTAAAGCACCATAATCAGCTAACTGACCAAACACCCCAAAGTCATGAGGCACACCTACTGATGTTGATAATGTATCTTTCATATAATTGATTTATTATAAATATTAATATAATTGACCTAGTTCAAATTTTCCATCCTCATAGATTAAATACTGTCCCATATCAATTGCGTCAATAAGATAATATCTACCACCAGTTGCCTTACCATTAATGTCAATATATTTTACTCCAGTATGGCCTACAATTTGAATATAATCAGTTTTAAGAAATGTTTCTTTATTACCTGCCATTAAACTTAAAGGACGAATCCAAATTGGCGTTTGTGTGAATGAATCACCATATGGATCAAAACCACAAAACATAAATTGATTAGGTTTATAATTCCAGATATCATTTACAAAATCAGCAATTGAACCACTCTCATATCTTTCTTGTTCAACTAACCAATTATGACCTATACCAGCATGTGAACATAAGATATTATCTAATTGATAACACATTTGTAAATGATCTTTATTTTCCTCTAACAGTTGTCTAATAGCAGGTGCTGTACCATGTTGGTAACCTGAATATGTTTCACCACCTGGGTAGTAATGGAAGTCGTGATTGCCGATTAATAAAATAACTTCTATATCCTTGGCTTGTTCTTTAAACTCAATGATTTCTTTAAAGTTATGTATTTGTTCAGCTCCACCAATATCAAAACTATCAAAGTAGTCTCCTATAAAGACAACTCGATCTGGATTTTCTTTAGTGATGATGTCTTTCCATGTTGGGCGACCATGTGTGTCACCTAAAAATATTGTTCTCATAATACTTAAATATAATAAAAAGTAATTTAAAAGCCAAACCTTACTTTAATCAGGTAATAAATCATATGTTTTAGATATCTTTTTGATAACATTATCACCTAACATATGAAATAGTTTTTCATTATATTTAAAATACTTTCCATAATCAACTCCAAATCTAGTCATTAATTTAACTTGTTTTTCAAACGCTTCTTTATCTTCCTCTGTTGTAGTGGGTTGACCAAATAAAGCACTAAACATATGAGCTATATTTAAAGGATCTTGAATTATATTAATTAGCTCATCAATTTGTGATCGAGTGAAAGAATATAATAGAATTTCAAGAAATCTATCTATTAGTTGATCTTCACTTAAACCTTTAGTAGAAGTATTAGTTTGTTTTAAAATAGAAGTTATTGTTGAGATGTGTTGTTTAAGATCCTCTCTAAATTTCTCATATGACCACTCTTTAATCTTTTTTAACTCTTTAAACACTTTATTTTGGATTAAATAATCATAAAAATCTTTTTTAGTTAATCCTTGATCTTCCATTTCAGCAGCTAATTCAGATGCTCTAACTAATGATTCTATACCTGAAATATAATATAACATATAAATGAAATCATTTACAGGTCCTATACTTCTATCAGGAAAGTTAATAGCGGCAGCGTATTTAGCTCTATCTCCAGCTTTAATTCCCCCAACATTTTTATACCCATCATACCAATGTTTTAATTCATGAGCAAATGAACCAACTATTTCTGGTTTATTAGCTATTAAAAAATTATATATGTCATCTATCTCCACTGATGATGGTGCTCCTAAACGAACAGCCATCTCCATGTTTTTGAATTGGTCTAAATCTTGAGGTGGAAGTAATCTTAAATTAGAATTTGATTTAAACCTTTGTAAACTAGCCACTCCCATTCCTGCAAACACTAACTCATTATATCTATCATCAATATTAGTCTCTATTGAAATATTATCTATATGTAAATCAGCTATATCAAATCCATTATCTGAGTCATTTGCATTGAGGGGTTGAGTTTTTAAATCTAATGGTCTGTTAGCACCCTTAACATAAGCTAAATACTCATCAAATAATTGGGAACCTACTCTAGTAATATTACTCGGTACACCTAACTTCTCACTTAAGAAAACATTATCAATTTCCTCTTTTATTAGTTGCTTTAATTCATTCACTTTCATACTAATAAATATTAGTATTTTTATTTACCTTGTTAGTTTATGAATTTTAATATTAACTCTACGCTTTAAACAATTCCATTGTACCATAAGACCATCTTTTGATTCACCATTAGTGTTAAGATATTCTTTAGACTTATTAAATGATTTAATGAATTTAGTTTTATATTCTTTAGTGATATTAAAGAATTTATTCTTGTGTCCAAAATGATCATTGAACCAAGCCCCACCTGGTATACCTTTATTACCTTGCCAAGTGATCAAACGTGTTTTAGTTTCATTATAGATATCATATAAAAAGATGTCTATTGTTTGATCAATCATGTCTGGTTCAAACCATAACTCAGTCTCGTTGGGTAATTTTAATTTTTCAACCATAATTTTTATTTATGGCCTAAATATAACATCAGGAAATTCAAGAGCCAAATCTTATAGACCCTTTGGCTTTATCTCTTTTACTTTAGAATTAAGACTCATAGCCTCATCTCGTAACTCATCATAATCACTATTTTCACCCATAGCGTTTATGTATAATATTTCATAAGCGATCACATATTGATCTAGATTGTTTATAACAGGAGATACTACTCTTTCTTCATATTCACCTTTATCATATAGATCCATTTTTTTCCTGGTGTTAAAGAAATTATATGGTTCTATTTTATATTTGTTTGATAACTTATCCCCATCCACTACTATTCTAACTTCAGTATCAACACCCCAAATTGTTCTTGTATCTGATGCTTTGTGGAAATTTTTATCTCGAGTGAATGAGATATATTTTTGTATTTTATCACTTGCTCTTAAGCGATTTTCTTTTAATATATTGATCAAATTAGGGAGGGAAGCAAAGTGGTATATGGTACCAACTTGCTTCGCCTCCTGTAATTCGTTATATATTTCAATTAATTTTATCACTTAATATCAGCGCTTTCAATTAATGTGTAAGTGAATGAGTTACCATGAACAGCAGCTGCTTTTCTCATGATTACCATAAAGTCTTCAAAATCTTTAGCGCGTTTAAATACTTGACATCCCTCAGACCAGTTCTCAACATAAGTTGAATCAACACCCGCTTTATGAATGTTAATACCAAATACACCCTCTTGAATTTTATTCTCATCATATTTCATATCACGATTTGGATCACGATATACTTTAACATTAGCTTTTTGCTTTAATGCCTCATATTTACCTTGATGTAAACCTAAGTGATGTGAACCACGGTATTGACCTTCTACTAAACGAGCAACACCCACCGCATTATGGTACTCCATAACACCTTTTTTACCTGGGTCAGTAGTGATGATCCACTCTTTGTAAACCCAGTTACCATTTTCTTTGTATGATACTGTGATACGATCATCAAATGCATTTGTAACTGCATTACCAGTATCTGAGTTTCTTACTCCAACGATGTTAACGTCAAAGTCTTTAGCGCCTTCAAACCAAACATAACCTTTGGCTTTGACTGCTGCTTCAATTTTGTCTTTTGTGTAATTCATGTTTTTTAATTTTTTAAATGATTAGACAAAACCCCACCTAATGAAATAGATGTTCTTAATAACTCTTCAATTTCTTCTTCAGTTAATATAAGCTTTTTAGCTGTGTAATCCACACCTAAAATAGCTATAAATTTACCTTCGAAGTTCTTTATAGCAAATAAATATTGAGATTTATTCTTATATTCTTCTGCTAAATATCTTAAACCGTATGTTGAAATATTTTCATCCTTGAAATCAGGAATGATGATCATATCATCAGATAATAACCTATTAAAGCTTTTTGAAAATAATGCTACTGGGATGTTTTTTAAACTTAACTGTAATGATGGAGCGTTAGATGAAACTGTTTCGTAGAATATACTAAACTTGGCTATTGATTTACCTGTTGGGTAAAAATGTCCTCCATTATGGAATTGACTTAACCAGACACGATCTGCTTGATATTCTTCCTTTATCTGGTCTAGTCTGTTAGTTACTAACTCACCAACCTCTAAAGCCTCTGTAACCATATCTTTTTTCTTCTTACCTAACTTATTGTCTAGGTACCACTTGCTTGTTAGAACTATAATGGGGCCAATTATACCCCCAATTATAGCTACCCATATCGTATCAGTCATTTCTTAATCTATAGATAATTTATCTATAAATATTAGAATGGTAATTCATCGTCATCTTCTTTTTTAAAAAATCCATCCAAAAACCATTTTGGATATAACATCACTGTACCTGAGTATTTTGGGTTTTCTACTTGACGAGAATAATATGGTATTTTCTTTTCTTGAGCGGCTTTATTCACTTCATCCCCTAGTTTTACACCAGCTGCTTTACCTAAGTAATCATATAATGACATTAATGTATTATCCATTGAGCACCTCCTCTAATGTTTTCCAATGTACTTCATGTCCCTCATCTCCAAATACACCTGTGGAGATTGCTAAGTGAATTACTCCATTATCATCCTTACCAATTGCTACACAACCTAAACCTTCACAAATATAATAAGGATTGATTGTTCCAGGTTTCATATCAGCAGCTATCGCTTCAATATCAAAATCCCATCCCATTTTGTGGTCATTCATTTCGACCCATTGTTTACTATAATCTCCCATAATTTATTATTTATCTAAATATAACATCCCTTTTTCAAAAGTCCAATCTGGTTTGCGAGAAGGTATTTTCTTCCAATCTAAGTGTTTGACCTTCATTTTATCATTAATATAGAAGTTTTTATAAGATTCAATTGTATCTTCAACTTTAAATTGATCAGGCATACATTTAGGTGGTTCAATAAAACCATTATCAGGAATGTTAGGTTTATTATTTTTACACCACTCTAATACATCTTGTGTTTTATGACGTTTGCCATAACGTAACTCAAACTCACGACAAATTTCTAAACCATGTTCAACTAACCAATTGTAATGTTGGATTGATTGTCTAGTCCAAATTGTTGATGGATGATTCTTATGAGCACGTTTGTAAGGTGCTTCAGAACCTGTTTCCCAATGAGCTGTACAACACATTTGAGCTGATTCGATTTGCATTTTACGAATGTGATCATCCGCTAATTGGCGAGCTGATTCAACTGGGTCTGGGTGTATATAAAAAATATTCATAGTCTAAACATAACAAAGAAAGGCCCTAAGGCCTAACTTTAACTATAATATTTTAGAAAATTTAATCCCCTTTATATTTGGCTCCCATATAACCAGTTCTACCTGATTGTTTATAGTCGGCCATACGAGCATCACTTCTTTGTTGCATAGTATCTATATAATTTTTATCCAAGATTTTAACTTGATTATATGATGGTTGAGATCCATCAATAACAACTTCAAAACTTAAAGCTTCAGGAAAATGTTTAACTAAACTATCTTTCCAGTATTTTAATGTCTTCTCTCTCCATTGATCATCAAACCTATCACTATTATCCATGTACATATAAGTACCAGAATCACTAGTAGGTAATGATAATCCAGAAACATCATCCCAAGTTAACTCACCAACAGTTTTTCTTACTTCTTCATTTTCATTTAATTTACTTTTATGATGTTTAAGTAATTGCTCCATCACAATTAGTTTTTCATTAGGTGTGAAATCACTAATACGAGAATTAATTTCATTTAAGAATGATTCAACTTTATTCTTATCGTATTTATTCTCATTTAAATGTTCACGACGCCACTGGTATACATTAAAGTCTTTAGCCATTAATTTGTTGTTTTTTATTATAAATATCTACATTCTTTTCCTTCGCATCAAGTAATCCTCTACCATGTACTTTCATTCGCTCCCAATATCTGTCTTTAACAAATTGATGTATTGGTAATGATTTACCTTCATCATCAATACGAACAAAGACGATTTTAGTGTGAGTAACTGTCTCTTGAGCGCCTGTATACACATTATGTTTTCTAACGTCTATCTCCACTGTAACTGAGGTATTCCCAAACTCAACTACACTACCATATATCTTAAGAATTGCTCCTACTTTGACTGGTTTTTTAAAAACCAATTCATCAATTTTCAAAGTTACAACTCGTTGTGTATCACAGATTTGGGCAACATAAGCAGCCGCGGCATCATCAATTAAAGACATAATGGTGCCACCAAACATATTATCATGGACACCAATATCTCCTTTTTTACAAATATAGGTTGTGATTAACTCCATTACAAACTAATTGTGCAATCAACAATTTCTACACTTCTATTAGCCATTGCCCCACAATGTTCAATACTATGTTTTACTAATTCGGCTTTTTGAAGTGTTTCACATACACAAATAAGCTCGTTTGTTTGTTTGCTTCTAACTTGATAATTTCCTTTCATAACTGATTTAAATAAATTTCTATATATTGATGAGTATTCGTCTTGAGCCATTTTTAATTTGATAAAGGTGCTTTAATTGTTGGATGTGATTGATATCCATCTAAAGTAAAATCTCTTATCTCCATATCATTAATCCATCCATCAATTGTTTGACGTTCATGATTCCAAAACTCATCATTGATAATTAGTTTAGGTAACTCAAATGGTTCTCTTGTACTTCTAGGAACACCAAACTGATCAATTTCAGAATGAGATAAACTATCAGGACTTCCTGCTGTGTAAATCTTATCAAACTGTTCTTGAGTTACTATTGTCCTTCTCTCTTCTAATGTTAATCTACCAATTTGTTCTTTTGCTTGCTCAATATGATTATTATACAAATGCACATCACCTAGGTTACCAATCAATTCATCTGGTACCATATTTACTTCCTTAGCAATGATTTCAAGTAACAATCCATAACTTGCAATGTTGAATGGTAAACCTAAGAATGTATCTACTGAACGTTGATTCCACATTAATGAGATTGCTCTACTAGGTACAGGATATAACTTATCAATCTCTTGGTGAGTAACCTCAACAAAATCACTCGGTTCAAATACGGAGTATGTTTTATATGCTAAGTCTAATCTTTCAGAAATATCCAACTCCCTCGTATAAACTTGAAATCCATAATGACAGGGTGGAAGTACCATTTGGTCTAATTCACCTACATTCCAGGCATTAACCATCAATCGTCTTGAGTCTGGATTTGTTTTAAGTTCAGAGATTAGGTTTGCGATTTGGTCTATATATTTTTCTCTTGACCAAGTTACTGGTTTACCTTCGGTTGTGTAAATCACATCCTTTTCTTCTGGTAGGAATGGTTCACTTCTCCAATACCAACTTCTCCATTGTGCACCATACACATGACCTAAATCACCCCACTTCTTAGCAAACTCATCATCTGTTTTGATTTTGTCAATAAATCTTTTTCTCGCATCTTCTGTTGGCTCTTGATATTCACCTTCAGACATTGCTAATATAAATCGCTTGTGAGCATCACCATCCCATATATGACAATCATTATCAACAAGGTATTTGATGTTGGTATCACCTCTTAAAAACCATAGTAATTCAGTTACAATCTGTTTCCAAGCCATCTTCTTGGTTGTAAGAAGTGGAAATCCATCTGACATCTTATGACGTATCTGCCTACCGAATACTGATAATGTTCCAGTACCTGTTCTGTCTTTCTTCTCTATTCCATTATTAAGAATGTCTTGAAGTAGGTCTGTGTATTGTTTATCTAAGCTGTTCATGATTCTATATCTAAATTACTTTCTCGTAACATTTGTCTAATAACATCTCTTAGTCTATAACATATGTCTCTTTCTTCCTCTGTCGCTTCTCCTGCTTTGTCAAGAGAGCCTCCGTATTTATGCACACTACGAAGTTTTTGATCTAATTCCCAAAGGAGTGCTTTGTACTTCCATCCGTTCAATGCTTCTATAGCATCTGCTTTTTCTTCAAAGCTATCAAATTCTAGTATTATTTTTCCCATAACGTTTTCTAAATGTTTCATTGTTTTTTAATTCATGTTTAAACCACTCATAGTCAGGTATATCTTCATATCCAACAAAATGTTTAGTATATTCTTCATATAATTTCCATTCAATAGGTGGGTTGTTTAGTTCCTCAATTATAGGTCTAATATCATCAGCCCATTTCTTTTTCCACTCCTCAAATGTAAAAGTTGATGTTGGGTTACTTTTAAGAAAGTTTTTATATTGTGTTTCTAGTGTTGCCATAATTTAATCCCACCAATAATCAATATGATCAGCTAAGTATTTATAAGCTTCTCGTTTGTCTTTTTTATATTGTTTTTCAGCTTTAATCATTCCAGCTCTAAACTCTTCACGATACTGTTTTTCATCTTCAGGTGTT
>Ga0315905_10002417_pt1 | contig 19657 bp, 18 predicted proteins | sample LakEriMetagenome_5_FD_203522 | JGI IMG/M metagenome (GOLD analysis project Ga0315905, IMG submission 203522) | Freshwater fungal communities from buoy surface, Lake Erie, Ohio, United States - Buoy 4 MA121 | ecosystem: Environmental > Aquatic > Freshwater > Lake | place: USA: Lake Erie, Ohio... | reverse complement strand
ACTGCGACAGTTGAAACCGACCCGCCAAGCTGGCCACAGAAGCCGCCTCTAAAGCTTCTTGAACGCTAAGCGGTGGCAACAGGCCAGCAAATCTAAGTGCCAACATGGACTTGCCCGAACCCGGGGGCCCCACCATGAGAAGGCTGTGTCCGCCTGCCGCTGCAATTTCAAGCGCCCTTTTGGCACCGGCTTGGCCTTTGACATCGGCCAAGTCTGGATGGGAAGTAGGTTCATCCCAATGTGGGCCCAGGGTGTGACTCATTCGCGCCCATCCATCCGGGTTGCTGGGTGTCGCTTGCGAAGCGCTTGCGCCTGCTAAACAAAATTGATCTGCCACATCGCGCAAATGACGCGCTCTGTAAACCCTTGCATCCGGGACTAGCGCGGCTTCTTCAGCACTTCCGGGAGGCAATACCAAGGCGTGCGCTTTGGCCTGTTGGTACAAAGCCAAGCCCATGACCAAAGCACCTCGGACCGGCCGCAAGGCCCCAGACAAGGACAACTCTCCAGCAAATTCGTAGTCTTTGAAGCGAGCGCCATCGATCTGACCGCTTGCTGCCAAAATGCCCAAAGCAATGGGCAAATCAAACCGGCCAGAGTCTTTGGGCAAGTCCGCGGGCGCCAAGTTGACTGTGATGCGCTGATTGCTGGGAAACTCAAAACCAGAGTTTTGAAGCGCAGACCGCACTCGCTCTCTGGCCTCCTTCACTTCGACATCAGCAAGGCCGACCAAGGTAAAACTGGGCAGGCCATTGGCCAGATGCACCTCGACCGTGACGGAAGGCGCTTGAAGGCCCAGCAAAGCCCGACTTTGCACCAAAGATAAACGCATAGTGTCTCCGCGCACCAAACGGGTGCAATAGCTGCCAGGCTTTTTATAAACCAGTCCTAGGGGGGTGCAATTGTCATTGGAACACCATGACCCGAAAAAAACGATTTCAGAGTGATGACATTGACTTGCACTGATGCAGTGCAGCATTGGCATGCTAAATGCTTGAAGTGTCCAGTCTCATTCTCATTCAACAGGAGCTTCTCATGAAAAAAATCGCAACCCCCCTGATGTTGGCCATGTCCTTGGCTATTGCTGGCAACGCCTTTGCGCAAGCAGCACCCGCAGCGCCAGAATCCACTTTGTCTTTCAATGTGGGTGGCGTGAATGAATACCGTTACCGCGGCATTTCACAAAGCCGTTTCGACCCTGCTTTGAGTGGCGGTGCAGATTACGCCGACAAGAGCGGCGTCTATGTGGGCGTTTGGGGCTCTAGCATCAAGTGGATCAAGGATGCTGGCGGCAAGGCCAATACCGAAGTTGACTACTACGGCGGCTACAAATTCACGGTGGGTGACGTGGGTTACGACATTGGCTTCCTGCACTATGACTATTCTGGCAATGCTCTCAAGCCAAGCGCTAACACCAATGAGTTGTACGGTGCCGCCACCATGGGCCCTGTTACTTTGAAGTATTCACAAAGCACAGGTAATTTGTTCGGCTTTGCCAACAGCAAGGGCAGCTCTTATGTTGACCTCACCGCCACATTCGACATGGGTGATGGGTATTCGCTCACACCGCACATCGGTTATCAAAGCGTGAAAGGTGCTGGTAATGGCATTTATTCCTACACAGACACTGCGCTGACATTGGGCAAAGACTTGGGCAATGGTTTGGCTGCCTCTGCCGCCATCATTGGCACCAACGCCAAAAAGGGCTCTTATGTTAGCCCCGCTGGCAAACAATTGGGCAAATCAGGCTTGGTTGTTGGTCTGAAATACAGCTTCTAATTTTTCGCATTATCAAGGAACCATCATGAAACTGGTGACCGCCATCATTAAACCCTTCAAGCTCGATGAAGTGCGTGAAGCACTTTCAGCCATCGGCGTGCAAGGCATTACTGTGACCGAAGTCAAAGGCTTTGGTCGTCAAAAAGGACACACCGAGTTGTATCGCGGTGCTGAATACGTGGTTGATTTCTTGCCCAAGGTCAAGATTGAAGCCGCCGTGTCAACCGACCAAGTTGAGCGAGTGATTGAAGCCATTGAAGCTGGCGCACGCACCGGCAAAATTGGCGACGGCAAAGTGTTTGTGTACGACTTGGAACAAGTTGTCCGCATTCGCACCGGCGAAACTGGGGCTGAAGCCCTTTGATGTCCCAGAAAGAGAGATTTGTATGAAAAAATTATTTGCCTCCCTTGCCTTGGGACTGAGCTTGTGTTTTGGTGGCGCTGCGTTTGCACAAACCGCGCCTGCTGCTGAAGCCAAAGTGGAAGCCAAGGCTGAAGCCAAAGCCGAAGCAGCAACGCCTGCAACAGCCCCCGCTCCAGCAGCAGCGCCAGCCGCTGCAGAAGCTGCCCCCGCCCTTGTGCCGAACAAAGGTGATACAGCATGGATGATGCTTTCCACCATCTTGGTCATCACGATGGTGTTGCCTGGCTTGGCCTTGTTCTACGGCGGCCTGGTTCGCAGCAAGAACATGTTGTCTGTGCTCATGCAGGTGATGGTGACCTTCTCCTTGGTCACGGTCTTGTGGTTCATCTACGGTTACAGCTTGGCATTTACCGAAGGCAACGCCTACATTGGTGGACTAGACCGCTTGTTCATGAACGGTATTTGGGACAACGCAGCTGGCACCTTCGCCAATGCAGCGACTTTCAGCAAAGGTGTGGTCATTCCTGAAATTATCTTTGCAGGCTTCCAGGCCACGTTTGCTGGCATCACGTGTGCCTTGATCGTCGGTGCATTTGCAGAGCGCATCAAGTTCTCCGCAGTCTTGATCTTCATGACTTTGTGGTTCACTTTCAGCTACTTGCCAATCGCTCACATGGTTTGGTTCTGGATGGGCCCTGACGCCTACACAGCCAAAGAAGTGGTTGACGAAATGAACGGCAAAGCCGGCTTCATATGGCAAACGGGGGCACTTGACTTTGCTGGTGGCACCGTGGTGCACATCAATGCTGCCGTGGCCGGTCTGGTGGGCGCCTTCATGATTGGCAAGCGAATTGGTTATGGCCGCGAAGCCATGACACCTCACTCTTTGACATTGACCATGGTCGGTGCGTCCTTGTTGTGGGTGGGCTGGTTCGGATTCAACGCCGGCTCGGCGCTCGAAGCCAATGGATTTGCAGCCCTTGCTTTTGTAAACACCTTGTTGGCAGCCGCTGCCGCTGTGTTGGCCTGGTGCGTGGGTGAGGCCCTGATGCGCGGCAAAGCTTCTATGCTGGGCGCAGCATCGGGTGCAGTGGCTGGTTTGGTGGCCATCACGCCAGCAGCCGGTAACGTCGGCATTGGCGGCGCTTTGGTCATTGGCATTGTGGCTGGCTTTGCATGTTTGTGGGGCGTTAACGGCCTCAAGAAAATGCTGGGCGCAGACGACACATTGGACGTCTTCGGCGTGCACGGTGTGGGCGGCATTGTGGGTGCGTTGCTCACGGGTGTGTTCAATTCACCGGCCTTGGGTGGCCCTGGCTTTGTGGCCGACTGGACCACAGCCACCATGGTGACAGCTGCTGATTACTCCATTGCTGCACAAGTTTGGACTCAAGCCAAAGCCGTGCTGGTCACCATTGTGTGGTCTGGTGTGGTGTCCTTGGTCGCCTTCAAGCTGGTTGATTTGACAGTGGGTCTGCGTGTTTCTGAAGAAGCAGAGCGCGAAGGCTTGGACATCACGTCACACGGCGAAACTGCTTATCACGGCTAATCTGCAAAGATTTTCCAAAGACTTTCCGAGAAGTTAGTCTCCAAGTTCACAGCCCGCTTCGGCGGGCTTTTTTTTGCCTGCAAACAGGGCGGCTGCACAGAAAACGAATTCTTAATTCACAATCACGCCATCACATTAACCCCCTTAAAAATGACCATGACGCCTCCAATGAGCTATCCGAAATGGCAGCGCATCACTTCCCAAGCAGATGGCTTGGGAGAGTCGCCGTTTTGGCACCCAGCAGAAAAGTGTTTGTATTGGGTCGACATTCCCGGGCAACGCTTGAGGCGCATGGCCATGTCCGCAGACGCGTTGGGCGAGCAAAAGCCGGAGGACTGGCCATTAGGAGAGGAGCCAGGTTGCTTTGCGCCTGCAGCCCAAGGTGGCTGGGTGATGGCCACCCGCAGCGGTGTTTATCGCGCCAAAACTTGGGGCGGCCCCAGGCAGTTATTGGCGGCTGCGCCGTACGACACAGCTCAACTGCGATTCAACGATGGCAAGTGTGACCCAGCTGGCAACTTTTGGAGTGGTTCCATGTTTGAGCCGCGCGATCAAGCGCTTGCAGTGTTGTATGCATTGCAAGCAGACGGCCGCTTAGAGTTCAAGGCAGGTGACGCCACAGTGGCCAATGGCCTTGCCTGGTCTCCCGATGGCCGTACCCTTTATTGGTCGGACACAGGAGCCCATTGCATCAGGGCGTGGGACTATGACGCAGACACCCAAACCATGAGCCGGGAACGCTTATTTGCCCAATTTCCGCTCAAACCAAAAAACTGGGCTTATGGCACCGCCAGCGCCCAAGCGTATCTCGGTCGTCCCGATGGCGCTGCGGTGGACGTTGAGGGCTTCTACTACTCGGCCATGTACGAAGGCCATCGCTTGGCCAAATTTGCACCGAATGGGCAGTGCGTGGCGTTCATTGAGACACCTGTTCAGTGTCCCACCATGCCTTGCTTTGGCGGTGAGGACATGTGCACTTTGTTCATCACCACCTCGTCCCATGGCCGCAGTGCAGAGGAGTTGCAAGCCCTGCCTGACTCAGGCTGTGTGTTTGCAATTCGCGTAGAGACACCCGGCTTACCTGTGAGTTTTTTCAACAACTGAATTGACCTAAATCTTGCAGGCAAAAACGCAAGAATGCGCCTAAACAAGGGCGTAGCCGTTTAACATGTGCACATGCACGCAAGCCTCCAACCCAGCCAAAGCACAGATCTGTTTCCCGATCTGCCTGCGCTTTTGGACACCATTCGATCAGCTGCCGCACAAACTGCAGGGGACCGAAAGAAGTTTCGCATTCATGGCTCGGGCAGCCACGATTTTTATGGCGAGTCATTGCAAGGTGAATTGCTAGAAACACGCGGACTCAATGGCATTGTTCAATATGAGCCCAGTGAGTTGGTCGTGACGGTTGCAGCTGGCACGCCCTTGCACGAGCTAGAAACGGCTTTGTCAGAACAAGGCCAATGCTTGGCTTTTGAGCCGCCCCATTTTCAAGCGAGTATTGGCAACAAGCCGCATAGCCATGCCACAGTGGGCGGCATGGTGGCCGCAGGCTTGAGCGGCCCTGCCAGGGCCAGTGCAGGCGCGGTTCGTGATTTTGTATTAGGCCTAAAGTTCATCAATGGCCGCGGCGAACACCTCACCTTTGGCGGACAGGTCATGAAAAACGTGGCTGGCTATGACGTCAGCCGATTGCTGGCGGGCAGTTGGGGTACGCTGGGCCTCATCACTGAAGTGTCACTCAAGGTTTTGCCGATGGCCCCGGCTGAAGCGTATCTGATGTGCGCACTGCCGCAAGCGCAAGCCTTGAATTTATTGCACCAATGGGGTGGCCAGCCCTTGCCATTGAATGCCAGTTGCTGGGTCAAAGACAACACCCAAGCTGGCGCGCCTGAGATCTTGTTTGTTCGCTTGCGGGGCGCGCTGGCTGCAGTGCAAGCGGCCAAGCTGCGCATGTCACAAGATGTGGCCAAGTTGCAAAGTGAGTTGATCGAACAATCGGCTGAATCGGCTGCCCAAGATTGGGCCTTGTGCCGAGATCAGGCTTTGCCATTCTTCACACAACACAGCGCCAATGAAAGCTTGGCGCTTTGGCGTTTGTCTGTACCGCAAACAGCGCCTGTTTTGAATTTGCCAAACAGTGCCAGCGAAACTTTCATTGAGTGGCATGGTGCACAGCGTTGGATTTGGGCGCCACTTAGAGAGGCGCAACAGATTCGACACGCCGCAGCCAATGTGGGCGGACAAGTCACTTTGTTTAGGCGGCCACAGCAAGCCAGTGCCGCAGTGAATGTGAACACGCCAGTTTTCACGCCACTAGATACGGTGCAGCAACGCATTCAACACGCGCTGAAAAATGAATTCGACCCTGCGGGCATTTTCAGCCCGCGCAGACTGAACGCGTATTTCTGAGGCGCAACATGCAAACCCAACTCGCACCTGAGTTTCAAAACACCCTCATTGGCCAAGAGGCCGAAGCCATTTTGCGCCAATGTGTGCACTGCGGATTTTGCTCTGCCACCTGCCCCACCTATCAATTGATGGGCGATGAGCTAGATGGACCGCGAGGCCGCATCTACCTCATGAAGCAAGTCTTTGAAGGGGCAGAACCCACGCGCAAAACACAGTTGCATTTAGACCGATGCCTCACGTGTCGCAATTGTGAAAGCACATGTCCCAGCGGCGTTGAATATGGCCACTTGGTTGACTTGGGCCGCAAAGTGGTCGATGCCAAAGTACAAAGACCTCTTAAAGAACGCGCACTGCGCTGGGCACTCAAAGAAGGACTGACCTCTGCACTTTTTAAACCGGCCATGAAGTTGGGGCAAAGTGTTCGAGGACTCCTGCCCGCAGCATTGAAAGCCAAAGTACCCTCGCCACAAAATGCGGGCGCATGGCCACAAGAAATTCACACGCGCAAGGTCTTGATGTTGGCGGGATGCGTACAGCCCGCCATGATGCCCAACATCAACACCGCCACCGCACGCGTGCTCAATGCCTGCGGCATTCAGGTTGTCGTGCCACCAGCTGCTGGCTGTTGTGGTGCCGTCAAGTTTCACTTGAACGATCAAGTGGGTGGCCTAGACCACATGCGTCACAACATCGATGCTTGGTGGCCATGGGTTGAACAAGGCGTGGAAGCCATCGTCATGAATGTCTCGGGTTGCGGCGTCACCGTGAAAGAGTATGGTCATCTGCTGCAACATGATGCGCAATATGCCGAGAAGGCGCGACGCATCTCCGAACTCACGCGCGATTTGAGTGAGTTGTTGCCCATGTGTTTGCCAACGCTTCAACAGAAATTGAAGCCTGAAATTGTGGCCCAAACAGGTGTGCTGGCGTATCACCCTCCTTGTACATTGCAGCATGGCCAACAACTCAAAGGCGGTGTGGAATCTCAACTGGGCCAACTCGGATTCAAGCTCCGTGTGACCGAGGTTGAATCTCATTTGTGCTGTGGCTCAGCTGGCACCTATTCTGTGTTGCACGCAGATACGGCTTATGCCTTGCGCGATCGCAAGTTGGGGCATTTAAATCACTTGCAACCCACCGCCATTTTGAGTGCCAACATTGGCTGCATCACTCATTTGCAAAGTGGCGCCGATGTGCCAGTTCGTCATTGGGTGGAGTTGGTCGACGAAGTGCTTTCTAAAAGCCACTGAACACAGCTTAAGCGGCCAATGCCGCTTCAATGTCTTGGGCCATTTTCTCGGGCTTGTCCATCGAGGCATAGCGCTTAAGTACACGGCCATCACGCCCCACCAAAAATTTGGTGAAGTTCCACTTAATGGCCTTGCTGCCTAACAAGCCCGGCGCCTCAGCGCACAACCATTGGTAGAGCGGGTGCGCTTCTGGGCCATTGACATTGACCTTTTGCATCATGGTGAAAGTCACGCCGTAATTGACTTGGCAAAAATCTGCAATGACCGCGTTGCTCGCAGGATCTTGGCCGCCAAACTGATTGCAGGGGAAGCCTAAAACAGCCAAGCCTTGGTCTTTGTAAGTTTGGTGGATTTTTTCAAGGCCGCCGAATTGAGGCGTGAAACCGCAGGCGCTGGCGGTGTTCACAATGAGCATGACTTTGCCTTGAAGTTGACTCAGTGGCAAGCCTTGCCCGTTCATTTGAACGGCTTCAAAATCGGAAATCGTTTTCATAGGAGGTGCCTTCGAGAGGGTTAAGTCAATGGGCGATCAACCATGAGTGTGATCATTTTTTGCCACTTCAATCAGTTTCTGCAACTCTTCACTGTGGTCTCGCATATTGCGCTCGTGCCAGCGTTTGATGAGCCACATGAAGCCGGCCACCACCAAGCCAAAGGCGGTGATGGCGCCAAAGGCTGACAAGCCCATGCCTGTTGAGAAACTGTACATGCCACCCAACACCAAAATACAAAGTTGTTCATTGAAGTTTTGAACCGCAATGGATCTGCCAGCGCCCATGAGGTTGTGGCCGCGGTGCTGCAACAAAGCATTCATGGGGACTACCAAAAAGCCACCCAGTGCGCCCAGCATAATCAAGAAGGGTGCAGCAACCCATACGTTGTCAATGAAGTTCATGCCGACGACGAGCAAGCCCATGCCAATGCCCAAAGGCATGACCAGGGTTGCTTGGTGCAACTTCATTCGCATGGAGGCCACAACCGCACCGACGGCGGTTCCTATGGCGACAACGCCGACCAGACTAGAGGCTTGAGTGGTGGTGTAGCCAAGCGCCACAGCGCTCCAGGCCAAGACGATGTAGCGCAAGTTACCTGAGACGCCCCAGAACAAGGTGGTGGTTGCCAATGAAATTTGGCCCAGGCGATCTTTCCAAAGGCGTGTATTGCAATCCCAAAAGTCGGGCAACAGGGCGCCTAAATTGGAGGGCAGTGGGCGCATGGCCACGCCCGTGTCTGGAATCCGTGTGTTGAACCAAGCTGCCAAAGCATAGAAGACGATCAATAACAAAATGGCGGCCTCGGGCGGCGTGTCGATGCCTGTTTCTATGAACGGCATGTCAAAGCTCAAGAGGTAATTGGCAACAAGGGGGCCCACCAATTGCCCGCCAATCAGTACGCCCAAGATGATGGATGCAATGGTCAAGCCTTCAATCCAGCCATTGGCTTTGACCAGTTGCGAGGCGGGCAGCAATTCGGTCAAGATGCCGTATTTCGCAGGAGAGTAAGCCGCAGCGCCTAAGCCCACGATGGCATAAGCAAGCAAAGGGTGGGTGCCAAAGAGCATCATCAAACAGCCCACCACCTTGATGGCGTTGCTGACAAACATGACCTGCCCTTTCGGTCTGGAGTCGGCAAACGCCCCCACAAAAGGCGCCAGCACCACATAAAACAGGGCGAACATGGGTACCAAAGCGGCGCGTTGCCACTCGTCTCCGCCACTGATGCGAATGAGTTCAACCGCCGCAACAAACAGCGCGTTGTCGGCCAGCGAGCTGAAAAACTGGGCCGCCATGATGGTGTAAAAACCGCGCTTCATGAATTTATGCAGTGAATCGACAGGGCATTGGGCCGTAGTCGAAAATATGAAAATTGAAAAAAGCAACAACTCCTTTGCAGGTGTTGGCGTAAGTTTCATTTATATCACGCCCTGAAGTGACACAATCTAGACTCCACCCTTTGCGATAGATCTTTGATTTAAACGATCCGACATGCCTAGACCCATTCAGGCCACCATTGACCTGCAAGCCTTGCGCCACAACTTGGCGCTCATTCAAGCAACAGCCCCCGATGCATTGGTTTGGGGGGTGGTCAAAGCCAATGCGTATGGGCACGGCATTGAAAGAGTTTTCGATGCTTTGCGTGCCGCAGACGGTATCGCACTTCTCGATTTGTCAGAAGCCGAGCGTGTTCGGCAATTGGGCTGGCGCGGCCCCATTCTTTTGCTTGAGGGTGTTTTTGAAACACGCGATTTGGAGTTGTGCTCCCGGCTTAATTTGTGGCACGTGGTGCATTGCGAAGCCCAAATCGACATGTTGGCCGTTCACAAAACACACCAAGGCCATCGCGTATTCCTCAAAATAAATACGGGTATGAACCGTTTGGGGTTTGCCCCTCAAGCATTTCGAGCAGCTTGGACACGTTTGAATGCACTGCCCCAAGTCGATGAAATTTCGATCATGTCGCACTTCAGTGATGCAGATACCGACAAAGGCATTGCCGCCGCCATGGCTGTTTTTCATGAGTACACCCATGACTTATCGGGCGAACGCAGCCTGTCTAACAGCGCCGCCACTTTGCGCCATGCCAAAGATTTAAAGGTCAGGTCAGATTGGGTGCGGCCCGGCATTGCGCTTTATGGCAGCTCGCCTGATCACCCCGAAAACACAGCGGATCAATGGGGCTTGAAACCGGTCATGAGTTTGAATGCCGCCATCATTGGCGTGCAACATTTGCAAGCAGGAGACTCCGTGGGCTATGGCTCTTTGTTTGTGGCCGATCGCCCCATGCGAATTGGTGTGGTGGCGTGTGGCTATGCAGACGGTTATCCACGTCACGCGCCGACGGGCACGCCCGTTTGCGTCGATGGCATTCGGACGCGAACATTGGGCCGCGTCAGCATGGACATGATCACCGTCGACATCACCGACTTGCCCCATGCCGACAGGGGCAGTGAAGTCACATTGTGGGGTCAGCCCCAAAAAACCAGCCAGCCTTCTGTTGGTGTTTCGATCGATGAGGTGGCCCTTGCTTCTGGCACTGTGGGCTATGAGTTGATGTGTGCTTTGGCAGCACGCGTGCCCGTTGTGGTGTTGGACACGCTTTGAACCTCAAAAAACAAAACACCTTGGCCTTGATGGCCGCCATGGTTTTAATTTTGATTTGGGGTGCCAACTTCAGCGTGCAAAAGTATTTGCTGGACACGCTCTCGCCCAGTGGTTTTTTGCTGGGCCGTTACTTGATTATGCCGATATGCGCTTTGATCATGATGCGCGTCATGCTCGGCAGTTTCTTTCCGCCGATGGCCCGAAAAGATATTTTTGAGTTGGCCAGCTTGGGCTTTGTCGGGCACAGCTTGCATGTGGGCATTGTTTGTTATGGCATTCATTTGTCGACGCCCTTTTCAAGCTCTGTCATCCTGGCGTGTGGCCCCATTTTTACCCTGCTTATTTTGAGATGGAAAGGACACGAAAAACTTCAGCGCTACCAAGTACTGGGCGTCACGATCGCCTTCACAGGGGTGCTGCTGTTTCTATCTGAAAAAATCATGAAAGGTGATTTGCGAGCGACGGGCGGAGATTTGGTCTTATTTGTGGCCGCTGTTTTATTCTCTTATTACACGGTGCAAGCTAAACCAATGCTTGAAAAACATGGCAGCATTTTGACCATGGGTTATGCCACCGTGTTGGGTGGCTTGCCCGTCATGCTTCTGTCAATCCCTGCGGGCCTTGAAGCACCTTGGGCCAGTCTGGGTGTTCAGGGTTGGGCGGCAATGGGCTGGTCCGTTTTGATTTCTGCTTTCGGTGGCTGGTTAGTGTGGGGCTGGATCAACCAAGTCAGAGGTGTGGCCAGAACAGCGCCTCTGATGTACCTCATGCCACCGGTTGCTGGCTTGTTTGCTTGGGCCATCACGGGTGAGCAATACACCGCAAGCAAATTGCTGGGTGCCACCATTGCCTTGCTAGGCGTTGCTTTTGCTCAGTTTGCCCCTCAGCGGAAAAATCCATCGTAGGCTGTTTTCAAAATCAGAGCGCTAACAACAGCCAAGAAGACATAGCGCACAAAGCCCGCACCGTGCTTCAGTGCCAGTCGAGTTCCAATGAGGCTTCCAATGACATTGGCCAAGGCCATGGGCACAGCCAAGTGCCACCACACATGGCCCTGCCAAGTGAACAGTGCCAAGGCTGAAAAGTTGGTGGCGGTGTTCAGGAGCTTGGCCGAGGCCGATGCGTTCAAGAAGTCATAGCCCAACAAACGGACGTAGGCAAAGACAAAAAAGCTGCCAGCGCCGGGTCCAAAAAAGCCATCGTAAAAACCGATCAACAAGCCAAATAAAGCGGCTACCAGCGCCTCATGCCGACCTTGAAACCGAGGCTGATGTAACTGGCCCATCTCTCGTTTAGCAACGGTGTAAATCAGCAAGCCCAAAAGCAAAAATGGCAAACCTTTGCGTAAAAAGCTGGGGTCTACTTGAGTCACGGTCCATGCGCCACACACCGAGCCTAGAAGGCCCGCTGCTGCAGCTGGAAACAAAGCAGCCCAACGCATCTCAACTTTTTTGCTGAACTGATAGGTTGAAAATGCCGTGCCCCAGATGGCCGCGCTTTTATTGGTGCCCACCAAGGTGGCAGGCGGTGCTGTGGGAAAGGTGGCAAACAGAGCGGGGATCAAAATCAGACCACCACCACCCACGATGGAGTCGACCATGCCTGCAAACAGCGAGGCCAAGGAGATGATCAGTATTTCCATCAAAAAAAAGCGCCGCTTTCGCGACGCTTGTAAAAAGTCACATCTCGTTTAGGATGTTTATGTTCGATTAGTTTGGGTGTCTCCTCTGCCCTCAAAACGAACCCAAACAGCAGTTCATCGAGTGAGTGAAATGTACAAGGCTGCATCAGACATTGCCATCAGGGATTTCCCGTGGCAAACCCCTGCGCATCTTTGGCCATCCAGTGCGCCGCCTTTTCAGCAATCATGAGGGTGGGGCTGTTGGTATTGCCACTGGTAATGTTTGGCATGACACCTGCATCAACCACTCGCAAGCCACGAACGCCGCGAACTTGTAAGTGGCTGTTGACCACCGCCATGGGGTCGTCTTCTCGGCCCATGCGTGTGGTGCCAACAGGGTGAAAAATGGTGCTGGCAATGTCACCTGCAAGCTTGGCCAACTCTTCATCCGATTGGTATTGAACCCCTGGCTTGAACTCTTCGGGTTCAAAGGCCGCCATGGCGGGTTGCGACATGATGCGCCGAGTGACACGCAGACTGTCTGCCGCCACTTTACGGTCTTCCTCGGTACTTAAATAATTGGGCGCAATGGCGGGAGGCACCTTGAAGTCGGGACTTTTTAAAGTCACGCTACCGCGGCTGCTTGGATTTAAATTGCAAACGCTGGCGGTAATGGCTGGGAACTTGTGCAAAGGCTCGCCAAATGCGTCCAAGCTCAAAGGCTGCACATGGTATTGGATATTGGCCCATTCACGCGCAGCATCGCTTTTCGTGAAGGCACCCAATTGGCTGGGTGCCATGCTCATGGGGCCTGACCTAGACATGGCATATTCCAAACCAATTTTGGCCTTGCCCCACCAACTGTTGGCCAAGGTGTTCAGTGTTTTGGCGTTCTTTACTTTGTAAACAGAGCGAATTTGCAAATGGTCTTGTAAATTGGCGCCAACGCCGGGCAAGTCGTGCGTCACTGCCACGCCGTTTTGTTTCAAGCTGTCAGCGGCCCCAATGCCAGAGAGCTGCAAAATTTGAGCAGAGCCGATGCTGCCTGCACTCAGCGCCACTTCGCGGGTGGCTGTGGCGGTGACCAGCTGATGGCCGTCCCACACTTTCACGCCGGTACAGCGTTTGCCGCCATCGGCATCGGTTTCAATGACCAACCTGGCGACTTGTGCTTGTGTCCAAAGCTCAAAGTTAGGGCGAGCATAGCAAGTGGGTCTTAGAAATGCCTGAGCAGTGTTCCAGCGCCAGCCGCTTTTTTGATTCACTTCAAAATAGCCCACACCTTCGTTGTTGCCTTGGTTAAAGTCAGCTGAAGCGGGAACCCCGGCTTGTTGCGCGGCTTGTGCAAAGGCGTCTAAAACGCCCCAGCTTAAGCGCTGTTTTTCGATGCGCCACTCGCCGCCAGCTTTGCGCGCCTTGAGAATTCTGAAGTATTCGGCCGAAGCGGCATCGTCGTGCGCTTGCGGATTGAGCAGGGCAGCAGGCACCCCCTGCGCGCCATGCGTTTCAGTGGCGCCTTGGTGGTGGTCTTCGTGGAATTTGAAGTAGGGCAGACATTGATCCCAGCGCCATTGAGGGTCGTCGGTGATGGCCGCCCATTGGTTGTAATCGCGCGACTGGCCGCGCATGTAAATCATGCCGTTGATGCTGCTGCAACCCCCCAGCACTTTGCCACGGGGGTATCGCAGGGTTCTGCCGTTCAAACCTGCGGCCGCTTCTGTTTCGTACAGCCAGTCGGTGCGTGGATTGCCAATGCAATACAAATAACCAACGGGGATGTGTATCCAGTGGTAATCGTCTCGCTTGCCGGCCTCGATCAGCAAAACACGTTTGCTGGCATCGGCCGATAAGCGATTGGCCAAGAGACATCCTGCAGTGCCAGCGCCGACGATGATGTAGTCAAAAGTGCTGTCGTTCATGGCGCTCCGAAATGAAGGAATGATTGCTTACTTGGAGGTTGGCATGGCGAACTCGGCGCCTTTGCCAATGCTCTCAGGCCAGCGCTGCATGATTGATTTTTGCTTGGTGTAAAAGCGCACGCCTTCTTCGCCATAGGCGTGCATGTCGCCAAACAAACTGCGCTTCCATCCGCCAAAGCCATGCCATGCCATGGGCACAGGAATGGGCACATTGATGCCGACCATGCCTACTTGAATTCTGCGTGAAAATTCGCGTGCCACATTGCCATCGCGCGTGAAGCAACTCACGCCATTGCCAAACTCATGGTCATTGATGATTTGAATGGCAGCGCCCAAATCTTTCACGCGAACGCATGACAAGACCGGGCCAAAAATTTCTTCTTTGTAAATCTTCATGTCGGTCTTGACATGGTCAAACAAGGTGCCGCCTAACCAAAAACCGTTGGCGCAGCCTTCGCCTGCTTTGGCGCCATCAAACTGACGACCGTCCACCAACAATTGGGCGCCTTCTGCCACACCCGCATCGATGTAACCGGTAATGCGTTGTTTGGCAGCCGCCGTGACAATGGGGCCCATTTCTGCCGCCAAGTTGGTCCCGTTCAACACTTTGAGTGTGCGGGTTTTTTCAAGCAACAAGGGCATGAGGCGTTCTGCCACATCGCCCACCAAAACTGCCACGCTGATGGCCATGCAGCGCTCACCTGCCGAGCCATAAGCTGCACCTATGAGCGCATCGACGGCTTGCTCAATGTCGGCATCTGGCATGACGACCATGTGGTTCTTGGCGCCGCCCAAGGCTTGTACACGTTTGCCATGGCGTGCGCCGTTTTCATAGAGGCTGTTGGCAATGGGGGTAGAGCCCACAAAGCTGACTGCTTTGACATCAGGATGGGCTACCAACGCATCGACGGCTTCTTTGTCGCCTTGCACGACGTTGAAAACACCAGCGGGCAGACCGGCTTGTTGAAGCAGGTCGGCCATGAACAAGCTAGGGCTGGGGTCCAACGGGCTTGGCTTTAAGACAAAGGTGTTGCCACAGGCAATGGCCACAGGAAACATCCACATGGGCACCATGACGGGAAAGTTAAAGGGCGTGACGCCCGCCACAACACCCAAAGGCTGGCGCAATGTCCAGTTGTCGATGCCGGTGGAAACTTGATCTGTGAAGTCGCCTTTGAGCAATTGCGGAATGCCGCAGGCAAATTCCACAATGTCGATGCCGCGAGTGACCTCGCCTTGCGCATCTGTGAAGACTTTGCCATGTTCGGCCGTGATCATGTGAGCCAAAGCATCTTTGTGCAGATTGAGCAACTCTAGAAATTTGAACATCACACGAGCGCGTCGCAAAGGGGGGGTGTCTGCCCACGCAGGAAAAGCGGCTTGCGCTGAAGCCACGGCCTGATCGACGTCTTGCGTGTTGGCCAAATTGACGCGGCCTGTGACTGCACCCGTGGCTGGGTTAAACACGTCTTGTGCGCGGGGGGAAGAGCCAGAGACTTTTTGTCCTGAAATGAAATGAGCAATGGTGGTGACAGTCATGGGGAGTCCTAAGGCCTAAAAGCAGTGAGGAGTGAGCATTAAAGAGGGTGAATGTTAATCGGTCTTGGCCGACTCGGTGGCTGGGTGGCGGCGCCTGAACATGCCCCAGCCTTCCATGTGGAGTACGCAATCGCCATGTTGGTTGTGCATTTCCCATTGGGTTCGCACCAAGCCCACGTCGGGCTTGGAGCGCATGGGCCTAGATTCCAAAATTTTGTGTTTCAGGCGCAAGGTGTCATTGGGCAACACCGGTTTTTTCCATTGCAAGTTTTCAAGCCCAGGCGACCCTAGACTGGATGCCTCGTGCAAAAAGTTGGTCACCATCAGACGCATTGCCATAGAGCAGGTGTGCCAGCCACTGGCGCAAAGCCCACCAAAAACAGAGGCCTTGGCGGCTTCATCGTCTAGGTGAAAGGGCTGAGGGTCAAATTGGGTGGCAAATGCAATGATCTCTTCTCGAGTGGGCGTGATGCTGCCCAAATCTCGTTCACTGCCAGGTTGCATGTCTTCCCAGTAATAGCGGATGGTGCGAGCGCCCTCAGATGACATTAACGGCCTCCCGAGACATCGACCAAACTCATGGTGGTGTAGCTGGCGTCGTCGGACAGCAACCACACAATGGCTTGTGCAACCTCCATGGCGCTACCGCCGCGCTTGGCGGGAACCAAATGCTCTAAGTCTTTGACGCGATTGGGCAGCCCACCAGAGGCATGAATTTCGGTGTCAATGAGGCCCGGGCGAATGGCATTCACGCGAATGCCTTCGCCAGCAACTTCCTTGGCCAAACCCAGCGTGAAACTGTCAATGGCACCCTTAGCGGCTGCGTAATCCAAGTACTGACCCGGCGAGCCTAAGCGTGCGGCCGCGCTCGAGAGATTCACAATGCTGCCGCCTACACCGCCGTGTCGGGTGCTCATTTGTAAGATGGCTTCGCGCGCGCACAACATGGATCCTAAAACGTTGATGTCAAACATTCGGCGCCAGCGCGCCATGCTCATTTCATCCAAGCGCGCAGAAACGTCTACAACGCCCGCATTGTTGACCAAGCCTTGGAGGGGCCCCAACTCGGCTCGCACTTTTTGGAACATCGCCAACACTTGGTCTTCGTGCGCCACATCGGCCTGCACGGAGATGGCTCGCCCACCTGCCGCCTTAATTTGCTCAACGACACCGTCTGCAGCTTGGGCATTGGCGCTGTAGTTCACAGCCACATCCCAGCCCTTTTGCGCCGCCAAAATACAGGTGGCCGCGCCGATGCCACGACTACCCCCGGTGACCAATAAAACTTTGCGCATGGCTTGTCTCCTGCAGAATTGTGGTCAAACTGTTAAAACAGCTGACTGTTGGTTAATTTAACTTGGCAGATTACCTTATGTAGGAGCTTATTGTGAGTCACTCAGTCGACTATTACTTCGTTCCCCAAAGCCCGTGGGCTTACCTGGGGCACCAACGTTTTCAAAACATTCTCAAAAAATCAGGCGCCTCTGTTCGAGTCATGCCCTTTGATTTGGGCGGTAAGGTATTTCCAATTTCTGGGGGCTTACCCTTGGGGCAAAGAGCGCCACAGCGACAAGCATACCGTTTGACGGAGCTAGAGCGCTTTAGCAAATGGTTGGGGGCGCCTTTGCACCTCAAGCCCACTTTTTTCCCCGTCAGTGGTGACGATGCTGCCAAATTGATCATTGCGGTCGACATGGCGATAGGGGCCGATGCGGCCATGAACATCAGTGGCGCTATCTTGTCTGCGGTTTGGTCTCAGCAGCGCAACATCGCCGATGAAAAAACCTTGGCAGAGTTGCTCAATGAGCAGCACTTGCCAGCAGCTTGTTTAGAGCAGACATACAGCCAAGCGGTCCACGAGCGCTACGAGTCCTATACTCAAATGGCCATTGATGCGGGTGTTTTCGGCGCGCCAAGCTATGTCTTGGACGGCGAAATTTTTTGGGGCCAAGATCGGCTTGATTTTGTTGAGCGTGCACTCGCAGTTTAATTTTTCAGGAGAATTTCGTGGGCTCTTTCATCACACTCGCAGCGGCCGACGGTACGCAAGTCCCCGCTTATGTGGCGCAACCCGCCGCCCCCGCTAAAGCCTCGGTGGTGGTCATTCAAGAAATTTTTGGCGTCAACACGCACATTCGCGAAGTGGCCGACGCATATGCCAGTGAAGGTTATTTGGCCATTGCACCCGCCATGTTTCACCGCGTTCAAGCCAATGTGGAGCTGGGCTATGCCGAGGCCGACATGGGCCTTGGCATGGGTCTTAAAACTGCCGTTGAGGCTTTGCCCGCACCAGGCGCTTTGCAAGACATTCAAGCGGCCATTGACCATGCGCACACAGCGTGTGGTGGCAAGGTAGGCATTGTGGGGTATTGCTGGGGCGGCTTGCTCACTTGGCGATCCGCTTGCCTGCTCAATGGCTTGTCTGCCGCCGCGCCTTATTACGGCGGCGGCATGACGGGTGAACCAGAGTCTGCAAGGCAAGCCAAAGTGCCTGTCATGGCTCACTTTGCAGAAGAAGACAAGTGGATTTCTATGGACTCAGTGAGTGCTTTCAAAGTCGCACACCCCAACGCACAGGTGTTTACTTATGCGGCGCATCACGGTTTCAATTGCAACCACCGCGGCGCTTGGGAAGCTCACGCGGCGGCTTTGGCCAAAGAAAGAACTTTGGCGTTCTTTCAAACGCATCTGGGCTGAGGCGCTCGGTGAAATTACCTGCCTGCTCGCGCCAAATAACGCTTGCGCCAAAAAAACCAAGCCAAAGAAGAAGCGATCAGCGCCATGCTACTCAGCGTCAGCCAAAAGCCAGCCTGATCATGCATGAGCGGAATGACATCAAAGTTCATGCCGAAGATGGCCGCGATCAAATTCAAGGGCAGAAAAATAGCCGTGATGGAAGTCAGGGTGCGCATGGTTTCATTGGTGCGATTGCTTTGCGCATTGAAGTGAATTTGCACGGCAGTTTCAATGCTTTGTTCTAAGCGCCGCACATGATGGACCACGCGGTCGATGTGCTCAAGCACATCACGGCTGCGCACTTTGAGAATTTCATGTTCTTTGATCAAAGTGTTGGAAATAGGCGGCGTCCAAGTGTTCAAAGATTCAAGCCAATCTTGCATGGCACTGCGTTGGTCTTCGCAAATTTCATCAAGGTGGTGCAAGGAAAGTCGCGCCTCTAGCAAAGCAGCCCAATTGTTAAACCGCGTCTCTGGATGGATGAGTTCGGCTTGCCAATGGTCCAGCTGGTGCGTGAGATCGCGGCGCAAATCCAAATAGGCATCGACCACTTGGCTCACCATTCGAAGCATCAAGTCGGCAGGGCTGACAGGAATTCCTCTGGCGCCAATTGAACGTTCGTCTACAGCCCCGTGCGCTGCGTCTGGACCTGTGTCCTGGCCCATAGACGCATTGGCTTGTGAAGCGTTGCTGGCCGACATCAGCCGAGCCGCATAGGCGCCTCGAATAGCGCAGTCGTCAGGATGAAGGGTGATCAAGACATTGTCGAAAATGGCAAACCCAATGGGGCTTGTGTCAACGCGCCTAAGGGCCGGTGGGCCGCTGAGTTTAGATTTGATTTTTCGAAGGCTTGGAGCTTGAGGACTTTGGGTTTCGTGGTTTGCGCTGGCCAAGCGCCTAAAAACCAAAATATCGTAGTAAGAGGTTAAGTCGAAGCGCGAAGGAAGTTGGCTGTTCAGCAAATCAGAGACATGCAAATCAAGCAGGCTGTGCCCGTTCAGCTGGAGCAGGGCTTGTTGAACTTGAGCCTGCTCCGTTTGGAAAAAAGTGCGTGAACACGCCACCCAAACAAAACCGTTTTCTGGCAGCGTCTTGGGCAAGGACAATGACTCTTGGACGAGTTGTCCTGACACCGTGAAAACCTGCATATTGTGTGCTTGCGCTTGGGGCGATCAGGCCCGAGCTAACAGGCGCGCAGCATCGCGGGCAAAGTAAGTCAAAACACCATCTGCCCCAGCACGTTTGAACGCCAACAAGCTCTCCATCATGACGCCATCGTGGTCAAGCCAGCCATTTTGGGCGGCTGCTTTGAGCATGGCGTATTCGCCAGAGACTTGGTAGGCAAAAGTGGGCACGCCAAACTCATCCTTCACACGCCGCACCACGT
>Ga0315905_10002416_pt1 | contig 19666 bp, 15 predicted proteins | sample LakEriMetagenome_5_FD_203522 | JGI IMG/M metagenome (GOLD analysis project Ga0315905, IMG submission 203522) | Freshwater fungal communities from buoy surface, Lake Erie, Ohio, United States - Buoy 4 MA121 | ecosystem: Environmental > Aquatic > Freshwater > Lake | place: USA: Lake Erie, Ohio... | reverse complement strand
TATGGCTTTGATCTACTACGCCGCTTTTTCATTGCTCCTCCCCAATCTCTCTTTGACTCCCAGTTCTGCCCCATTCAACTTTTGTCCTGTACTTAGATCTTGGTCTTTATAAACTTCAAGGTTGACCCCCGTAATTTTTTAAGATAATTCTACACTCTTGAAGTAATTTAAGTAATCGTATAAGTAGGAGGGATGAATAAAATGTAAGATAGATGTGGCTAAAACCCTTGTAGTTACTCAAAGCGAGTGAAATCTATTGTAAGTTTAATTACCTCCTTCTACTTAGCGGTTTTTAGGAGTGAGGTCATTTTGGAGTTCCTAAACCCTGGATTTTAAAGGGATTGGCCGTACCTTGTTTTTTATGTAAACCACCATACACTTTTGTTTGGTTCGGTGAACTTGCTGTTTTAATGTAGGATGTGGACCTCCGTATAATTGCGTTTTTGCAAAAACTGACTCGAATATCAAGAGCTATTCTCAATAATTTCCCCTATTTTTCGAGGTGCTCTCTAGATTAATGAAAAAGGGATATACAGCCGCTAGGCACCCAAGTAGTACACTTTTTACAAAAAACTATGCTTGTTGAGCATCAAAAACAATCTAATACGCTTTTATTTTTTGCAATAAAAATAAGTTTAAATCAGCAAAAATAAATTTGGAACGATTTTGCGTCGTTTCAGCGATCACTCCAATTGTTAGGAATTGTATAACCCTCTTGTTATAAGGCTTTTTATGTCATGAAACCCTAAATTTAGAATTGCTGAGTTTAAATGGATAACCTAATCACCCCAAGGCCTCGATGTTTTAACCTCCGTCGTCCCCAAGGCGATCGCCGATTTGGAACATTGAAAAATTTAAATTGACTGAATTTTTAAAAAATAGGAGTGATTGTGGACAAACAAGAACAAGTAGCCCATGCCATTCAGGATGTCATTACGACAATGATGGATAAAGTAATGGAGCGGGTGTTGATTAGCGATCCCTTTATTAAGGAATACCATCGCCTGAGGAAACCCCTATATGCCGCATTAGTCCCCGATGAAATTTTCAAAGGCTCCCATTTTGAAAGACGATTTGTGACTCCTTTTGGTAGTGTTTGGGAAAAACTAGCTCAGATTGTTGCCTTAGAAGCCCATGGTAATTGTCAGATGGGATATGCTGTGAACGGATTTGTTGGGCAAGAAAGCCTAAGACGGATTCAAGAAATTCTTAACCAACTAGAACATCATCATAAAGATAAGCCTAAACTTAAACGCAATTGGCAAGCAGAACTAGAATATGTAAAGGCGGGAAAAGGCATCCCGATTCCGGTGACAGTTATTTGTGATATTTTTATCGAAAATCAAGATAATCAACAGCGCTACGCATTTGAATTAAAAGCGCCTTTACCCAATAGCGATCAAACGAAAGTCAGCAAAGAAAAACTGTTTAAAATTTTAGCTATGGAGCCAAAGCTAGTTGATGAAGCCTACTTTGCTTTGCCCTATAATCACTACGGAAAAAGAGAGAATTATCAATGGTCGTTTCCCATGAGATGGTTTGATATGCACCACGATCAATCGGTTTTAATGGGCAGTGAATTTTGGGATTTAGTTGGGGGTGAAGGAACTTACGAAAATTTAGTCAAAATCATTAACGCCCTAAGCACTGATTATAAAGCACGAATCTATAGAGAGTTTCTAGGAATAGAGCCTCCTGATAACGTTGAAGAAGGGAGTTTAAAATAATAGAAATAACAAAGATGCCGTTTACCTTCATTGATCTATTTGCAGGCATTGGCGGCTTTAAAATGGCCTTGAGTCATAACGGCGGTCATCGTTTAGGCTTTAGCGAAATTGACAAAGATGCGATTAGTGTTTACTGTGAAAATTTTCAAGTAAATCCCAATGATAACTGGGGAGATATCACCAAAATCAAAGCATTACCCAGTCATGATTTATTAACAGCCGGTGTGCCTTGTCAAAGTTGGTCAATTGCTGGGAAAAATTTAGGGTTTAATGATGATCGAGGACAATTATGGAATGACACAATCTATTTATTACAACAATCCCAACCCAAGGCGTTTATTTTCGAAAATGTTAAGGGTTTAGTTGATCCGAGAAATAAACAAGCTCTAGCCTATATTTTAGAAAGGATTAAAGAAGCGGGGTATTTCGCTAACTACTTTGTGATTAACTCCTTCGATTATGGTGTCCTACAAAGTCGAGTTCGAGTCTATATTATTGGATTTCGAGAGAATAAATATTTCCTGCGCTTTAATCTTCCCCCTGTAACCCAACAAAAAATGAAGTTAGGCGATCTGCTTGGTATTCCTAGTCAACCCACTAATGAATCCTATATCCTTCAAAAAGACTTGTTTGGCAATATTATCGAATCTAAAACCATGAGTTTATCAAATACCAACGGTTTAAATGATTACTTTTTGTTTAATGATATTAGAAATGGTCACACCACTATCCATTCATGGGACATCATTGCAACAACCCAACGGCAAAAGAAAATTTGCTTATTGCTGCTCAAAAATAGACGAAAATCTTGTTACGGTGAATTAGATGGTAATCCTTTATCATTGCAACATTTCCAATGTCTTGATCCTTCAATTAAACAACAAGAAATTGACGATTTAGTGGAATTAGAAATTTTAAAGCCAGAAGACTATCGTTTTAAAGTTAATAACTATAACCGTGATAATTTGACAGAAGATGAGGCAATTCTTCTTTCATCAATCAATAACCAAGAAATAGTTGTTGATCAATTAAAAAAAGACACGTTATTGAAAATCAAGCGGTTATCGATCGCCAAAATACTGAAATCCCTTCAAAGCAAAGAAATCATACATTGTACTGAAATTCGTTATGATTTTAAAAATAGTAAAATAAGCACTGGATTATTTGGTGTAAGTCGAATCTTTTTGCCAACTTCCAATATTTTTCCCACCCTTGTAGCCAGTGACACTAATGATTTTGTGGCGCTGAAATCTATTCAAGCTTGTAATCAAATAGAGTTTAAAAATAATTTTATTAAAGAGATCTATCAACCAAAATGTTTCAGAAAAATTTCCCAAGAGGAAGCCTGTTTAATTCAGGGCTTTCCCAAAAATTTCAAGTTACCTAAATCGCGGGCAAAATGGATGAAACTGGTAGGAAATAGTGTTTCAGTCCCTGTCATTGATCAATTATGTAAGGCAATAATAAATACTGGCGTTTTTACCAACTAATTGCTTGGCAATAAACATCGAGGATCGCCAAGGTGAAGGGGGCAATACTTACCAGGGAGATGATTATTATTGAATGATGATGTGCTGTTCACCCCCAAGGCCCCGACGTGTTAACCGCCGCTGTCCCCAAGGCGATCGCCGATTTAGAACATTAATCAATTAAACGTGTCGTAATGGCGTCCCTTCCCCAAACCCAAGCCCATTTACGGGTAACTTCTCACTCTTGGCACCATGGCATCCTCGCGGGAGACGTACAGGCCGGGGATTATGAATGGCAATTTCAATGGCATTTTCGCCACGGCAAATTACGAGTTCAACCGGCCCTAGGGCGATCGCTCATTTTTGAACCCCTGGGACGATTTTTAGAGCGCAGTGATTATCAACTCGAACCCGGTAGTGATTATGAATTTACCCTGCGGACTCGTCTGTGAGACTGAAGGAAATCCTCTGGTATACTGTTAGATCGGATTTTATTTGACAATAGGAGGTTTTCCATGTCCCGTCGCTGTCAACTGACCGGGAAAAAAGCCAATAATGGTTTTGCTGTATCCCACTCTCACCGCCGTACTAAGCGCTTACAACAAGCTAATTTGCAATGGAAACGGGTTTGGTGGCCCGAAGGTAATCGATTTGTGCGTTTACGTTTGTCTACGACAGCCATTAAAACCCTCGAATCTAAAGGCATTCAGGCAATGGCTAAGGAAGCGGGGATTAATCTCAACAAATTTTAAGACCAATTTTCCACGGATTATGATGGCTGTGATGGCAATGGGGGCGGGGGACACACGATTAACGGTGCTCGCCCCTTGCTGTTTTTGAGGGTAAAAGGGATAAACAGAACGGTCAAGATAACGCAAAATGGAGGGGTGAACTCTCAATGGAGTAACTTTTAGATGTTGGCGTTGATGCTGTCTGGTGTTGTCGGCTTGGCGAGTTTAGTGTTTTTCGGTTCGGCATTTTTTGCCCCTAAGCTCCATCGCAAGGATGATTTTCTCTGGAGTGGCTTTGGCTTTTTCTATGCCTTAGTGCTCTGGATTTGTGCCCAACGCTTCACCGGCGCAATTTTACTGGGACAGTTGGCGGGGGTTTGTTTGATTTTGGCTTTTGCCTGGCAAACGTTACGACTCCGGGCCACGATCGCCAAGCACGACATTGCCGACATAGGGAGTTTTTCTTTACTAGATTGGGTCGGGGGGGGATTAAAGCGTCAGCCGAAAGCGCCCAAGGTTCAGCCCCCACCGGCAACTCCAGCTCCGGCGATCGCCACGGAAGAGACCGTTGAGAAGATTGAAAAGATTGAGGAAACCGTTGCAGAAAAAGCGATTGAAAAAGTTGATCAAGTTTTGGAGTCCATTGACGCGCCAACTCCCGTAGTGGAAGCGGTGGAAGAAATTGTACAAGAGGCGATTGCCGAAACCGAAGTAGACGCAACCGAAGCAATCCCTGATAGTTCTCAACCGGAAATACCACCGTCCCCAGTCTCCCCAACGCCTTCTAAAGGGGCAATTTCCGAAAAACCTAAGACGGCTAAGTCCTCACCACCTAGCGGATCTCTGGGCGATCGCCCGAAACCCAAATCAAAATTATTTCAATGGCTCTTTGGGGGCAAAAAACAACCCAACCCAACGGTGCAGCCTAGCAATATTGCAGAGGTAATTGAGGCAGGGGAGGACGATTGGGGGGAAGAAGAAAACCCAGTTGTAGAACAGGTTGTAACCACCGTTGAAGAGATGGCGGAAGTCGTCGTCGCCGAACAGGAGTCGATAGAGGCATTGATCACGGAGCCTAAAGCGGTGGTTGAAGAGCTTGAAGAGCTTGAAGAGTTTGAAGAGTTTGAAGATGTTGAAAAGATAGTGACCGTTGTAGAAGAAACGGTGGCAGAAACTCTTCAGCCAGTAGAGAATGTCGTCGATTCGGCGATCGCCCTAGAGTCGCCCATGGAGGTAGCTAGTCCAGTAGAAACGGAGGAAGTCGCAGCAGAATCCCTAGAAGTCACAGAGGTTCCAGAGGTGATTGAAGCGGATTCTCAACCCGAGCCCAGCCCTGAACCTGAACCGTTGGTAGTTGATGAAACGGTCAATGCTGATAATACAGAGCCAGAAAATCCAACCAGTGAAACCGAAAAAGCCGCAGATTTGCCCGTGATTCCTGTGACAACGGCGATGGTAGAAGACTCAAACTGGGACGATTTTGATCAAGAATTTGATCCCTATTTCGGTGGGGATGATGCCAGTACAAAGCTTGAAAATCAAATTAGTGCCGATACTGGGACGCCATCAGAAACCGAAGCAATCTCTGATGCAACAACGGTTGAAACCGATACTAAAACTGTCGATCCGGACTGAGGGTAAAGGGAAATGGACCTAAATCCTTCAATATTTTTTCAAGGGGTAGCAATCTAGTTGTCAACCCCCTTTAGCTATCACCTAACTGACGAAATTTTGGCTTTTTTCTCTGATTTCAATGCGAGGAGGTAAAGACACATTAATCACATCGGGATGCCCGGTTAATAGCACAGCGGCTTGGGGTTCACTCCACTGAGTCAGCCAATGGGGTTGAATGCCCAGAATAATAATAATCAACGCGAGGGCGATCGCCGGTAACCGTTCTTGCCAGAGGACACGGGGTAAATGGGATAGGGCGGGGGTGAGACGACCAAAAAAGACGCGGTTGACCATTAAAAGGAAGTAAACCGCCGTTAAACCACTACCAATCAAACACAGTAACGTTTGGATCGGAAAAATGGGAAAACTGCCGCGAAAGACCAAAAATTCGGCAATAAATCCCACCATGCCCGGAATGCCGGCGCTGGCCATTACTCCTAAAATCATCAAACTGCCGACAATCGGTAAACCCCGTTCTGGCGTTAATAAGCCCCGCAAGGTGTCCACATCCCGACTGCCGGTTTTTTTATAGACAACCCCAACCAGTAAAAAGAGGAGGGCGGAAATAATGCCGTGGCTAACCATTTGGGCGGTGGCGGCGGTAATACTTAAGCGGGTCGTAGCGGCGGCGGCGAGCAGAATGTAACCCATGTGGGCGATGGAGGAATAGGCCACCACTTTTTTCATATCTTTTTGGGCGATCGCACAGGAAGCGCCGTAGAGGGCACTAATGGCCGCCAAGGTCGCTAAATAAGGGGCAAATTCCACCCAAGCTTCTAAATAAAGTCCCACCCCAAACCGTAATAAGCCATAGGTTCCCAGCTTGAGCAATACCCCAGCCAATAACACTGAAACCGGGGTCGAGGCTTCAACGTGGGCATCGGGCAACCAGGTATGAAAGGGGAAAATGGGAATTTTGATGGCTAAGCCCAGCAGCAACGGCAATAGTAATAGGCATTGGGTTTTTAGGGGTAACGCAGCGGTTAACGCCGGATCATAATTAAAGTTTGGGGCTTTCGTCAGCCAGAACCAGCCTAAAAAGGAAACTAAGACCAAAAAGCCCGACAAAGCTGTGTAGAGCAAAAACTTCATCGCCGCATAACCCCGCCGTTGCCCACCCCAAATGGCAATCAGAAAATAAAGGGGGATAATCTCCAGTTCAAAAAAGAGGAAAAAGAGCAGTAAATCTTGGGCTAAAAAGGCACCGGCCACACCGCCACTGAGTAGCAATAACAGGGCGTAATAAAAGCGGGAACGTTCTAGGTTTAAGTTGGTACTGAAAATCGCTACCAAAACTAGAATGCTGTTTAAAAATAACAGGGGCAAGGACAGGCCATCGACGCCGAGGTGATAATTCAACCCTAAACTCGGCAACCAAGACCAATATTCCACAAACTGCATCTGGGGATTGCCCAGGTCGAATTGCCAACCCACCAGGATTGTTACCCCTAACAGGGCGGTCATAATGCCGAGGGCGAGCTTGCGGGAATAACAGTCGTTTTCGGGGTTGGGGACAAGGGCAACGGCGATCGCCCCTAGTATAGGCCCCCAGATAAGAGCACTGAGCATAGATGTAGGTTATTAAACGGGTCTAAAAATCGGTCAGTTTTAAGGGTTTAAAGCGTTAAAATTTGCCACGGGCTGGGGCGAAATTAATGGCCGTCAGTTTCCCCACAGGTGACTAATACTTGCCCATTGGCCATCGATGGTCAACCAAAAGAGCAGGGCCACACTGATCAAAATTGTCAGTAAATAAAACTGGGATTGGCCGGTGGCATTATATTTCAGGGCGCTCCCACTAAAAATAGTGGCGAAACTGACCAAATTGACCACACCATCAATGACATAGCGATCAAACCAAGTCGTAATTTTGGCGATCGTCGCCACCGCCGCCACCACCGTTGCCCCATAAATTTTATCGAGGTAAACGTCATAGGCAAACAAATCTTGCAAAACTCGGATGGGCAGCTTAGTAGACCGAGACCAATCCCGTCGTAGGGGCCAAAAACTGCCGAGTAAAACGCCGCTAATCCCCGCTATCACCAAAATTGGCATGGCCCATTGGGTTAAGGTCGAGGTCAGTTCCAGGGGAGATTCGGGGGATAACCACAATGACCACCGCAATGGGGCGATCGGGGCAATCAACGTTACAATAATTAGGCTCATCATCGGTACTGCCATTGGCCAAGGCACTTCCGGGGCGCGGCGGGTTTTTTGTTGGGGCATTCCCAAAAAGACGAGGCGAAATACCCGGGTGAGGTTCAACGCAGAAAAGAGATTGACATAAGCTAATAAAAACAATAAAGGTAAACTGATCTGCCAAGCACCGCTAAACCATTTTTGCCACGTCCAAAACATCCCCAGAGGAAAGGCCGCAATTAACCCCATGGAGCCAACAAAAAAGGCACTGGTGGTCACAGGCATCCGATTCCACAAACCGCCCATTTCCGTAATGTTTTGATCGCTGGTGGTGAGGATAATCGATCCCGCACTCATAAATAACAACGCTTTGGCGATCGCATGGGTGAACAATAACAAAAAGGCAATATCCACTTGGCCCAGCCCCACCGCCACAAACACCAAACCCAGATAAACACTGGTGGAATGGGATAATGTGCGTTTTATGTCAATTTGGGCGATCGCAATTAACGAAGTCAACACAACGGTTAGCGATCCCAACACAATCAGCGTATTAGACGCCACCGGGGAAAGGGTAAACACAGGTTGAAGCTTGATCAACACATAGGCCCCCGCCGAAACCACAATCGAATTACGCATAATCCCCGCCGGATTTGGCCCTTCCATCGCTTCATCGAGCCAAAGGTTTAACGGAAATTGGGCGCATTTTCCCGTCGGCCCCGCAATGAGCGACAAACCCAACAACGTTGCAGTCGTCCCCAAAATCGGCGTGGTATTTGCCCAGCTTTCCAACTGAGAAAAGGTTAATCCTTGCCCATAACTCGACAGGGCCACCAGACCCATTAGCAAAATAATATCCCCCACCCGTTTCGTTAAAAACGCATCCCTCGCCGCCGACACCACTAACGGTTGAGCATACCAAAACCCTACCAGTAGGTAAGTGGACAAGGTTAACATTTCCAAAAGACCGTAGCTCAAAAAGAGGGAATCACTGAGGGCAATGCCCCCCAAGGCTGCCTCGAAAAACCCTAATAGGCCATAAAAGCGAGCCAGGGACCAATCTTTTTCCATGTAGCCCAGGGCAAAAATTTGCGCCAGAAAACTAATCCCGGTAACGACTTCTAAGGCTCCGATACTGACAGGGGAAATTTCGATCGCCAAGCTCAAATCGAGATCAGCGACTTGGAGCCAGTGGAAAATAATTTGTTGACTGGGGCGTTGCCACACCGCCGACAGTGCCACCATGCCATGCAACACGGAGAACAAAGTCATGAGTAAGTTGAAATAGGCAGCGGGTCGTGGCCCTGTTTTTTTGATCAAACGGAATGACCAAGGCAGGGTCAACGCCGCGCCAATCAGACTATAAAACGGGATAAACCAACTATTTTGTAATAAAAAGTCCGACATTTAAATTGCGGTTTTCGACTAAGGACGTTTGGTTGTTGCGGAATTTGTGATCAGATTTTACGCTATTGCCAAGGCCATTCCCTAATTAACTCCGGTTTGATCCCTGGGGCGATCGCCCAAAGATCTATTACGTGGTGTTCCATTAGTTCTTATTTAATTAGAACACTTCAATAAGCATAGTTTCAATCTTTGTTTACACCATAAAATCAGTATTTGTATACCTAAAAACGTCATTGTCAAAAAAAGTGAGATTATTAATGACAACGCTAACTTCCGTTAACCTTTGATCAGGTCACGCTGGAAATTATGACCTCTTTAGGACTCCATGAAAGTCGCAATCGTTTTATTGATGATTTGGTTAGAACCATAGCGGATGAGTGGAATTTGCCCCTCAAAAAAAAGGGCTCATTAACCCTCAAAAAAGCTGGAATACAAAAAGGGGTTGAGCCGGATTCTTGTTACTACGTTCAAAATGAGCCCTTGGTGAGAGGAAAGGCGGATATTCGTTTAGATCAAGACCCTCCGCCGGATTTGGTTTTAGAGGTCGATCTGAGCAGTCATTCCCTGGACAAGTTATCCATTTATGCTGCGTTAGGGGTCGTAGAAGTCTGGCGTTATGATGGCGCTCAGTTGTTAGGTTACTGCTTAAATAGTCAGGATCAAAGTTACACGTTAATATCAGTGAGCCATGTTTTTTCGCCCTTAGTTTTAGCGGATTTATTACCCTTTATTGCCCAAAGCTTAACGGCGGGAGAAACCGCTACTTTAAAGGCATTTCGTAGCTGGTTACGCAATTTCAACCCATAAATGGCGATCGCCATCCCCCTCTTTTTCTACCTGTGCATTGATCGGCTTTTCGGGATTTCCATGCCTGTCTTTGGCTTTTTGATGGTTTAATTGGGATCATTTCTCTTAGTCCCTTTTCTTGCCATTTCCTTTGACTGTGCTGCGTAAAGCCCTATTTCTTGACCGCGACGGCGTCACCATTGACTACATTCCCTACCTAAGTCGGCCCGAACAGGTCAAATTACCCGCAGGGGCGGGGCCTGCATTGAAACACTGGCAAGATGCCGGTTATTTACTGATTGTGATTACCAACCAAGCGGGCATTGGGCGGGGCTATTTTGATCATGATGCGGTTGAAGCGGTTCACCAAACTGTAAGGGCGGAGTATGGCAAATTTGGCGTCACCTTTACCGATATTTTTCTGTGTCCCCACCATCCAGAAGCGGGCTGTGAGTGCCGTAAACCCTCTCCAGAGATGTTGCTAACGGCGGCGAAAACCTATCAAATCTCCCTCAAAGAGTCTTATTTTGTTGGGGATGCGCCGAGCGATCTCAAAGCGGCCATTAATGCGGGTTGTCAGCCGGTTTTGGTATTAACGGGACGGGGACAGGAAACGGCCGCGCAGTTGCATCAGTTTTCCCAACCCATTCCGGTATTTGACGCCCTTTGTGATACGGTTGCCTTGTTAAATGGCTTGTAAATTAATTTTTCTGTTTATATGTCGTCTTCGCCCTTGTTTATTTCCCTGATTCCCAATTTGATGCAAGGAGAAGGTCATATTTTGCCCTATCACGGGGCGGTCAAAGCAGCGGTGGAGTCGTTGGGCTGGGAGTATCTGGCCTGGATTCCAGCAGATGAGCAGGCGATGGATTTAAAGGCGGAGGCGGTGTTGTCGGCGGTGGATTTGGAGGCAGAAGGGGGTTTAGTGACAAAAATAACCCGTATTCCCCAAGGATTGCAGTGGGGGAATGGCTTTGCCCGTCAACTTCAGGTCTTGGCCAGAGGAGAAGGGGGCGATCGCCCGATCATTTTATTTTTAGAGCGGTTTATTCATCTGCAATTACTGGGGCTATGGTGGGGATTAAAACAACTCAATCCGTCCCAACGCCAAAATATTCACCTCTGGATCTTGTATCGGCGGGATGTGCATCGGGATCAAACCCGTCCCGTTTATCGGTGGTTGCAAGGACAATTCTTTAAACTTTTGCCCCACCAATGCCAGTGTTTGACCGATAGTGACCCCCTAGGGCGATCGCTCCAAAGCTATTTCCAAACTCCTTTTACGGTGATGCCCATTCCCCACACGGATTTTCCTGAGTTGGTGCCGTTACCGATTAAGCCTGATCCGATTATTTGTTGGTGGCCGGGTTCTCCACGGGAGGAAAAGGGTTGGTCGGTGGTCAAAAATTTAGCGCAAGGGAGTTGGACTGAAACGCCCGTGGAATTAGTGGCCGCTGACGCTTCGCAATTAGTCGGGACAAAAAATGGGGTCAGGGTTCGATTAATTGGCGATCGCCTCAGTCGGGAAGAATATGCGGCTTGGTTGAATCGCGCCCAGGTGATTTTGTTGCCCTATGATCCCGACGCCTATCAAGAACGTACCTCAGGGATTTTCACCGAGGCGATCATTGCGGGGCGGATTCCGGTGGTGTCGGCGGGAACTTGGATGGCGGCGGAATTAAATCGTTATGATCTGGCGGCGTTAGTTTTAGACTGGCAAAATCCCCTGTCTGTGTGGCGATCGGTCGGGGCAATCGTGAATAATGCTGAAATTCGACAAAAATTAATGTTGATGCGCCAAGCCTATTGCCAGTTTCATTGTTTGGAAAACTATGCTCAAGTTTTGCAAAGCTTAGCGAATCCCGTCTAATTTCACCCCGTTTAACAAAATCCATGACAGTATTCGACAATTCTCCCACGGTAATTGTGATTGGGGGCGGGGCGGCCGGTTTTTTCGGAGCCATTAATTTAGCCCGTCAAGCACCCAGGTTGCGGGTCATTTTGTTGGAAGCGGGGACACAATATTTAAGTAAAGTTCGTATTTCCGGCGGCGGCCGTTGTAATGTTACGCACCATTGTTTTGATCCGGCTCAGTTAGTACAAAATTACCCCAGGGGCGGGAAAGCCTTGCGGGGGGCGCTTAGTCGTTTTCAACCCCAAGATGTAATTAATTGGTTCGCTGCTGAAGGGGTCAAGCTCAAAACCGAAGCGGATGGCCGGATGTTTCCCACCACCGATGATTCCGCCACCATTGTGGATTGTCTGATTAATGCTGTCCGTCAAGCTGGGGTGGAATTACAAATCCGATCGCCGGTTAGGGAGGTGACAAAAACGGAGCAAAAGTTTCGGATTACGCTGAAATCGGGAGAAATCTTAAACGGCGATCGCCTTCTGATTGCCACAGGCAGTAATCCCTTGGGTTATCGCTGGGCGGAAAACTTGGGCCACACCATTCAGCCCCCCGTACCATCCTTATTTACCTTCAACATTGGAGATCGGGCCTTGCGGGCTTTAGCGGGGGTGAGCGTGCCCAAAGCGCGGGTTAGTTTAGATCCCAAAGGCAAAGGTCAGCTTAGTCAACTCGGCCCCGTTTTAATTACCCATTGGGGGTTGAGTGGCCCGGCCGTGTTGAAATTGTCCGCTTGGGGAGCACGGGTTCTTCATGATTGCCATTATCGCCATCCCTTGTGGATCAATTGGTTGCCGGATGTGTCGATCAATTCCTTAACAGAACAACTCCAAGCCCTCAAAAAAGATCATCCCCGCAAACAAATCCACAATTTCACCACCGTTTCCTTACCCAAACGGCTTTGGCACTATTTCATGAATCAAGCCAATATTGCCGAAACCCAAGTCTGGGCGGATTTTTCTAAAAAACAAGAACAAATCCTCACTCAATTATTGTTAAACAGTCAATACACCATTCAAGGCAAAGGGGTATTTAAAGAAGAATTTGTCACCTGTGGCGGCGTTACCCTCAAGGAAATTAATTTTAAAACGATGGAAAGTCGTTGTTGTCCGGGGTTATATTTTGCTGGGGAAATTTTGGATATTGATGGCGTAACCGGGGGGTTTAACTTTCAAAATGCTTGGACAACCAGTTATTTGGCCGGGCTAGCCTGTGCTGATGCTTTGACGGAAGGCTAACTTTCTTGGGGTTCTGATCGCCGTTGGGGCGAGACGGGTTGACATCCTCCCCTTGCTAAAGCACACGACTTGGCAAAGTTCTCCACAAAAAATATGCCGACCTATAGCCAAGACTCATAAAATTACGTCATGCTCATGTGAGTAGAGAAAAGAGGCAAAGGTAAATGCTTCCCCTGGTCAGTATTCCGGAGACAATCAAGCAAGGAATGAAAGGGTATCGGGACATATTCCCGCGACAAGCCGGATTTGAGCATGTAAGTCGATACATAACCCTCTTGCGTCAGACTGGGCAAGTCGATTTTCTGAAAATCGTCGAAAGCCTTTAGTAACAGAGGTTTTACGTGTCGTACTTAATAAAATATTATCCTTCATAATTGTCGAGTCTTGAAAACCTTGAAATGCTCCCACGGAGAGACTTTTGGTGTGGTGTTAAAAAATATTCTTTCCGAAAGTCAGGAAAGAGGAGTATAGCTGTCTATACACTGTACTGTCTTTCTTGCATCTCTTGCCTTCGTCATACTCCCTCCGGGCTTTTCAGCCTTTTATCTCCAGTCTAATTCACCGACTCTGACGAAAGAGGATTAAAGATGCTGATTGGAAATTCTTGAAAAACCCAGTTTGCGATCAGGATGTGATGTGGACAGTTATATTTTTTGAGGGTTCTTGTAAATGATTTTGTGCAAAAAGTCCCCCTCTTCAAAAAAATAAAATAGCAAACTTCCGTATTTATACTGAAGTTATTCATGTAGTCTCCTTCTAATATAAATTTTAGGTCTTAGAGATTGGCTTTGACGGCTCTTCAGGCTTATCAAAAACTAGCTGACGAATTTCAACTTTAATAAGTTTTGGCTGGCTTCAAAAATTAGCTTCATAGCTGTTCAAAATCGATATCAACAGATCACTATTTGTAACTTTCTCTGATAAACCGCCAACGCATCCACGATAGATAGCTAGATTAACAAGGGGGTCAACACAGATTAATCATTCCATGACTATTTAGCCTCCATCAGACAATTGCAGCTAACCTTCCTGGGTTAAGAGTGAAACCTTGATAAAGGTATCCATATTAATGAGGAGTAAACAGGATTTAATCTTCTGAAACCATCACAAACAAGTCTGTAATATTTTGTTGAAGAAGTTCAAAATTCTAACAACTCCAAGCTTTAAACGTATCTAAAAATGCAGAAGGACACTAAAGCTTTTTAATATTATTGAATTTAACAACAGGAAGACGACAATGTCTTTGCGGGTTCTGCTTTAAACACCGTCAAGGTAACTATTTTTCAGTTCCGCTACTACCGCTATTGAATCCTAAATTACTATTATGCTTGATCTAAATGCCTCAAGTACTATCAATTCTATCCTGTCTCCAATCTTGTCTCTAACTTTGGAGAACGACTTGTTAACATCCTATGACATGCAAGACAAGAGCAAAAAAGGAATACTTTTGGAGGAAGGAAAGACTCTGCGCCTGGAAGGTGACACATGGAAAAAGTACAATTACCCCTACGTCATTACAGCAAATACAATTTTAGATTTTGATTTTCGTAATAGCGTGGTTGGAACTGCTGCTGCCATTGGATTTGACACAAACGCAACATATAATAGCTCTACAGATAAGCTATTTCAATTTCAATTAGCAGGAGTCCGTGCGTCTTCATCGCTGTACAATACAACCTTCTTTTCACCTAGTACTGATTTGCGTCGTGTCACGATTGAAGTAGGAAAATACTTGACAGGTCAAGTTGACTACCTGACGTTTATCAATGATCACAATATTACAAATCCTAATGGCGTTAGTGTTTTCAGTAATATTCGTCTGTATGAACGTAATTTATCCGACACCACTGCGCCGCTAGTCAGTTTAGCCGCACCGGAAATTACGGAAAAGAATTTTAGTTACTCATTCCAAGTAACCTATAGCGATGAAGCGGGTATACGGCTAAGTTCTTTGGATAATAATGATATTCAAATTACCCGTCCTGACGGCTTTAGCTACCGAGCTACCCTGACGACCATTGACAGTAACCCAGAACGCACTCAAGTAATAGCTACCTATACGATTACAAGTAATTTGGGTTGGGGTTTAGCTGACATGAATGGTCAGTACGAAGTCAAGTTATTAGCGAATGAAGTAACGGACTTAAATGGCAACAGGATTACAGAGACAGTACTAGGAGGAATTACGATCAATGTGATCAATCCCGACTTGTCTCAGCTGCCGATTGTCCCCATTACTTTTGTCTCATCGAAACTATCTTCCTACAATAGCCAGGATCTTAATGGCACTGCAACAATAACCAGTGCAGAAAATGAACTAATATTAAGTGGTAATACTTGGAAAAAGTATCAATACAATTATAGCGTCACCCCAGAGACAATTCTTCGGTTTGAATATCGTAGTGACAAGCCAGGAGACGACCAGGCGATCGGTTTTGATCGAGACAATTTCTATAAAAAATCTGAACAACCAGCCTTTCAACTGTATGGAACCAAGTCTCTGTCTTGGTTATATAATACTGATTTTTTAAATTATAGTGGAACAGAGTGGAAAACCTATGAAATTGAGGTGGGAAAATATTTCACGGGGGCGATGCAATATCTCACCTTTATCAATGATCACGATGTAACTACACCTGATTCCAATAGTTATTTTCGTAATATTTCTGTTTTTGATCGTTTTTCGCCTGATTTACAAGCACCTACTGCCCAGGTTAATTCTCTCCAAAATTTAGCGATTGGTAACATCAATAATCCCTATATTTTTACAGTAGTTTATCAGGATAATCAGAGGTTAGATATTAATTCATTTGATAATCAAGACTTGAAAATCGTAGGACCGAATCAATTTAACTCTTCTGTTTCTCTTTTGAGTGTTTTGCCCAATGCCGATGGAAAATCTGCTCAAGTCTCGTATCAAATAGATAGTCCATTTATTTACAGTGATGATTACTATGGGCATTATGAAATAGTCCTTCAAGATCATCAAGTCAAAGACGTCAGCAATAACTTTAGTGCTTTATCGGTGCTTGGGGATTTTGTTGTCAATCCCCCATCGAAAGTAGGTATAAATCTATTTACCGTTGCTAACTGGTCACCTGCTCTTCCTTTTACTGATGCCTTTAAGTCTTCTCGTGCTTGGATTCCTCAGTCAAATAGCGTGTGGGATACGAAGGAAGCAATTAATCTTGATTCCCAAGGATGGGTGACCTCTTTGCCGAGTTCAGGCACTACTTATAACAAGGTCACAGCTCACCTTCTCATACCGACTGGTGGGCGCTATTTAGGTGGACAATATATCGTTTTCTATGATGGCGAGGGCACTTTGCAATATGCAGGTGATGCGAACTTGGTAAGTCGTGATTTAGATGCCAATCAAGATGTCATTAATGTGACGCCTTCAAGACGAGGAATTACACTGTCCATCACCCAAACAAACCCTGATGATTATCTAAGAAATATTCGTGTAGTTCCTGCGGCGCAAGTCGGTACTTATGTGGAACAAATCTTTAATCCTGATTATTTAGCAAAAATTCAACCATTTACGACGCTTCGCTTTATGGATTGGATGGAGACCAATAACTCTACGCAGATGAACTGGAGTACTCGCCCTACAGTGGAAACTGCTACTTGGATGAACCGTGGTGTTCCGGTTGAAATCATGGTGGAATTAGCAAATCAGACCCACTCTAATCCATGGTTTACCATGCCCCATATGGCAACAGATGACTATGTCCGAAGCTTTGCAGAGTATGTTGCAGCAAATTTGGATTCTGATCTCAATGTCTATGTGGAATATTCCAATGAAGTCTGGAATTTTGGTTTTGGACAATACCAATGGGTTGCTCAGCAGGCCCGGAATGAGTGGCCAGATTCGCCTATTAATGAATATCAAAAGGTTATGGACTGGTATAGTCGTCGGACTACTCAGATTACTCGTATCTGGGATGAGGTGTTTGAGAACAATAATCCGGAAAGGGTGATCGGGGTTATGGGGGCACGTGCGGCGGACAACTCATGGGGAAGGCGAACGCTAGATTATGCTTGGGCAGAAAATCCGCTGACTAACACAGAATATGGCATTGATGCTGTGGCGATCGCCCCCTATTTTGGTAATTATATTGGTCAGAAAGAAGATCAAGTTTTGGCGTGGACGACGACTGAAGCGGATGGTGGTTTAGGGAAATTATTTGATGAAATTACCCAGGGTGGTCAAATTACAGGAGGGCCTACAGGGGGAGCGCTTCGAAATGCCTATGACAACATGATGGCTTATAAACAAATTGCTGATGCCAAGGGATTGTCCTTAATTAGCTATGAGGCTGGTCAACATTTAGTGGGGGAAAATCCGGCTGTTATTGACTTGTTCAAAACTGCTAATCGCGATCCTCGGATGGGAGAAATTTATGAGCAATATCTCGAAAAATGGAATGAAATTGGCGGGGGACTAATGATGCCTTTTAATGAAATTTCTCCCTATACTCAGTATGGTAGTTGGGGTGCTTTAGAGTCTGTTTACGATACTGAATCTCCCAAGTACAATGCTTTACTAAATTTTATTCAAAGAACGACTGGATTGGGGTCTATTTAGCGGCGGGATAAACGGTGATAATTGCTGGTAATTTTCACCATACCCATCTTTTGTCATATCGGGTAAGTCAATTTTGAAGAAATCGTCAAAAGCCTCTACCGACAAGGATTTTAGGTGATGTACTTGCTAAGATATTATTGCCCATGGTTATCGAGGGGTGAAAACCTCGAAATGCCTGCATGGAGAGATTTTTGGTGTAGTGCTGAAAAATATTCTTTCCAAGTTTGATGAAAGAGGGTCAAATCCTGTTTGTCACGCGAATAAGTCCCGATACCCTTTCATTCCTTGCTTGATTGTCTCCGGAATACTGACCAGGGGAAGCATTTACCTTTGCCTCTTTTCTCTACTTACATGAGCATGACGTAATTTTATGAGTCTTGGCTATAGGTCGGCATATTTTTTGTGGAGAACTTTGCTAAGTCGTGTAGTGCATTGAAAAAATTGGCGATCGCCTTAATTAAGCTATGCCCAACTATCGAAGGTTGATGGTTGCAGGGGGAACCTATTTCATTACCCAAGTGACCCATCGAAGAGAAGCTTGGCTTTGCCGCAGCTTGAGGCGTAAGGCTTTGAGGGAGGCAATTTCAAAAGTTCGTATCAATTATCCGTTTAATATTGATGCCTTTGTGTTGTTGCCTGATCATTTTCATTTTCATTGTCTTTTGACGTTGCCGAATAATGATCAAGATTTTTCGGTTAGACTACGCCTAATTAAAACCTATGTCAGCAAATATTATGGAGATCAATTAAGTATTAATAAAGGTATCTCTTTATCTCGACAAAAAAGGAAAGAGCGTAATCTTTGGCAACGTCATTTCTGGGAGCATTTCATTCGAGATGAACATGATTATGCCCTACATTGCGATTATATTCATTACAATCCTGTGAAGCATGGGCTGTGTTCAAGACCCCTGGATTGGCCTTTTTCAAGTATTCATCGGTTTATTGACGAAGGAATTTATCCACCGGATTGGGGGACAACAACCATCCCCACAATTCCTGACACTATTGGCGACGAATAACGTAGGATGTGTTAGCGCAGCGTAACGCATCATTTTTGTGTTATTTGGATGTTATTTTGATTGTAAAGGTGCGTTGAGTAACGCACCCTACGGATCGGCTGAATTTTAAAACCCATATTCCGCTATTAAAAGCGGGGACTGGTATAATTGGTATGCACTAATAGTGAAGAGGGTGTATGGAGCCTGCAATGAAAGTAGAGAATCTAGATCATCTAGGGATAGTGGCTGGATTGATAGATGAAATAGGAATAGTGGAACTGTTAAATGAAAGGCTGTGGACAGACCCGAGGGAGAAAGTAAGCACTGGAATTGCGGTAAAGGCAATGTTATTAAATGGACTGGGATTTGTATCAGCGCCTCTGTATTTGTTTGAAAATTTTTTTAAAGGAAAAGCAACAGAGAAATTATTAGGAGAGGGAATAAAAGCCGAAAATTTAAATGATGACCGTCTAGGGAAAGCATTGGATAAATTATATGAGGGAGGATTGAGCGATATTTTTATTGCCATCAGTCTCCAAGCAGTAGACAAATTTGGAGTGAAGCAAGAAATCGCCCACTTAGACTCGAGTTCATTTCAGGTAGATGGACAGTATGAAACGGAAGAAGAAGAGGCTGGAGTGGTAAAGGTCACCTATGGCTATTCAAGAGACCATAGACCCGACCTAAAACAATTTGTAATGAATTTAATTTGCTTAGGAGATGGAGATATACCAGTCTGGATGGAAATCGCTGATGGGAATCAATCTGATAAAGCGAGATTTGCCGAATTATGCCAAGAATTTAAGAAAAAGTGGACATTTGACGGATTATGGGTCGCCGATGGGGCACTATATAGTGCCGATAATCCAGCAATTCTCATTATGGGATTTTGAGCTAATTTGAGCCAACTTTATTGAGAATAGTTGCAATAACGATCTCTGAAAACCTTATTCTTTCGTTGAAAAGATGCCTCGAAAATCAGGCTTGAAGTCAA
>Ga0315905_10002412_pt1 | contig 19681 bp, 17 predicted proteins | sample LakEriMetagenome_5_FD_203522 | JGI IMG/M metagenome (GOLD analysis project Ga0315905, IMG submission 203522) | Freshwater fungal communities from buoy surface, Lake Erie, Ohio, United States - Buoy 4 MA121 | ecosystem: Environmental > Aquatic > Freshwater > Lake | place: USA: Lake Erie, Ohio... | reverse complement strand
TAGGGGGCTGGGTGGCCAATTGTCTTGAATTATCAGAGTCAGCATGGCAATGCCAACAGCAGGAACTATTACAAATATTGACTGATTGTACTTTTTCGATCATTTTGGTTGCCGAAGAAACTGGCTGGGGGGTGATTCCGGCCTATCCCCTCGGAAGGCTATTCCGCGATCGCCTCGGGACTTTGACCCGCCAAGTGGGGAGTCAATGCCAACGGGTTTATCTGGTTACCGGGGGATATGCCCTCGATTTATCGCAATGGGGTGAGCGTTTACCCTCCAAGAATCGTAAATTCTCGTAAACAAAATCAGTCATTCTTGCAGGAATTGCTAGCATAGATAGGTGGGAAGTCGCAAGCGGGACTTCCCGGATTTCGTCAGAACTAGTAAAAACATTATGGCCAATGCCACCGAAGTCAAAGACTATTTGGGTTACTGGTTTCAATTCGGTAAAGGCGTTGTTTTTCCCAAAAGCCAAACCATTGTTCTCCCAGATCCAATTTTTGCCGAGCAACATTTTTCTGACGCCTTTGAAGCCTGTTGGCAACGGATTTTGACCAGCCCAGAAGACTGTTATCTAGAAGGCACCGAACAAAGTCTGCGGGAACTCCTCACCTCTGAATGGGAGATTATTAGTTGTGCCCGCTGTTCATTACCTGTACCCACGTCCTTTGCCCACATTCCCTCCTGTCTTTGTCCCTGTGTGGATTTAGAGTCCTGGCCCAATTCAGAATTACCCCAACCCCGTCTTCCTCTCAATCGAGTTTTATCTTTGCGAAAAGTCCACAATCGGTTACTCGTTCAAATCCAGACCGATGAAGAGACGGAGGCTTGTTTGTTGCCTCAATTCCGCCCCCCCTCGCCCGAGTAAACCCATTAGGAAGAAATGCCCTGAAAGCATTCCCCAACTAACTCTTCGTCGCTCCCATTTTTGTCTACATGAAATTGGTAATGACACCTAAAACGGGTAAACGGAGATCCTTGGATTTTTTGGCTGCTTGAACCGCACGGGATTTGGGCGTTTGTTTTTTAGCAACCACAAAGATAATGCCATCGGTTTCCGCCGAAATATTATAAACATCAGTCCCATCCATGAAGTGACTTAAATCATAGAGGACTAAATCATATTGGGCATGGAGTTCGGGCATCAGACGCCGCATTTTGGGTAACCACAAATGCTTAAGCTCCGTCTGGGAACCGTAGCTGATTAGGTCAATATTGGGGCGGTCAGGAGCCGTTTGAATGACTTTTTCGAGGGGAATATCCTGGGCTAAATAATCACTCAATCCCACTTTGTTATTGAGTTTTAACCAGCGATGTAAGCAAGGATGTTCTTCATTGCCATCCACCAGTAACACTTTGCGTCCCTGTTCCGAAGCGGCGATCGCCATATTCAGTAGCAAAGTCGATTGTCCATCCCCCCGCTCCACCGACGAAAAAACCATCGACCGGAGAGCCGGATTGCGGTAATAAAAGGATAATTCCGTGTACAACTCGTCAAAGAGACTCGTAAACTCTAGAAACTCCGAAGCCCCCAACTCTAGTTCCAACTCATTATCAGGATTAGGGGCGATCGCCACGCTGGTTCCGCCGCCGTTAGACAGACTGTCCCCACTTGATTGACCATTGCTGTGCTGTTCCTGCCCTGCTTCCACCGCAGACACCGTCGCTAATTCCGTCCCCGGAAACACAAAACTAGGCTCCACTTCCGGCTCAGCCACAGTGGTCGGTTGACTCATTTGACTCAGGCCTTGGAACGCAGTATCTTGGCGGGGCACCTCACCCAAAAGGGACAATCCTAAAATATCTTTGACATCTGCCGAACTATAAAACATATTGCGGTAGCGATCCCATAGCAAGACAGCTAACGTACTAATAATAAAGCCGCCCGCAAATCCTATCGCCATTGATCGGGTTCGACTGGGGGGTTCCCCTAAATAATCCCCCTGGGCATTGAGGGGAATTTGAGGGTCGGAAATGAGTTGCCATGGCAATTCCTGGGAAGATTCCACTTTTAATGTTTCCCGCTGGGTCGAAAGCCGGTCTACCACCCCTTCGGTTAAAGCAATTTCCCTCGCTAACGCCGTAAATTCATCAATCACTTTGGGTAGGGCTTGAATTTCTTGCTGAATACTCTCTATTTTTTGATTCAAGGGGGCAATTTGGGTGGTAAGCGCATTAACTTGATTTGATGCGTCTACTAGCTGTTGTGCCAACCCTAAACGGGTCGGATCACGGTATTCCAAGTCAGGTAAATCGGGCGAAAGAGGGGTTTTAACCTGGGATAAAATAGTACCTGTGCGTTTGGCTAGCAGAGCTTCAACATTCGCCTTTTGTTCTTTCAGGCTTTGCATTTGCGAGCTGTCATCAGTATAAATGGCACTATTGGAAGCAATTTCTACTTCGATGCGATTTAATTCGCTCAATAATTGATTGCGTTGCTCATCAGCGGTAAAAATTTCGGCAGTAACTGCTTGATCTTTGGTTAACTTCAAGTCCTCTTCCAAGGATTTAACGAGGGCTTGCTGAGACAATAATTGTTGCTCTAGGACAACTTTCTGATTTTCTAGAGCAGTTAATTGCTCCAGTAAGCTTTGATTCTGAAGCGTCGGATCTACCAGTCGGTAGCGTTCCCGGAGTTGTCGCTGTTTGTTCTTGAGGACATCAAGGTTTTGTTGAATCCCTGGCAACTGGTTATCAATAAATTTTACCCCTGCTTTAATGCTGGTTTCTCGATCTTCAGCACTATAGGTTACAAAGGTTTCCGCAGCGACCCGTAAAACCTTCTCGACTTCTTTGGGATCCGCGCCTGAATAACTGACTTCAAAAAGTTTGGTTGCATCTCGACCAGTAGCAGACCGAACCCAACTGACCTTTAGGTTATCGCGTATATTTTTCCAAATAGCAGCAACTTGCTTATCTTCTGAGGCTTTAGATTTGACATCCTGGGCAATTTTAAAGGTCATCCCCGGACTTTGGAGAAACGCTAGGTTGGTGGGGTAATCAAGGGCGGTCAAACTATCATTCGGTGTTCCACCAGTTCGGGCAATGGTAGAGGGATCGGTTAACCGAGCGGCGGCGGTGATTGGTTCTACTAACAAGTAGAAGTTTCCCGTGTAGGTGGAGGGTTTGAAGTAAGTATTTACGATGCCGATCGCCGTGGTGATTGCGGTGACCCCAGCAATGATCCAAGCATTGCGAACGAGGGTTCGAGCGAGGGGGCCGAGTTTAATGGGATTGGGAGCCTCTGCCGTCCCCTGCTCCCCAAAGCCATCCTGGGGTTCAGCAAGATACGGCAGAGGCTCAGTAAGTTCAGGTTTAATCGGGGATTGGGGATACTGGCTATAGTTATACACGTTTTAAGAGGCTCGCTTAAATAAAGTCAATGACTAACTAAAATTGGAGTATTTTGGGGAAAAACACGGTGAATAGGGGGATTGGGGAAGAATTTTTCCAATCAGTCTATCAGATGTTGCGGGTTGTTAGGGGTTTAAGATTTAAGAGTTTGTTAAGAATAGAATTATGTCCGATACCACACATACTAATAATTGTAAAAATCATCTTTCGATTGTAATTGTTGAGCCCCAGGGAGCGCTGAATGTGGGGGCGATCGCCAGGGTAATGAAAAATATGGGACTTTTCCGATTGGTGTTGGTCAATCCCCAATGTGACTATTTAGGAGAGGAAGCCCAGCGCATGGCTGTCCATGCCAAGGATATCTTAGCCCAGGCAAAATTGGTGGACTCATTGGCCACTGCATTAGCGCCTTGTCAGCGGATTATTGCCACCACGGCCCGTGAACGTACCCTGCGATCGCCGTTGGAGACCCCCCGTCAAGCCCTACCCTGGTTGTTAGCCCCCAATCTGCCTAGTGCCCTGGTGTTCGGTAGGGAGGATAGTGGCTTAAGTAATGAGGAGTTAAACCACGCCCATCGTTTTGTCAAAATTCCGGTTGATCCGGGTTATAGTGCTTTGAATTTGGCCCAGGCAGTGGCGGTTTGCGCCTATGAACTTCATCAAGCCTCCCTTGCTCCCGTCCCTCCGGTGTCTGCTCCCCAAGAAGCGGTTATGCCCCCAGTCCCTGATCAAGTCATGCCATTGGCTGATGCCGCTTCCCTAGACAGGTATTATCAACATTTAGAAAAAACGTTATTGGATATTCAAGTACTTTATCCCCACACGGCGGCGGCGAGGATGGCGAAATTGAAACGGATCTATCAGCGCTCTGGTTTAAGTGAGGATGAGTTGGCATTGTTGCGGGGAATTTTGGGGCAAGTTGATTGGTTATCGCAACAATTAGCGGCTCAAAACAGTCATTGCCACCAACCATCGGGGGAATTGTGACGGTCAGTTTATCCTCGGCGATCGCCCACTAAGAGACTTCTCAGCGGCCAAATCGTTACTGTATAAGGTAATTGACTGATTAAACAGTGGTATGGCTGCCGCACTGTCTGGCTTGTTTTTCCAACGTCGCCGCCCCTGGTTATCTCAGCTCGTTTTTGCACTTCTCACCGCCATAACGTCCATGCCCCGTCCTAAATCCCGTCGGTCTCAACGCCGTAACCTTCGTGTCGTCTCCGGTTTATCTACGGTGGCGGCTTTTCCCCAGCAAAATCATCAGGTTCAGATTAACGATAAGGTCACAGCGATTTCCATTGTGGCTGAACCAGTGGGGCAACAACAAACCCCTCCCCGATTACGCAAAGTTAGCAAACCCCAAAGTGCTTGGCAACGCTGGGTGCTGGGCTGTGTGCGGGTAGGAATTTTAGGCATTGGCTTAGGGGCGATCGCCGGCACAACGTTGACCACCTTGACCCCAACACGGTTTATCCAAGCCGATCAAGACCAACAAAAAAACAAAAACGCTACCCTGGTCGCTACGACTGAAACGCCCCCCACGTCCCAAAATCCCATTTATCCCCAAAAAGTTTTAGCATCGGTTTCCGATTGGGCGGCGACTAGCACCGCTAAACTTTGGCCCGCTTCTGCCACTGCGACGAATCAGACCCAGGATCCTTCTAAGGCTCAAATGGTGCCGGTGGTTGAGGGACAGAAAACTTCGACACTTACCCCTAAGAGTGAAAATACTGCCCTAAAAGCCAAGTTAACGAAACTGGCCAGTGCGACGGCCCCCAAAATTGTGCCCTATGCTTACTTTATTGATGTGGATAATGGGCAATTTGTCAGCTTAAACGGTAATCATGCCTTACCCGCCGCCAGTACGATTAAAATTCCGGTGGCGATCGCCTTTTTCCAAGCCGTAGACCAAGGCAAAATCAAACTTGACGAAAAATTAGCCCTCACCAAAGATGTGATTGGTAGTGGTGCGGGCACTATGCAATATGAAATGGGTAAGCGGGATAGTTATAGTGCCTTGGAAGTGGTCACCCAAATGATTGTGATTAGCGATAATACCGCCACCAATATGCTGATCAAACGCTTAGGGGGCATGGATAGCCTCAATCGTCAATTTCAAACCTGGCAACTGCCCCAAACAAAAATCAATAATCTTTTACCAGATTTGGAAGGAACCAACACCACCAGTCCCCAGGATTTGGCGATGATCCTCGTCAAGTTACAGGATGGGAATTTATTATCGTTAAAATCCCGTGATCGCCTCTTGAATATCATGCAGCAAACCAAAACCCGGACGCTGCTCCCCCAAGGGTTAGAACCCGATGCCATCATTGCCCATAAAACCGGCGATATTGGCAAAGTGATCGGCGATGCGGGGGTAATTGATATGCCTAGCGGTAAACGTTATGTCGGCGCGGTGATCGCCACTCGACCCTACAATGATCCCGCCGCCCGGACGTTGATTCAAGATATGTCCCGCACCGTTTATCAACATTACAAAGGCATGAATCCCCCAGCTCCCGCCCCGACCGTAGCGACAAAAACCCAGGTAGAGAAACCCCAACCAGAGAAACCCAAGGCGAATCCATCACCAGCGGCGCAACCCAAAGCAGAAAAATCCCAGACCCCAAAAACCCAACCTACGATTAAGCCGGCCACTCCTCCCTCCCCTAAACCCTCTGAGCCCTAGCGATTAATTGATAGTCCAACCCCTAATATGACTATTGGTACACTTTACGGGATTAGTGTGGGCCCCGGTGATCCTGAATTGATCACCCTTAAAGGGTTAAAAACGCTACAGTCCGCCGCCGTTGTGGCCTTTCCCTGTGGTTTACAAGGGCGATCGGGTGTTGCGGAAACCATTATTGCGCCCTATTTCACTCCCCAACAAATTCGATTACCGTTGGATTTTCCCTATGTGCAAACGGCGGCAATTCTAACGACGGCTTGGGAAAACGCAGCGGCCCAGGTCTGGGCTTACCTTGAACAAGGGCTGGACGTGGCCTTTGCCTGTGAAGGGGACATCAGCTTTTATAGTACTTTTACCTACTTAGCCCAAACCTTACAAACTGTCCATCCAGAATTGCTAATTGAACGCATTGCGGGGGTGAGTTCTCCTTTTGCTGCCGCTTCAGCTTTGCAGATGCCTTTGGTCTGTCAAGATCAACGCTTAGCGGTGTTGCCTGCCTTGTATGATCCCCAAGCATTGGAAGCGGCGTTGGATTGGGCCGATGTTGTGGTGTTAATGAAGGTGCGGTTGGTGTATGAAACGGTGTGGCAAATTCTCGGCGATCGCCAGTTATTCGACCGAGCTTGGATTATTGAAAAGGTTTCCACAAATCAAGAACGTGTTTATTATCCCTTGGCTAATTGTCCAAAATTAACCCTTTCCTATTTCTCATTGATGCTAATTTATCCCAAATTGTTTTCCCCTGGGTCAATCTAAGCTTAATAATCAGGCGTGATCCCTAAAGTCGAAATTCTGTGGAGTAGGATAGGAATAGAGACGTGGTGGGGGAGAGCAGATCGATAATAGACTTTAGTAGAAGGTGACAAAGATGGCATTAATTCATTGGGAACCCTCTCCCGAATTGGGAGCCTTACAGCGGGAAATAAATCGGGTCTTTGATAATTTTATTGCCCCCTTGACAGATCATGAATCGGGATGGGCTTTTACGCCCCCCGTGGAAATCGGAGAAACGAAGGATGCCATCGTGGTCATGATCGAACTGCCGGGCATGAAACAAACCGATATCGAAGTCGAAGCGTCTACCGATCAGGTGATGATCCGGGGTGAACGGCCCACGACATTCCAAACCCGCTTAGAGTCTATTTTTCATAGTGAACTGCGCTACGGTAAATTTCATCGCACCATTCCTCTGCCGATGGAAATCGATAACCAACATATTCACGCTGAATATGAAGCGGGGGTCTTAACAATTACGTTGCCCAAAACGGCATCGGAAATCCATCAAACGGTAACGGTCAAATTGGCTTAGCTCGGTTTGAGGGAGATTAACCATTGCCATCGGTTTGAGCCGGATGGGCTTGAGACAGAACGAAGTTGGGTTGTGGGGAGATTACTGGCAATCAATCCGGCTTGGATGGTGAGTGATAAGCGTTGAGATGGGGGGGGACGCAATGGCAAAAACGTTAGACCGCTTTGATGATCTTATTTGGCGCATCGGTTTAGACCCCTTGGGGGCCGTTTTTCAATTACCGATCGCCGTTTCGGTGGCCACGGTGTTGGATGTCCCTTGGGTGAAGGCGGGCGCAAAGCGTGCCTTTGGCATCGCCGTAGAAGGTTTGGCGGTGGTGGAAGAAGCCCAGGAACGATTAGCTGTAACCCAGGAACACATTGAGGATCGTTGGGCGGAGATTGAACAGATGGTGGCGGCAAAAGTGACTCGGCATCGAGGCAAAACCTGCAATGGGGGGGGAGAGCGCAGTGTGATTTCCATGATGCTGATTGAGACGGCGGCGGAGTTTAATGGCTGGGCGAAGGATGTGACCGGCAATGAAGTGGATTTGGGTTTCTTGATTCCCTTTGCCTTTGGGGCGATCGCCATCCGACAATTGATAGAGCAAGGACTCCGTCTCAAAGAGATTCCCTGGTATGTTCCTGCTTGGTATGCCTTTGATACTTTTTTCAAACTTAATTACCCTGAACATGAATTGCTAGGGTTAAACGAAACTCCGCCGCCGTCCAAGGGGTTAGAGACACCGTGATTGTCCCGATTCATACCAAAGTGCCGGGTCGTGCCCGCTATCATGTCGATGCCTTGTATCGATCAACCTCCTGCCAGCAACGTTTAGAAGAGCAGCTTAACCAACATCCCCACATCCAGCAGGTTTGTGCTAATCCCTTCACCGGCAATATCTTGGTATGGTTTGACGACACCCTTTCCGTCACCGATATTGCCCAACAAATTACCCATGTGATCCAAGCAAATTCCCCAGTGGCTCCAGCCCCGACAGTCCACCGCAATCCCATGTCAGAGCCTTCTCCCACGAATTTTTCTTCACCGTCCCCAGCCTGGCATCAATATGAAACAGACGCTTTACTGGCCCACTTTGCCACCTCTTCCACTGAGGGATTAACCACGGCGATCGCCCAGCAACGCTTAGAGCAATATGGGCAAAATTTACTTAAAAAAGTCCCTCCCCGGTCAGCCTGGCGGATTTTTTTCGAGCAGTTTAACTCCATCCCCGTGGCGCTCTTGACGGTGGCGGCGGTGTTATCGGGAATTACTAGTGGCTTGGCCGATACGGTGACCATTATGGGGGTGGTGGCGATCAATGCGGTGATTGGTTATGTGACCGAAAGTGAATCGGAAAAAATTGTGCGGGGGCTTTACCTAGAAGGACATCCTGCGGTGATGGTGATTCGAGACGGTCAAATTGTCTCTGTGATGAGTGAAAACTTGGTGCCGGGGGATATTGTGCCGTTGAAGGCCGGATTAACCGTACCAGCGGATTTGCGTTTATTACAAGGGACAAATCTCTGTGTGGATGAGTCGATGTTGACCGGGGAGAGTGTGCCGGTGAATAAATCCCCCGGTGTTGTGGGCGATGGCTCTATTCCCCTCGGCGATCGCCGCAATTTGGTCTATCAAGGCACGTTTATCACCGCTGGGGAAGGGTTAGGGCTGGTGGTGGCCACGGGACAACGGACAGAAATGGGTCAAATTTCGGCTTTGCTGGGGGAAGGCGACGCCCCCCAAACCCCCTTACAAAAACAATTAGATCAAGCAGGGGGACAACTGGCCGCCTTGAGTAGTGGCGTGTGTGCAGTGGTGTTTGGGCTGGGGTTACTGAGGGGTTATGGCGGCTTAGAAATGCTCAAAACGGCGATCGCCTTAGCGGTGGCTGCTGTGCCAGAGGGATTACCCGCCGTGGCAACCACAACGTTGGCCCTGGGTATTCGGGAAATGCGCCAACGCCATATTATTGTGCGGGGTTTAAATACGGTGGAGGCGTTGGGGTCAATTCAAACCATTTGCTTGGATAAAACGGGGACATTGACCCAAAATAAAATGCTGATCCAAACGGTGGCTATTGACGGTGAAACCCTCGATTTTGAACAAACCCAACTCAATAACCCCGCCGGCGATTTACGACATTGGCAAACTTCAGCGGAACTTGAAAAAATTCTGCAAGTGGCCATTCTTTGTAATGACTGCGACATGGCCCAATCCACCACGGGGGTATGGCAAATCAGTGGCTCGCCCACCGAAACGGCCTTAATTGAATGGGCGATTGCCTTGGGCATTGACCCGATTGGTTTGCGCCAAGATTATCCCCGCCAAGCGTTATTTGACCGCAGCGAAAATTGTAATGTGATGACCACCCTCCACAGTGCCCCCGATGGACAAAGTTGGATTGCGCTTAAAGGCAGTCCTGAAGAGGTTTTAGCTTTGTGTCAAACCCGCTTATATGGGGGTCAATGTTTACCCCTAACCGACGGCGATCGCCGAGGAATTTTAGCCACCAATGATCACATGGCCAATCAGGCTTTGCGGGTTTTGGGTTTTGCCTATGGAACCCCCGACCAACCCCTGGAAGTTAACCACGGTGAGCACCGAACGGCGATCGAACAGGATTTGATTTGGTTAGGCCTAACGGGCATGGCCGATCCGATCCGGGAAGGGGTGTCAGACCTGATTGATGGTTTTTACCAAGCGAGGATTTTTCCGGTTATGGTCACCGGCGATCAACGCTCCACTGCCCAGGCGATCGGTCAACAAATTCGCCTAGAGCGCGATCGCCCTTTAGAAATTATCGGTGCCGTGGATCTGGCCAAAATTGATACCGCCCAATGGCAAACCCTAGGGGAAAAAATTAATATTTACGCCCGTATTAGCCCCGCTGATAAATTACAAGTGGTCAAAGCCATCCAAGCCACAGGTCGCATTGTGGCCATGACCGGGGACGGCATTAACGACGCTCCCGCCTTGAAATATGCCGATGTGGGCATTGCCATGGGATCGGGTAAGGCAGACATTGTGCGGGATGTGGCCGATGCCATTATCGAAGATGATAATTTAAGTACCTTAATTGATGCCATTCGCCAGGGGCGCACCGTTTACAGCAATATTCGTAAAGCCGTTCATTTTTTACTCGCCACTAACTTTGGGGAAATTGCGGTGATGACGGCGGCGACAGCATTGGGGTTAGGATCGCCCCTTAATGCCATGCAATTGCTCTGGCTCAACCTCGTTACGGACATTTTTCCTGGCCTCGCCTTAGCCCTAGAACCGCCGGAACCAGATGTGCTCGATCGCCCGCCCCGCGATCCTAGTCAACCGATTTTAGGAAAAGAAGATTATTTCAGCATTGTTCTAGAAGGCAGTGTGATTTCCGTCAGCGCCCTCTTAGCCTATGGTTATGCCTTGGGACAATATGGTTTTAGTCTCCGCGCCAGCACCATTGCTTTCATGAGCTTAACCATCGCCCAAATTTTGCACACCTACGCTTGCCGTTCCGATCGCCACAGCATATTTGAGTCCCACAAATTACCCCATAATTCCTACATCAATGGAGCCGTATTGGGAACATTGGCTTTACAATTGGCACCCCTATTAGTGCCGGGGTTAAGGGATTTAATCAAACTCGACACCATTGATCTAGCGGATAGTCTGGTGATTGGGCTAGCGGCGATCGTCCCATTATTAATCAATGAAACCAGCAAACATTTTGCTAACAAAGGAGCAAGGTCGTCTTAACATCTTGATCTGCCTAGCGATCACTTTTTGTTGTAAATCCAATGGCTGGTTGATTGCCTTGGGGTCTAGGAAAGCCTGATAATGTCTTGAGCGTTATTCACTGCCTGTTTCCCTATGCCCAGCTTTACTGTTTCTGTACCTGCGACAACGGCAAATATTGGCCCTGGTTTTGATTGTTTGGGGGCAGCGTTAGATAGACAAAATCGGGTCACCCTTACCCTAGCCGGAGAGCAAGATCCTCCGTTGACGATTCAGGTGACAGGACGGGATGCGGCACAGGTCAGTACCCAAGCCGATAATTTGCTCTATCAGGCGATCGCCTATTTTTATCAGCAATATCAACAGCCCATTCCGCTATTAAAGATTGACATTGATGTTCAAATTCCTTTGGCTCGGGGTTTAGGCAGTTCGGCCACGGCGATCGTGGGGGGCTTAGTGGGAGCCAATGCGCTGGCCGGTAGTCCCTTTAACTCAGATCAACTCTTGCAAATGGCGATCGCCTTGGAAGGCCACCCGGATAATGTGGCTCCGGCTTTGTTGGGGGGCTGTCAGTTGGCGGTGAGTGACGGGGATGGGTGGCAATTAATTCCGTTGCCCTGGCCCGAAGAATTTGTGCCGGTGGTGGTGATTCCCGATTTTGAACTGTCTACCGAGGCCGCCCGGGCCGTTTTACCCAAGCAATATGGTCGGGGGGCCGCGATTTTTAATGCCTCCCATTTAGCCCTATTAATGCAAGCTTTCAATCAAAAACGGGGGGATTGGCTCGCCCTGGCATTACAGGATCAAATTCATCAACCCTATCGCCAAGGTTTAATTCCAGCCTATGATCTAATGCATCAAGCGGCGATCAAGGCCGGAGCCTATAACTTAGTGATTAGCGGTGCTGGCCCGACCCTATTGGCGATCGCCGCCCCAGAAAATGCCGCCCTTGTCGCCGATCAGTTAACCAAAACCTGGCAACAGGCCGGGATCACCGCCGAAAGTCACTGTCTCAGCTTGGACTACCAAGGGGCGATCGTCACCCAAAACTAAGCCAACAAAACCCAAGGGCCAGCGGAAAAATCGTGATATGTTAGAGAGCATGGAAACTAGGGGAGGCAAGGGAAACGGGGTGTCAACACCAAAAATTCTAGCGGTGGTTAATGGGAAAGGGGGCGTTGGCAAAACCACCACTGCGGTCAACTTAGCTGCCATCCTGGCCGAAACCCATTCTGTCTTATTAGTTGATGCTGATCCCCAGGGGTCTGCCAGTTGGTGGGTCGAACGTAACAAAGAAGGCATGGCCTTTGATCTCAGTCAAGAAAGCAACCCCAGCGTTCTCAAAAATTTGCATCAAGCCCATACCTATCAAGTGATTGTGGTGGATACGCCCCCAGCTTTGCGGTCTGAGGCCCTGAAAACGGTAATTAGTTTAGCGGATTATCTCGTGTTGCCTACGCCCCCCGCGCCAATGGATTTGACCGCCTTAATTGAAACGGTACGAACTGCCGTTATGCCCTTAAAGGTTGCCCACCGGGTGTTGTTAACCAAAGTCGATTCCCGCAGCCTCAATGAAACCCTTGATGCCCAAAATACGTTATTAGAATTAGGGATTCCCGCTTGTCATGCCTTTGTGCGGAATTATAAAGCCCATGAGCGGTCAGTGTTGGACGGGGTCGCCATTACCCATTGGAAAGGGAAACACGCCAAAGAAGCCCAATCAGATTATCGACGGGTGGCGGAGGAATTATTGCGAGAATTAACCTAAGGGGCCAAGTTAATTATTTTTGATTATTTCTAATTAAATTCTATGTCTAAAAAAAGTTTGTCAGACCTGTTAAGAGAAGAAGCCAAAGACCCCCAAATGTCTCCATCCGAAGTCTCAGCCGTTTCTGAAGCGTCGCCCGTTGAGTCACCTAACCCCCAAGTTAATACGTCGGCGGAGTTAAGCCAATTACAAGCCCAACTCAGTCAAGCCCAAGCCCAGGTTGATACCCTGAAAGCGACTTTACAACAGGAAAAAAGCCTAGGGGAAGATCTCAAAAAACAACTCGGTGATTGCCAAAAACAGGATCAAAAACAGGTCAAAACCCTAGAAACTGCCCAGCAAACCATCAAAACCCTAGAACAAAACCTGAAACAAGAACAAAGTAAAGTTAAAACCCTCCAAAAAGAATTACAGGTGATCGCCCAACTCCAAACCGAGTTAGAAGCGGAAAAAACCCTAGTCGGCAAACTCTATGGCAAAATCCAAGACTTAGAAAATAGCTTGACCGCAACCCCGGCACCGTCTTCTGCTTCAACCTCTTCAACCCTAGCCCTCCGTCCCCCGGCCATGCCTAGCCGCTATATCGCCCCAGCCCAGCCCCCCAGCAATCTAACGGATGAAGATATCGGCTGGTTTGACTAATTCAGAAGGCAATTGTTTAATGGGAAAAAGTTATGCTGATCCCGATCAAATCCCTTTCAATAACGTTCACAAGCCTCAGCCGAAAACTTTACAACCTCAGAGGAATAGAATGCGTATTTTGGTAACGGGCGGGGCAGGTTTTATCGGCTCTCATTTAATCGATCGCCTGATGGCAGAAGGTCACGATGTTCTTTGTTTAGATAACTTCTACACAGGTACTAAGCGCAATATTGTCAAATGGTTTGATAATCCTAATTTTGAATTAATTCGCCACGATGTCACCGAGCCAATTCGCCTCGAAGTTGATCAGGTTTATCACTTAGCCTGTCCTGCCTCCCCTGTTCATTACCAATTCAACCCGGTTAAAACCATCAAAACCAATGTGATGGGAACCCTCTATATGTTGGGCTTGGCTAAACGGGTCGGAGCCAGATTTTTACTCGCCTCCACTTCAGAAGTTTATGGCGATCCTGATGTTCATCCCCAGCCGGAAAGTTATCGGGGCAATGTCAACCCCATTGGCCCCAGAGCCTGTTATGACGAAGGCAAGCGAGTGGCGGAAACCTTAGCGTTTGAATACCATCGAGAACACGGGGTTGATATTCGGGTTGCCCGCATTTTTAATACTTATGGGCCACGTATGCTAGAAAATGATGGCCGGGTTGTCAGTAATTTTATTGTGCAAGCCTTGCGGGGTGAACCCTTAACGATTTTTGGGGATGGTTCCCAAACCCGTAGTTTTTGCTATGTGTCGGATTTGGTTGAGGGACTGATGCGCTTGATGAATGGCGATCAGGTTGGGCCGATTAATCTGGGAAATCCGGGGGAATATACCATTTTGGAATTGGCACAAAAAATTCAAGACCGTATTAATCCCGACGCTGAATTGATTTACAAACCCCTGCCAGAGGATGACCCGAAGCAACGTCAGCCTGATATTACTTTGGCTAAAACTCATTTAAATTGGGAACCGACAATCCCGTTAGATAAGGGACTAGACATGGCGATCGCCGATTTCAAAGCACGGCATCAGACTCAATTTCCAAACTAAGCTGATAAAGCTGGCGGCGGGGTAACTGGGTGATTTCGGCAAGCTGACGACTGGCTTGGGAGCGACTTATGCCCTGATCGAGTAAGGCTTTGAGTTCGGTGCGGAGGGTTTCCGGGGTCAAAACAGGCTGATCCGTTGGGGCTAAGCCTTCTAACACTAAGCAAAATTCCCCTTTCGGTTCGCGGTTCGTGAAATAACTAACGCCCTGATCTAACGGCCCATACCAAAATTCTTCATGATATTTGGTCAACTCCCGCCCCACTGCTAAACGACGTGTATCTCCCAAATTAACTTGTAAATCGGTCAAGGTTGCCAACAACCGATGGGGCGCTTCGTACAAAATAAGCGTCCTCGTTTCTGTTTTCAGCAAGTCTAAGCGGGCCTGGCGTTCTTTACCTTTGGTGGGCAAAAACCCTTCAAACACGAAGCGGTCTGTTTTTAAACCCGAACTAATCAAAGCAGAAATTAACGCTGTTGCCCCCGGAATTGGAACGACGGTAATCCCCTGTTCCACGCAAGCTGCCACCAACTCCTGTCCCGGATCGGAAATGCCCGGTGTCCCCGCATCACTGACCAAAGCGATATTTTTCCCTGCTTGCAGTTTTTCTACTAATTCGGGAATGCGAGACAGACGATTATGGTCGTGATAACTAATTTGGGGGGTATTAATTTGAAAATGTTGTAATAATTTTCCCGTATGGCGGGTATCTTCGGAGGCGATTAAATCAACGGTTTGTAGGGTTTTAATGGCCCGAAAGGTCATGTCATCTAAATTGCCGAGGGGCGTAGCGACTAAATACAGCGTCCCCATAATGATGTTTTAAAGCCCTAAATTTTCCTGCTTCCGTGCTTTAAACGAGGCCCGTAACCAGATTGACCCCGAAATCAGGGAGGGAGCCAAAACAAAAATTGTCCCGGTAATAATGGGATGTTGACGGGCGGTTTCTGAGGACAACATAACCGCCAGAATGAATGCACAATAAAGAACACCTAACAAGGGAGTGCCCATAACCAATAATGCAAATTTAGTGTCTTTGTCCATGGTGGACTACCTTTGGGTATTGAGTTTAAACTGAGTTTAATTTGATTGTAAGAAAGAAAAGTGGCTGATAATACTGTAAGAGATTCGATCATTTTGGGATAACCTGATCGCCATCCTAATTCTAATGGGACTTACAATTGCTGGTTGAAGATAACCGATAAGCCGTGCTCAAGGAAAGCTGAGATCAACATCAATCAAGCGGATAAAGCTCTCTATGAAGCAAAAAACGAGCACGCAATCGAAGGATTATTGCCACGTTTGACGGTCTTTTTTGACTTTCTGTAACGGTTTTTTGTGCTCCGATAACTATTTTTCCTCGGAGGGAGTGATTTTGGGCCATTGGGACACATAACGATAACCCGCATCGGGCGATCCTTGCACAGAAATATTGCCGCCATGACTTTCGCACAGATAGACACTCAATAACAATCCTAGGAGATGATGGGACTGAACTTGCTGACCATTGAGAAGGGAATCACCGTGATCACATTCTAATAATGCCTCCAGCCTGGCAATACTCAGGGTCTGATCAAAGCGATTTTTGGGAGGGCGTGGTGCAGGAGAATTCAACGATGTATCCATCAAAATGGATAGCTGTAAAGGAATCTGGGGCAACCCATCCCCCAAACAAGGATGATAGATCCAAGTGGCTAAACTCAGATGTTGTTGTCGCCGTGAAAGGTGCAGGCGAATTTCTGCATCTGATTGGGCGTTATCCAATAAGCTAATGAGTAAATAGTACAGCGCTTGTCTGACGTTGTTTTTATCGAGCAGCCATACTTTTTTTCCCGGCTCCACCGATAACTTAATACTTAATTTCTTTTGATTAAGAGTTTCTGTGATCTGATTAATCACCTGCTGGGCTAACAGTTCGATGTTGACAGAGGTTAATTCTAATTTGCTCGGTTTTATGCCGTTATGATCTAGGCTCAAAATTTGATTAATCGCCGCATTAATCTGTTCTCCACTGCGATGAATAATGCGAGTATATTCTGTTTGTTTACTATTGAGCGGGCCAAAAACTTCCCTTTTCAACACACTAGACATGCCAATCACAGCGGTTAATGGGGGTTGTGCCTGACGAAGTAGTTGTTTGACTAGTCTTAATTTTACGTCCGATAACGAATAGGACAAAGAGCGGGGCGGTGAGATTTCTGGGGCAGACAATGGGAAGAAGTGGTCATTTTGTTGAGCCGTCGTCGTTTGGGATACTACCATTCTCTTCAACCAATCTCGCTCAAATTCCCCCATGCACCATCGAGCCGTCATACTCACAAATTCTACATCCCGATGGGAAAAATGATGGGGAGACAGATCAAAGATTGCCAATGTACCAATACAAATCCCCTCGTCCGTCAATAATGGTACGCCTAAATAAGCCCGAATTCCATAGTACTGGTACAGTTCCCCCTCGACAAATAATGGCTCTGTTAAGGTATCGGGGACAATGACTGGCGAAGAACTATCTACAACCTGAGTACAGTAAGCTTCTGATCTGTCTAGTTTGCGGGTCGATGCCAAGGGATTCATTAACCCGAGACAGGATAAACCGATCGCCGACTTAATCCACAATTCATTCTGTACCATCACCGTCAGCCAGCAAATCGGCAGTTCGAGGTTACGGGCAGCGGTTTGGACCGCCTCATCAAAAATCGGCAGACTCCTGGTGTTTAACAATCCTAGGTGTTGAAGAACCTGGAGTCTTTGATCTTCCCTCTGGGTCGCAGACAGTCCATCTAATGGGCAACTTAAGCGACTATTGTTTCTGGGTTGATGTTTGCTCAACTCGATCTCCAAACAACTAGAATTCATGGCACTCTTGGTACAGTCATTGATGGTGGCGACAGAAATAGGGAAAAATCCCCAGTCGTCCTTCTTTATCTAAGTAGAAGGAGGTAATTAAACTTACAATAGATTTCACTCGCTTTGATTTAACCACAAGGGTTTTAGCCACATCTATCTTATATTTTATTCATCCCTCCTACTTAGTTTTAACATTCACCTAATCTGGGTCAATACAACATGTAGACTCCCGGTTTGTCACCGGTAAATAGGAGCGATAGCCGATCAACGTCTCAACGTCTCAACAATTGCTGGATGGCTAACTGCTCTGCCCCATTGATCGATCGCCATTGTCCGGGGTCTAATCCCGCTAACGTTAAGTGTAATTCAGGGGATCGAGGGCGATCACCATCCTTCATGGCAACGGCAATGCGTACCAATCGTAACGTCGGAAAACCCACCGCCGCAGTCATGTGACGTACTTGACGGTTACGGCCTTCCGTTAAGGTAATCGCTAACCACCGAGTCGGGATCGATTGGCGAAAACGAATGGGGGGACTGCGGGGCGGTAACGCTGGTTCTTGATGTAAAACCTCAACGATCGCCGGTCGGGTCAGATAATCCCGAATTTGAATCCCCTGTCTGAACGGTTCCAAATCCTGATCCCTGGGTTCCCCTTCCACCTGTACCCAATAGGTGCGTGGATGGGCAAAACGGCGATCGCCAAGGCGATATTTCAAACGATTATTGCGGGTCAACACCAGCAGCCCTTCACTATCGCGGTCTAAACGGCCAATGGGATACAACCCCGGCAAATCAATAAAATCCTTTAACGTCGGTCGGGGGGGCTCACAATCATCGGTAAATTGGCACAATACCCCGTAAGGCTTATAAAACACAATCGTTTCCGGCACAGACACAATTAACCCAGCCTAGCTATTTTCAAAAATCATGATCACGCTCCTAAACTCACATCTAAACCTAGGAACTTTCAGAGCGATTCAATAACGATTCAGTAACAATTCGGGCAGTAGCATCTCGCAATCAAGATTGAACCGACTGTCTTGGGAAAAACATTTTCATCGACAAACCGTAAGGCACAATCAAATCCTATTGCTCAAGAAACGTATTCAAATCTTCAATTAACCGGGGTAACTCCGCCTCGGTGGTAAGCCGAATCCGATCATCCCGCACGGTTAGCAATACCTTGGCTGCAAAGGGACTGGGGTAAATATTGGGATTACAAAAAACCTCTAAAAAGACATCGCCACTATAACGATATTCCAAACTTTCTTGTTTTTCCGGCCGTCCCCCCTGATTCACCTGAACGGCGATCGCCTTAAGTTGGGTAACTAACTGACTAATTTCGGTTTGCAACGCCACCGCTGCCTCTGTATTAAAGCGAAAACTGACAGACCCTTGGAGCAAATTGAGAGTTAAAGACGCGGTCATAGTTTCACTGGATATAGACAAGAAAAAACTCAATAATTGTTACATTTATCCCCCATTGTTAGCCGATTAAAGGCGGAAACAAAAGAAGGATTAAACATTGTTTAGGTGGCTGACCCATTAGCCCAATCCTGGGGAATTAAAAACCGTTCTGTTAATTCAGCTTCAGGACTGCCTACTTCCGGCGCATAGCAATATTCCCATCGTACTAAGGGAGGCAAAGACATCAAAATGGATTCGGTGCGGCCATTGGTTTGCAGCCCAAAAATGGTGCCCCGGTCATACACCAAATTAAATTCCACATAGCGCCCCCGACGATACAACTGGAACTGTCGTTGGCGATCGCCGTATTCGATATTGCGACGTTTTTCCACAATGGGAGCATAGGCCGGTAAAAAAGCCCGACCACAATTTTGGGCAAACTGAAACAAATCTTCCCAACCCAACGGGGCGATCGGTGCAAGACCCTGACTATACTTGGCGGCGATCCCCTCTTGATCGGGGCCACGGTACAACCGCGACTTCCCATCTTGATAATCAAAAAAGATTCCACCAATGCCCCGCATTTCCTGACGGTGGTTCAAATAAAAATATTCATCACACCAGCGCTTAAAAACTGGGTAAAATTCCGCGTGGGTTTGATCACAAGCTCCCTTTAACGTGCGATGAAAATGAGCCGCATCCTCCGCAAAAGGATAATAAGGCGTTAGATCCGCCCCCCCGCCAAACCACCACACCGGCCCCGCTTCAAAATAGCGATAATTGAGGTGAACCGTTGGCACATAGGGGTTTTTGGGATGTAAGACCATGGAAGTCCCCGTGGCATAGAACTCGTGCCCCGCCGCTTCCGGTCGTTGTTTCAAAATTGAAGGCGGTAAGGTTTTCCCCCA
>Ga0315905_10002410_pt1 | contig 19684 bp, 15 predicted proteins | sample LakEriMetagenome_5_FD_203522 | JGI IMG/M metagenome (GOLD analysis project Ga0315905, IMG submission 203522) | Freshwater fungal communities from buoy surface, Lake Erie, Ohio, United States - Buoy 4 MA121 | ecosystem: Environmental > Aquatic > Freshwater > Lake | place: USA: Lake Erie, Ohio... | reverse complement strand
AGCTCGATGCCAGCTTTCATGCCGAGGATACCGGAGATGTTCAGCGCCCCGGGTTCGTAGCGGCGGCCGCCGCGTTCGAAGGCGATTTCTTCCTGCGCGATGAAGTTGGGGCTGCGCACGTTCCAGGAGCCGAGCAGGCTGGGGCGGAGCATCTCTTGCAATGCTTCGCGCACAAAGAAGATGCCGGCGCTCATGGGGCCGAGCATCCATTTGTGCGAATCGGCGGATAGGAAATCGACGTGATCGACGCGTGTTTCAAACGCGCCAACGCTTTGAATGGCATCCAGGCAGAACAGCACGCCGCGCTCACGCAGCATGCGGCCGATGCGGTCGATCTCGATGCGGTAGCCGCTTTGGAAGTGGCAGGAGGCAAGGGCGACGAGCTTGGTTTTCGGCGTGAGTGCCGCTTCGACGAGTTCAGGGGTGATTTCGCCGAGAGAGGCCGGTTGGAGCCGTTTCAAGACGACACCGTGGCGTTCCAGATCGCTCCACGGATACACATTGGCTGGGTAATCATCGAGATAGCTGACGACTTCATCGCCCGCCTGCCAAGGAAGGCCGTTGGCGACCAAACTCAGGCCGACGGAGGTGGGACCGATGAGCGAGATCTCGCTGGCTTTGGCTCCGATGAGCTGCGCGGCGACGACGCGCGTCTCATTCACCGCATGCCAAGCCTCTGGATACTCCTGCATACGCAGGCTGCATTGTTCGAGGTAATCCTGCATCGTGTGTGTGACACGGCGCGGCAGGATGGTGACCCCCGCATGGGCAAGGAACAGGCTGTCTTTGATGACCGGAAACTCCTGCTGCCGCAGGGATTCGTCGGAAAGCAGGGCGTCGAGAGTGAGCATGGTTGGAAATGACGAATATGGAATGACAGATGCCGAATGATTACGAACAGCCGGGGGCATGCGTCATTCCATCATTCGGAATTCGTCATTTCGGGAGCCTAAGCGACCTTCAAAGTCTTCGCGCCCTCGTCGATGAGCTGCCAGAAGTTCTTGGATTTGCTCAACTCCTCGTCCTCGCCACCGCCGGGCAGGTTGCTGCGGAAGAGGAAGTCGGTGAGGGTGTTTTTGTGCAGCACCCGGTGAACGCGCACGTTGCCTTCGACGATGCCGAAGTAGATGCGGTGGTCACCGGCGCGGCAGCGATAGAGTTTTTTACCGCTGCGCTCCAAGACGCCATAGCGTTTGGCGAGGATTGCTTCGTCGATGTCGGCGGGTTGGATGTTCAGCGCCTCCAGCAGGTGAAACTGGGTCTGTGTTGGGAGCTGTGAGAGCTCCGCGGCGCTGATGTCGTTGAAAACGATCTGGATCACAGGATGGGCTGGCTGGCGGTTTTTTTAGAAACGCTTGATGACATGCTTCTTGCGGATGGACTCCATCCACTTGTCGATGTTGTCCTTGGATTTTTCCTGGTTGATCATTTTTTCGATCTCAGGGCGCATTTTGTCGAGCGGGGGTGCTATGCCGAGTTTTTTCGCGTCGCAGGCGACGATGATGTAACTGGCCTCTTGGTCGAGCACAGGACTGATACCGCCGGTTTTCAAGGCCATGGCCGCGTTGGCGATGGCGGGCATCATGTCTGTCTTGGCCATCCAGTCCCAGGAGCCGCCGTTTTCAGCTCGGCTGTCCTGAGAGTAAGCCTTAGCTGCGGAGGCGAAGCCGCCGCCGTTGAGGATTTTTGATCGCAACTCCTGGGCAAGTTTTTTTTGCTTGTCGGAGGATGAACCGGCTTCACCACTGAACTTCGGAATGGTGATGGTGGAGATTTTGATCTGGTCGCCCTCGCGCCACTTGTCCACATTCTTGTTGTAGTAGTCCTGGACTTCGCGCGGGGTAGCGGGCGGTTGCTCGCCGGCATTGCGTGCGCGCATGACGTTGGTGATGATCATCTTTTCGCGCTGCTCGCGGAATTTTTTCACGCTCATGCCGGTCTTGGTCAACTCGTCCACGAAGGCGTCGCGGTTGCCCTTGAAGCTCTCCCGGATGATGGTGTTGATGTCGTCATCCACATACTGCGCCTTGATCACGCCACCGATTTTCTTGAACTCGGCCAGCAAAATCTCACGGTCGATGAGGTTTTCGATGGCAGAGGCGCGGATGGCGGCCAGCTCCTGGTTCAGGCGGGCTGGGTCATTCTGATACTGGTAGCGCAGGATCTGCTCTTGGGCGGTGATCGTGTCCCGAACCTCGGAGGCTGCGATGGGCATGCCATCTACGACGGCGATGATGCGGTTCGAGTAGGTCTGGGCCGTGACCGTGGTGAAAGCAACGGAAAGGGGCAGAATTAGGCAGATGCGCGGGAGGAACATGACGAAAGAGCCGTCACCCTAAGGCGTGGGGGCGGCGTAGCAAGGCGAAGTTGACCCGGTGAGCTTCACCTTGCGCAAAAGCGGCTCCGGTCTCTAATCTGCGCCTCCCAATCGCAGAACCATTCCCGCCATGAGCAAGAAAGCCGCCGCCAAGCCCGCCAAAGCCTCCAAGAACAAGAGCCTCCTCGTCGAAAACCGTGTGTTCAAACCGAGCGCCGACTTTGCCAAAAAGGCTCGCATCAAAAGCATGGCGCAGTACAAGACGATGCATGCCGAGTCGCTGAAAAGCCCGGACAAGTTTTTCGGGCGTGAGGCGAAGGAACTGCAATGGACCAAGCCCTTCACCAAAGTGCTCGATTGGAAGTGCCCGAATGCGAAGTGGTTCACCGGTGGCAAGCTCAACGTCAGCGAAAACTGCCTCGACCGCCATCTCAACGGCCCGCGCAAGACCAAGGCCGCGCTGATCTGGGAAGGCGAACCCGGTGAGAAGCGCGTCTATACCTATCAGCAGCTTCACCGCGAGGTCTGCCGCTTCGCCAACGTGTTGAAGCGCCACAAAGTGAAAAAAGGTGACCGTGTCATCATCTACATGCCGATGATCCCGGAGGCCGCGATAGCCATGCTGGCCTGCACACGCATCGGTGCCGTTCACAGCGTCATTTTCGGCGGTTTCAGTGCCGAATCGATCAAGGACCGTGTGCTCGACAGCGGCGCCGCGATCATCATCACCGCCGATGGTGGCTACCGCCGCGGTGCGGTGGTGCCTTTGAAGAAAAACGTCGATGACGCCCTCAAGGCCAACGACACGCCGGTGAAGACCGTGGTGGTGTTTAAGCGCACCGGCCAAGACATCCACATCGAGGAAGGCCGCGACGTGTGGTGGCACCGCGAACTCGAATACGTCGATGCGAAGTGCGCGCCCGTGGCGCTCGATTCCGAGGCGGATTTGTTCATTCTATACACCAGCGGCAGCACCGGCAAACCCAAGGGCATCCTGCACAGCACCGCAGGTTACCTGCTGCATGCGCAGATGACCTGCAAATACGTCTTCGACCTCCGCGATGACGATGTGTACTGGTGTACCGCCGACATCGGCTGGGTCACCGGTCACAGCTACATCGTCTATGGCCCGCTGGCCCTCGGCGCGACTTGCCTCATGTATGAAGGTGCTCCGAACTGGCCGGAGAACGACCGCTTCTGGAAAATCATCGAGGAATACGCCGTCACCGTCTTCTACACCGCACCGACCGCCATCCGCGCCTTCATGAAGTGGGGCGACGAATGGCTCAAGAAGCACGATTTGAGCAGTTTGCGCCTCCTTGGCACCGTCGGCGAGCCGATCAATCCCGAAGCTTGGATGTGGTATCACAACCAAGTCGGCGGTGGCAAATGCCCCATCGTCGATACCTGGTGGCAGACCGAAACCGGCGGCCACATGATCACGCCGATCCCTGGCGCTATTCCAACCAAACCCGGCACCGCCACGCTGCCCTTCTTCGGTGTCGATGTCGGCATCGTCGATGACCTCGGCAAAGAAGTCGGCCCAAATGAGCAAGGTAAGCTCGTCATCAAGAAGCCGTGGCCATCCATGCTGCGCGGCATCTGGGGCGACAAAAAACGCTACCAGGAAACTTATTGGAGCGACTTCAAAGGCTGGTACTTTGCTGGCGACGGAGCACGCCGCGACAAAGATGGCTACATCTGGATCATCGGTCGCATCGACGACGTGCTCAACGTGGCTGGACATCGCCTCGGCACCGCCGAAGTCGAAAGCGCCCTCGTTTCGCACCCATCTGTCGCTGAAGCCGCCGTCGTCGGCCGCCCGGATGAACTCAAAGGCCAGGGCGTCGTCTGCTTCGTCACTGTCAAGGAAGGCATCAAAACCAACCGCGAACTCGGTGAAGAGCTCAAAAAGCACGTCCGCAAAGTCATCGGCCCTGTGGCAACTCCAGACGAAGTCCGCTTCGCCGCCGCGTTGCCGAAAACCCGCTCGGGCAAGATCATGCGCCGTCTTTTGAAGCAGGTCGCTGCCGGTGAGATCATCAAAGGCGACACAACGACCCTCGAAGACATCAACGTCATCGCCGCCCTCGCTGCCAGCAGCGAGGACTGAGGCGGACATTTTTGCATCTGGGGCGGCTTGCGGTCCAACGTGTGTTTGCCCGGCGTGAAAGCTGCGCTTAGCTTTCACGCCTCATCATGACCCACGCCGTCCTCAGCCTCCTCAAAGAAAGCCGTCACCCCATGCGCATCGACCTCATCGGGGTCGCCGGCTCCGGCATGAGCGGGTTGGCGCTGCTGCTGCTGGGCCTGGGGCACAAGGTCAGTGGCTCGGACAAGGCCACGACACTGGAGACGGAGCGGCTGCAGAAGCTTGGTTTGCAGTTCTTCCACGGTCACACCGAGAAGGAGGTCGAGGATTGCGACATGGTTATCTACTCCAGCGCCATCAAGCCGGGGAATGTGGCCTATGAGGCGGCCTATAAGCAGGGCATTCCGTTGATTCGCCGCGCGGAGGCGCTCGCCGCTGTGATGGCGAACAAGAAAGGCGTCGTCGTTTGCGGCACGCATGGGAAAACGACGACTTCAGCGCTCACGGCGCACGTTTTACGTCAGGGTGGCCTCAAACCAAGCCACTACGTCGGCGCGGAGATTCCGATTCTTGGCTCGAACGCGCACTGGGATGCTGAAGGTGAGTTGTTTGTGGCCGAGGGGGATGAAAGCGACGGCACGCTCGTGAATTTCCATCCTGAGCACGCCATCGTGCTCAACATCGAGCCTGAGCATCTCGACTTTTATGATGGCATCGAGGCGATCAAAGCCGTGTTTCGTCAGGTGCTCAGTCAGACGCCCGGACATTGGGTGTATTGCGCTGAAGATCCTGTGGCGAGTGAAGTCTGTGCCGGGGGGCAAGGTGTCAGCTACGGCTGGAGCCGCGATCATGACTTCTCGGCGAACATTCTCTCGATGCGCCCGGATCACTCGGAGTTCGAGGTGTATGCCAAAGACCAGCTTCTCGGCACTGCCACGCTTGGCATTCCCGGCAAGCACAACGTCAGCAACGCCCTTGCCGCCATCGCGCTTGCGACCCATTGTGGCGTGACGTTTGAGGCCATCCAGCACGCGTTGAAGACTTTCCGTGGCGCGAAGCGCCGCTTCGAGATCCGTCACAGCGGCGAGCGCTTCACCGTCGTGGACGACTACGGCCACCATCCGAGTGAAATCGCTGCCACACTGGCTACGGCGAAGGGTTTGAACGCGAAACGCATCGTTTGCCTCTTCCAGCCGCATCGCTACAGCCGCACCCAACTTTTGAAGAAGGAGTTCGGTGCGAGTTTTGGCGATGTGGACGAGCTTTTCGTGACCGACGTTTATCCCGCCAGCGAGAAGCCGCTCCCCGGCGTCACTGGTGAGACCATCCTCGAAGAGGTGAAACTGCAAAACGATCACACCAAGACCGGTAACACTCCCACGATGCCCATCGCACGCAACAAAGTCGGCAACGCGCTGCGCCCCGGTGATCTGCTCATCACACTCGGCGCGGGGAATGTGCATGAGGTCGGACGCTGCATCGCGCGTGACCTGCCCGTGCTCGAAAAAATCTGCGTCATTCTCGAAGCGAACGGTGGCGGCGTGGCACGCCTTTATGAGCCGATGAACCGCCACACCACTTGGCTCATCGGCGGTCCTGCACAGTATTGGGTCGAGCCACGCAATGAGGCTTCCTTCGCCGAAGTCGTGCGTTATTTGCGCTCCGCGTCGATCCCGATCCGCGTGATCGGTCGTGGTTCGAATCTGCTCGTCAAAGACGGCGGCATTCGAGGCGCGGTCATTCACATGAAGGGAGAATTCGAGGACGTGCTCGTGAACGGCAACGAAATCACCGCCGGAGCCGGTGCGCGCCTCAAAAAAATCGCCAGCGCGGCACGCAAGGCCGGGATCGGCGGCTTTGAATGGATGGAAGGCATCCCTGGCAACCTCGGTGGCGCGATTCGCATGAACGCAGGTGCCATGGGCACGGAAACCTTCGATCAAATCGTCAGCGTCCGCTACATCGACACTGATGGCAGCATCAAGGAGAAGCCGCTCGCTGAAATCACCCATCATTACCGCAGCGTGCCTGAATTTGAGGAGCGCTACGTCGTTTCCGCAGTGCTGCAAGGCACGCCAGCGCCACAGGACGAGATCGATGCCAAACTCGCCGCCTCGCATCACAAACGCCGCACCAGCCAGCCTGTCGGTGCCTCTGCTGGTTGCACCTTCAAGAACCCGGAAGTTTGCGGCGCAGGCAAATTGATCGACGATCTCGGTCTCAAAGGCCAAAGCGTCGGCAAGGCGGTCGTTTCCGAGGTTCACGGCAATTTCATCGTCAACCAAGGCGGCGCGACTTCTCGTGAAGTGCTCGACCTCGTCGCTCAGATCAAAGAAAAGGCGCTCCAAGAACGCGGTGTGAACCTGGAGATGGAAGTGAAGGTCATCGGCGAGGACCAACCGTTGCCGCTGTAGCCTCTCACACCTTCAATGCTTCAACGACCTCCCCTTTGCTGAGCGCCATGGGACGACCAATGGGGGTCATGACTTCCTTGCTGTAATCGATCCCGAGCAAGTCCTGCACGGTGGCGTGCAGATCTTCGACGAAGACCGGCTTTTCAGGCTCCTTCTTCACTCCCTCAGGGTCAGTGGCACCGATGACACGACCCCCGGCAAAACCGCCGCCCGCAACGAGCATGCTGAACGCATGCGGCCAGTGGTCGCGCCCGCCGACGTTGTTGATCTTTGGCGTGCGGCCAAATTCGCCGCCGCAGATGACGATGGTGCTGTCCAGCAGACTGAGACGTTTCAAATCGCGGATCAACGAAGCGTAGGCCGCGTCGAGAATTTTCACCTGCGTGGCCTGACCTTCAAAGTTGTTTGCGTGCGTGTCCCAGCCATTCAGCGTGACCTCGACACAGCGCACCCCGGCTTGAATCAAACGCACGGCGGCGAGGCAGCTGCGACCAAACGGTGTGTCGCCATACGCGGCGAGTTCCACGGCCGGAACATCGCTCACGTTGAAGGCATTCAACTGCTCCGAAGTCATCATGCTGCGTGCCCGCTGCATGGAAATTTGGTGCAGTGTCTTGGTTTGATCGATGTCTGACGCACGTCCCTGGGCGAAGGCACGTTCAACGACGTTGAGGCTCTCCAGCCGACGTTCCATGCGTTTGTCATCGACCCGCGCTTTCACATCGGGCACGGGAAATTTGGGGTCGTACATTTGAAAGGCATCAAACTGCGCCCCGAAGAAGCCGCCGCGTGCGGGCCATTGGTTGGGAAGGATGGAAACATGCGTCGGAATCTCGATCTTCGCCGCGGGCAGCTCGTGGCAGACGATGGCACCGATGCTGGGGTGAATCAGCGTCGGATCAGGGCGGTAGCCGGTCTTGATGTTGTAAAAAGCCCGCTCGTGATCGCCCTCCTTGCTCACCATGGAGCGGATCAAAGAGACATCCTGCATCACGCTGGCGGTTTGTTCGAGACCTGAGGCGAATTCGACGCCCTTGATCGCCGTGGGGATCGTTTTGACACCACCGCCGATCTTCGTGGTCGGATGTGGATCAAAAGTATCCAGCTGACTGGCTGCGCCGCCGAGCCAGAGCAAGATCACTGAGCGCGCCGGTTTGCCACTGGGAGCCTCTTTAGCCTCCACGGCCAGCAGATCGCCCAAGGGCGTGAGCCAGGACACGCCAGCGATACTCGCCCCACGGACGAGTGTGCGACGAGTCCAATGGTCATGGCTTTGGCAAAGTGGAGTGTTCATAAAATGGCGAAGGTGAACAGGCGGCGATGGGATTTTGAAGGGGCATTCGTCATTCCCGCGAACGCGGGCTAGTGGTTCCAGGAAAACTCGGTGGCGTTCATGAGCGTCCAATACAGATCCGTCATCGCGTTGCTGCGTGATTGATGGCTCTTACCAGAGGCCAGCAGGGCGGTGAAATGACTGGCCTCGTCCACACTCGGGCGACGCGTGAAAACGGCGAGGTAGGCGGCTTCCACTGCCGTGGCGTTGTCTGGTGCGAGTATGCCGATGCGGGTGCTTGCGTTTACCAGGGGGTTATTCTTCGTGTTTTCGGTGATCATGTTGCCATTCATGAGTAGCAGCCGTTGCGGGATGGTGCCGCCTGCATCGTCGAAGGTGTCCTCGCCCGAGTCGCCGTAGCGCTTCACGAATTTGTCCACGTCAAGATCACGCTTGATGCGTAGAAGCACATGCGTCTCCGCGTCAATCGTGCTCAAGGACGACGCTTGAATGACGCTGCCCGCCATCTGCTCCGGCCGCAGACGCGTCACGGGAAACGCTGCCCAGGCCTTTTCCGCGTCTTGCGTCACCGGATGCACCGGATCAGCCGACTGGCTCGACTGCTGAAACACCCGCGTGGCAGCGATGACGCGGATCAAGCGCTGCAAATCGTAGTCATGCGCGATCAAATCATCCGCCAGCGCCTCCAGGCCCGCAGGGAACGGTCCTTCGAGTGGGATGTCGTCCACCGGCGCGATGAGCGGGCGGTTGAACAGCAGCGCCCAGATGCGGTTAACGAGCGTGCGGGCGAAGGGCTTGTTTTCCTTCGCCGTTACCCAGTTTGCCAGCCTCGCGCGCGGCGTACCCTTCTCTGGCAACAGTTCTGGCTTCCATGGGACCATCGCGGGCACGCTTTCTTCCTCCGTTTTACCGAGGTAACGAAATTGATAGCTCTGTTGTGGATCGTCTCGCAGTCCATTGAGCGCAAAGTCCGTCTGGCCGAAGTAAGCGGACAGCTTGTGGAAATCCGTCTGCTGCCAGGGGCTGCCGAGCTTGCCGTCATGGCACTGCACACAGTCCATCTGCACACCGAGAAAGGCACGGCTCACACGGGCGGCCAGTTTTGCCTCATCGGGGCCTTTTTTGTCCACGTTCGTCACCGAGATGAAATTCACCTCCGGGCTGGTCGTCCACACGCCCTTTGCATCGATCAGCGCGCGGGCGATTTGATCATAGGGCCGGTTTTTCTGCATAGCCTCACTCAGCCACTCCACCAGCCTGCGACGGCGGTAGATCAGAAACGGCCCGGTTTCGATGCCCACATAGACGCGCACGAGTCGCTCGGCGAGATAGTCGCTCGTTCGACGATCCGCGAGCAACTGGGTGAGCCACCATTGCGTGATGTCCACGCCCTGCACCGACTCCAGTGCTCTAATTTCCTGCAACGATGGAATGCTGCCCGTCAGCGCCAGCGACAGGCGACGCATGAGCGTGAGAGCATCCGCTTTCGGCGTCGGCTGGATTTGATTTGGTGCCCATGACTGCTCAAAATCTGCATTCACCTTCCGCGCTGCCTGCAAAACGTCCTCCAGCTTCGCTTGCGGCATACCAACGTCGCTCGCTGCTTTGCCTACTGGCGGTCTGAGCAGTTCCACCACGCCGCAGACCGCGCTAGCCCCGATTCCCGCCAGGATCACAGCATAGCGCAGCCGGAGCAGCCAGCTAGGGGAAGGGGAGGCGGAGTTCATGACGAGGCGTCGTTTGAAGCTGTCTTTAACACACGGCTCCAGCAACGGTTTCCGCGCAAACTTTGCAACAATCCCGAAGCCTGCGACTTTCATAGCCGCACTCTATGTCTGAGCCTCCTCCGCTTCCACCGCCCCTGCCTGTTGAGGCTGTTGCGGTGCCATTAGCTAAGGTGAGGCGTGGATTATTTCAGCGTGTGGCCTCCGCGTTTGACTGGCTGTTTGGTCTCGTGGCCTTGATCGCCCTGCTGGCGGCCTGCTCGGTCATTCCCGGGCTGAATTTCCTCAGCCTCGGCTACCTGCTGCATGTGAGCGGCACCATCGCCCGCACGGGCCGTTTTCGCGATGGCTGCATCGGCGTGCGCAAAGCTTCCGTTCTCGGTAGCATCGCGGCGGGGACGTGGCTCGTCGTGTGGCCTGCACGGCTTGTCTCCGGCTTCTGGAAAGACGCTGAAATCATCGCGCCGGGCAGTTCTACCTCCCAGGCTTGGCATGGGGCACTTGTTCTCGTCACGGTCGTCACACTGGCGCACATCGCCTGGGCCTGTGTTCGCGGTGGCAAGCTGCGCCACTTCCTCTGGCCGCAACCGCTGCGCTTTTTCCGCTGGTTGCGGGCACCTGGGAAATTCACCGGCAGCCAGCGCTTGATCACGGACTATGTCATCGGTCTACGGTTGCCCTTTTACTTCTGGCTCGGCCTGCGTGGTTTTGCGGGGGCGCTGGTGTGGTTGTTCGTGCCAGTGGCCATTTTGCTCGTCGCCACTCGCGTGCCTTTGGGTGGTTCGATTGTGCTCTCGCTGCTTGGTGGCTTCCTTCTGCTACTCGTTGCCATTCATCTGCCCTTTTTGCAGGCTCACTTTGCACAAACGGACCGCTTCACCGCCCTATTCGAGCTGTGTGAGGTGCGCCGCCTCTTTTTGCGCGCACCGTTGGCCTTTTGGTTCGCGCTGCTCATCACGCTGCTGTTTGCCGTGCCACTTTATTTGCTGAAGATCGAACTCACGCCCCGCGAACTGGCCTGGCTGCCGAGTCTGCTCTTTGTGATCTTCATTTTCCCCGCCCGCATCCTCACCGGCTGGGCCATGAATCGTGCATTACGCCAAGAACAGCCGCGCCACTGGTTCCCGCGCTGGCTGGCGCGCCTTGGCATTTTGCCCATCGGCTTGGCCTATGTCCTCGTGGTCTATCTGACGCCCTATCTGTCCTGGAATGGGGCCCTCAGCCTGCTCGAACAGCACGCCTTCCTCGTTCCCGCGCCGTTGATGGCGCTTTGATAAAAGCGTCCGAGTGGTGAATCCGCGCTTGTTCGTCATTCGTCATTCGCCATTCGTCATTTTCCAATGACTTGGCTCACCGAACACACCCTCCTGCCTGCCGACACCTGGATGCTCGTGCTGGCCTTGCTCGGTTCCATGTGCATCGGCATGTCCAAGGCCGGACTCTCCGGCACCTCAACGCTGAATGTCGTGCTGATGGCAAAGATCTTCGGCGCGAAGGAATCCGTCGGCGTGATCCTGCCCATGCTCATCGCGGCGGACTTCATGGGCTACTTTCTGAACCGCAAAGGCGGCACCTGGCGGCGCATCCTACCGATCCTGCCTCCCGCCATCGTGGGTGTGATCGTGGGTTGGGTGCTGCTTGGCAAATTCGACAACGCCATGGCCCGCAGCGTCATCGGCTGGATCATCATCGCGCTGCTCATCTTCAACTGGCTGCTCAACAAGCGGCGGCAGGATTTTATTGCTCTCACGGAGCACCAGGGCTTCACCTGGACGATGGGGTTCCTCGCCGGTGTCGTGACCATGCTCGCCAACGCCGCTGGCCCTGTGATGACCGTTTACCTCCTCGCCCAGCACTTGGAGAAGAAAGAGCACCTCGGCGTTTTCAGCCGCTACTTCCTCTTCGTGAACCTCTTCAAGGTCCCGTTCAGTGCTGACCTGGGCATCATCAATCCGAAGTCCCTCATGACCAATCTCACGCTCATGCCCGGCGTCATCCTCGGTGTGTTCCTCGGCTGGTGGATCTTGAAAAAGCTGCCGCAGAAGCTCTTCGAAAACGTCCTCTTCTGGCTCACGGCGTTCGCTGCGGTGTGGCTGATTCGCGGGTGAAACAGCAGCTCATCTTTTTGCATGAAATCCATTCTCCTTAGTCTTTGCCTGCTCGGAAGCGCTCTCAGCGCTCACTTCCCCGCGCTCTACAACAGCGAGCCTGGCAATCCCGCGCCGATGTCGCCACAGGAGGCCTTGAAAGCACTCAAGCTGCCCGATGGCTTCAAAGCCACGCTCTTTGCCGCTGAACCGGAGGTGCAAAATCCGATCGGCATGGCCTGGGATGCGAAAGGACGCATGTGGGTGGCCGAAAACTACACTTATGCCGAACGTGCGAAGCGTTTTGACCTCGGCCTGAAAGACCGCGTCATCATTCTCGAAGACAAAGACTGGGATGGCGTGGCGGAAACACGCAAAGTCTTCACCGACGACGTGCAGATGCTCACCAGCGTCGAAGTCGGACGTGGTGGCGTGTGGCTCATGTGCCCGCCGCAGGTGCTCTTCATTCCGGATGCGAATGGCGATGACATTCCTGATGGCGAGCCGGAAGTCGTGCTCGACGGCTTCACCGTGGCGGACGCAAACTACCACAACTTTGCCAACGGCCTGCGCTTTGGCCCTGATGGCTGGCTCTACGGCCGCTGCGGCCATTCCTGCCCCGGCAAGCTCGGCATTCCTGGAACGCCCGAGGAGCAGCGTGTGCCGATGAAAGGCGGCATCTGGCGCTACCACCCTGAAAAGAAGATCGTTGAAGTGCTCACGCACGGCACCACCAATCCCTGGGGCCACGATTGGGACCAAAACGGCGAGATGTTCTTCATCAACACCGTCACCGGCCACCTCTGGCACCTCATCCACGGCGCTCACCTCATGGACTCGAATACCATGAACCCGCTCATCTATGAAAAGCTCGATACCATCGCCGACCACTACCACTACGATCGCAGTGGCAAATGGAGCGACTCACGCGATGGCAAAGCCAACTCCTTCGGTGGCGGCCACGCGCACATCGGCATGATGATCTACCAGGCCGATCAATGGCCTGAAAAGTATCGCAACAAGCTCTTCACCCTCAACATGCACGGCCGCCGCGCCAATGTGGAGCGCCTGGAGCGAAACGGCAGCGGCTACGTCGGCAAACACGAGCCTGATGTCTTCCTCAGCGACGACCCGTGGTTCCGCGGCATCGAGATCAGCACCGGCCCCGACGGAAGCGGCTTCATCCTCGACTGGAGCGACACCGGCGAATGCCACGACAGCACCGGCGTGCATCGCACCAGCGGCCGCATCTTCCGCATCAGCTACGGCGAGCCGAAGAAGCCCGAAACGCCCTTCGCTTGGCGCAAACCCTGGCCGAAGGCTGATCTCAATGGCGACGAACATCAACGCGCTCTCGCCATCCGTGAACTCGTGCAATTTTCGCCAATCGACGCCATCCCCGGCCCGCAAGTACACGCGAAATATCCCGAACTCGCCTTCGATCCCGCCAAAATGGCCGCCGAGGAAAAATCTGCGTTCGTACGTCTTCAACTCGCCAGCGTGCTTCAACGCCTCCCACTTGAAAAACGGCCTGCATTGGCCATCGCACTGCTTTCACACACCGAAGTCGCCAACGACCCTTTTTTGTCGCACATCATCTGGTATGGCATTTCGCCGCTGAAGTCCGATGCGCTGCTCGAAATCGCCAAAGCATGCTCCTGGCCCAAAGTGACGCGTTGGATCGCCCGCAAGCTCGCCACCGAGCCACAGGCGCTGAATGCGCTTCTCGCCATCAACAGCTCCGACGATGTGCTCGAAGGCATGGCCGAGGCCTTCAAAGGCATCCGCAAGACTCCCAAGCCGGCGAACTGGAACAAAGTCATCGCTACCTCGAAATCACAGCATATTCGCGATCTCAGCATTCTCTTCGGTGACGGTCGTGCGCTCGATGACGTCAAAAAAATCGCTCTTGATGACCAAGCCGACATCACCGCCCGCGAAGCCGCGCTCAAAACGCTCATTGAGGCCCGCCCGGACGATTTGCGCACGATTTGCACGAAGCTCCTCGACGTTCGCGGTCTCAACACCGCCGCCGCACGCGGTCTCGCTCTTTTCGACGATCCCGAGATCGGCACGCAACTCGCCAAGAGCTACCGCAAGTTCACAACCGGCATCATCGATACGCTCGTCTCGCGTCCCGCCTTCGCCAAAGCGATGCTTACTGAGATGTCCGCCGGAAACATCCCGCGCACCGACCTCAGCGCCTTCCACGCCCGTCAGATTCGCTCCTTCAACGACAAAGCACTCACGAAACAGCTCACCGAGGCCTGGGGCGAACTGCGTGAGTCCGCCGCCGATAAAAAGCAGCTCATCGAGAAGGTGAAAACCCAGCTCACACCGGCCGTGCTTGCCAAAGCGAACCTCAGCAATGGACGTTTGCTCTTCACTGCCGTTTGCGGTGCCTGCCACGTCATGTATGGCCAGGGTGGCAAGATCGGGCCTGATTTGACCGGCTCTGGCCGTGCGAACCTCGATTACCTAATCGAAAACATCGCGGATCCCAGCGGCGTGGTCAGCGCCGACTTCCGCATGAGCCTCCTCACGCTCAAAGACGGTCGCAGTCTCAGTGGCACCATCGCGGAGAAAAACGATCGTACCGTGACGCTGCGCACTGTAGCCGAAACCTTGACCCTTGACCGCTCTGAGATCGTGAAAACAGAAACGTCTCCCATGTCGATGATGCCCGAGGGCCTGCTCCTCGCCCTCCAGCCCGACATGGTGCGCGATCTCATCGCCTACCTGATGCATCCGGTGCAGGTAAAGTAGCCTTGTTCCTGCGGAACAAGGACACCTACTTTGCCCCCACAAACGCGGGATGAATTGAAACAAACTTCAATTGGCGTCATCGCTCACGCCTGCTGTATTTCCCAGATGCCCCAAGGAACTCTTCTCATCACTGGCGGTGCCGGCTACATCGGCTCGCACACTGTTCGTCATTTGCTCGACCAGCACGAGCGCGTTATCGTTCTCGATAATCTCGTCTTCGGCCATCGCGGGGCACTGCCGCTGGATCGTGTGACCTTCATTGAGGGCGAGATGGCCGATGCAGCGCTCATCGAGCGCCTGTTCGCTGAGCACAAGCCTGAAGCCGTACTACACTTTGCCGCCTATGCCTACGTCGGCGAGTCCGTCACTGATCCGCTCAAGTATTACCGCAACAACCTCGCCGCGCCGCTCACGCTGCTCGAAACGATGCAGCGCCACGGCTGCCAGCGCTTCATCTTCTCCTCCACCTGCGCCACTTATGGCGATCCGGTTCGTGTTCCCATCGATGAATCGCACCCGCAATCTCCAGTGAATCCCTACGGTGCCTCGAAGTGGATGCTGGAGCGTGTGCTCCGGGATTGTGAGCGTGCCTGGGGGCTGAAGTCTGTTTTCTTGCGTTACTTTAACGCCAGCGGCTGCCATCCCGGCGGCGAGATCGGCGAGGATCATAACCCCGAGACCCACCTGATTCCTCTTGTGCTGCAAACCGCCACAGGCCAGCGCCCGCACATCACCATCTTTGGCACCGATTACCCCACTCCAGACGGCACCTGCATTCGCGACTACATCCACGTCTGCGATCTCGCCAGCGCCCACGCTCTTGCGTTAAATTACCTCCGTGAAGGCGGTGACACCATCGCCGTCAATCTCGGCACCGGACGTGGCTTCAGCGTGAAGGAAATCATCGCCACTGCCGAGTCTGTGACCGGCAAAACGATTCCCGTCGTTTATGGGGAACGCCGTGCTGGTGATCCGTCCGAGCTCGTTGCTGATCCGGCGCTCGCCGCGAAAGTGATCGGCTGGAAAGCCGCGCATCTCGATCCACGCGAGCACATTGAAAGCGCATGGAAATGGATGTGCGGTCCGCGTGGCGGGCGGTATGCAGATTGAACGGATGCCTGGTAGGGCTGTCTCAATGTCACCCCTGCCACGTTTCATGTTCATGAAAGGACTCAAGTCACTGCTCATCGTTCTCCTCTCCGTCTTTGTCGGCGCTTTGTCGCATGCTGTAGAGCTGCTCGGCCAGCCGCAGGTGAAAGCAGAGGCGAACTCAGCCACGATCCTCTGGAAAACGGATGTCGCATGCGGAACGAGGCTGAGCTACGGGCGCAATGCGGCGCCATTGGATCAAAAGGTGGAAGGTGCCGTGAGCAGCGCCCATGAGGTCTCTCTCACGGGCCTAGCTTCTGGCACGACGTATCATTACAGTGTCGGCAGCGCCCGCACAAAGCTCGCCACTGGCACGTTCACCACCTCCGGGGCTGCCAACACCTCACCGTCTTCCATTGTGCGTCGTGTGTTCGGTGTTTTTACGCCGACTCCCAAGCAGCCCGAGACAGGGCGCCGTGCAGACATCGCAGCACCGCCGACACGCCAGACCTGGGGCAATATCAGCACCTTGCAAGATCACTTCGACCGTCATGGTCGGGACTTTTCCAGCAAATCGCCCGATGACTACGCCGCGCAGGCCTGGCAGTTCCTTCAGCGCGCCCGTGTTGAAAGCCTGCCGATGAAGCTCGATGACACCGACGGCACGCTGCGTGTCTTTGATCCCCAAACTCGTGCTTTGGCCGCCTACAACAGCGCTGGTCGCACCAAAACCTTCTTCAAGCCTGAAAGCTCCAGCTATTGGCAGCGACAGCCCGGCCGACCGGTGAAACCCGCAGACCTGCGTTTTTCACCCCGCTAAATCCCCCCAAAAAAACCATGAAAATCCCCTTAAACACCTGTCCGGTATGCGGCTTTGACCAGCTCGCCGAATCGCCGCGCAACCGCACTGGCGGAGCCTCCATGGAGATCTGCTCCTGCTGCGGTTTCCAGTTTGGCGTCAGTGACGATGACCAGGGCGTCAGCTATGATGACTACCGAGAGCGGTGGATCGCAGGTGGCATGGCTTGGAGCAGCAAAGGCAAAAAAGCCCCCAAAGGCTGGAATCCGCAGACTCAGCTAGGGGCTCTCGCCCGCCTCGCCACGCTCAAGCGCGTCAAAGGCCGTCCGCCACGCTTCTCGATGCAGTTGCTGTGAACACCGAGACTTGAGATAAGTGTCTATGATCATGCGCCGCCTAAATTTTAGTTTTTCAAAAACTTAGAGCATTTTAAATAATACTATAACCGCAAGAGGCAAAATAACCCATCGCATCCTTGGCGGTGATTTTTGAGAACGCTTTGCTGATGGCTTCATCGAGTTCTTCAGGCGTGCGTGCTTCGTAGCTGCGCAGCAGCGCCTTGATCTTGCTCCACATTTTCTCGATCGGGTTGAGATCCGGCGAGTAGGCCGGCAGGAACTTCACCTCGGCTCCTACTGCCTCAACCAAGGCGGTTACCCGTGGGCTTTTATGCACAGCGAGGTTGTCCATTACCACGATGTCGCCGCGCCGCAGCGTCGGGCAGAGAACTTCGCCAACATAGGTGACGAACGCTTCTGTATCCGCCGCTCCCGGCAGGTGCATGCAGGCCGTGGTGCCATCCAGCCGGATCGAGGAGATCATCGTCGTGCTCTGCCAGCGTCCACAAGGGGCTGCCGCATGCAGCCGCCGACCCCGCATGGCTCTGCCTCGCAACCGGGTCATGTTGGTCTTTGCACCGCTTTCGTCTAGGAAGACCAGCCTCCAAGGCTCTAACCCGCCTTGCTTGCGCTTCCACCTTTGACGCGCCTTGCGGACGTCTTCGCGGTCTTGCTCGGCGGCGCGGAGTGTCTTTTTTTATATGTCAGCCCCATGTCTACGAGCACGTAGTGGATCGCTGGCAGGGTGCACTTCAGTCCGAGGGCCTCACGCAACTCGGCCAGCGTCATATCCGGCTTGCGCTTGAGATGCTGACGGATGGCAATGCGGTGCTCGGCCACGATGAGCTTCTTACGCCCGGCGAGGTGATGCCGGGGCTTGATGCAGCCGGTCTTGCGCCGCTGCTGGAGCAGTTTCTTGACCATGCCGTAGGAGATTCCAAAGCGCCGGGCAATCTGTTCCTGGGTGCCCTCCCCCCGGTCGCAGGTGCTGATGATGCGTTGACGGAGATCAAGAGAGAGTGCGGCCATGCTTGCTTGTACACCTCTCGCAGATCTATTCCACATTATTATTTAAAATGCTCTAGTTGATGATGAGTGGGCGCATCACTTTCGTCATGACTGCTGCATTCCTGGTCACGAAAGATCAACACGACCTAGCAAACAGAATGCGGATCAAGTAGCTCTACGCCAAGCTGACTTGACATTGTGTCCTTGACCGCAGGCAGCCGCTTCTGCCCAGGGATCCCTTTCCCCAGGATAATGCACAAGCAGCCCCGTTGCTGCACTCGCCTAGATGCAGCCCGACGCGTCCAATACCCGCATCTCTCTAGACCTACTTTTTCGCCTTGGGCTTTGCCGCTTTCTTCGCGGCGACTTTTTTCACAGCGGTCTTTTTGACCTTGGGTTGCGTCTCGGGCACCGGAGCTTCCACGGTTAGCGCTAGCTCGGAGGCATCGCCCCAGAGCTCTTCAAGGCAGTAGTATTCGCGCTTTTCGGGTGTGAGGATGTGAACCATCACGTTGCCATAGACGATGATGATCCACTGGCTTTCGAAGTTGCCGTCCTTGACGTTCGGAGCGGTGCCGTGCTCCTCCTTCATGCGCTCAATGATTTCATCGCGCACGGCACGCAACTGCGGCGTGGACAGGGCGGTGCAGATCACAAAGTAGTCGGAAATGGGCGAGATGCCGCGCAGGTCGAGGATGCGGATGTTCTCCGCTTTTTTGTCATCGGCGTAAAGGGCGCAGGCGCGGGCGAGTTCGAGGTCTTCCATGGTTGTTCGGGTCGGTATTAAGGATAAAGCAGGAAACGCTGCCTTTGCGAGCGGAAGCTCTGATTCCAGCCCTGCCAGCGTGCGATGATGCTGGTGGCGGGTACGCCGCGACGCAGGTCGGAATGAAGCGATTCGCTGCCATAGACCTTGTTGAAGAGGTTTAATTTCGAGCCGTTCATGCGGCTGACGACTTTGCCGCCGGAGAGGCGGTTGATCTCGGCGAGTAGCAGCACATCGAGCGCGGTGAGGTCGGTGGTGTTGCGGGGATGAATGTGGATGCGCACGCCGCCGAAGCCGTTTTTCGAGTAAGGCGAGAAGGTGACGCCCGGTGTGTTCAGCCGCTGGCAGTAGGCGAGCAGGGCGTTCGGATGGATGCCGCTGCCGCCAGCGTAACCGAAGGGTTCCTCGGTGCCGATGCCAATATCGACCGCCGTAGCGCCGCCGAGGATGCCGGTGGTGACATAGTAGAAGGGGGAGATCGAGTGCGGGATATTCGGCGAGGTGGGGTGCCAGCGCAGACCCGTGTCCTGCCAAGTCATGCCGCGCTGCCAGCCCTGCATTTTGACGACATCGAGTCGTGGCACGCGCGAGACCCAGCCGCGTGCGCAGGCCATCATGGCGATCTCGCCCGCCGTCATGCCATGCACATAAGGCACAGGGATCTGGCCGACGAAGGATTTCCATTTGGCCTCCAGCGGCGGGCCTTCGACACGCCAGCCACTGAGCGGATTGGGTCGGTCAAGCACGACAAACTGCTTCCCATTCTCGGCGGCGGCCTCCATGGCGACGATCATGGTGCTGATGTAAGTGTAGCTGCGGCAGCCGATGTCCTGGAGGTCAAATACGAGCACGTCGATCGGCGCTAGCATCGCAGGCGTCGGTTTGCGCGTGGGGCCGTAGAGCGAATAGACGGTCAGACCCGTCACGCTGTCTCGCCGCGTGCTGACATGGATGCCGGCGCCGATGTTGCCATCAATGCCGTGCTCCGGA
>Ga0315905_10002409_pt1 | contig 19685 bp, 19 predicted proteins | sample LakEriMetagenome_5_FD_203522 | JGI IMG/M metagenome (GOLD analysis project Ga0315905, IMG submission 203522) | Freshwater fungal communities from buoy surface, Lake Erie, Ohio, United States - Buoy 4 MA121 | ecosystem: Environmental > Aquatic > Freshwater > Lake | place: USA: Lake Erie, Ohio... | reverse complement strand
ACGAGCCGACCGTCGTCGATGGCCTCATAGCCCGTGCCGGAAAGGAAAAAGACTCTGCCCGCCGCCGCGGCCTGCTGAGCGCGCTCTGCCGCCTCCACTTCCACGAAGGTCCGTGGAAGGGCGACTCGTGGGGCACGCGCCCGGACACCCGCGGTCCCTATTATCAGCCGGAGAAGTGGGAGCAGTCGGACAAGATCCTCACGGCTCTCAAGTCCACACTCGCCAGCCTCCAGGGCGACGACGCGGGCTGGCTCGCCGGCGAAATGACGCGCAACCGCATCGAGGACAACACGGCCGCGCTCCAGCTCATCGCGCTCGCCGGGAAAGACGCGAGGCTTCGCAGCGCCCTCATCGGCCAGCTGGTTAAGAAGGACAGCGTCCCGCAGGAGGCCATAGCCGTCATCACCGCTGCCGCCACGGCTGTGGACACTGCCGCCCCCGAGCGCACGGACGCCATCGCCATCCTGACAAAGACCGACAGCAAGGACGCATGGCACGCTTTGCCGCAGGCGCTCGCCGCCTTCGCCGGCAAGGGCGACAACAAAGCCGCCCAGGCCTTCCTCGGCGCGCCGAAGCTGGAGAACTTCCACACCTTTTTCGAGGAACTCGCCACCAAAACCGGCGGCCCCGCCAGCCTCTGGGCCGAAGCCGCCGTCCTCACGCTGAGCGCCCGCACCTCGGGCTCGCCGGAATCCCGCGAGCAGGCGGTCAAGTCGCTCGAAACCGGCTGGGCCGATGCCAAACGCCGCGCCCAGATCCTCACCGCCGTCGCCGAAATCAAGCACCGCCCCTATGCTTCCAAGGTCCTCGCTTCGCTGAAGGACGCTGACAAATCCGTCGCCGCTGCCGCCAGCAAAGCGCTCAAGGCCCTCAAGCTCGACCCGGCCGACGCTGACCTGCCGAAGATCGAAACGCTGAAGATGGAAGACGTCATCGTCGCCGTGGTGAAGACCAAGGGCGACCCCGCCGTCGGCGCCCAGATTTTCAATCAGGCGACCTGCAACAACTGCCACACCGTCAGCAAGGACGTGCCGCAGAAGGGGCCCTACCTCGGCAACATCGCCGACACCTACCGCCGCCCGGAACTGGCCGAAATGATCCTGAACCCCAACAAGACGCTCGCCCAGGGCTTCGTCACGAACTTCTTCATCCTCAAGAAAGGCGACCCCGTCATGGGCTTCGTCGTCCAGGAAAGCGCCACCGAAGTCACCATCCGCAACCAGACCGGTGCCGAACAGAAGATCCCCCTCGCCGACATCCAGGAGCGCCAGAAGCTCCCCACCTCCCTCATGCCCCCCGGCCTCATGAATCAGATGACCGTGAAGGACTTCGCCAGCCTCCTCGATTACCTCGAACAGCTCGCGAAGGAGCAGAAGAAGTAGCCATTCAATCCCTGCATGCATAAGGCTGTGGCGAAATCCGACCGCCACAGCCTTTTCGTTTGTAGACAGCGCACCCCGGGTCAGTCCGGCGGTTCTCATCGGCCATGCCTGTCGGATTTCACGGCCGGCCGGCGCTGCCTTCTGCCACCAGCGCCGCGTCGAACCGGCGCATGAAGCGCGTCCATGAGGCTGCGGCACGGCGGCGGAATTCGTGCGGGCTAATGCTGTGCGCTCGCAGACAGCGCCGGTGATCCCACGCCACGACGGCAGCGGTGACACGGTGGATCAGGTGAAACTGCATGCGCCAGACCCGGCGCACGAGGGGGGACATCCGGAGCAGCCTGCTGTGCAGGAACTCGCGCTGAAACTGCAGGTGCTTCATCTCATCGGCCAGTATCTTGCGTGCCGCGACATGCACCACGGGATCCTGACACCGGGTGGCCAGCATGCCGAAATAGACCTCCGCGATGAGTTCCGCGTGAGCAGGATCTGGATATTGAACTCAAGGTTCACCAGATTGCGGAGCCACCGGAAGACGCTGTTCGTCCATTGCTTTGTCAGAAGCGTGCCTCCGAGGTGGTGCACCACACGCGCAAGCAATGCTCCATGACTTTGCTCCTCCTTCACAAAGCAATCCACAGCATCCGCATAGCCTGTGAGGCCATGACGCGGCCCAGCCCGCAGCACGTATTTTTTGAGACGCGTTCCGCCACCGCTTTCGCCCAGTTGGAAGGTTGCGAGTGACGCCGCCACGGCTTGCAGATTGCTTCCAGATAGTGGCGTCGCATCGCCGGGGAGGGGCAGGGTGGTGTTTAATGTGGTGTTGGCTGTGAAGTGGTGAATCCAGTGAGCAGTGTTCATAGCGACCGGGCTTTGCCACACAAAGCAAAGGCTGGCAAGAAAACTTTGTGGCGCAAAGCAAAACAGGGACCGGCCTCCGTGTGGCGCAGAATGTGGCCACACCCCGGGGAAGCGCCATTGTTTGAACGACACCGGCCTGCGCTTTGCCCGCAGTTGGAATCAGTGATCGCCACACAAAAAAACGCCCGGCTGCGAACCGGGCGTCTTTCGTGTGAATCTGCAATGGGTGTGCAGCCTAGCGGCGCCGGCGGCGCAGCAGGGACAGCCCTGCCATTGCAGCCAGCGCTGTGGTGCCGGGCTCCGGAATGATCTGGGCAATCACCAGATTGTCGATGCCGCCGATGTGCCCCCCATGGAAGTTGATGAAGTTGTCTGCGTATCCGCCGCCGCTCTTGGTGTAGGAATAGACCGGATTGCCATTCGCGTAGATGTCGATGGTTGTCTGGCCGAGACCGTCAAAGGGATTGCCGTCGCCGGGGTCGGTGATGAGCAGTTCAAAGCGGTTGAGCTGGCTGGTGAAACCGCCGCCGCTCCAGAGCGGCTCGACGGGGGTGATGACGCTGGAGCCATCAAACGCCTGGAGGCGGCCATCGCCGCGGAAGAGCACGCCAAAGTGCGAGTGCCCGCCGTTTACGAAACCATTCTTGTCAGCAGAGGAGGCACCCAGATTGATGGCCTCCCAGGTGTCTGCGCCGACGTTGCCGATGTTGGGTGCGAGGTCGAAGGCGATGGAGAGACCGCCCTGTGAGGCGCTGCCATTGAAGTTATAGTCCAGGGCGGCGCTGCCGGTGAAGAAGGCATTCAGCAGGTAGTTTCCGCCGTCGATGCCGCCGGTGTTGTTGCCCACCTGCGTGTTGTTGATACCCACCCAGGGGACGGTGGCGCTGGTGGTGAGCACGCCGCCCTGACGTCCGGCAAGGTTGAAGTTGAGGTCGAGCGTGTTGGGATTCGATGGCGCGTAGAAGTTATCTGTGAGTAGCGCCTTTTGATTCGCCACGCGGTTGCTGAAGGCGTAGTGGTGCCAGGTATTGCCCGCGTTTTGCGGCGTGATGGTGTAGGTCTGCGTGGTAGCGGTGGCGGTGAAGGTGTAGTTCAGCACGCTGCCGGCGGTGGCGTTCTGGTCGTAGTTATTCAGCACGCCTCCGTCGCTGGTCGTGATGTTATGCACGCGTCCGCCCGGGCCGCCAAAGGCCGCGTTGTAGAACGTCGTCGTGTAAGTCTCCCCCACGCGCAGATTATTCAGCGTGTAGGTCGCCGGGTTCCCGTTGTAGAGGAAGTTATTCATCAGCCCGCCCACATTCCCGGTCAGCCCGCTGCTGAAGCCTGAGAACCCATTGTTCGTCCCGCCCGCCGTGTAGTTATTCGTCGCCGGATTCGCTCCACCGCCGGAACCCATGAACACCGAGTTATTGATCGTGCGGTTCCCGCCATCAAAGATATCCACCGCCACCGTGTAGGCATGGCCCGCGGCGATACCCGAGTCGGCGTCGCTCGTGATGGCATTGCCGGAGAAAGTGCCCGCGGCCAGAGAAAGCGCCGGCGCGGCCAGCAGAAGGAGTGCGATAGAGTGCTGCATTGGTAGAAATTCGGAATATACCCCTGCATTTTAGCCGGGAACCGCCCGTCTGGCAACATGTTTTAAGAGCTTGCTCACGGACGCCCCCCGCGCCCCGGCCGCAGCGCCCGCCCCCCCTGCTTCACCACCTTCTTCAGGTAAGTCACCACATCTCCCACTGTCACAAACTTCCCCGCCACTTCATCCGGGATGCTCACCTTGAACTCATCCTCCCAGTTCAGCACCATCTCCACCATATCCAGAGAATCCGCCTTCAAATCCTCCCGCAGCCGCGCCTAACTTTGTCGCGGCCGCCGCCGGATCCGTAGCAAATCCTCACGGAAATACCGCGCCCGGTGCGCCTCCGCCTCCTTGCGCGAGAGCATCCGGCCCGCCGCCGCCGCCTCGCTCACAAAGTGCAGCCCCACCGTCATCAGCGCCCGGTGCAACTCCGCCGCCAGCTGCGCCCGCGCCAGCCGCAGCCCGCTCTCCGACACCGCCTTCTTGGCCGACGACTCCTCGCTCGCATGATACAACGGCGCCCACCCATCCCGCAACTCCTGCGCCAAACCCAGCGCCATGCTGCCCAGTGGGCCCATCGCCCCCGACAACGCAAATACCGCCTCCGTCAGCGACCCCAGCGCCGGCCCCAGCTGGTCATCCCGCCTGCGCATCAACTCCCGCCGCCCCTCTGGAAAGACCGACCGCACCGCCGCCGACCGCGGCCCATACACCGCCACCAGACCCGCGTGAATCCGCGCCACCTTCCGCCCCATCTCCGCGCGGAATTGCCGCTTTGTCATCTTCGCCGCCTTCCGCGTCCCCAGGTGCGCTAAATTTCCCCCCGCCGCCCCGCTCACATTTGCCAGCGCCGCCACCAACCCCGCGATCACCCCATCCCACCGCCCTCCCTCATTCCCGGACACCAGCCGCTCCTTCGCATCCATCGCGAACGCCAGCATCTCCGCCAGGCCCACCCCGGGACGCCAAAAGGGATTCGAAATCAAACGGGCGAGTTTCATGATGAAGGACAAAAGTGAGTAGCAATACACTCTCTATCGTGTCGAAAGGCAAGCAAGATGTTTGGAATGCATTTTCTAGCTTAGCGATGCATTTTAAAATAAACTGGATCTGACAGTAACTAAAATTAATAGACAATAATTATGTAAAGAGTGCGAGATAAGTATTGGCAATAGATTAGAAGAAAAATTCAAAGTCAGAGATAATATTATCAATCGACAAGATAAGAAATGCAAATGAATGACCTGTATTGTCTTAGATGGAAGCTGCCCATCAGCCCCACCAATCCCTCCAGGGCCCCACTTTCCATCTTGCCGCGTGCCACCAGCCGGTAAACTTTCGCCGCATGAAACTGCACGCTGTTGTCCATGAGGCGGAAGAAGGCGGCTACTGGGTTGAAGTTCCCGCCCTCCCCGGCTGTGTCACCCAAGCCGAGACTCTGGAGGAGCTAAAAGCCAACCTCCACGAAGCTGTCGAAGGCTGGCTCCTCGCGGATGCGAGGGACTAAAAGCTTGCGCAGCATCCGGCCCTGTGGCAAAGAACTGTGTCATGATCGCAGCCAAAGCAAAACGCTCCAAAATCAAGGAACAAGCGCTGCAAATGGTGCAGTCCCTGCCCTCGGGAGCCACATGGGACGACCTGATGTACCGCATCTACGTCCGGCAGAAGATCGAAGCCGGCATGGCCGACATCACCGAAGGCCGCACCCATTCCCACGCCGCCATCCGCAAGGCTTTCCTAAAGCCGTGAACATTGAGTGGACGGCCGAAGCCCGCCGCTCCCTGCGGGCATCCAGCGCTTCATTGCGCAGGACTCCGCATTCTATGCTGAGTGGGTTGTCGCCCGCGTGATTGATCGAGTGGAAGCCGTCGCCCGACACCCCGGTCGCGGCCATCCCGTTCACGAATACCCCGAGGCCCCGCTACGCGAAGTACACGAAGCCTCCTACCGTATCATTTATCACGTCCGCGAAGACACCCTGCACGTCGTGACGATTGTCCACTTCAAGCAGATGCTGAAACCAGGACGGGTGCGCGGTGTGTGATTTGGACCGCAGCGAATGGTTAACTGTAGGCGATGTGTATCGCCGAATAGCACTCGCGCCTGTCTATGTAAGCTGAGATTCGGCCCCACGGAAAGATATAGCTACCGCATTCGGGAGTGATCCTAGGAAACTGTCGCAACAACACTGCTTCATGGTGTCGTTTTCGCTCGTCTTCGATAGCGGGATTCCATTTTGCCCAGCCTCCTGAGTCCTGCCGCATTAGCAGTGCAATCTGGCAATCAGTGAGTTGGCTCCCCTGGAAACTGAGCGAACCGGAGAATGACAAATCGTCCACGCTAAACTGTTTGAACGTGAACATGCTCCATTCGTCTCTCCAAAAGACTTTCGTAAGGTGGGGCAGCACTTCTGCTTCCTTGACCGAAAGCAGACGAGTGATGCTTCATTTAGGTGTATCAAACCGAATATCTCCTGTTCTCGCGGAAATAAAGGGATTTGAGGGAAGAGCTGTCACGTAGAGAGGGCAATCGGGCTACTTTATCTGTCGAGCATCACAGTGAGGAGGGCGATGTCGGCGGGGGTGACGCCCTGGATGCGGGAGGCCTGGCCGAGGGTTTGAGGGCGGATGGTGGTGAGTTTGGCGCGGGCTTCGGTTTTGAGGCCTTTGATGGCGGTGTAGTCGAAGGCGGGGGGGATGGGGCGGTCTTCCATGCGGGCGGTGCGGGCGACCATGTCTTCCTGGCGGTGGAGGTAGCCGGCGTATTTCAGGTCGGTCTCGAGGAGGTCCCAGATGGGTGCGGGGAAGCGGGCGCGGGTTTCCCCGGGGAGTTTGGGCCAGGTGTTCTCGGGGCGGCGGAACCATTTTTCCAGATGGATGCCTTCGAGGACCATCTCGCGGGCGAGTTTGTGGGCGGTGGCGAGGGTTTCCGCTTTGTCGGCGGTGCGCTGGGCGCGGTCGGGGGGGACGATGCCGAGTTCTGCAGCGGCGGGGGTGAGGCGGAGGTCGCAGTTGTCCTGCCGGAGGAGAAGGCGGTATTCGGCCCGGGAGGTGAACATGCGGTAGGGCTCGGTGACGCCTTTGGTGACGAGGTCGTCGAGCATGACGCCGATGTAGGATTCGCTGCGCCGGGGGACGTAGGGGGGCTTGTTCTGGAGCTTGAGGGCGGCGTTGATGCCGGCGATGAGTCCCTGGGCGGCGGCTTCCTCGTAGCCGGAGGTGCCGTTGATCTGCCCGGCGAAGTAGAGGTGCTCGATTTTCTTGGTCTCGAGGGTGGGGTAGAGCTGGGTGGGGGGGCAGAAGTCGTATTCGACGGCGTAACCGGGGCGGAGGATGTGGGCGTTCTCGAGACCGGGGATGGTGCGGAGGAAGGCGAGCTGCACTTCGTAGGGCAGGGAGGTGGAGACGCCGTTGATGTAGAACTCGGCGGTGTGGCGGCCTTCGGGTTCGAGGAAGAGCTGGTGGTGGTCCTTTTCGGCGAAGCGGACGACTTTGTCCTCGATGCTGGGGCAGTAGCGGGGGCCGACGCCTTCGATAATCCCGGCATACATGGGGGATTTGTCGAGGTTGGCGCGGATGAAGTCGTGCGTGGCCGGGGTGGTGTGGGTGATGTAGCAGGGGACTTGTTCCACGTGGAACGCGGGATCGGCCCAGCGATTGAGGGTGAAGATGTCCTCGGGGCCGCCGCCGATGGTGTCGGCCATGTAGGAGAAGAGGGGAGGGGGCTCGTCGCCGGGCTGGGGCTGGCACTGGGTGAGGTCGAGCGTGCGGCCATTCAGGCGTGCGGGGGTGCCGGTTTTGAAGCGCTTCACCTCGAACCCGAGGGTGCGCAGGCTGTCGGACACGGTGCTGACGGCGTCGCCCATGCGGCCGCCGGTGGTATTGCGCAGCCCGACATGGAGGAGCCCGCGCATGAAGGTGCCGGCGCTGATGACGACGGCACGGGCGTTGAATTGCAGCCCGAGGTTGGTGCGCAGGCCGGTGACGCGGTCGTTTTCGACGAGCAACTCGGCGACATTGCCCTGGTGGAGGTCGAGATTGGGGGTGTTTTCCAGCACGGCCTTCATGCGGAACTGGTAGGCCTTCTTGTCGGCCTGAGCGCGGGGAGACCGGACGCTGGGGCCTTTGTTGCCGTTCAACATGCGGAACTGGATGGCGGTGGCGTCGGTATTCAGTCCCATAGCACCGCCGAGGGCGTCGATTTCCCGGACGATGTTGCCCTTGGCGAGCCCCCCGATGGCGGGGTTGCAGGACATTTGGGAAATGGTGTCCAGATTCTGCGTCAGGAGTGCGGTCTGGCAGCCCATGCGGGCAGCAGCGAGGGCAGCTTCCACGCCGGCATGGCCAGCGCCAACGACGAGGACATCGTAGTGTTTCGGGTAGAGGTAGTCAGGCATGGTTCCACGTGGAACAAAGGTTGGGAGAGGGGGATATAAGGGAACGGAGGAAACGAAGCAGGGGTTTGAACAGGAGGAAACAGAGGAAACGGAGGGGTGGTGCGAAGGAGGAGTTTCTGAAAATCTTCGTTCCCTTCGTTGTCTTATGTTTCTCTACTGCATGTCGAGGATGCCCGTCTTCCCGCGCGGGAGCAACTCGCTGACGGTGGACTCGAAGACCTTGCCGCCCAGCGTAGCGCTGAGCACCTTGAAGTCCCCAAACTCCGCCATGACCTGGCGGCAGGCCCCACAGGGTGAAATGGGCTCACGGGTATCGGCCACAATAGCGATGGCGGTGAACTCGCGCACTCCAGCCGCCATCGCGGCGAAGACGGCGTTTCGCTCGGCGCAAATGGTGAGGCCGTAGCTGAGGTTCTCCACGTTGCAGCCCGTAAACACCCGGCCGTCCTTCGCGAGGAGGGCGGCACCGACCTGGAAGTTGGAATACGGCGCGTAGGCGCGCTGACGGGCGGCGATCGCTTGTTCGATCAAATCCTGCGTGGTCATGTGATTCTGTGTCGTAAATAGTTTATAATAAACTTGTTATGCAATGTAATGCGCGCAACTCCGCCTCGCGCATGCTAAATTTGGGCGTTTCAAGTTTCAAGTGGAACGGGCTGGCGGAGAGTGTCCGGGAAAGCGGGATGACTTGTTTTCAAGTCCACACCTCGTTCTCCAGTCTCCGGGCGCCCGTTGCGTTCCGCATCCACTCCACGGAGCCATGCATGGTCCATCTCCTCACAGGGAAAGCTGTCCCCTTTGGGCAGATAGCGCCGCCGCAGCCCGTTCATGTTCTCCACGCATCTCTTTTGCCAACCGTGACAGGGCAGGCAGAAGTAACTCTCCGCCCCAAAGGCCGCGGCGATGGCCCCGTGCCGCATCCATTCAAGGCCCCGGTCATATGTCAGGGAGAGCACGGCTTCCCTGCTCAGCATGGCTGCCAGCGCCCGCTCCACCACCGCCGCCTCCTTGCTCTCCAGCGCCCGGCATCCAACCATACGGCTTTGCCGCTCCACGGCCACCAGCAGCACGCCCTGCTGCCCGGCTCCGATCATCAGGTCCACTTCCCAGCCGCGGGCCCGCTTCCGCTCATTGATTTCCGCCGGGCGCGCCGCGATCTCCTGTGCGGGCGTCACTTTGAGGCGGTTGCCGTGCCTGCGCCTGCGCGCGGGCCGCCACATACGGCACTCCTGCCGCACCGCGCCGCAACTCCCGGCTTGCGGTGCTTTTGGCACGGCCCAGTTCCCTGCCAATGGCGGTGGGTCCATGCCCCTGCTTGTGCAGAAGCTCTATCTGTGTTCTCTCTGTGATTGTGAGGTGTTCGTAGTTCTTCAAAGTAAGAGGCCGGTTTCGTCACCTCCATTCCTTGTCCTGCAAACTCCCTCATACCAACCACGTTCCATTTGAATCTTGAAACCGGCGGGAAGAGGCAATATTTTTCTGTGGTGATCGAGAAGTATTTGCTGGCGGGTGAGAAGTGCGGGTGGGCGATGACGGGTTCGCCTCGCAGCCAGCGCTCCAGATCACCGGCAAAAACCGCAGCGGAGGTGTAGCGGCGCGCGGGCGGTTTCTCCAGGCACTTGAGACAAACGGTGGCTAGGTCGCGGCCGGTGCGGGGATTGAGCGACTGCGGGCTGGCAGGCTCCTCAGTTTCGACACGGCGCAACACTTCCAGAGCCGTGGCTCCCTGAAAGGGCGGGCGGCCGGTGAGCAAATGATAGAGCACCGCGCCGAGCCTATAGACATCGGAAGTCGTCGTCACACCGCTGCTGTCCGCAGCCTGCTCCGGTGCCATGTAGGCGGGAGTGCCGGCCGCACTCTGCGCCACCCGGGCGAGTCCGAAATCGCTCACCGGCGGCACCGAGGAGAATATTTCCCGGCTTCAAATCGTGGTGCAGCACCCCCGGTCGTGGGCGAACTGCACCGCGCGCGACTTTCACCATGAGGCGCACGGCCGCCTTCACGTCCTGTGCCGGGCCCTGAGCGGCGAGTGCCTGCGCCCCGGCTTCACTTCCCGAACGGATGCGGCCACAGCGCCGCCATGAGCAGGGTAAAGAGAAACCCGCTCACCGAGATGATAGTCAGGAGCACCGTCCACGTGCGCAGCGTCTCGCGTTCCGTGAATCCGCTGAGGCGGCTCACCACCCAGAACCCGCTGTCATTCATCCACGAGCAGCCGATGGCGCCAAAGCCCACCACGAGGAAGAGGTAGAGCGGATCGCAGGTCAGCCCCGCTGCCATCGCGGCGAACATCCCCGCCGTCGTCTGCATTGCCACGGTGGCCGAGCCCTGGGCGATGCGGATGATGAGCGCCACCACATACGCGGCCACGAGCAGAGGCACCCCGGAGGTCTTCGCCACGTATTCGATCGACTCGCCCACGCCGCACTGCTTCAGCATGTAGCCAAACGCGCCACCCGCGGCCGTGATGAGAATGATCACGCCCCCGGTTTCCAGCGGCGGGCCGATCATGTCCGTCATCTTGCCGAAGCTCAGCTGCTTCTGCTTTTTCAGCAGCATCAGCGAGAGCACCGCGCCGACGATGAGCGCCACATTCTTGTTCCCGATGAATTCCGCCGCACGCCACCAGCTGTAAAAGGCCGGTGCATTCTCTGAGGTGTAGCCGTTGTTCCGCCGGATCACGTCAAAAATCGAAGCAGAGCTGATGAGCAAAATGGGCAGCACCACAGGCAGGATCGCCGCCATGAACGACGGCAGGCTGCTCTCCGGCTTGTCCAGGGCCGAGCGCACATTCTCCAGCGGCGCATTCGGATTTTCCCGCAAGGGGATCGGCGTCGCGCGGTTCAGCCACTGGATGGCAAAGTAGGACACCGCCGCCGGCACCATGCCCGCCACGATGCCCACCCACAGCGAGAGCCCGGTGTCGATCTTCAGGCTGTCCACCATCGCCAGCGGTCCCGGGTGCGGCACCGTGAGAGAGTGCGTGATGACCCCGCCCGCGCAGATCGCCATGCAATAGAGCGTGAAGTCCCGGCCCGTCCGCATCGCCATCGTCATCGCGATGGGGATCATGAGCATGTACATGGAGTCGAAGAAGATAGGGATACTCAGGAAGTAAGTGCTCGTCAGCAGCGCGAGGCTGGCGTGCTTTTCCCCGAAGACCGCGAGGAACCGCCGCACCACCTTATCCGCCGCCCCACTTTCCATGAGACACATCCCGATGATCGTCGCCATGGCGATCACGATGGCGATATTCCCCGCCGTTTCGCCAAACCCCGTCGCCGTCAGCTTGATGGCGTGATTGAACTGCCCGCCGTCCAGCCCGCTCACCGTCTTGCCAAAGTCCACATCCCCCGCCTTCGCCGCGGGATTCAGCGGAAGGCTTTCCGCCAGCACCCCGGCGAGGATCCCGGCAAACACCAGCGCGATAAAGGCATGCAGCCGGAACTTTGAAATCGCGAGGATCACAAACAGGACGGCAATCCCCAGCACCGCGAACGGCCACATCGATACAGCAGAAGAGGCGAATAACATGCCGCGCTTTTAGGGACTCCCCTCCCCGCCGACAAATACAAAAGCGCGGATGGAACGCGGGAATACGGGTTGCCCCGCTCAACGGGAGCCCTCCGGCTGCTCCCGGCTTTTTCGCTCCTCCTCCGCTTTGCGCTGATAATATTCCTGCTCAAGGCGGAGAATACGGTGCCACTTTTCGTTCTCTTTGGACTGCTCCTCCTCCGCAGCCCGCTCTTCCTGTTGCATCCTATCGACATCTTCAGCCAGCTGCGCCGCATACTCTTTCGCATACTCATGCTGCAAATACTGCTGAAACACCGACTCGGCAAGATACCAGCCGGAGGCGAACACCATGGTTGTCCACAGCCGTTACTGTCGCATCGTCAGCCTCACTGACGGCTCCGGACTGCTGCTTCGATTTGACTTTAGGGCTTCCACAAAAAAGCTCATGAAGCTGAAAGCACCCGGCGGTTTCAAGTTCCAAGTGGAACGGGCCTCGGCTCCGCGCCCCCAGTCACTTTCCCGGGAAAACACTGCCAGCACGAGGCGGGAACAGCGTTTTTCCGAAAAAGTGACTGCTCACCATCAAGGGGTTACGCGGTCCACTTGTAATTTGAAATCACAGCCGTCAGACTGTGCAGAGCACGCCCGCGGTTTTTTCCACGATGCCGGTCCGCAAATGCCACGGGATCACGGCGCGGCTGCCACGGCAACAAAATGCCCGCTCCGGAAGCCTCCGGAGCGGGCAGTATCAGAGCAGCACTGCGGGGGGATTACTTTTTCTCCTTTTTAGGCTCCTCCTCTTTGCACTCGCAGAGCCACTCGGGCTTGTCGCAGCCGTCGCAGTTGCCGGTGTCATAGTGGAGGCGGGCGGTGACGGCCTTGCCTTTGGCGGTTTCCTTGAACTGGACGATGAGCCACTCGCCGTCCTTGACGACGGGGACGGTGAAGCCATCGGCGGCTTTGGTGACTTCCAGTTTGGCCTGCTTGTCGCGGGCGCCACCGGTGGCGGTGAGCACCTGGTCGGCGACGGCGACGGGTTTCAGGTTCTTGTCGAGGAGCGCGATGTGGAACTTGCCGTCCTTCACGGTGACTTCGCCGTGCATGGTTTCGTTTTTGCTGAGTTCCAGAAGGCGGCCTTTATTAGGGCCGAGATCGACACCGCCGTGGCCGAGGCTGAGCGCGGTGGTGAGGGTGAGCAGCAGGGCTGCGAGTTTGGTTTTCATGGTGTGCTTTGTTTGGGGTTTATGTAGTGGCCGGGGAATCCGGCAAAAGAATCCGCTGGGCTGCGCGGCGTCCCGTGAGCCAGAAGACGGCCGGGGTGACGACAAGGTCGAGCAGGGTGGAACTGATGAGCCCGCCACAGATGGCGACAGCGACAGGGTAGAGGATTTCCTTTCCTGGTTCATGCGCACTCAGGATGAGCGGCACGAGGGCGATGCCGGCGCTGAGTGCGGTCATGAGCACGGGCACGAGCCGCTCGAGGGTGCCGCGGGTGATCATGGCGGTGGAGAAGGTCTCGCCTTCGTGCTTCATGAGGTGCAGGTAGTGGGAGATCATCATGATTCCATTCCGCGCGGCGATGCCGCCCACGGCGATGAAGCCGACCAGCGTGGCGATGCTGATGTTGTTGATGCGGTCCCAGGTGAGCCAAAGCGCGCCCATGAGGGCGAGGGGAATATTCAGCATCACCTGCAGGGCGAGCGACCAGCTGCGGAAGTAAGCGTAGAGCAGGATGGCGATGAGGCCGGTGACGAGGCTGAACATAATGGCTATGCGCTGTGACGCAGCCTGCTGGGCTTTGTATTCACCCTCAAATTGCAAAAAGTAGCCCTCGGGCAGTTTCACCTGGGCCTGCACGGCGGATTCCCACTGCTGCACGAGGCTCTCCAGATCGCGTTCACTGGTATTTGCACCAATGACGATGCGGCGCTGGCCGCCTTCGCGGTTCACGACGTTGGGGCCTTTGCTCTCGCGCACGGCGGCGACGAGTTTCAGCGGCAGGCGCTGGCCGCCAGGGGCTTCGATGAGGAGGTCCTCCAATTTGTCAGGGCGTGTGCGCCAGCTTTCCGGCAGCCGGAGCACGAGGTCCACGCTGCGCTGGCTTTCGCGGAGTTCGACTACGGTTTCTCCGCCGAGCAGGGCAGAGACCTGGGAGTTGATGTCGCCAGGCTGGAGGCCGTAGGCGCGGGCGCGCTCGCGGTCCACCTCGATGCGCACCTGGGGGATGTCCACCTGGGCTTCGAGGATAACATCGGTGAGGCCGGGGATCTTCTTTGCGATGTCGCGCACCTGCGCGCCTTTGTCGCGCAGCACATTGAGGTCGGGGCCGAAGATTTTCACTGCGATCTTCGCAGAGACACCACTGAGCATGTGGCTGAGGCGGTGGCCGATGGGCTGGCCGATATTGGAGAAGGTGCCGGGAATGGTGGCGAGCTTCTTCCGGATTTCCGCAAACACTTCCTGGCGCGGGCGGCCGCCTTCGTGGAACTCGACGTCGAATTCATTCACCGAGACGGGCATGACATGGTCGTCTCGCTCGGCGCGGCCGGCCCGGCGGCCTACGCTTTTCACCTCGGGTAATTCGAGGAGCAGGCGCGTGCCGATGTCTCCAATCTCATTGGAGTGGGCGAGCGAGGAGCCGGGCGGTCCGGTCATGGAAATGGTGGCGCTGCCTTCATTGAAGGACGGGAGGAATTCCTTGCCCATCTTCGGATACAGCATGGCCGCACTGACGAGGAGCAGCAGCACGCCGCCGATGACCAGCAGCGGGGCGCGCAGGGCCATGCGGATGAATGTGCGCTCCACGAGCCATTTCATGCCGCACACGAGCGGGCCGTCTTTGTGCTCTCGGCCTTCCTTTGGCCGCAGCAGGACAGAGCACAGCGCGGGAATGACGGTGAGCGAGACAAGAAACGACGCGGCCATGCTGACGATGGTGGCGAGCGCGATGGGGGTGAAGAGCCGGCCTTCCAGTCCCTCCAGCGCGAGGAGCGGCAGGAAGACGAGCACGATAAGCACGGTGGCGTAGAGAATGCTGTTTCGCACCTCGGAGGAGGCGCGCGCAATCACTTCCAGCCGCGGCAGCGGGTGCGGGCGTGCGGCATTCTCCCGCAGCCGCCGGAAGACGTTTTCCACATCCACAATGGCGTCGTCCACCACCATGCCGATGGCGACGGCAAGGCCGCCGAGGGTCATGCTGTTCACACTGACACCGAAGGCCCGGAAGCTGATGATGGCCGCAAAGAACGAAAGCGGCATGGCCATGAGCGTGATGAAGGTGGTGCGCACATTGAGCAGGAAGAGCAGCAGCACCACGCTGACCATGATGGCTCCGTCGCGGATGGCCTCCCAGAGGTTGTCCATGGCGTGGCCGATGAAGTCGCCCTGACGGAACATGATGAAGGCCTCGACACCGGGAGGGAGCGAGGGCTTCAGCTCCTCCAGGGCTTTGTCGATTTCGCCGGTGAGGCGCAGGGTGTCGAAGCCGGGGGCTTTGTCGATGCTGAGGACCACGCCCATGGTGCCCTCTCTGTCCGGCTTCACGGCAATGGAGGCATCGCCGCGCATAGCCTGCACGGCGGTAGTGACGGTGGCGATATCAGAGAGGAGGAGCGAGCGGTCGCCGGTCTTGCGGACCACAGTGGCCGCCAGCTCGGCGAGGTCGGTGGTCATGGACAGATTGCGCACCATGATTTCCTGCGGCCCAGCCTGGAGGTAGCCGCTGGTGGCGGTGCCTGCGGCATGGGTGACGGCGGTTTCCAGTTCTTCACGGCTGATGCCATAGGCGGCGAGCTTTTGCGGATCGGGCTGCACGTGGATTTGCTTCACGCCTCCGCCGATGGTGAGGACTTCGGCCACGCCTTTGATGCTCTGGAGCCGGCGGCGAATCGTCCAGTCGGCGAAGGTGCGCAGGTCCATCGGCTTCACGGCGCCGTCTTTGCTGCGCAGCCCGATGAGGAGGATTTCACCCATGAGGGAAGAGACGGGCGTCATGCCGCTCTTCGCCTGCGCCGGGAGGGAGCCGAGCACGCTTTGCAGGCGCTCCTGCACCATCTGGCGCGCCCGATAGATGTCCGTGCCCCACTGAAACTCGACGAACACGAGCGAGAGCCCGACATCGGAACTGGAGCGCAGCCGGTCCAGTCCGCCCACACCCTGCACGGCGCTCTCGATGGGCTGGGACACGAGCGTTTCCACCTCCTCCGGCGCGAGTCCGGGACACTCGGTGAGAATGGTGACCGTCGGCTTGGTCATGTCCGGCAGCACCTCCACCGGCAACTGCCGCATGGTGTGCAAACCAAACACAAGCACCAGCACCGCGAGCGCAAACACCAGCGGACGGTGGGCGAGGGACCAGCGAATGAGGTGGTTAAGCATGGCGAACTTCGTTGAAATGGGGAGCTTGACAGGTGAAAGCAGTGATAGCACTCTGAGCCATGCCGCAATTGCTTGTCAGAAACCTTGAAGAAGCGCTCGTTCGAAAATTGAAGAAGCGGGCAGCAGCGCGTGGCGTATCAGCAGAAGAAGAACACCGGAACATCCTGAGAGATGCATTGAACAGCTCTCCCGCGCGCAAACCTACCCTGATGCAGTTCCTGCTGTCTGATGAAGGGGTCGTGCATCCAGATGTGGAGTTGGATATCACACGGAGCCGCCGCAGGAATGAAGCCCGCAAAGTCGAGTTTTGATGGCCTGGCTCCTCGACACCAATGTCCTCTCCGAACTGCGCAAAGGCAGTAAGGCCAACCCCGGCGTGATCCGCTGGTCTATCAGCACAGGAAGTGCCCGTCACTGGATTAGCACGCTTTCGCTGGGGGAAATCCGGAAGGGCATTGAGTTGTTGAGAAAGAAATCGCCGTCGCAGTGCCCTGCATTTGAGCGCTGGCTTGATCGTATCAGAATCGAATTCGATCAAACCATTTTGCCTGTTTGCGATGCTGTCGCGGAGAAATGGGGATTGATTACGGCATCCACCAATCTGCCAGTCACCGATGGCTTGCTCGCCGCAACTGCACACGTCCATGATCTGACGATCGTTACCCGGAATACGAAGGACTTCAAAGCCGCCGGGGTTCGAATCCTGAGTCCATTTGTGTAGCCGCCGCTTCATTGCCGGGCCTCCTTTTGGGGATGTCTGGAACGAAAAGCCTGGATGAGCAGCAGCACCGCCAGCACGCCGGTGGCGATCTTCCAAATGAGGCCGCCTTCATGGTCATGATCATGCCCGTGGTCATGCCCGCCACCACCGCCCCGGGCGGCGGCGAGTTGTTCTTTGGTCATTTCGCTGCCGTCTTCGTTGTGCGGGTGGCCGTGGGCGGCGTCGAGGGCTTCCTTGAGTGAGACGGTGCGGCCGGCGAAGGCGATGCTATAGGCGCCTTTGGTCACGACTTCGTCGCCAGGGTTCAGGCCGCCGGTAATTTCGATGAAGCTGTCGTTCGCGGCACCGGTGGAGACGGGGATCTTCCAGAAGGCGTGAGGGAGTTCGTAGTGCTTGATCATGACATAGCGTGCGCCGGCGTCGCTGAGCACGGCTTCGCGCGGGACGGCAGTCACCTCCTCGCGGGTGCTGGTGATGATGGAAAACTCTGCGCGCATTCCCGGGCGCAGGAGTTCTTCGTCGTTAGGCACATGGAAGGCGGCTTCGATGGTATTTGTCGATTCGTCTGCGGAGGCTCCGAGGTGGACGAGTTCTGTTTCCCATTCTTTGTCAGGAAAGGCAGCGACTTTGATGCGTGCCTTCTGGCCTTTTTGCAGACGGCCGGCGAGATGCTCAGGCACCGCGGCGGCGGCTTCTACAACACTGAGGTCCACGATCTCCACGAGCGCATCGCTGGGCTCGATGGGCTGCCCCTGCGCGATATTCACTTTGGCAATGAGGCCGGCGATGGGTGCATCCAGGCGGATGGTGGGCGGCGGGTCACCGGGCTGGCGGCTTTCCACCCAGACGAGTTCATCGCCCTGGTCGCAGCGCATGTCCGGCAGCGCGATCACCGAGTGGGCGCGGCCGGGAATGCGGCTGCTGAGCACCGCTTTTTTGCCTGGCAGCACTTCGATGCGGCCGACCGCGAAGACTGTTTCCTCGAAGGTGTCCGCATTGGCCTCCACGGTTTCCACGCCGAGAAGGGTCAGGCGCTGTTCGTCGAGGATGACATCCGGCGGCTTTTCGTCGGCGAAGGCCTGGAGGGCGAGACAGAGGAGTGGAAGGATTCGCTTCATGAGAGTGATCAGAGCTTTACGCCTGCGGCATCGAGGAGGCGCATGGTGAGGAAATAGAGGGCTACGGTGCCGGCGATGCCCGCGCCAAAGGCCGGCCAGAAGCCGCCGAGCGTGCGGATGAGCCAGGGCATGAGCAGGAACATCGGCAGCGTGGGCAGCACGAACCAGAACGTGCCATAGGCATGGCGTCCGATCAGGTCCGCATCCTTCGTCCCGGCATACAGCCAGACGAAAGCGATGAGCGAAGTGAGCGGCAGCGAATGCACGATGCTGGCGACGGCGTTGTTGCGCTTCGCCAGTTCCGAGACGGCAGCGATGATGGCTCCGCTGACGAGGGCTTTGGTGATGAGTTGGGCAGTCATGGGGATGTTAGAATGGAGTGGCTAGCGGCCCTGTGCGGCGAGGAGGCGGATGCGGGCGAGGTGCCAGTCGCGCACGGCATTGAGGTGGGTCTTTTCGAGTTCAAACCGCCGCTCGCGGGCGCGGAGGACATCGGTCATCGGCACCTGTCCCAGTTTGCTGGCGGCAAGATGCCTCTCTTCGAGTTCGATGGCTTTTTGCAGCAGCCCGCCGTGCGTCTGGGCGTGGATTTTCTCCGCGATGGCCATCTCAGCCGCGGCGGTGGCGGCTTCGGCGCGAATGCGCGCGGCGAGGGCTTCGCGCTCCTGCTGCGCCCGGGCAGCCGTGGCATTCGCTTCGGCCACTTTGCCTTCATTTTTGTTCCGCAGCGGCAGCGGGAGACTGAATTTGAAGCCGATGCTGTTGTCCCGTTCCATGCCTTCGCCAGCGTCGTCAATGTGGGAGCGCTCATAGGCGAGGCCGTAGGTGGCGTCATCCCACTTGCCCGCTTTGGCGAAATCAATGCCTGCGCGTGCGGCATCCTCTTTGGCCTGCGCGGCCTGATAGTCGGGGCGCTGCGCGGGATTGGCACTGCCGCTGGCGGCGGTGGGCTCGGCGAGTTCTCCGGGAATGAAGAGCGGTTCCTCCGGCGGCAGGGCCAGCAGCGCGTGCAGTTCCCCGGTGAGGGCCGCGCGCCCGGTTTCTAACTGCATCAACTCCAGAGAGAACTGCTGCGCCTCCAGATCGAAGTGCGCGGAGTCCAGTGTCGAGCCCTCGCCCGCCTCTGCTGTTTTGGCGGCCGCGGAGGCGAGTTCCTGACTGTTCGCGCGCTGCTTCTCCAAGAGAGCCTGCTGGGCCTTGAGTGCGAGCAGCTTCACCGATGCGGTGCGCACTTCGGCAGCGAGCAGGCGCGCGGCATTGCGTACTTCGGCCTCTGCGGCGCGCAGTTCGGCCTCGCTCACGGCGCGCTCGTGCCAGAGTTTCTTTGTTAGCGGAAAACGCTGCACAAATCCCGCGCTGAAGGTGAACTCCCGGCCCGCGAGGTTTGGCTTCACCTCAACTTCCAGTTCCGGATTCGCCTGACGCCCGGACTGCATGACCCGCGCCCGCGCCTGCTCAATGCCGAGGCGGGCGGCTGCGAGATCCGGATTGGCCGCACGGGCGCGCTCCACCGCGCCTTCAATGGTGAAGGTGCGGGCCGCGAGCGGACATACGGATGCGATAAGGAAAATAAGAAGACGAAGCATAATGGCAGCAGATAAGATAAGAGAGTGAATACGGCCGCCCAGTGCGGGCCGCTGAATGGCCGTCCATCGGACGACAGTTCACTTCGTTCTCTTCAAATCAGCCGGACCGATGCTTTCGCGATCGTGACGGAAGCAGCTATCGCTCTTTCAGG